>Ga0194061_1000058_pt1 | contig 57750 bp, 53 predicted proteins | sample SepL2221m_MetaG_FD_163423 | JGI IMG/M metagenome (GOLD analysis project Ga0194061, IMG submission 163423) | Anoxic zone freshwater microbial communities from boreal shield lake in IISD Experimental Lakes Area, Ontario, Canada - Sep2016-L224-21m | ecosystem: Environmental > Aquatic > Freshwater >... | reverse complement strand
CCTCGAAACTTCGTCTCGCTGCGCGAGACTCGTTTGGCCGTGCCTCGAAACTTCGTCTCGCTGCGCGAGACTCGTTTTCGCGGGGATGACGGCAATCGGGGGGAGTAAAGATCGTGATTAAGCGCCACTGAAGCGTGGCCGGGCTTTTGAGCGTTAAAGCACCTTGCCCGGATTCATGATGCCCTGCGGGTCGAGCGCGGCCTTCACCTTGCGCATCAAGTCCATTTCCAGCGCCGACTTGTAGCGCAGGATTTCGCCGCGCTTGCTTTGCCCCAGGCCATGCTCGGCGCTGATCGAGCCGCCAAAGTGCGCCACGCTGTCGTGGACGATACGGTTTATGGCCTCCTGGTTGGCGAGGAAGGCTTCGTAGTCGACACCAGGGTTCGCCCCCGCCGGCGGCGAGACGTTGTAATGCAGGTTGCCGTCGCCAAGGTGGCCGAAGCAGATCATGCGCGTGCCGGCAAAGGCGCGCGCAATCGCCGCATCGGTGACGGTGATGAACTCGGCGATACGCGATACCGGCAGCGACACGTCGTGCTTGATGTTCTTGCCCTCGTGCGCCTGCGCCTCGGAAATGTTCTCGCGCAGCGCCCAGAATTCGCGCGACTGCGCGCCGCTCGCAGCGAGCGCGGCGTCGCGTATCAGCCCGCGCTCGAGCGCGGCGCCAAGCATGTCTTCCATTTGTTCGCGCGCCGCGTCGCTGTCGCGGCTGTCGGAGAGCGCAACCAGCACATAGTGCGGATGGCGCTCGGCAAAGGGCGCGCGGCAGGCCGGGTAATGCCTCACCACCAGGTCAAGGCACAGGCTGGAAAAAAGCTCAAAGCCCACCAGCCGCTCGGCGAGCGCGCCTTGCGCGTAGGCGAGCAACTCCAGCGCCTTGTCGGCCGAGTCCACCGCCACCACCGCCGTCGCCTCGCCCAGCGGCAGCGGAAAGAGCTTGAGCACCGCCGCGGTGATGATGCCCAGCGTGCCCTCTGCACCGATGAACAACTGCTTCAGGTCGTAGCCGGTGTTGTCCTTGCGCAGACCGCGCAAGCCGTCCCACACCTCGCCGCCGGCCAGCACCACTTCCAGCCCCAGTGTCAGCTCGCGCGTATTGCCATAGCGCAGCACCGCCGTGCCGCCGGCGTTGGTGGAAAGATTGCCGCCGATTTCGCAGCTGCCCTCCGAGGCGAGGCTGAGCGGAAACAGCCGCCCCGCCCCCTCAGCCGCCTGCTGCGCCGCCGCCAGCGTGCAGCCGGCCTCAAGGGTCATGGTGTTGTTGAGCGGGTCGATGGCGCGCACCCGGTTCATGCGCGACAAGTTGATGATGAGTTGCGCCCCCGAGGCATCGGGCGTGGCGCCGCCGCACAGGCCGGTGTTGCCGCCCTGGGGCACCACCGCGACGCCCTCGGCCGCGGCGAGTTTCAGCAACGCCGCCACTTCGGCGGTGCTCGCCGGCTTGACCACGGCAAGGGCCTTGCCGAGGTAGCGCTTGCGCCAGTCGGTGGCGTAGGCGCCGGACTCATCGCCAGACACGATGCCCTGCGAACCGACAATCGCGGCAAAGCGCTGCGCCAACGGACTCATCGCGACATCCCGTCCGGCGCGGCCGCACGCACTGCAGACACCAGGTCGGCCGCTTCCGCAAGCGTAGCGACCAGCCGGTCGCAGTCCAGTGACTCGGGCACATTACCCTCGTTATAGCCGTAGGGCACGCACCAGATCTGGCAGCCGGCGGCGCGTGCTGCGGCGGCATCGTTGGCCGAGTCGCCTATCATCAGCGTGGCTTCTGGTGCCACGCCAAAGTGCGCACAGGCGTGCAGCAGTTGCATCGGGTCGGGTTTTTTGCGCGCCAGCGTGTCCCCGCCCACCACCAGTTCGAAATGCCCGGCGAGCGCGGTGCGCGCGAGCAGGCTTTGGGTGAACACGCCGGCCTTGTTGGTGACACAGGCGCGCGGCAGGCCCATGGCGCCAAAAGCGTTCAGGCCTTCAAGCACACCCGGGTACAACTGTGCCGTGAGGCCGTTGGCGAGCGTGTAATGGCGTTCGTAAATGGCCTTCGCCGCGGCGAGTTCTTGCGCGTCGGCCCTGCCGTCCGGGCTGCCGGTAATCAGGCGCTCGATCAGGCGCGGAATGCCCTTGCCGATGCAGCGCGTGACTTCATCCAGCGAAGCCGCCGGCCGGCCCAGTTCAGCCAGCATGGCGTTGGCGGCAGCGGCAAGGTCGGGTGCGGTGTCGAGCAGCGTGCCGTCAAGGTCGAACAGCACCGCCTGTATTTTCAAAGGGGCCGGCATCGATGCCATCCTGGCGGGCGCGGCGGGCAAAGCCTCAGACCGTCGCGAGTTCGGCGCGCATCCGGGCGATGGTGGCCTTATAGTCACCGTTGTCGCCGGCGCCGAAAATGGCCGAGCCGGCGACAAAGGTGTCGGCACCGGCGCGCGCGACGGCGGCGATGTTGTCGGTTTTGATGCCGCCATCGACTTCGAGCATGATGTCGCGGCCGCCGGACTTTACGTGCAGGTCGATGCGCTGGCGCACCGCCTTGATCTTGTCGAGCGCGCCGGGGATGAATTTCTGCCCGCCAAAGCCCGGGTTGACCGACATGATCAGCACCAGGTCCAACAGGTGCAGGGTGTGGTCGAGATACGACAGCGGCGTGCCGGGGTTGAACACCAGCCCGACCTTGCAGCCGGCGTCGCGTATCAGGCCGATGCTGCGGTCGAGATGCTCGCTCGCCTCGGGGTGAAAGCTGATGATGTTGGCGCCGGCCCGGGCAAAGTCAGGAATGATGCGATCGACCGGCTTGACCATCAGGTGCACGTCGATGGGCGCGCTGGTGTGCGGACGCAGCGCCTCGCAGACCAGCGGTCCTATGGTCAGGTTGGGCACGTAATGGTTGTCCATCACGTCAAAATGAATCATGTCGGCGCCGGCGGCGACGACGTTCCTCACCTCTTCGCCGAGACGGGCGAAGTCGGCCGATAGCAGGCTGGGTGCGATGCGATAGGTGCGGGCCCTGACGTTACGTTCCATAGGCGCGATTTTACCCGCAAAGCGCGTCCGGCTTGTCAGCGCCGGCCGATTGCTATCAAATAGCGCCATGCCCTCGGCCAAAAAACATGAAATCAGCGTCACGGCGCAAACCCAGTACATCGCCGACCAGTCGGACGAGTCGGTGCCGCGTTACGTGTTCTCCTACACCATCACCATCCGCAACACCGGCAGCGTGCCGGCGCAGCTGATCAGCCGGCACTGGGTGATTACCGACGCCAAGAACCAGGTGCAGGAGGTGCGCGGCCTCGGTGTGGTCGGCGCGCAGCCGCTGCTCAAGCCGGGCGAGCATTTCGAGTACACCAGCGGCACCGCCCTCGCCACCCCGGTGGGCACCATGCACGGCGAATACCAGATGGTGACCGAGGACGGCACGCAGTTTGACGCGCGCATCCCGGAGTTCACCCTGACCGTGCCGCGCGTGCTGCACTAAGGGCCTGAGGGTAAGCAGGGTAAGCAGGGTAAACTCAGCGCTTGTCTTTTTCGTCGTCCCGGTCACTGTTAGCGCTGGAATCGGGTTTTTTCGGCCAGGTCCACCAGACGATAGCCACCGCAATGCCCAGCGCCACCGCAGCTTCCAGAAAAATGATCCACATCGCCCCTGCCCCCATGATGACGGCGCGCATCATAGCCCACGAAAGCGCCGCGTGAAAAATCACCGCATGCCCGCACTCGCCTTGACCCTGTGCATTGGCCTGGCACTGCTCGCCGGTTGCGCCACCAAGCCGCCGGAATCCCCGGCACTGCCGGCATCACCTGTCGCGACCGTCCCCGCCTGCCCTGCGCCCGTGGCCTGCCCGGTCTGCGCCGTCTGCCCCGGCGTGGTGCCGGAAAAACCCAGGGCCGAGACGCTTGAAGCGGTGGGCTTTGAAACCATCACCGGCTGGCGCGACGACCAGCTCAGCCAGGCTTGGGGTGCGTTTCGCACCAGTTGCCAGGCCTTGCGCGCACGCCAAGGCTGGCAGGAAGCCTGCGCCCTCGCCACTGAACCGGGCGCCGGAGGCAACCCACCGTCCTCCACTACCCAGGTACGCGAATTCTTCGAGAAAAATTTCACCCCTTACCGTGTCGCCAATGCCGACGGCTCGACCCAAGGCATGGTCACCGGCTATTACGAGCCGCTGCTGCGCGGCAGCCGGGTAAAGCGTGCGCCCTATTTGCATGCGATATACGCGCCGCCCGAGGACCTGCTCACCATCGACCTGTCGGCGATCAATCCGGACCTGAAGAACATGCGCCTGCGCGGCCGCCTCGAAGGCCAGCGCGTGGTGCCCTACTGGTCGCGCAGCGACATCGAGCGCGGCGTTGCGCCGGTGGCGGGCCGCGAAATCGTCTGGGTCAACGACCCGGTGGAATTGTTTTTCCTGCAAATCCAGGGCTCAGGAAGGGTGCAGTTCGACAATGGCGAGGTGATGCGCGTCGGTTACGCCGACCAGAACGGCCACCCCTACCAGTCGGTCGGGCGTTATCTCATCGACAAGGGCGAACTCAAACTCGAACAGGCTTCGATGCAGGGCATCAAGGCCTGGGGTCGCGCCAACCCGGACAAGCTCGAGGCGGCGCTCAACCACAACGCCAGTTATGTGTTTTTCCGCGAGTTGCCGGCGCGGCCGGGCGGCGCCGGCTTTACCCCGGACGGACCGCTGGGCGCATTGGGCGTGCCGCTTACCGACGGGCGCAGCATCGCCGTCGATCCGCGCTTCATTCCGCTGGGCGCACCGGTGTTCCTCGCCACCACGCAACCGAACAGCAGCACGCCGCTCAACCGCCTGATGCTGGCGCAGGACACCGGCGGCGCCATCCGTGGCGCGGTGCGCGCCGATTTTTTCTGGGGCTTTGGTGCTGAGGCGGGCGCGCTGGCTGGTCGAATGCGCCAGCAGGGGCAGATGTGGGTATTGCTGCCCAAGGGCATGGCGCTTCCGAAACCCAATCAGTAGCACCGCATTGGCCCGCGCGCTAAAAGCGCATATGGCTGGAAACCCTTATCTGGAGCGGCTTTCCAGCCATTGATGTCTGAAAAAAGGCCTGACGGGGCAACTCAATCCTCGAGCAGGCGCGCCAGCGCGGTGGCGAGCAATGCGCCGTGTTCTTCGGTGATGGCGTAAGGCGGCATCCAGTACACGGTATTGCCCAGCGGCCGCAGCAGCACGCCCGCCTCGAGGGCGCGACGGGAGAAGTCCCCGGCAAAACCAGGCGCCGCGCCGGGCACATCAAACGCCCAGATCATGCCGTAGTTGCGCCAGTGCGCCACGCGCGGATGCGATCGCAGCGATGCCAGTTGCCGGTTGAGCATGGCGGCGCGCGTGCGGTTTTGCGCGATCACGTCCTCGTCAGCCAATATCTGCAACACCGTCAGCGCGGCGCGGCAGGCGAGCGGGTTGCCGGTGTAGGAATGCGAATGCAAAAAGCCGCGCGCCACGCTGTCATCGTAAAAAGCGTCATAGACCGTGTCGGTGGTCATCACCACCGACAGCGGCAGGTAGCCGCCGGTGAGGCCCTTGGACAGGCACAGGAAATCCGGCGCAATGCCGCCCTGCTCGCAGGCGAACAGCGTGCCGCTGCGGCCAAAGCCGACGGCGATTTCATCGGCGATGAGGTGCACGCCGTAGCGGTCGCACAACGCGCGCGCCTGGCGCAGGTATTCGGCGTCGTACATGGCCATGCCGCCGGCGCATTGCACCAGCGGCTCGAGTATCAGCGCGGCGGTGCTCGCGGCGTGTTGTTCCAGATGCGCTTCGAGCGCCCGTGCACAGCGCAGCGCGACATCGCGCGCCGACTCGCCCGGCAACGCTCCGCGCCAGTCGGGCGAGGGCACCTGGGTGCTCTGGCGCAGCAGCGGCGCATAGGTGTCGCGAAACAAGGCCACGTCGGTGACCGACAGCGCACCCAGGGTTTCGCCGTGGTAGCTGTTGGCCAGGGTGACAAAGCCGGTTTTTTCCGGCTTGCCTGAATTGCGCCAGTAATGAAAACTCATTTTCAGCGCGATCTCGATGGCCGAAGCGCCGTCCGAGGCGTAAAAGCAGTGCCCGAGCCTGCCCGGCGCGAGGGCGGCGAGGCGCTCGGACAATTCGACCACCGGCTCATGGGTGAAGCCAGCGAGCATCACATGCTCGAGCGCGTCGAGTTGCCCGAGCAGCGCCGCCTTGATGCGCGGATGACCGTGGCCGAGCAGGTTGACCCACCACGAACTGATGGCGTCCAGAATCCGCTTGCCATCGAAATCGTAAAGCCACACGCCTTCGGCGCGCTGCACCGGCACCAGCGGCATCAGTTCGTGCTGTTTCATTTGCGTGCAGGGGTGCCAGACCGCGCGCAGGCTGCGCGCGCGCATGTCCTCGTTGCGCGAAACGCTCATGGCCGCGCCTGCAACAGTGGCGCGACGGACAGCGACAGGCTCAGCGCCTTTGCGTCCGGATCCGGGCTGTAGGGCACGCTGCCCAGCAAGGGCGCATTCAGGCGCTGTTCCAGTGCGGCGATATTTTCCGCCAGCGCCGGCATGCCTGGGGCGAAGCAATTGGCCACCCAACCGGCGAGGACAAGGCCGTCGGCGGCAATGGCGCGTTGCGTCAGCAGCGCATGGTTGAGGCAACCCAGGCGCATCCCGACCACCAGCACCACAGGCAGCGCCAGTGCAAGCGCCATGTCGGCGCTGGTCTTGTTTTCGGTAAGCGGGATCAGGTAGCCGCCGGTGCCTTCGACCACCACGATGTCGGCCATGGTCGACAACGCGGCGTACGCCATTTCTATTTTCTTGACGCTGATGTCCACGCCTGCGCGGGCCGCGGCGATGTGCGGCGCAATCGCCGGCTCAAAGGCATAGGGATTGACCAGCGCTTCGGGCGCATGCCGCGTGCTCGCGCCGATCAGCGCGTTGACGTCGTGGAAATGGCCGTCTTCGCGGCCCGCGGCAACCGGCTTCATGCCAATCACCGAACGGCCGCTCGCTGCAAAGGCGTGCAACAGCGCGCAGGCGACAATCGTCTTGCCGACCGCGGTGTCGGTGCCGGTGACAAAAAAGCCGCGCGCCCGCCGCTTCATTTCAGGCCGACAAAACCTGGTTGAGCGCCGCCGCCAGCTGCGCCACATCAGCGGGTTGATGCGCCGCCGACAGCGCGATGCGCAGCCGCGCGCTGCCTTCGGGCACCGTAGGCGGGCGGATCGCGGTCACAAGAATGCCCTGTTCGCGCAGCGCGGCACTCGCGCCCAGCGCCGCGGCGTTGCCGCCGATGATAAGCGGCTGGATGGGCGTATCCGAGGGCTCCAGGCGGACCCCGGCGGCGGCGGCCCGGACGGGAATGCGCAACTCGCGCTTGAGCAGGGCAATCAGCTCGCACAGGCGTTCGCGCCGCCATTCATCCTCGCGCATGACATCAAGGCTCGCATCGACCGCCGCAGCCAGCATGGCCGGGCTGGCGGTGGTGAACATATAGGTGCGCGCCTGCTGCAGCACGGTTTCCACCACATCCTCCGCACCGGCGACAAACGCGCCGGATACACCCGCCGCCTTGCCCAGGGTGCCGACATAGACGATGCGCGGCGATGCCAGGCCAAAGTGCGCCAGCGCGCCCCGCCCGTCCTTGCCCAACACGCCAAAGCCGTGCGCGTCATCGACCAGCAACAAGGCATCGTGGCGCTCGCACAAGGCCAGCAGGCCGGGCAGCGGCGCGATGTCCCCGTCCATGCTGAACACGCTGTCGCTGATCACCAGCTTCACCGCCGCAGCGGACGCGGCCATCGCGGCGCCCAACGCGTCGAGGTCGCAATGGGCGTAGCGCACCACCCCGGCGCGCGACAGGCGCGCGCCGTCTATCAGCGAGGCGTGATTGCGTTCATCGGAAAATACCGCGTCGCCGCGCCCGGCGAGCGCGGTGATCGCGCCGACATTGGCCTGGTAGCCGGTGGAGAAAAGCAGCGCGCGCGGCAGGGCGGTGAACTCGGCCAGCCGATGCTCAAGGCGTTCATGCAACACGCTGTGGCCGGTGACCATGTGCGAGGCGCCCGAACCGACGCCGTAACGCAGCGCCGCCTCGACCGCGGCCTGCACGATGCGCGGGTGGTTGGCCAGGCCGAGGTAATCGTTGCTGCAAAAGGCGAGGTAGTCGCGGCCCTCGACGCGGATGCGCGCCCCCTGCGGCCCCTCCAGCGCCTGGCGGCGGCGCAACAGGCCGTCGCGCCCGAGCGCTTGCAGGCGCAGACTGCGGCGCGCGGCCGGCGTATCGAGCGATGTGTCAGGCAAACGGTGCGGGCGTGTGGGCACGGAAGCAATTCGGGATGGTGGGCCCGCCTGCTATCGAATAGCAGCCGGAAAGCCACAACTGTGGCCGATCTTGCAAATACGAATTATGAATCCACCCCCAACTCTATCCCCGTCTCTTGGACCTTGCTTCCCACAAAACACAAGGCGACAGCAACATTGAGCATCTGGCATGGTTTTGAAGCGCGGGCACCTTGCCCTTCCCGTTAGAAGGGCCAATTCTACGCCCGGCAGCGACGCACCGCCCGCAGCGCCAGCGGAGCGGCGCAGCCCCCCCCTTTTTTTACCACAGGGGAACCAGGTCAACCCCCATCTGTCATCGATGTGCGCCGGCGCATCAGCGCCAGGCGGCGCGCCATGACTGATTGATGCTGATCCACATCTGCTCGTCAGCCGGCGGCTCGATTGCTGCGTTCGGCGATGCAGTCTGCGCATCGCCCGGGGCGATTTCCGGACGAGGCTCCCACCCGTCGATCCTGAATGGAAGGTCGTACCCTGCCGTCTGCGTCACGGGCGGGGCCGGCTGCAAACCGGCAGCACTTGGCAACATCGACGATTCCGGATTGGGCGCCGTTGCCAGCACACTCGCAAGGGCAGGCGCCGCGGCGACCAAACCAGAGCTCAAAATAAAGGTGCGGCGGGTCATGTTCATGCGATTACTCCTGCAGATTGCAGCACGCCCAGGGACGACAACCGGAAGGCGGTTGTTGCTCCCCAGCGGCCGCGGGCGGCGGCGAGAATTTCGGATGCGGCATGCGCTTCTTCGGCTCCCGTCGCGGTTGCATACGCCTGCTCGAATGCGCGCAGCGTCGGACGGTTGGCAAGGTTCAGTCGCGCCAGCACGAAAGCGCGTGCGGGATTCCCGCCGCTGCCGGCGTAGAATTCCGCGGCGTGGTCGGCAAACGCGAGCAGATACCTGTCCAGAAGGGCCTCGAAACCTTGTTGCGCGGCCTGCACGTGCGCTTCGGCTTCAGCGAATTTCCCCTTTGCATTCATCATATCGGCGAGACGCCAGAGGACTTCCGGGTCGCCACTGTCAATGACCGGGAGCAACAGCGCTTCCGTCTCGGCGTACCGGCCGCAACTGGAATGGATTTCCGCCAGGTGCACGCGCGCTTTCACATAGCACGGCAGATACCCGATGGCCCTGCGGTACCACTGCGCCGCCAGGGTTGCCTGTGGGGCGGGCACGCGCTCTCCCCAAAGCACGCCCAGCTGAAAGCACACCCAGCCTAGCGCAAACGGCGATACATCCGGGTACTCGCGCAGCGCGCGATGGTAGGTCTGTTCGGCCTCGGCGAACTCGCCCAGGTCGGCTAGCAGCGCGCCGAGTGGCACTAACTCGTCCCAGTGGCCTGCCTGCGCGGCGCGTTCGCGGCGCGCGGCGAGCACCGCACGCAGATTTTCTCCGGTGGCCTGATCGATGCCGAGCGCAAGGCGGGCCGTGACGTCCGCAGGTGCGCCACGCGTTACCGCCTGTGCGAGATGCACTCTCGCCTCCGCGAATCGATGCGTTGCGCCGGCAACCTGCGCCGCGATCAATGCGGTTTGCCACGACTCCGGTTCGACGTGGGCGAGCTGGCTCACCAAAGCCTCAAGGCGGTCGAGCGCACCCGGGTCGCCGATAAACTGCGCCGTCAGCTGCTCTTGTTCGACAATGAGCTGCGCGGTTCCGGGCCTCTGCGGCATACGCCAGAACCGGCCCCAGGACTGCAGGCGCGCACTCTGCAGATTGTTGACGGCGATGTCGCCATCCGTCGCCTGCACAACGGCGTTCTCGATGCCTGTTGCGTCAATCATGGGTTCGGCCACGCCGGGCTCAGCCGAAGCGCTTCTTGAGGTTTCCGAGACCCACTTTGAAGAGCGTAGTCAGAATCGTCTTGATGACGATGTCCGCTTGGCCGTCCGGTAAATACTGCGCTCGCCACTCGACCGTGCAGCCTGCTCCCTTGGGCCTGACGCCGAGCGTTCCCGTGTAATCGGCGACAGGAAGGCCGCTGACAACAGTGTAGGTGTAAGCCCGGGTGGGCGGGTTCGTCGCCGTGAGGCGTTCGATCATCTGCTTGCCATCAATGGTCTGAACCGCGCGTAATTGCCCGGGTCCGGTTCCCGTCAGATTCACCTTGCCGACCAGGGGATGCCACGTAAGGCTGCCGAACGAGCCGATGAGCGCCCAGACCTTGTCGGCACTGGCCGCCAGGTCGATACTTTGGATCACGCTCTGCAATTCCGCGTTCGGCGAAGCGAGGTAGGGGAATGCCTTGGTCCCTGGCTTGGTCGCGCCCATCGCGCCGCCCTGCATGAATTCGCCCTGGTCGCGCTTCACCATCCAGGTCACCATGATGTCGATCACATTCGCATTGACGGTGCGGCCGCCACCGGTCTGGTAGGCCCGCCCGTTGAGCGTGCTTCTCTCGATCTCGAGGAAGCTCAGGTCGGTGATCGGTTTTGCAACGTCGAACAACATGAAATCGTCAAGGAAGACATTGGCGCTAGCGGCCAGCGCAGCGGGTGTCCAGTCGGCCTTGCCGTCGCGCATGTCCCATTCGGCCAGACTGTCGGTCAGGCGCTTCCTGAACAGGGGTTTGAGTTCTTCGGCAATCGCAAACGGCGTCTGCTGGTTCCACAAGTCACGCAGGTCGTCCACCCCTTTCAGCGCACCGTTGTTGAGGCGTTGATTGGTCTGTTCCGGCTTGCCGACCCAATCGAAGCGCGGCGGCGGCGCGCCGATGACACTGGAGTAGTTGGACAGTGGGGTGGTCTCGGCAATGGCCCCGAACAGCGAGCCTATGGCGGAGTCGAGCACGCGCCGCGTGTCGAAGTCGACGACGATGCCGAGCACGTTGTCGTGTTGCAGCAGATTGGGAATCGGCCTGATGCCCGCCACGGCCAGGAAAAAGGGATCGGAACGCAGCCCCGCAAAGACGCGGAACGCCTTGTCCGGCGTGGACGCCCCTTGTTCGTCGTTGACAAGCAAACGTAGCGTCTGGCCGTCAGGCAGGGTGCAGGTGCCACGCTGGACCGGTTTCTCGCCGCTGGGGCCGGGCTCGAGCGCGTCGAATCGAACGCTGAAGCGAATTTCCGCCCCGTCCGTTTTGAACATCGCCGCATCGCCAAGGCCGGCCACCGTGGCCCGGCGCACCACGAGAGAGTGATTCACCGCATTGGAGAACATCGCGCTGGCACCGGCCGATGGAAAGACGCACAGGGCCAGCACCGTGCGGTCGGCATTCGCCGGACTGGTGAACACAAACAGGTCGCTCAGATCGCCGGCAGGATCGCCGACCTGCCTCGGCCCATCGATATGGTCTGACATGCATCGCCCTCAATTCGAACTCAAATGTCGCCTACATACGGCGCGCCCGGTGCGGCTTACTTTGGATTCGCCCGGGTTGATTTGGCCGTGACGGCATTCGGCGGCCCGCCAAACGGCGTGACGCGGCCTTCTTCCTCCGGAATGGACTTCAGGTATTCGACGAGCGCCCAGCGCTGCTTCTCGGTCAGCAGGGGGCCGACAACGCCGTTGCCACGCGGGCCGTTCTGGAACGAGTGGCCGGCATTCGAATTGCCGACCAGCGAGGTATCCAGAAGGAAGGTCCCGGAATTGCCGCTGGTGTCGACTCCCACTTTTACCGGATCGAAATCGCGTCCGACATAGAACTTCTTGGTGCGTTGACTCGCCGGGATCAGTATCTCGTAGAGGTTGGGCACCGAGCCGTTATGCAGGAACGGCGGCGTGGCCCACACCCCGTCCCGGGGTGCCGCCTTCCACACGGTCTGTGCTGCAGGTGGCGAAGGAAGTTCCCGAAAACCATTCAAGCGGGCCATCTCCGTCTCGCTAAGTTTGAGTTTTTCCACTGCCCTGCCAAGAAGCCGCGTCACGAGTAATTGCTTGAAATCTGACCCCTGTACGACTGCTTTGCCTTTGTCGGCTGGCGCCAAATAGGGGCTCAACTGACGGGTGTACATGAACTCGTTCACGACAACCGTCTGCTGCATGTCGGTACCCATGTAAGTCGCGGGCAAGAGTCCCACTTCGAGGAACCGCATGCCGTACTTGTTGGGCGCCGTCCACGTATACGGATAAGAGTTGTGGCAACTCGCACAGTTGGTCGCGAACAGCGCCTTGCCCTGGGCTGCTTTCACGCGGTCGATCTTGCCGAGAATCTCTTCCGGCCACTTTGGAGGAGCCAAGCGCCACATCGTTTCCTCGATCTTCTGAAGATTGAGGAGCGCAGCGGCCGAATCGAAGAGGCCTTCTTCCGGCGTCTTGGATTGCAGGTCCATGGGCAGGTACACACCCAAGGTTTCGCCGTAGTTGCGAGCCATCGGATTCTGTGCCCACCCGCCCCATTGCGTCCAGGTTGCCTGCCCGGCATTCCAGATAAAGGGGATCTTGACTGGCGCCGTAGCCACCGAAATGTTCTGGGGAATGTTGGGTTCAATCGACGCCAAGCGATTGGAGATCAGCGTAAGGCAATCTGCACGGCCCGGCCCCCAGGGGAATGGGCTGGCTGCGGCGACGGTGGCGTAGTAATGCGTGCGCTCGGCTTCGCTCCCAAAACGCTTGCGCAGTTCGCTCTTGGCGTCTGTGCTTGTCGCCCCAATGCGCGCAGCCATGCGATCGAACTTTGCCGCATCGGCCAATGTGGCCTGATACGCTTGGTCAAGGGCGTGCATGTACGCCTGGAAGTCGAAAAGATTGGTGTGACCACCGTCGATGCGAATTTGCTTACCTTTGTAACTCAACTGCGAGGTATGGCAGACCGAGCAGTTCGGGCCGACCGTCTCGCCTTTCCAGCGCCCTTCCGTCACCACAGTCTTTGTGAAGCCGACCGGGAAACCGTCGGGGTTGGTCCGCGGATTAGCGACCTGCGGAATCAGGCCAAGGCGCGCGCTGTTCGCATCCGAGCGGAAGAGCTCCTGGCTGCCGGCAACCTCCATGTTGACGAAGATGTCGTAGGAGGCGATGGCTGAGCCTTGCGAGGTCTGATAGAACAATTCTCGATCCGCCTGCGACCAACCCTGGTTGAGATAGACGACGGGGTCGCTGCCAGCAGCCTGCGCGGCGGCGGGTTCGCTCAGCGCCAATCCGAGCGTGCCAGCGCCGAAGATAGCAATCGCCAATGCAGCGGAGGTCCAGCGGGTCATTCCTGTTGGCAGCATGGCTTCATTCCTTAAGGTGTTGGTGCGCTTCGTCCGATGAAAATGCACGGCCATTATAGGCACGGATTCAACTATCAATGGCCGCTTATTGATCGTCCGGGGGTTATTTACTTCAATCTCCGCCTAAGGCCGTTATAAGATATCAAGCAGTCTTTGGCGCCAGATGAACTCTGTAGGGCTCAACCCGACCCACAGCAGACCGGAATGTGGCTTACATTTATTCCGGGCTCACCCGAGATTGGACTATAAAAAAGTTATCACGAAAAAATGCGGCTAACCCAAAAATAGGATTTCCATGAAGCAGTCCCAAAAAAACTTAAACGTAAGTTACAGTAAAAAGACTATAAATGCTTTATTAAAATACTACGATGAATGGGATTCATACGAGCAAGATCTGATGAGTTTAGGTTTTTTTGGTCCGGTCGCCTGTACAGCATTACTGTTTAAGTATGTTCCCTCTGATGCAAAGATATTAGAAGTAGGCTGCGGCCCCGGAAATCTTGGTAATCATTTAAAACTATTCAATTTTAAAAATATATACGGTTTAGATGGTTCGCAAGGCATGATCGAAAGAGCCAAGCAGAGAAAAATATACAAAAAAATATACCATCAGATAGTTGGCGAAGATCCTCTGCCTTTATCCAATGTTGATGTTCTGGTTGCCAGCGGGGTTTTTACAGTAGGTCACTTTCCGCAAGGAGCGATGAAGATTTGTTTTGATTCTGTTAAGCCAGGAGGATATTTTTGTTTTAGTGGCTCAGATAAGGTTCTAAAAACTACATTCAAAAAAGAATTTGGTTTTATTAAATCTCATTCTGAGCTGGTTGATTCAACAGCTTCTCAGCCCATTGTTGCGCATGCAGACGTGTCACACCAGTTTCTGGCTAAAGCATATCTATTTAGAAAACAATAATATTTTTATGCCTGTTCTTCCTTGGGCAAACAGGCACCCAGTGCCACCGTGGGAGTGGCGGAAAGCCAAACGAGATTGACACTGGGATGGAGGCCGTAACATTTCTCATGGCGCTTCAGCACCGCATTTGTCACCTGAACATTTGTCAACTAATACCGGTTAGGTTTCTTCAAGGAGAGAATGTGTTCTGTTCAAAATGTGGTATTGAAAACCAAGCCGAAGCCGCCTGTTGCCATAAATGCGGCACTTCACTATCGAAAATCGGTATGCAACAAAACATTCCCACGCCGGTCGCAGATTCCGAGCCAAAGAACGCCATTTGGAATCCAAATGCAGCATCCGGCTGGAGCATTGTTTTTACACCTGCATTTGGCTCATATCTGCAAATGCTCAATTGGAAAGCACTCGGACAACCTGATAAGGCCGAATCTTCTCAAAATTGGTTCTATGCAAGCCTAGCCATTCTGGTCGTCTATGTACTGATGGTGGTCTTCATGTCGAACTCCAAAGCCGCAGACGATGCGACCCGTGGACTGGCTTTTCTATATTTTCTTGTTTGGTATTTTTCCGATGGCCGCTCTCAAGGCAAATTCGTAAAAGAAAAATTCGGTTCAAACTACCCCAAGAAACCTTGGGGTAAAGCATTGCTTATTGGTACTGCTGTCATCACCGGCCACATCATCTTTGCCGTCGTTGCGGGGTGACGTTAAAGAGAAGCGAAATGACAAGCGGAAAAGGCCGGCGGGCGAGCGGGCACTAATGCCGCAAACAGCTACGCGACGGCCCGATTTGCTGTAAGCAAGTGCCCCAACAGTGCCCCAAGAATAACGGTGTTAGTGCTTGCTACCGATATTTATTTTGTTGGGTGGTGGGCCCACCTGGACTCGAACCAGGGACCAAAGGATTATGAGTCCTCTGCTCTAACCAACTGAGCTATAGGCCCAACCGAGCCGACATTATAGCCGCGTGCGGCACCAATCCCTAAGCCCGGCGCAATGTCTGCTTGTCGCGCAGGGTGACGAATTCCTCTGCCGCGGTCGGATGTATGCCCACGGTGGCGTCAAACTGCGCCTTGGTGAGGCCGACCTTGACGGCGATGCCTATGCCCTGGATGATTTCCGGTGCGTCGGCGCCGACCATGTGCGCGCCCACCACACGCTGGCTTGCCTCATCGACCACCAGCTTCATCAGCGTGCGTTCCTCGCGCCCGGACAGGGTGTGCTTGAGGGCGCGAAAATCGGTCTTGTAGACATCGATCGCGCCATATTTGGCCAGCGCCTTTTCCTCGCTGTCGCCGACCGTGCCCACCGGCGGCTGGCTGAATACCGCGCTCGGTACATTGTCGTGGTCGGCCGCGCCGGGCGTGTTGTTGAACAGCGTCGCGGCGAGGGCCGCGCCCTCGCGAATCGCCACCGGCGTCAAGGCCAGGCGGTCGGTGACGTCGCCGACGGCATGGATGCTTGCAATGTTGCTGTGCGAGCGCGCATCGACCACCACCGCGCCGCTTTTATCCAGTTTGACGCCCAGTGCCTCCAGGCCGAGGCCGGCGGTGTTGGGTTTCCTGCCGGTGGCGAACATCACCGCGTCCACCGTGCGTTGCGTACCGTCGGCGCAGTCGACTTGCAAGGCCGCGCCGGCGCGCGCTATGGCGGTGATTTCGTGGTGCAACAGGATACTGATGCCCTTGCGCGTCATCTCTTGATTGAGGTGGGCGCGCACATCGGCATCAAAACCGCGCAGGATTTGCTCGCCGCGATAGGACAGCGTGACCTCGCTGCCAAGTCCGTTGAAAATGCCGGCAAACTCGACGGCGATATAACCGCCGCCCACCACCAGCACGCGTTTGGGCAGTTCGGTCAGCTCGAAAGCTTCGTTGGAGGTGATCGCCAGTTCCGCGCCGGGGATCGCCGGCTTGACCGGCCAGCCGCCGGTGGCGACAAGAATGTGCGCGGCGCTGAAGCGCTTGCCGCCGATCTCCACCGTGTGCGCATCCGCCACGCGGGCGCGGCCCTGCATCAACTCCACACCCGAGCCCTGCAGCAACTTGATGTAAATGGCTTCAAGGCGGGCGATTTCACGGTCCTTGTTGGCCATCAGCGCGGCCCAGGAAAACTGCGGCGCGGCGACGGTCCAGCCAAAGCCGCGCGCGTCCTCGAAGTCCTCGTGAAAATGCGCGGCGTAGGAGAACAGCTTTTTCGGCACGCAGCCGCGAATGACGCAGGTGCCGCCGACGCGATAGTCCTCGGCGATCGCCACCCGCGCGCCGTAAGAGGCGCTCATGCGGCTGGCGCGCACCCCGCCGGAACCGGCGCCGATGACAAAGAGGTCGTAGTCGTATTGAGGCATGGTCAGATCGCACCCCGCGCCGCGAATGAGAAATCACTCGGCAAGCCCGTCATTCCCGCGAACGCGGGAATCCAGCGACGTTCGCCAAAAGTCACTGGATCCCCGCTTGCGCGGGGATGACAATGCAGAGACTTATTCAGTATTTCCGTAGCCCGACTTTATGAGTTATCAAGAAAACTCTTCAGCCGCTCGGAACGCGACGGGTGGCGCAGCTTGCGCAGCGCCTTGGCCTCGATCTGGCGGATGCGCTCGCGCGTGACGTCGAACTGCTTGCCGACTTCCTCGAGGGTGTGGTCGGTGTTCATTTCGATGCCAAAACGCATGCGCAGCACCTTGGCCTCGCGCGGCGTGAGCGAGTCGAGGATGTCCTTGGTGACGTCGCGCAGCGACGAGTACATCGCCGCGTCATTGGGTGCGAGGGTGGCCTGGTCCTCGATAAAGTCACCGAGGTGCGAATCGTCATCGTCGCCGATGGGCGTCTCCATGGAAATGGGCTCCTTGGAGATCTTCAGGATCTTGCGGATCTTGTCCTCGGGCATTTCCATTTTCACGGCCAGCGTCGCCGGATCGGGCTCCGACCCGGTCTCCTGCAGGATCTGCCGCGAAATGCGGTTCATCTTGTTGATGGTCTCGATCATGTGCACCGGGATGCGGATGGTGCGCGCCTGGTCGGCGATCGAGCGGGTGATGGCCTGGCGTATCCACCAGGTGGCGTAGGTCGAGAACTTGTAACCGCGGCGGTATTCGAACTTGTCCACCGCCTTCATCAGGCCGATGTTGCCCTCCTGGATGAGGTCGAGGAACTGCAGGCCGCGGTTGGTGTATTTCTTGGCGATGGAAATCACCAGGCGCAGGTTGGCCTCGGTCATTTCGCGCTTGGCGCGGCGCGCCTTCGCCTCGCCGGTGGACATCTGCCGGTTGATGTCCTTCAATTCCTTCAACGGGATGCCGATGCGCTTCTGGATGTCGATGAGCTTTTGCTGCTGCTCAAGGATGTTCGGCTCGTAGCGGGTGAGCTGGCCGGTGTAGGGCTTGGCCGCGGCCAGCTCGTTCTTGAGCCAGCGCATGTTGGTCTCGTTGCCGGGAAAAACCTTGATGAAGTGCGGGCGCGGCATGGTGCCCTTGCCGACGCACAACTTCTGGATCTGGCTTTCGTGGCCGCGCACCTCTATCACCAGGCCGCGCAAGCCGTCGGACAACCGCTCGATGATGCGCGCGGTAAAGCGAATGTTGAGCAATTCGCCGGAAATCTTGTCGCGCGCGACGATGTAGTCCTTGTTGCGCGAGCCGCCCTTGGCGAGCGCGATGCGCATTTTGTCGTACAGGCGGCGGATCTTGGCAAAACGCTCGGCCGAATCTTCTTTCAACTTGAGCAGGCTTGCGGTCACCGCCGCGCCGCCGTCATCGACCTCTTCCTCGTCATCCTCGGGCTCGACGTCCTCGGCAAGCTCCTCGATCGGCTCGTTCTTGGCGTTCGGGTCGATCAGGCCGTCAACCAGCTCGTCGATGCGCATTTCGTCCCGCGCCACCTTGTCGGCGAGTCCGAGAATCTCCTGGATGGTGGTGGGGCAGGCGGAAATTGCCTGGATCATGTGCTTGAGGCCATCCTCGATGCGCTTGGCAATCTCGATTTCGCCCTCGCGCGTCAGCAGCTCGACCGTGCCCATCTCACGCATGTACATGCGCACCGGGTCGGTGGTGCGGCCAAACTCCGGATCGACGGTTGAGAGGGCCGCCTCGGCTTCTTCCTCGGCGTCCTCGCCGGACACGGCGACGGTACCGGGCAGTATCGGATCGTCGACCGGGGCCTCGTCAAACACCTGGATGCCCATGTCGGCAAAGGTGCTGATGATCGCCTCGATCTGCTCTGCATCGACCATGTCGTCGGGCAGGTGATCGTTGATTTCGGCGTGGGTCAGGTAGCTGCGCTCCTTACCGAGCACGATCAGGGTCTTCAGGCGGTTGCGCCGCGCCTCGACGTCCTCGGGGCGCATCGCCATGCGCTCATGCAGCAGCTTCTCGGCCTCGCGCGCCTTGCGCGCCCGCGCCGCCTTGCCCAGCGGTTTTTCCACCACCACCGGCGGCTGCGGATTGGCGGCCTTGGCGGCCGCTGCGGCGGCGATGGCCGCTGCTTTGACTTCCTTGGCCGTCAGTTTTACTTCCTTGACCTTGACCGGCACCGGCTCTTTGCCGGGTTTGACGACAGGGGCTTGCTTGCCCGCGGGTTTTGCTGCGGACTTGATTGTGGGCTTAACGGCGGGCTTTGCTGGCAACTTGGCGGGGTGCTTTCCTGAAATGGTCTTGACGGCCGAAGCCTTGGGTTTGGCGAGCGGGCGCGCCACCTTTGCCGGTTTTACCGGCTTGGCGGGTTTGCGCACCGGTGCCTTGGCGCTTTTGGCCGCGGGCTTGGCCTTGGATTGGGCCTTTTTCAGCTTTTCCCGCGGGCCGGCATGCGCCTTGGCCTTGGTCTTGGATTGCGGTTTGGCCTTGGGGTGAGCTTTCGCCTGGGGTTTGGATTTCACTTTGGGCTTCGCTGGTGCCATGGTCGGGATCCTGACTATCTAAGTGTCGGAAATGAATGCGGAAAAGCTTTAAATTATATCATGGCTGGGTGGATTGCCCGGCATCGGGCACGGTGGCTTTGTCCAGCACCGCTATCTCCTTGATGATGCGGTTAAGTTCGATTTTTTCATCCTGGGTCAACGCCGCCCCGGCGGCCTTCCCGAGCAACTGGTCGTGGCGTTCCTCAACGCGCCGCCGGCGCAAACGCGGCAGGGCGTCGCGAAACTCGGCCTCGGCCTGTTCGGGGGTGAGGTTGATATCCATCAACTCGGACAGCACCTGCTTGAACAGGTTCTCAAAATCGCCACCGCGAAACTGGTCGATCAGCCGCGCCTCGAAATTCGGCCCGGCATTCTCACGTGCAAAGGCCGCCATGGTCAGCAAGCCCTGGGTTTCCGCGCCCCCCCCCTCGAACAAATCAAGCGGCAGTTCGCCGGCGAGCTCCGGTTTGACCATGATGAAATTGAGGAATTTGCGTTCCAGGCTTTGCGTCGGCCGGCGCTGCGCGCGCGGCGCCGCCGCGCGCACCGGGTCGCGCGCCACGCCGCGAATCTCCACCAGGCCGGCCGCTTCGACGGGCGTCATGCCGCACAAATCGGCCAGTTGCTTCACCAGCTGCAACTGCAGCCCCGGCGCGGATATTTTCTGCAACAACGGCTTGGCCTCGTGCAGGATGCGCGAACGCCCCTCGAGGGTGGTCATGTCGACGCGCGACTTCAACTCGGCGAGCAACACGTCGGACAGCGGGCGCGATTCGACCAGCTTTTTCTCGAACGCCGCCTTGCCCTGGGCGCGCACAAAGGTGTCGGGGTCGTCCTCGGGCGGCAGGAACAGGAATTTGACCGCCTTGTTGTCGGCGAGGCAGGGCAGGCTCACCTCCAGCGCGTGCCAGGCGGCCTTGCGGCCGGCGTTGTCGCCGTCGAAACAGAACACGATCTCGTCGGTCTGGCGAAAGAGCTTCTGGATGTGCACGGCCGAGGTGGCGGTGCCAAGGGTCGCCACGGCATAGGCCACCTCGTGCTGCGCCAGGGCAATCACGTCCATGTAGCCTTCGACGACGATGACCCGGCCGGCTTCGCGAATGGCCTGGCGCGCCTGCGACAGCCCGTACAGTTCGCGGCCCTTTTCGAACAGCGGCGTTTCCGGCGAGTTGAGGTACTTGGGCTCGCCCGCGTCAAGGATGCGCCCGCCAAAGGCGATAACCACGCCGCGCTGGTTCATGATCGGAAACATGATGCGGTCGCGAAAACGGTCGTAACGGCGGCCCTCTTCTTTATCTATCACCAGGCCCGCATCAAGCAGGCTCTTGTCGTCATACTTGGGAAAAACCGCCTGCAGGTTCTGCCAGCCGTCGGGCGCATAGCCGAGACCGTAGTGCGCGGCAATCTGCCCGGACAGCCCGCGGCCCTTGAGGTATTCGATGGCGCGCGCCGAGTCCTTGAGCTTGTCGCGATAAAACTGCATCGCCTGTTGCATCACCGCGTAGAGGTCCGGGCCCTCGGGCAGCGGCTTGGCGCCGCCGCGCGGCTCGTACTCGGGCATTTTCATGCCGGCGTTTTCGGCCAGGTCTTTCACCGCCTCGATGTAACCCAGGCCGGAATATTCCATCAGGAAGCCGATGGCGTTGCCGTGCGCGCCGCAACCAAAGCAGTGATAGAACTGCTTGGCCGGACTGACGGTAAAAGAGGGCGATTTTTCGTTATGGAAGGGACACAACCCCATGAAGTTGGCGCCGCCCTTTTTGAGCTGGACGAAACGACCGACCACATCGACGATATCGACGCGGTTAAGCAGGTCCTGCTTGAAGGAATCGGGGATCACCGGCGCGCCAAAATGCTGTCTGGGTCCTGCCAAAACGGGTTACGGGAATGGCTTGGGCTTGCACCGCGCGCCGGACGGCCGTCCGTGCAAACCGCATGTATTTATATCCGATACCGGCAATAACGCAAGGGCCAAAACACCGCCACTGGCCGGGCGACAATTACCCAAAAATCAGAGCAATTAGCTTGCCAGCTTTGCCTTGACCTGCGCCGACACCGCACCCATGTCGGCCTTGCCGGCAAGCATGGGCTTGAGTACCGCCATGACCTTGCCCATGTCCTGCGCCCCCTTGGCGCCCGAAGCGACGATGGCCTCGGCGACGGCTGCGGCAATCTCATCGGCATTGAGTTGCTGCGGCATATAGCCGGCGAGCACGCTGATCTCGAATTTCTCCACGTCGGCGAGATCCTGGCGGCCGCCGGCCTCGTACTGGCTGATGGAGTCGCGACGCTGCTTGAGCATCTTTTCCAGGATGGCGAGGATATCCGCATCGGACAGTTCGATGCGCTCATCCACCTCGCGCTGCTTCATCGCCGAGAGCAGCAGGCGCACGGTGCCAAGGCGCTGGCTGTCCCGCGCCTTCATTGCGGCCTTCATGTCGTCGGTGATGCGGGCTTTAAGGGACATTGTGTGATTGCTCTGATGGTACGAGATGGTACGAGATGGTACGAGATGGTGCGAAACGGGCGACCGAAAAGACTACGGCGCGATTAAGGGGCGCCGCAGCGTCCCCTCAATCGCGCCGAGTTAATCCGGCGGTGTATCGCGACGTCCAGGACGCCGCACGGAATTAATACAGTTTCGGCGGCAGCGTCTGGTTGCGCAGGCGCTTGTAGTGGCGCTTGACCGCGGCGGCGAGCTTGCGCTTGCGCTCGGACGTGGGCTTTTCGTAGAACTCGCGCGCGCGCAGTTCGGTGAGCAAGCCGGTTTTTTCTACCGTGCGCTTGAAGCGGCGCAGGGCGACTTCAAACGGTTCGTTTTCCTTGACGCGTACACTAGACATGTAAAAACCTTTTACCAGTTGGATTTCCCCGCCACCGACCGCTTTACAAAACGTTGCAGCGGTGCCAAAGAAAAGAAAGACGCGGATTTTAACTGATTTCAGGCCCTTACCGCAAACACTCGTGCGGACAAGCCATGGCCGGCACGGCTGGCAGGCTCACCCAAGGGCACGCGGCACGCCCGTGCCGGCTGCCACGGCCAAAAAACCATTTAGAATCAGTGGCCATTTCCCACCAAGGCATGGTCATCAGCGCCGCTGCTGCGATGCCGGCCAACCGGTTGAAGATGCCTTCTCGCCCGGGCGCATTAGGCCGACCGCAAGCTTCTCGTGACGGCGGTCCTCCGTTAAGATGCCGTGAATTGCAAAAATCCCCCCCCTACGGACCGGCTTAGGCCCTCACGATGAACAGCCGGACACCAAACGACGACTTTCGCATCCGCAATGCCAAACGCTGGGCACCTGGCGGTTGGCGCGCTTACTTAAGCGCTCTTGCGTTGCTGAGCGCGGCCTTCGCTATCCGTTATGGCTTGCACGGCCTATTGCAATCGCAACACGCGTTTACGCTCTTTACGGCATCGGCCTTGCTGGTCGCCTATTATCTCGGCTTGGGGCCGGCCCTGCTGGTCGCCTTCGGGGGGTTTTTCCTCGGGGTTTATTTTTTTGTACCGCCTTACGGTACTTTTCAGATTCCCGAGTTGCGCGACATCACCTACGTTGGGGGCTATCTGCTCATTTGCCTGCTCGGCATTTCCCTGATCGAGGGCCTGCAGCGCTCGAAATACGCCTTGATCCTGATGCGCGATGTTTTGCTGTCGCGTCTGGAAATGCTCGAGCACAGCAACGCGGCGCGCGCGTCTTTCGAACAGATGGCGCAAAAGAACTCCGAACGGTTCCACTCGCTTGCCACGGATTACCCGCACATACTCTACATGCGGCGCGTTGACGGCGAATTCGAATACCTTAACCAACACTTCTATCGTTGCAGCGGATTAGCGCCCGATTCGCTCGGACCGGAAGGATGGCTGTCTGCGATACATCCGGAAGATATCGCAGCCGTGGTCGCATCATGCGATCGGGTTGCGCAATCGGGGATAGAGGAACAAATGAGCCTGCGTTTGAAGACGGCCGACGGCCCCTATGAGCAGTTCGGCGGGCCGCTGTCCCGTATCGAGGGCAAGCACAGCAAGGATATCAAATGGGTGGGCGGCTATGTTTTTGCACAGGAGTCGCGTGCTCAGCATCGTTGAAACGGATTTGTGTCCGGAAGATTTTGCCGACACCGAACCGGAAGGCCACCACTTCATACGCGCTTTTCAGAGCGCCGGCATCGGCGATTTTCGCTTTGGCTATCTGTTGGTTTATCGCGACCAGAAGCGGGTCACCGTGGTGCCGTATTTCACCACCGACTACCGTCTGAACACGCTGGTGACAAACCCCTGGCTCAAGCGCCTGCTGGCGCCCCTGTCATTCAAGGTGGCCTGTGTCGGCCACCCTTCAACCGACGCGGGCAGAATAGAGGGTGAGGTTTCGGCGGATATTTTGCGCGCGGTTAACGCCGTCCTGCGCGACAAAGCGGCGGCCACCGCATACAAGTGGTTCAGCCAGGCGCTGCCGCTGGAGAATTTTGTCGAAGTCAGCGGGTTGCCGGTCTGTATTTTGAATCCGGATGCAGACTATCCCGCATCCCTCGATCGCAACCGGCGCAAAAACATTCGGAAGAAATTACAAAAAAGCACGGCGCTGACGTTCATGGCATATGGCCCGGAGCATCCCTTGCCGGATAAATTGATCCCGGAGATTCACCGCCTATATGAAGCGACGCGCAATCGCGCGAATCTGCATTTTGAACGCCTGAACGTCGATTATTTCCGCCTGACCGCGCCCGCGAGCACCTATATGCTGGCGTATGAGGGAGAGTGCCTGGTGGGTTTTATCCAATGGCTGCGCAAAGGCGTGAAAATGTCGGGCAAGTATATCGGCATGGATTACGCGCGAAACCGGCAATACGCCCTGTATTTCGGCATCGTACTGCAGTCCATCCTGTATGGAATTCGCAACGGGGTCAGCCGGTTTGACCTGGGAGTTGGCAGCTACCACTCAAAACGTCTCATCGGTGCCGGCATGCTGCCAACAAGGCTTTATTTCAGGCACCACAATCGGCTGCTGCACTGGGCCCTTGCGCGCTGTAAATTCCTGATCGCGCCCTCGACCAGGGAACTCGCTTAGGCCCGCCGGCGCGAGCTTTCAGCAAACCGGTCGGCGCTGGCACGCCCGGGCAGACCGGCGGCAAGCCCGCCGATATTAGCCCTGAAAAATTTCCCGGTTTCCTCGGCCACCGTGTCGCGCTCATTATCCAGGGTGATCATGTGATAGCTGTTATCAAGCAGGACCTTGCGTTTGGTCGGCGAGCCGATGTGCTGCATGATGAACTCGGCGTTCTTCGGACTGGCGGTTTCGTCATCGATGGCATGGATCACGAGCGCCGGTGCCGTGACCAGATGCAGGTTGCACATGACATGATGGCTCAAGCGGCTGGCCTGATAGACATGGTCCATCGAAATGCGTGCCGCACCGGCCTCCGAATATCCTCTGCGCATCGCGCGCGCCACACGCTTCCTGATCTCGGGGTTTTTAATGCCGTAGGGCTGTTTCTCGTTAAACTCATACAGGTGGCGCACCGGCGTATGAAACCATAGCGGCATCAAAAACCGGTACCACGGCATCGACCACCCATCGAAGAACAGCGTGCTCGAGAGTAAAGACAGGCCCGCAATCTCGCGCGGCCGTTGCGCCGCAAGTGACAGGGCCAATAGCGCGCCTGCGCACAGGCCGCCAACGGAAACGGTGCGATGGTCGCGCTTAAGCCGGTCGAACGCGATCAGAACCTGCTCATGCCAGTCGCCAAAATCGCTTGCGCCTGCGCCAAATCCGAAACCGTGAATGCGCGGAATCTCGACACTGAAGCCGCTCCGGCGCAAGGAATTTGCAAGAGTGCGCATCTCCAGCGGACCGCTGGCAAGACCGTGCAACAGGAGAACGGCATCATCTCCAGTGTCATGTCGGATCAATTGGGCGTGGCGCATTGACTCTTTCTGAATAACCGCGACGGCGGCGGGGAAGATCAAGTACGGCGGAATTACCATTCTGGTGCGCCTAAAAGTCCATGAACAACGGTCAGCCTGAAGAGCGCGGTCAGACCGCCTGCGAATATATTCGAGGGGTATCATAAAGCACTGGCGGATTCAAGCAGGGCATTGCCCTGCCACATCGGCCGCCTGCCAAGGACGCACTCTCAGCCTTTCACTCCCGTCTTGCCGGTGACCGGCGCGCGCCCGGAATTGAAAATCAGGTATAGGCTGGGCAATACGATAAGCGTCAGCAGGGTGGCCGATATCAGCCCGCCTATCACCACCACTGCGAGCGGGCGTTGCGTCTCGGCACCGATTGCATGCGACAGCGCCATCGGCAACAGGCCCAGCATGGCCAACAGGCCGGTCATCAGCACGGTGCGCAGCCGCAGCATCGAACCCTCCAGCACCGCCTGCTCCGCCGTCGCGCCATGGTTTTTCAACTGGTTGTAATAGGTCACCATCACAACGCCGTTGAGGACCGCCTGCCCGAACAAGGCGATAAAACCTATCGCCGCCGAAACCGACAAAGGGATGCCGGTGACGAACAGGGCAAAGATGCCGCCAATCAGCGCGAACGGGATGTTCAGCACGATCAGCATCGCGCTCTTGAACGACTGGAAGGCGTCAAAGAGCAGAATAAATATCAGAAGAATGGAAAGAGGCACGATCACCGCAAGCCTGGCCATCGCGCGCTCCTGATTCTCGAACTCGCCCGACCAGCCAACCGAGTAGCCTTCGGGCAGCTTGACCTTCTCGGCAACCCTGACCTGCATGTCCGCGACCACGCTGCCCATGTCGCGGTCACGGATGAACACGCCCACCGACAGCACGCGGCGGCCGTTTTCGCGGCTGATGTTCATCGCGCCGCCGGCGGTGCGAAAATTCGCCACCTGCGCCAGCGGTATGTTCAGGCCGGCCGGGGTTGTCAGCAGGATGTCCTTCATACTGGCGATCGAGCGTTGCGGCTCGGCCAGGCGCACCACGACGCTGTAATGGCGTTCCCCCTCCCACAGTTCGGTCGCGGCCTTGCCGCCAAGGGCCATTTCAATGACATCCTGGACGTCGCCGATGTTAAGCCCGTAGCGCGCGGCCTGTGCGCGGTCGATTTCAACACGCAGCTGCGGCAGCTCGCCGTCACGGTCGATAAAGGCGCGCACCACTCCCCGCACGTTATTGATGGACGAGAGCACCTCGCGCCCGCCTTTTTGCAGCACCGCAAGGTCATCGCCAAACAGCTTGATCACGATCTGCCCGTCGATCTGCGAAATACTTTCGAGCACGTTGTCGCGTATCGGTTGCGAAAACGACGGCTCCACGCCGGGAATGGCCGACAGCACGCGGTCCATTTCCTCAATAATCTTCGCCTTGGTATTGCCGACACGCCACTGCGCCTCGGGCTTGAGGTCCACCAGCAGTTCGGCCATGTTGATCAGCTTGGGATCGGTGCCATCCTCCGGGCGGCCGGCCTTGGAGATCACCGTGTTGACCTCCGGGATGGCCTTGATTTCGGCGCGCACCCGCGCCAGTTCGCGCATCGCCTCCCCCACAGACACGCTGGGCGGCAGCGGCAGGTTGATCCAGATCGAACCCTCGTTGAGCTCGGGCAGGAACTCACTGCCCAGCTTGGGCACCAGCGCAAGGCTCGCGAGCAGCGCAATGCCGGCGACCGAGAGAACCAGCTTGCGCCTGGCCAGAGACCACTCCAGAACGGGTTTGTAGAGGCGGCTGCACCAGCGCATCAGGCGGTTGTCCTCGTGCGGCAGGTTCTTTTTCAGCCAGAATCGGCACAGCAATGGCACCAGGGTCAGCGACACGATCAGCGAACCGATCAGGGCGGAGACAACCGAATATGCCATGGGAGCGAAAATCCGGCCCTCATGGCGTTGCAGCGTGAAAATCGGAATGTGTGCGGCAATGATGATCAGCATCGAGAACAGCGTCGGCCGGCCCACTTCCACCGTCGCATCCAGAATGCGCGCCAGACGCCCCTTTTCGTCGTGGTGGCCGTGCTGGTCGGTCAGTTTGCGAAACACGTTCTCGACCACGATCACGGCGCCATCGACGATGATGCCAAAGTCCATCGCCCCGAGCGACAACAGGTTGGCCGGAATGCCGACCAGCGTCAGCCCGATAAAGGTGGCGAGCAGCGACAAGGGGATGACCAGCGCGACGATCGCCGCCGCGCGAAAATTGCCGAGGAACAGGTATAGCACCAGGGCCACCAGCATGGCGCCCTCGAGCAGGTTGGTGAACACCGTCTTCAGGGTCTTGTCGATCAGCCAGGTGCGGTCGTAAAAGGGAACAATCTCGACGCCCTTGGGCAGGCCGCCCTTGTTGAGCTGCTCGACGCGCGCCTTGACCTGCGCCAGGACCTGCGACGGATTTTCGCCCTTGCGCATCATCACAATACCGGTCACCACGTCATCCTCGGCGTCCTGCCCGACTATGCCCTGGCGCGGAATCGCGCCTATGCTGACCTCGGCTATGTCGCGCACCAGCACCGGCGAGCCGTTGCGTTCGGCCACGACGATGGTGCCGATGTCATCGGCGCTGGCCAGGAGGCCGATGCCGCGTATCAGCATCTGCTGGCGGCCGTTTTCGATGTAACCGCCGCCGGCGTTGGCGTTGCCGCGTTGCAGTGCGCCGTAGAGTTGCTGCAGGCTGATCTTGAAGTCCTTCATGCGTCCGAGGTTGGGATTGACCTCGTACTGCTTCACCAGGCCGCCCAGGCTCACCACATCGGCAACACCCGGGATGAGCTTGAGTTGACGCAATACCGTCCAGTCCTCGATGGCGCGCAACTCGCGCGACTCCAGGTGCGGCCCCTTGAGCCGGTAACGGTAAATCTCGCCAATAGCCGTGGACAGCGGCGCGAGGTCCGGCTGCACACCCGGAGGCAAATCGACGCCGCGCAAACGTTCGATTACCTGCTGGCGGGCAAAATAGACGTCGGCCTTGTCATTGAACGTAATAATTATGAAAGACAGCCCGAACTGGGTGTGCGAGAACATGCGCACCGAATTGGGTATGCCGGCAAGTTCGACCTCGATCGGGATGGTGACCTGCTTTTCCACCTCTTCGGCGGCGCGCCCCGGGTAGAGCGAGATGATATTGACCTGGGTATCGGAGACGTCGGGAAAGGCCTCGATCGGCAAGGACTTGAAGGCAAACACACCGCCGCCAACAAACAGCAGCACCCCGAGCAGCACGAACAGCGGCTGGTGCAGCGCGTACGAAACAATGCGTCTTATCATCGCGCCGCCAACGCGCGGTCAGCTTCCGGGCACATCAGGATTCCTTGCCCGCAGTGCCGCTGCGCACATCCTGCAACACCTGCTGCAGCAGCAACGCGCCCTGGGCCACCACCTGCTCGTTTGCACCCAGGCCGGAGAGGACCACCACGTTGCCGCCCTTTTCGCGCCCGGTCGTAACGACGCGGCGGGCAAAACTGCCCGCGCTTTCCTGGACAAACACGTAATTCACACCCCCCTTGGAAAACACCGCTTTGCTCGATATCTGCACCTCGGGCTTTCCCGGCATGGTGATCTCGGCATTGATGAACATTTCGCCCTTCAACTTGCGCGCGGCATTGTCGACCTTGCCGCGCACCCTTGCCATGCGTGTCGTCGGGTCGATGAAATCCGAAACATTGGTCACGGTTCCGCTAAAGGCCTCGCCCGGGTACGCCGGCGCGCTGATCGCCATTGTCTGGCCGGCACGTATTCCGGCCAGATCGCGCTCGGGTACGTCAAGCTGCACCCACAGGCGCAGCGGATCGGTCACCACAAACTGCGCGCTCGCCCCGGACATCTGGTCCGGCCGCAGCTCCTGCCCCGGATTGATGTTGCGCTCGACCAGCAGTCCGGCAATCGGGCTTTTCACCGGGAAACGCTGGTCGATCGCCTCGGGGTGCCCGCCATACATGCGCAGGCGCTCGGTCGCGCGCTTGAGCTCCGCATCGGCGCGTGCAATATCGGCCTCGGCGGCATTGAGATCCTTGCGCGCCGTCACGCCGTGGTCGTGCAGGTCTTTTACGCGCGCAAAATTCTGGCTGGCGAGGGCGTAATCGCTGGCCGCCTTGCGCGCCTCGGCCTGCGCCTGGCCGAAATCGGGCGAGGACAGCGTCGCCAACACTTGGCCCTGCGCGATCTTTTCACCCGGCTGGGCAAAAATGCGCTCCACCCTTCCTGCGAAGGGGGCGTAAATGCGCACCGTGCGTTCCTCATCCCAGACGATGCGGCCGTTCAGGCGCACTGTTTCGGTTTCGCGCACGGTCGCTTTCTCAAGGGCAAACGCCGCCAGTTGCGGGCTGTCCTGGGTGAATACGATCCGTTCCCCGGAGACCACCGGCGGCTGCGGCTTGGCGGTGACCGCGGGATCGCCGCAGCCGGAAAAAGCCAGTGGAAGCAACAAGACCAACTTATGAAAACGCATGTCAACTACTCCGCTAATGTGGTGCTCGCCCGCCAAGCGGCGAGCGCCTTTGCATAATCGGCCAGGGCCACCGCGGCGTCGATTTGCGTTGCACGCAGGGTTCGCCGGGCATCGAGTAAGTCCATCAGTCCAAGGGCGCCGTTCTTATAGGCGTATTCGGCCGACTCGGCCGAACGCCGCGCCTCGGCCAGCAGGCCGTCGTTAAAACGACGCACGCGATCGGCCGCCGACAGCAAATCAGACCAGGCACGCTCGAACTCGCCCGTAGCCTGGGCGCGTACGCGGGCAAGGCTGTCACGGGCGGCGTCGTAGTCGACCTCGGCGCGACGGATTTCTCCGCCAAAGGTGTGGCGCACAAACAAGGGGATCGATATGGCAACGCCGAAGCTGTTGCCGGTACCCTGCTGGTTGGCATCGCTTTGCGGCCAGTGTTCGTACTGCGCCCCCACCGTGACGTCGCGCGTGCGCAGCCGGCGCGCCAGTTCGCGCGAACGTTCGGCGGCCTCGACACGCGCCTGCGCCGCGCGCACGTCCGGACGGCGGGCTATGAGCTCTTGCGAAAGCCCGCCAGCCGGGGCGGCCTCCGGTTGCGGCCATGGATCGGTGGCGCGGATCGCCCGCGCGTCGGCCTCCATGCCGACAATGTAAGCAAACGCGATTTGCGCGCGGGACCGGTCGGCCTCGGCGGCGCGCGCATCGTTGCTCGCACGCAATGCGTCCACCCTGAGGCGCGCCAACTCGGCGCGGGCAATATCGCCGGCGCTGAGCCGCCGGTCGGCGGCCGCCAGGGATTTTTCGAACAGGCTCGCCGTTTCCGCCAGCACGGCGCTTTTTTCCTGCGCCAAGGCAAGCTCGTAGTAAGCGTTGCGCAATACCAGGCCTTGCTGGCGTTTTATCTCGGAAAAATCGGCATCGCTCGCTGCTTCCAGACGTTCGGCCGCCGCGACCCGCAGCTCGCGCTTTTCCCCGCGCTCGATCAGCTGGTCGATGCGCACCGTCGTATCAACGGTTTTTTCACGTAAGGCGCCGGCACCGACGCCGAGGCTTGGGTTGATGTTCAGGGTCTGCAGGGTGAGCGTCGGGTTGGCCCCCTGCCCGGCCACCATGGAGTCTGCGCGCGCCGATTCCTGAGCGCGCCGCGCCACCTGCAACTCGCGATTCTTTTCCAGCATCATGCGTTCGGCGTCGGCCAGCGAAAGCGCGACAGCCGCCCGATTGGCGCCGTCGGATTGGGCCAGCACGGCCGCCGGGGCACACACAATGAGCAGGGCCAGCACGATAAAACACTGCGAGCCGGAAAAACCGCGCACAATTCCCTTCATGACATGCTTGCCTAAGCACCCTGTTTGTAAAACAATGCGGCACTGTAGATGTCGAACCTGTCATTTACCTTTCAAATCACGGTTTTCCAACGGAATTCACCCATAAACAATGGGCTTTCGCATCCTGATTGTCGAAGACGACGCAGTGCTCGCGGACGGCATCAGCAGCGCATTGCGCAAATACGGCTACGTTGTCGACTGCCTCGCCGACGGCGCCCACGCCGACCAGGCGCTCGGCGCCGAGAACTACGACCTCGCCATACTCGACCTGGGCCTGCCGCGCATGGACGGCTTCGAGGTGTTGCAGCGCCTGCGCGCGCGCAGGGAAAAAATGCCGGTGCTGATCCTGACCGCGCGCGACGAACTGGCCGACCGTGTCAAGGGCCTCAACCTTGGCGCAGACGACTATGTAATCAAGCCCTTCGAACTGGTTGAACTCGAAGCGCGCATCCGCGCGCTCATACGCCGCAGCATGGGTGAAGCCTCACCCGCGCTGGAAATAGGCGGCCTCAGCCTTGACCTGGCGGCGCGGCGAGTACTGCTTGGCGGCAAACCGCTCGACCTGACCGCGCGCGAATTCGCCGTCCTTGAGACACTGATGGGCCGCAGCGGGCGTGTTGTCAGCAAGGAGCAGCTCAACGAGCACCTGGGTCCGGGCGCAGAGGACCTGGCCGAGAACGCCATCGAGGTGTATGTCTCGCGATTGCGCCGCAAGATCGACGGCGCCGGAGTCAATATCCGCACCGTGCGCGGTTTTGGTTACCTGTTCGAAGCGGCGGCGGATCACATCTAGTGCGCGCAACCCCGCCCCTCAGCCTGCGCCGCCAGTTGTTGCTGCGGCTGCTCGTACCGATGGTGACATTGTTCGTCTTCGGTGCGGCCGCCTCGTACTACATCGCACTGGAATTCGCCAACAGCGCCTACGACCGCGCACTATACGATTCGGCGCGTTCCCTGGCGCAGCAGATCAAGGTAGTGAACGGACGCACGGTAGTGGACCTGCCGCGCGCCGCGCTTGAAATGTTCGAGTGGGACGACCTGGACACCACCTACTACCGCATCAGTTCCAAGGCCGAGGGATTCGTCTTTGGCCACAAGGAAATGCCCAACCTGCCCGCCGCACTGCAGGATGCGGAGGGAACCCGTTATTACGACGACAGTATTCTCGATCGCGGGGTGCGCGTGGTGGCCCTGCTGCTGCCGGTCGGCCCCAATAGTTCGCCGGTCAGAATACAGGTGGGGGAGACACGCAACAAACGCACACTGCTCGTCAAGGAAATTTTGCTCACGGTGGTGCTGCCGCAGGGTTTGCTCATCGCGCTGGCCGGAATTCTGGTGTGGTTCGGCGTGGCAAGCGCCCTGGTGCCGCTGTCGCTGCTGGAAAAGGAAATCGAAACGCGCACCCACCGCGACCTGTCGCCCCTGCCTGACAGCGCGGTGCCGGTCGAGGTGCGCCCGCTCACCCATGCCATCAACGACCTGATGCAACGCCTTGGCCAGACACTGTCGGTGCAGCACCGCTTTATCGCCGACGCCGCACACCAGCTGCGCACGCCAATCGCCGGCCTGAAAATCCAAATCGAGCGGGCGCTGCATTCGGACAGCATGGACGAGATCCGTCCCGCGCTAAGCCAGTTGCAAAGCTCGGCGGAGCGCGTTGCCCACCTGTCCAACCAACTGCTGACCCTCGCACGCGCGGAGCCTGGCGCGAACGACCCGGCGCGCTTTACCGACATCGACCTCAACGCCATTGCGCGTGAAACCGGCATGCACTGGGTGCCGCGGGCACTCGAGCGCAATATCGACCTTGGTTTCGCCGGCAGCGACCGCCCGGTGCGCATCCGAGGCGATGCGCTGTTGCTGCAGGAGCTCATTTCCAATCTCATCGACAACGCGGTACGCTACGGCCGCGAGGGCGGCAGCATCACGGTGTCGGTTACCGCTCCGGCGCAAATCACCGTGGAGGACGACGGACCGGGTATCCCCGAGGACGAACGCAACAAGGTATTCGAGCGCTTTCACCGCATGCCCGGCAGTCCCGGCGACGGCTCCGGACTCGGGCTCGCCATCGTGCGCGAAATTGCACAGGCGCATGGCGCGCAGGTGCGACTGGACAATCCGGCTGCAGGAAGCGGAACCGGGATCCAAATCACTTTCCCGCGGATCTGACCGCCATGCTCGTTCTTGGCATCGAAACCTCCTGCGATGAAACCGGCATCGCCCTGTACGACTCGGCGCGCGCCGGCACCACGCCGCTTGCCGGACTGCTCGCGCACGCCATTCATTCACAGGTGGCGATGCACGATGAATACGGCGGTGTTGTGCCCGAACTCGCCTCACGCGACCATATCCGGCGCGTGTTGCCGCTGGTGCGAAAAGTCGCGCTCGAGGCCGGCATTACCATGGACGATCTCGATGCCGTCGCCTACACCCAGGGTCCGGGCTTGTCCGGCGCACTGCTCGTCGGCGCGTCGGTCGCCGGCGCGCTCGCCTTTGGCCTTGGCATCCCGGCAGTGCCGGTGCACCACCTTGAGGGCCATTTGCTATCGCCGCTGCTGTCGAAAAATCCGCCACCCTTCCCCTTTGTCGCACTGCTCGTCTCCGGCGGCCACACCCAGTTGATGCGGGTCGCCGCCGTCGGTGATTACGTCCTGCTGGGCGAAACCCTGGACGACGCCGCGGGCGAGGCCTTTGACAAGAGCGCCAAGCTGCTGGGCCTTGGCTACCCGGGCGGGCCGGCGCTGTCGCGCCTCGCGCAAAGCGGCAAGCCCGGGCGGTTTCGGCTGCCGCGGCCGATGCAAAAAAGCCGCGACCTGGATTTCAGTTTCAGCGGGCTGAAGACCGCGGTCATGCTCGCGGCGCGCGCGCCCGGGTTCGGCGAGGCCGATCGCGCCGACCTCGCCCGCGCGGTCGAGGAAGCGATTGTCGACGTACTGGTGTCCAAGTCGCTCGCGGCACTGGATGAAACCGCCATGGACAGCCTGGTCGTCGCCGGCGGTGTCGGCGCCAACCGCCTGCTGCGCGCGACCCTTGACGCCGAAACGCCCAAGCGCGGGCTTCGCGTCTATTACCCGGAAATGGAATTGTGCACCGACAACGGCGCCATGATTGCGCTGGTTGGCGCGCTGCGCCTGCAGCAGCACATCGCGGCGGCCGCGCCATCGCACGGGTTCAGCGTGAAGCCGCGCTGGGACCTCGCCTCACCTTAAGGCCGCGCCAGCATCCAGGGGTCAGGGCGGGTCTTGCGGGTCTTGCGGGTCTTGCGGGTCTTGCGGGTCTTGCGGGTCTTGCGCCTTCTGGCCGATGCGGCTTTCCTCGCCGGCGAGCAGCTTCTTGATATTGCCCCGGTGCCGCCATACCAGCAGCAGTGAAATGCACAGCACGGCGGGAGTATAGGGCGACACACCGAACCACCAGAAGGTGCACAGCGGCGCGAACAGCGCCGCGACAATGGCGGCGAGCGAGGAAATGCGGAAAAACACCGCGATGATGACCCAGGTGGCGAGCGTGGCAAGGCCCAGCCACGGGTTGACCGCCAGCAATATGCCCAGTGCGGTAGCCACGCCCTTGCCGCCCTTGAAAGAAAAATACACGGGGAACAGGTGGCCGAGAAAGACCGCGAGGGCGACGCCGGCGACCGTTTCATGGCCAAGACCGAATTGCGGCGCGAACCACAAGGCCAGCATCACCGCCAGCCAGCCCTTGCCGGCGTCACCGGCGAGGGTCAGCAGCGCAGCGGCGCGCTTGCCGGTGCGCAGCACATTGGTCGCGCCCGGATTGCCCGAGCCATAGCTGTGCGGATCGGGCAGACCGAAGGCCTTGCTGACAATCACCGCAAACGACAGCGATCCGATGAGGTAGGCAAGAACAATGAAAATCGCACTAAGCATGACCGTTACCCATGTTGGATGCGCCGGGGCGAATGCCAAATACGCTTACAATCGCGACGTGGACGCCGACAGGCGCATTTTAACTTACATAAGCAGCCGCCCGCCCCGACATGGACATCATCTTCATTCGTGAACTCAGGCTCAATGCCTGGGTCGGCATCTACAAACGCGAAAAACTGGCGCCGCAGGTGGTGCAGGTCGACCTTGAAATCGGCGTGCCCCCCGCCGTATTTAAAAGCGAACGCGTCGCCGACACCATCGACTACGCCGTGGTGGTCGAGCGCCTGCGCCAGCTGTTTGCCGACACCCGCTTCGGCCTGGTGGAGAACATGGCCGAACGCATCGCATCCATCATCATCGACGACATGAAAGCGCCCTGGGTAAGGGTCAGTGTGGGGAAGATCGGGATCATCAAGGAGGCAAAGAGGGTGGGGGTGACGATTGAGAGGAGCAGGAAGTCAGGGTGACTTTCCTGCCTTGCAAGCAGACAGGCCCGGCTTTTTGGTTCTTCGCCTGCGCGGGCATTCCCTTTCTCTCTACCGTGCGGTTTCACTCCCCTGCGGGGAGCGAGTCACTTTTCTTGCTTCGCCAAGAAAAGTAACCAAAAGAAGACGACCCGGAGGTGACGGTCGCTGCGCGACTGCCCTGCGATGCTCGCGCCAATGGGCCGGGACCTAAACTCGGCCCGCAACAACCGCGGGCCTCAGACATAGGTCCCGGACATCTCCCATCGGCGCTGCGCTTCTCGGCGTCCCCTACGGGATGCAAAACTTCGTAATGCGACGTTTTGGCTTTTGACCTACCTCCCCTTCGGCGCCGCCGAGGAGCGCAGGCGAAGCGGGGGACTTCCGGCGCATATGTCTGAGGCCCGCGGTTTCTTGCGGGCCGAGTTTATGCGCCGGCCCGCTTTGCCGAGCACCACAGGGAACCCCGAAGGGGCGGTGCCGTGGGGCGTGCTTTTCTTTGGTTACTTTCTTTTGCACGAGCAAAAGAAAGTGACTCGCTCCCCGCGAGGGGAGTGAAACCACCCAACTAAACAGAAAGAATCTGCTCGCGCAGCGATGAAACATCAAAATGGATTCCCGCTTTCGCGGGAATGACGGCGTCGTGCGACGCAGGTCAAATGGCTGGAAATGCCCGCCAGACGTGGCTTTCCAGCCATATCACCTGAAAAAATCACCCCCTTGGATGATGTTTCTGGTGCAGGAGCTTGAGCCGCTCGCGCGCCACATGGGTGTAGATCTGCGTCGTCGATATGTCCGAATGCCCAAGCAGCATCTGCACCACGCGCAGGTCGGCACCGTGGTTGATGAGGTGGGTGGCAAAGGCGTGGCGCAGGGTGTGCGGCGACAACGCCTTGCCCGGCACCGACCGGGCGGCGTGGCGCTTGAGCAGGTGCCAGAATGCCTGGCGCGTCATCGCCTCGCCGCGCGCGGTGACGAACACCGCATCCGATTGACGCCCCTTGAGCAGGTCCTGGCGTGCTTCTTTCATGTACCTGTCTATCCAGAACATCGCCTCCTCACCCAGGGGCACCAGCCTTTCCTTGGAGCCCTTGCCAAACACCCGCACCACGCCCGTGTCCATGCTGACCTCGGAAATCTTTAAGGACACCAGTTCGGACACGCGCAGGCCGCTGGCGTAAAGCACTTCGAGCATGGTGCGGTCGCGCAGGCCCAGCGTGGCCTCGACTTCAGGTGCGGCGAGCAGGGCTTCGACATCGGCCTCGGTCAGGGTTTTCGGAAAGCGCGGCGGCTTTTTCGGCGTGTCGAGTTTGGCCGTCGGATCGCCCGTAATGCGATTGGCGCGCAGCGCGAAATGGTAAAAACGCTTGAGGCTGGAGTGCAGCCGCGCCTGCGTGCTGGCCTTGACGACGACACGTGCACCGGGCTTCAAGGAGCGGCTCTTGCGCGCCGCGAGGTACGCGGTGATGTCGACCTCGGTCACCTCCAGCATGGAATGCCCGGACGACGCGGCGACCCATTCGGCGAACTGGCGCAGGTCGCGGCGGTAGGATTCGAGCGTGTTTTTCGACAAGCCGTCCTCGAGCCAGAGCTGGTCGCAGAATTCATCGAGCAGCGCGCCGTCGTCGTCCTTCATGCACCGTCCTTCATGGCACTATTGATCTTTCCTCAGTTCATGACAAACGTTCGTCATTCCCGCGAAAGCGGGAATCCAGGGACTTTCAGCGAACGTCGCTGGATCCCCGCTTTCGCGGGGGTGACGGTATCGGATGAGACAATTGTCATGAAATATGAAACGCTCAATAGGTAAAGCCTTCATGCGCGAGCAGGCGGCGCTTCACCTGTATGAGATAGCCGCCGTCACTGTGGGCGAAGCCGCCCAGGCCGCTTGCGGCAACGACACGATGGCAGGGAATCACCAGTGGGAAATAATTGGAACCGCAGGCCTGCCCCACCGCCCGCGCCGCCGAGCCCAGCGCACGCGACATGCGCCCGTAGGTCAGCGTCTGCCCGCGCGGAACCGCGGCAATCGCGTTCCACACACGTCGCTGGAATTGCGTGCCGACAGTTTTCAACGGCAGGCGAAAGCGGTAATCGGGGTCGTCGGCGTATTTTTCGATTTGCGCGCAGGCGCGTTCGGCCAGCTTGTCGAGCGGAGGCAGTGCGCCCATCGAAGGCGGCAGGAAAACGATTTCAGCCAGCACTCCGTCCTCGGTGCGCAGGCCGACCAGCGCGAAAGGCGTCGGCAGGCGCGCCTGAAACACCGCCGCGCCGCGAACCGGCTTTTTGCGCGCTGCAATCTTCATGCCGCGGCAAGGGCGTGCAGCTTGGCCAGCAAAGCGTCGGGCACTTCAATGCCCTCGGCCTGCGCCAGGCGCAGCGCCGCAAAACGCCGGCCACCGGGCAGGCGCACGCCCTCTTCGGCCAACATCATGGCGATCAAGGCCTCGAGGCGTTCGTTGTAGATCGCGCGACCTGCGGTCGCTCCCGGATCGATGGCGAAAAAACCCTGGCCGAGGCTGGGCCGGTTGCCCTCCTCAACCCAGAACGAATCGTTGTCGCGGCTGATGGCGGCACCGGTGAGCGCGGTGCACAGCAACTCGAACACCAGCGCCAGCATTGCGCCCTTGCTGCCGCCAACCGGGAACAGCGTGCCCGCCGCCAGCACTTCCTGCGGGTCGGTGGTCGGCTTGCCGTGGCGGTCCAGCGCCCAGCCCTCGGGAATGCGCTCGCCTTTTTGCGCCGCCAGCATGATGCGGCCGCGCGTCACCGTGGTCGTGGACAAATCCACCACCACCGGGTCGGCGCCGGCGCGCGGGAAAATCGCCGCCACCGGGTTGGTGCCCAGTGTGGCCTTTTGCCCGCCCCACACCGGCATCGCCGCCGGCGAGTTTGACAAGGCGATGCCGATCTGCCCGGCCGCGGCCATGGGCTCGAGCGCCAGCGCCAGTGCGCCGATGTGATGGCCGTTGGTGATGCCGGCGTAGCCGATGCCAAATTCGCGCGCACGGCGCACCGCCTCGCCCGCCGCGAGCGCACAAGCCTCGTAACCGAGTCCGCCGCCATTGTCGATGACGCAGACCGCCTTGTGGTCGGATGCGATGCGCGGGTGCGCCTTCCCGTCGGCACGGCCGTTTTTGAGCATGCCGCAATAAAACGGCACGCGCGACACGCCGTGCGATGCCAGGTCCTGCATGTCGGCGGCGACCAGCGCGCGCGCCGCGGCGCTGGCCATGCCCTCGTGCGCACCGGCGCGGACGAAGGCTTCGCGGGCAATTTCAGTGAGCGTGTGCTGGTCTATTTTTGCCATGGCGTGGTTTTGTATGGATTTATATCAGCGCTTCATCGCCTGCCTGACCAGAAGCGCCATGGCGGCGGCGCTCTCGCCCTCGCTGCCTTCGAGGCCAAGCGCCACGCCTTCGCGATCGGCCGCGGGGCGGTTCTGGCTGACCTTCCATTTACCGACCAGACTGGCGATAGGAATTTCGATGCCGACGATCTCCTGCAGCATGCGCGCGATATAGTCCCCGGGCGCATCGGATACCTTCCACGGCGCCGCGCGTGTCCCCTCGTGCCGCTTGGTCAGCGTTTCAAGGAAGCCGCGCAGCCAGGCCGCGTCATCGATCACGCGCAACGGGCCCTGCGCATGCACCACGGCGTAGTTCCAGGTCGGCACCACCTTGCCGGTTTCTTTCTTGGTTGCGTACCAGGACGGCGTCACATAGAGTTGCGGCCCCTGGAACACCGCGAGCGCGCCGTGCGCGGCGGAATGATCGCGCCAAATCGGGTTGGCGCGCGCCACATGGCCGCGCAGCGTGCCAAAGGGCGCCGGGTGCGGGTCGATCTCGAACGGAATGTGATTGGCGGTTAGGCCCTCACCCGCCAGCGTTACCAGCGTAGCAAGCGGATGCGCGCAAATCAGCTGGTGCATCACCTCGGCACGTTTTTCCTCGAATTGCGACGTCTGGTACATCTACCCCCCTCCCCTGCCACGCATTGTTCGATAAAGCCCGCAAGGCAAAGCATAACAGCGCGCGATGCCGCCGCGAAAGCAACAGCCCGACACAGAGCCGTGGATCCTGCGCGCCGCCACTCGTCCCCCGGCAATTCACCCCATCCGGTCCATGCCGGGCGGTCGCTAAATATACCCGAGCAATATCCGCGAGCGGTGTCGCCCACGGCTCTACATGGGAGCTCAAATCTCCTATACTTTGGGTTACACCATGGACAAATCGACCCACGCCATCACTCTCGCGACCACCCAACTCGAAGAGGATATTCTGTTCGGCCGGCTTCGCCCCCGCGAACGTCTGATTGAGGACGAACTTATCGAGCGTCTCAAGACATCACGTCACGTCGTTCGCCAAGCATTGGCTGAACTCGAGCGCATGGGAATGGCCGTGCGCATCCCGAACAAAGGTGCGATCGTGCGGGATTTCAGCCGCGACGAGATTGGTCAGATCAGCGAAGTACGCGAAATATTGAACGCAAAGGCCGCCTCATTAATTTCCCTTCCGGCAGATGCGGCACTGCTCCAGCGAATGGAAAAACTGCAGCGCCAGCACACTGCAGCGGTAAAGCAGGGCGATCCGGCCCGGATACACCAGGCCAACAACGCGTTTCACGAAGAACTGTTCGCGGCGTGCGGCAACACCTACCTTGCACAAACCATCCGGGACTATGCGCAGTTATCGCTCGCCTTTCGCTGCCACCTGATGACAAATCCATCGCATGCCGAGCGCGCGAGGGACGAACATCTTGCGATGATCTCCGCACTAAAAACAGGCGACCGCAAGGAACTGTCGCGGCTCTGTGTCGAGCACATCCGGCCATCCCAGCAGGTCTACATCGCCTTGCAGGGCTGGAGCGCCGGCCCATCGCAAGCGGCGGCTGTGACCGGCGGCAAGCCCGTACCGACGCGAACGGCAAATAGGGTTCGCGTCCGATAGCACGCGCTACGGGCAAGCGAATCCCCACTCGAAACGAAGGGGACCTCGCCGCAGTCCCCGGGCCTGCCCGTCGTCCCTACAGGTTCACGCGGTTTCTAAGTTCCTCGCCCTTATAAAAACGCTCGACGTTTGCAAACAGGGCGCGCATCTTGGTGCTGAGCGCGTCGCGTGTACCGGCCGAGATATGCGGCGTTACCACCACACTGCGCAGCGAAAACAGCGGATCGTCCGCCGGCGGCGGCTCCTGCTGGAATACATCCAGTCCCGCGCCGCCGAGGTGGCCTGACACAAGGTTCGCATGCAATGCCACCTCGTCAATCAGGCCGCCGCGCGAGGTATTGATGATGATCGCGCCTTTTTTCATGCGCGCCATGGCGGCCTTGTCGATGACGTTGCGCGTAGCGGTGGTCAAGGGCAGGTGCAGCGTCAGCAAATCCGCCTGAGTCAGCAGCTCGCCAAAGCCCACCCGCTGCAACCCGAGTTCGCGCTCGCGCCCCGCGGCAAGCGGGGCGGTCTCGTCGCAATAAATCCCCTTGGTTCCAAACACGCTGAGTCGCTCGGCAACCGCCTGACCGATCCTTCCCATGCCCAGATACCCCACCGTCATGCCGCATATTTCCCGCGACTCCGGCCTCAGGCTGTTGATGTGCCATTGCCCCCGGCGGAGTTCTGCATCGGCATAGGGAAGCCGCTTGCACACGGCCAGCGCCAGCAGGACGGCGTGCTCTGCCACTCCCGTGGTGGTTCCTTCCGGCGTAAGTGCGAGCGGGATGCCCCTGGCGGCGAGCGCCGCGTAATCCACCGTATCGTGATATCCAACCCCCTGATGGTGGACAAGCCGCAGCCGGCCCGCCGCCTCGATTACCGGACGACGCAGCGGTGACGCGGCAACGATGATGACCTCGCAGTCCGCGGCCTTGCGCTGGCGCTCTTCCTCCGAGTCCTTTTCCAGCGTTATCAGCTCGAATCCTTCTGGCGCCTGCTCCCTGATGATGTCGTAAACATCCTCATTGGCTTGGGAGACGTACAGTACACGAGGCATGTCGGCGCTCAGTCGACAAACAGGATGCCCTTGGCATCAAATGTCGCCTTCAGCCAGTCCGGCTCCTTGGCACCGCCGCGCACCAGTGCGTCCATCTGCGCCTCTTTTTTGCTGACCGCCTGCAGGCTGTTCACAACCGCCGCGGCCTTTTCCCGTGGCACCACCGCCACCCCGTTCTTGTCCGCGACGATGATGTCGCCGGAATGGACCGCGACCCCGCCGATCACGACCGACAGCCCGATTTCACCTGGTCCGTCCTTGAACGGCGAGTTCGGGGAAAGCCCGCGGGCAAACACCGGCATTCCAACCTCATTAATGCCGTCGATATCGCGCACCATGCCATCGGTGACACAACCGATCATGCCCTTGTTCTTGGCGACGCCAAGGAGAATATCCCCCACCACCGAGGCGGGTTCGAAGTCGCCGGTCTCAATGACCATCACGTCCCCGGGCTGGGCGTGGCAGATTGCCGCATAAGCAGCAAGATTGTCCCTGGCGCGGCACCTTACGGCGAGCGCGACACCGGTAAACGCGGTCAGCGTAGTGAGCGGCCGGATGCGGTAGTCAATCGCGCCCTGCCGCCCCATCGCGTCAATAATCCAGCCCACCGGGACACCTGTCAGCGCCTCGACATGCGCGGGGTCGGGGCGCGGAAAATTGCGTCGTACGGTCAATGCGGGTTCAGCTGCAGCCATGGGTATCTCCGTTGTTGGTCAGGGTTGTGGATCAAATACTCAGTGAAGGGCTTTACCGGTCGTGGCGTCAAAAAAAATGGCGCGCGCAAGGTCGGGGCGGATGGACAGGACATCTCCAGTGCGCACATCCACATCACGGCCAAGTCGCGCATTGACTTCCGCCTCCATTCCGGCAACACGCAGGGTGGCTATAGTTTCGGCGCCAAGCGGCTCCACAGTAACGATCTCGGCGGCGAACGAACACGGTCCTGTTCCGAGGGACAAATCTTCCGGCCGGATTCCGAAAACAATCGTCGCGTGCGCACCGGCGCTTGCAAGCAGATCCGCCGGCAAAGCGAGCCGGGTCTCGCCCAGAACAAGGTGTCCCTCCGCGATGTTCGCCGGCACCAGGTTCATCGGCGGGTTGCCGAGAAAGCCCGCGACAAAGGTGTTGGCCGGGCGCCGATAAACCTCCAGCGGGGCACCGATCTGCTCGACCTTGCCGCGGTTCATGATGCATATCCGGTTTCCCATGGTCATCGCCTCGACCTGGTCGTGTGTGACGTAAATCATCGTCGCACCGAGGCGCCGGTGCAGTTTTATGAGTTCACCCCTGGTCGACACCCTGAGCGAGGCATCCAGGTTGGACAGCGGCTCGTCGAAAAGAAACACCTTCGGGTCGCGCACGATTGCGCGTCCCAAGGCAACGCGCTGGCGCTGCCCGCCGGACAAGGCATGCGGCTTGCGGCCAAGCAGCGGGGCCAGCCCCAGCATTAATGCCACCGAATCTACACGGCGCGCAATCTCCGCCGCGTCAATCGCCCGCCTCCGCAGACCGAACCCCAGGTTGTCCCGAACGTTCATATGCGGATACAACGCGTAGGACTGGAACACCATCGCGATGTCCCTGTCCTTGGCCGGCAGGTTGTTGACCTTGCGTTCGTCGATCAGCAGGTCACCGGAGGAGATCGCCTCAAGCCCCGCGATCATTCTGAGGGTGGTCGACTTGCCGCAGCCCGAGGGGCCGAGAAGAACCATGAATTCCCCGTGCGCAACGTCCAGACAGACGTTGTCGACGGCCCGTTCCGTGGAGTTCTCGTAGGTCTTGCACAGGTTGTTGAGCGTTACGGTTGCCATCAGTCGAGTTTCGCGCCGGAGTCTTTGATCATCTTTGACCACTTTTCGAGTTCGTTACGATGAAAGGCGGCAAACTCGTCTGGCAAATTGCCGACCAGCTCAACACCCTGCCCGCCAAGGCTTTGGCGAATTTCCGGGAGCCTGAGGATGCGCACAATTTCACCGTTTATTTTGGCAACCACATCGTGCGGCGTGTTGGCCGGCGCAAAGACGCCGAACCAGGTGACAACCGCATATCCGGCGAGCCCCGACTCATCGAGTGTCGGCACATCCGGGGCCAGTGCGGTTCTCGCCGCGCTGGTAACGGCGAAAATCTTCAACTTTCCTGCACGCACATGCGGCAGCGCCGTCGGCAGGTTATCGAACATCAACACAACATGCCCGGCCAGCAGGTCTGCCATCCCCGGTGCCGCCCCCTTGTATGGAATGTGCACGATGTCCACGCCCGCGAGCGTCTTGAACAACTCTGCGGTCAGATGCTGCGACGTCCCGTTTCCCCCGGCGTAGGAAACTTTTCCGGGATTTTTTTTCAGGTAGTCGATCAATTCGCGCAGCGTGTTCGCCGGAACCGAAGGGTGCGCAACCAGCGCAAGCGGTGTCGAACCAACCAGCGTCACCGGTGCGAAATCCCTGACCGGGTCATACGGCAGCTTGCGGTAAAGACCGGGATTCGCGGCATGCGTCGTTTGCGTGGCCAACAACAGGCTGTAGCCGTCTGGCGCGGACTTCGCCACGGACTCGGTGCCAATGATGCCGGAGGCGCCGGCCCGGTTCTCGACCACGACGCTTTGCCCCCAGGCTTCGGTGAGTTTTTTCGCCAGCGTCCGTGCAATAAGGTCGGTCGCCCCGCCGGGCGCAAAAGCCACCACGATGCGCACAGTCTTGGAAGGATATGGCTGCGCAGGAGAATCAAGCGGAAACGCCAGCGCTGCCAGCAGTCCGAAGGCCGTCAGGAACTCACTTTTCATTTGACCGCCCCCGCCGTCATGCCTTGAATCAGTCGTTCGGAAAAGAATGCATAAATCGCCACCACCGGGATGATCGCAATCATCAATCCGGTGGCGATCATGCCGATATCTTCGAGTTGGTCACCCATGAAACGCTGTATTCCCAACGGCAGGGTACGCTTGTCTTCATCCGTGATGAGCACAACGGCATAGAGAAATTCGTTCCACAAAAGAATGGTGTTCAGGATGATGGTCGTCGCGAGCGCTGGCAATGCAATGGGCAGGGAAACGCGCCAGAAGATCGCCCACTCCGAATACCCGTCCATTCGCGCCGCTTCGAACAGGTCGTTTGGAATGCGAGCAAAGAAAGTCTCAAGAATGTAAATCGTGATCGGCAGCTGAAAGGCGACATACACCAGGGTCAGGCCGAACAGGCTGTTGTACAGGCCGTACTGCACCAGTATCTGGAACAGCGCGATCACGGTGATCTGCGGAGGGAAAATGATCGTGCTGAATATGACGAAGTAGAGCAGCCGGTTCAGCCGGAAACGGTAACGTGCAAAGCAGTGCGCCGCCATCGCCCCTATCAGGGTGAGGATTACCACCGCGGAAAAGACGACCAGCGCGCTGTTGGTGAAATAGATGTTGTAGTTCGAATTAAACCAGGCATCGGGGAATTTTTCCCAATGGAACATCTCGGGCAGGCCGTAGTGGTTGCGCGATATTTCGGTGGTCGTCCGGAGTGACATGATCGCAACCCAGACAAACGGCCCGGCCGCGAACGCCGTATAAATGCAGAGGAAGGTGAGCAACACGACCTGCTTCAGGCGTTCCACTCAATACTCCAGCTTTTCACGTTGATGGAACGCCCAAGTCAGCGCCAGCACGGACCCGAGCACGATGACAAACCATACCGAAGCCACCGCCGACGGGTAACCCAGGTCAAAGGTGCTCCACTCGAAAGCGCGTTTGTAGACATACGTAGAAACCGTTTCGGTGGACCATAGCGGCCCGCCCTTGGTGGTGATCCAGACCAGGTCGAATATTTTCATTTTTCCGACGAACGACAGGACGATCAGGTTGAGCACGGTCGCCCGGATCATCGGCAGGATGACAAAAATCGTCTTTGACCACCAACCGCAGTTGTCCAGTTCCGCGGCTTCTATGACCTCCGATGGCAGCGAGTGCAGCGCGGCCAGGAGGACAACCATGTTGAACCCGGTCCACATCCAGGTGGTGATGAAAATCAGCGCCGGCAGGGCCGTGGTCGGCTTGCCCAGCCAGGGCATCACCCACGATTCCAGCCCGACCGCGCGCAACATCTGGTTTGCCGCGCCCCAGTCGTAGTTGTAAATCCATACCCAGATGATGCCGACGACAATGTAGGACATCAGGACCGGGGTAAACCAGGCAATGCGGAAAAAGCGCGCACCGGGGACCTTCGCATACAACGCCAGCGACAATACCAGCGCAATCGACACCTCAAACAGCGGAGAGGTGCATGACCAAATGAGCGTGTTCTTTACCGCCCGCCAGAAAATCTCGTCCTGTACCAGCTCCGCGTAGTTGGCCAGCCCGACAAACTCCTCGCGCTTGGGCAAGACCTTGTGGAAACTGTTCCACAGCGTGCGCGCCACCGGATAGGCGGTAAGCGCGACGTAAATGGTCAGTGCCGGCAACAGAAATACCGTCACCGCCCGCCAGGGAGTCTGCAGTGCGCGGTTCAATGACATCAATTCACGGATTAAAAAGGGGTGCCGCGACGCCGGTGGTACCGCTGCACCAGAAGGAGGCTATTTTGCCGCGTTCATCTGCTTGACCACATCGTCGATGCCGATGGAGCCGGCCGGGAAGGCGTTATTGATGACCTGGGTAAAGACTTCCTTGGGCTTGCCCTGCATTACCTGGATCGGCATCCCGAAGTAGTAGGTATTTCCCTCGTTCGCCCGGGCAAGCTGCTTGAAATAGTCGGCGTGGGGTCCGGAAACTTTCGAGGCGTCTGTCTTGATTCCGGTCTGCACCAGGACGTTCTCCAGCCATTTATTGCCCATTTCGGGTGTGGCCATCGAATTCAGGAGGGCGATCGCCACTTCCTTGCGCGGGGAAGCGGCGTTGACCACAAAGCTGCCCCCCACCGCCATGGTCTTACACTGGTTGCATGCTCCACCGGTCATGGCCGGCATTTGCATGATGCCAAGCGGAAAGCCCGCCGGCTGCCCGCCCTTGTCCGTAGGATTGAACGCGCGCGAGGTGTACCAGCTGCCCATCTGAAACATCAGCGCCCCGGGATTGGTGTGGAAGTAGGTGTGCGACTCACCCAGCTTCAGGCTGGTAAAGCTCGCCGGAAAGGCTCCAGCGTCAACCAGCTGCTTGACAAACTGCAGGGCCTCGACGACGCGCTTGTCATTCCAGGAAAGTTTGCCCCGCAGCAGATCATCGTATTCCTTGGTGCCGAGTTTCTTGAGCAACACTTCGTGCGTGACGTAGGCGCCCGGGAACGGCCTGTCGCCGACCCCCTGCGACATCGGCGTGATGCCGCGTGCCTTGGCCTTTTTTACCAGATCGAGAAAGGCGCCCTGTTCCAGTTGCCCGTTCGGCGGCAGCTTTACGCCCAGCTCCTCCAGCAGCTTGCGGTTGTAATAGAGCTCGACGGTGGAGGCCTCGAGGGGAAATCCGTAGGTGCCACGACCGACCGTCCAGGCCGTCTTTGCCCACGGTTCGATATTGCCCCAATTAAGGCCGCTGGAGAGGTCGGCCAGAAATCCGTTGTCGATGTAGTCGGTCTGGTCCGGCTCGGCGTAAAACACGTCCGGCGCCTGCCCAGCACGAAGAGCAGTGCGCAGTGCCGCGTAAAGCGCGGTCTTTTCATACCAGGTGATCTTCACCTTCACACCGGGCCGGCTTGCCTCAAAGCGTTTGGCCGCCTCCTCCACATAGCCGCGCTTGACTGCCTCGGCCGCCCAGTGGCTCCAGACGGTGATTTCCTGGGCTTGTGCGCAGGGCATGGCAAGCATCGCCAAACCGAGTGCGGCGAGCGCCGCGCGAATCCTTGCGGAAATATTCAGCATGGGCCTTCTCCTTGGTTCAGTTCGGGTCGGACAATCTGGACACGTTGTTTATTGTGTGGCGGAATTTGGCACGGGAGGCACTTATTGTCAATAAACTTATTAATAATTTAGAAAATAGCGCGGACATGCGCCTTTGTAGGACTGTCGCTTTTTGGAAACCGCATTCCTGGCGCGGATTGGGGGGGAGTGCCGCCGCAATGGGACTCGCGCAAACGCCCAAAAACCGCCCGGGCGCCGACTAAAGCCCGCGGTGCGGATCCCCACACGACGGGAATGCTAAGCCCCCGGATTAGGCGCCGCGTCCCGCCGGAAATACTGCATTGCCAGCGCGGCGATGACCAGTCCGAAGCCGATCAGGTCGGCGGTGCGGCCCGGGTAGACCAGCGCAAACCCGGCCACCACCAGCATCACGCGCTCGATGGCGGTAGCTTTTTTCAGCGCCCAGCCCTGGAAGCCGCCGGCGAGCGCGGCAATGCCCACCGCCGCAGTCAGCGTCACTTCAGCGATGGACCACCAGTTGGCACCGGCGAGCGCCTTGCCCGAGCCCATCAGCAGCAGGCCCTGACCGCTCGGATCGAGCACGAACATGAAGGGCACGAGGAAAGCGGGCACCGTGTACTTCCAGCACTGCATGGTGGTCTTGTACGGGTCACCGCCGGTGATGGCCGCTGCGGCAAAGGGCGAGAGCGCGGTCGGCGGCGACACCTCGGACAACACGGCGTAGTAGAAGATGAACATGTGCGCGGCAAAATCGGGGACGCCCAGCTTGATCAGCGCCGGCGCGGCGATCACCGCACAGATGATGTAGGAGGCGGTCACCGGCACCGCCAGCCCGACAATCCACACCACCAGCGAGGTGAATATGGCGGTGAGCAGCAGCGAGCCGCCGGCATAGTCGATGACGATGGAACTGAACTTGAGCCCGAGACCGGTGAGCGTGACCACGCCGACGATGATGCCGGCGCCGGCGCAGGTGGCGCCGACGTTGAGCATGCCGACCGAGCCGCCTTCCATCGCCTTGATGAAGGGCGACTGAAAAATCAGTTTGGCGATCGAACCCTTGCCGCTGAACAAGTCGTAGGAAAACAGCGCGCATTCACGGCGCAGGAAACTGGTGACAAAGGACACCACCGTCGCCCAGAACACCGACAGCACCGGCGAAAAACCCATCATCATGAACACGACGATGGAGATCAGCGAGAGGAAATGGAACCAGTAATGCCTGGTGAGGTTCCACACCGAGTCGGCCTTGGCGATGAAGGTGTTACCCATGTTGTACTTGCGCGCGTCGATTTCGACCATCAGGAACAGCGCGAGGTAAAACAGGATGGTCGGGATGCAGGCCATCAGCAGCACGTCGAGGTAGGAAATCTTCAGGTATTCGGCGATAAGAAAGGCCGCCGCGCCCAGCACCGGCGGTGAAATGATCGCGCCCAGGCCGCCCGCAGCAAGCAGTCCGCCGGCGGCGTTCTTTTCATAGCCGGCTTTTTCCAGCATCGGCCAGGCCACCGCCCCGAGCGTCACGGTGGTGGCGACACCCGAACCGGAGGGTCCGCCCAGGAGGAATGAGGCGAGCACCACGGTGCGCCCCGCGCCTGTGGGCTTGCCGCCCATGGCGGAAAAGGAAAAATCGATATAGAACTTGCCGGCGCCCGAATACTGCAGGAAGGCGCCGAAAATGGTGAACAGGATGATCAGCGACGAGGATACGTCCACCGCCGAGCCGTAGATGCCCTCCAGCGTCATGTACATGTGGCCGATCAGGCGCCCGACTTCATAGCCCTTGTGTGTCCAGGGTTGCGGCAGATAGGCGCCGAACAAGGCATACAGCACAAAGCTGATGGTGATTGCCGGCATGATCCAGCCGTTGATGCGCCGCATCGCCTCCATCACCAGCAGGATCAGCGTGGTGCCGAAAAAAATGTCCCAGCCGTCGGGCGAGGTGTTGCGGTCGGTGAAATCATCACCACCCACGATCAGGTAAACACAAACGCCTATGGCCAGCAGCGCTGCAAGCCAGTCCCACCACATGACGCGATGGCGGTACTGCCTCGCCACCGGGAACAACAGGAAGGCCAGGAACAGTACGAAGGTGACGTGGACCGGGCGCAGGGTCTGCGTCGGCACAATGGCATAGGCGGTGTAGAGGTGGAACACCGACATCACCACCGCCGTGAAAACAACGAAAGCCCCCAGCCAGCCGGTCAGCTTGTTGGCGGCGCCTTCTTCCTCCTCGATAAAAGCCTCGGCTTTTTTCAGCCGCTCGGCTTCGACCGCCGATGCCTGCTCCGTCATCATGCCATTTGGGTCTGCCACGGTGTCCTCGCTTCGCAATGGGATGTCGCCACCCCCAGAGTGCCGCCACCCAAAAGGGGGGCCGCCACACCAATCCCCAGTCCGGGCTTTTTATATTTGCCGGCAAGTCTAGCAGACAGGCCTTTGCAATCGCATGTTTTTACGCCTTTGGCGCAGCAACAATGCCGTGGCACGCAAATGGCCAGTCACCAGAAAAAAACCCGCTCACGGCGGGTTTTTTGCGCAACAACCGCGGTCGCGGCGTTCAGTTGAGCTTGACGCCTTTTTCGGTGAAAAATTTCACCGCGCCCGGATGGAAGGGAATCGGCGTTGCCGCGGTTTTCTGGTTTTCGAGCTTGATGTTTTCCGCCTCTTTGTGCACCGCGATGACGTCGGCACGCTTGTCGAAAATGGTCTTGACGATGTTATAGGCCGTCTTGTCATCCATGTTCTCGTGCACCACCAGGATGTTCATCACCGTCGCCTGCTTGTTGTCCGCATCCATGCCCCTGTAGACGGACTTTTCGATGCGGTCCTCGACGTAGAGGTTGCCGTATTTCTTGTTCATCGCCGCGACCACCTCGGCGTGGTCAATCATCTTGAGCTTGGTGCCGGGCGTGTTTGCAAGGTCGGTCACCGCCGCAGTGGGCAGGCCGCCGACCCAGAAAAAGGCGTCGATCTTGCCGTCCTTGATCGCATTGACCGACTCGGCCACGCCGAGGCGCTCGCGCTTCATGTCCTTGTCCTTGTCCATGCCGGCAGCCTCAATGATGCGAAAAGCCATCACTTCGGTGGCGCTGCCGGGCGAACCGGTCGAGACACGCTTGCCCTTCAGGTCGGCCATCTTGTTGACGCCGCGACCATCGATGGAAACGACGTGCATGCGGTTCGGGTAAAGGATCATCAGTGTCTTGAGCGGAACCTTGGCGCCCTTGAACTTGTCCTCGCCGCGGTAGGCGTCGAGCGCGGCATCGGTCATTGAGAACGCGATGTAGGGCTTGCCGCTGCCGACCAGTTTGAGGTTGTCCACAGAACCGCCCGTCACCTCGGCCGTGGCCTGCATGCCCGGAACAAACTTGGACAAAATCGCGGCGACGCCCCCGCCCATGGGGTAGTAAACACCGCCCGTGCCGCCGGTGGCGATGGAAAGATTCTGTGCCGCGGCAAGCGCCGCGAAGGACAGCGTGAGTGCTGCCAGACCCGCCCGAACAAAGTGTTTCATGATGACTCCTCCAGTTGGATAGACGATACCGCTTTATTGTTTTGGACTCCCAGCAAGGGCATTATACGGTCGAAAGTCCCGCTTGAAACGGGCCGCGGACTACTTGGCAAAGAGCTGTCCGATATCCTTGAAGGCCTTGAATTCGAGCGCATTGCCGCAGGGATCGAGGAAAAACATCGTCGCCTGTTCGCCAACCTGTCCCTTGAAGCGGATTTGCGGCTCGATGACGAATTTCGTCCCGGCTGCGATGAGCTTTTTCGACAAAACCTCCCACTCGGCCATGCCCAGCACCAGGCCGAAATGGCGCACCGGCACATTTTCGCCGTCCACCGCGCTGGTGTTGCGGTGCCCGGCTTCGTCGGGCGACAAGTGGGCGACAATCTGGTGGCCGTAAAAATCAAAATCCACCCAGTCCGGGGCGCTGCGACCCTCGGGGCAGCCGAGCAAATCACCGTAAAAGGCGCGTGCCTTTGCCAGGCTGGTGACGGGAAAGGCAAGATGAAACGGGTGGGCGACAGGCATAAGGACCTCTGGGCGGAAATTTGGACTGGCGTGAATTATCGCGGATTTGGCCGATCGGCGGCGGCTCGCTTCGCCGGCTCTGCCTATTGATCTTTCCCTAATTCACGACAACCATTCGTCATTCCCGCGCAAGCGCGAATCCAGTGACTTTCGACGAACGTCGCTGGGTCCCCGCTTGCGCGGGGACGACGGTAGCCGGCGGGATGATAGTCATGAAATATGAAACGTTCAATCGCACCGACCGATTACCCGCGCCCTCACACCCTCATTATTCCGGCGACCATCAATGCAAGCAGCACCGTCTGCAACACCATCAACACCACCGGCCGCATGCCGACCACCGCCAGTTGCTTGAGCGAGGTGGTCATGCCGATCGCGGCAATCGCCGTAACCAGGCACCAGCGCGACAGCTCGCCGCTCAAGGTGCTGAGGGCCGGCGGCACCCAGCCGGTGCTGTTCACGCCCACCAGCAGCGCAAAAACCACGGCGAACCACGGCACCAGCGGCGGCTTCTTTTCGCCATCGCCGTAGCTCTTGCGCGTAACCAGCGATATCACCACCACCACCGGCAGCAGCATGGCCACGCGCAACAGCTTGACGATGGTCGCGGTATCGCCGGTTTCCCTGGATACGCCGTAGCCGGCGCCGACCACCTGCGCCACATCGTGGATGGTGGCGCCGATAAACACCCCGGCCGCGCGAAAATCCAACCCCAATTCAACGGCAATGACCGGATAGATGATCATCGCCAGCGTCGACAGGGCCGTCACGCCGATGACCGTCAGGCTGGTGTCGCGCTCGCTCATGGCGTGGCGCGGCAATACCGCGGCGATCGCCATCGCCGCGGAGGCACCGCAAATCGCCACCGCTCCGGCGGTGAGCACGCCAAAGCGCAGGCTGAGGGAACAGGCGCGCGCCAGCAACACGCCCAGGCCTATGGTGAGCACAACGCAGCCGGCCACCATCAGCACCGTGACCCAGCCCAGGTCGGCGATCTGTCCGGCCGAAATGCGCAAGCCCAGCAACGCGACCCCGGTACGCAACACCGCTTTCGCGCCGACCTTGATACCCGGCACGCACCTGCCTTCCTCCGACAGAAAGTTCAGCGACATGCCCAGCAAAAGCGCAAACAGCATGGCCGAAGCGCCGTAATGCTCGGACAGGAACATCGCCGCGACCGCGACGGTCGCCGCCACCGCCAGGCCGGGCGCGAAGCGCTCCAGCCCCGCGCGCAGCCCGACCGCTTCAGGCACTCTCGTACAACCGCGTAAGCACGAACTCCCGGTGGCCCAGCGCTTCGGCGGCGGTGAGTCGGCCGTTGGCGGTGCGAAACATGCATTCGAGCAGCTTGTCGCCGGCTTCATCGGGCGACATTTCACGGCGCAACAGGCCGGACACATCGACGTCGACGTGCTCGGACATGGTGCGCACGGTCCGAGGATTGGCGCAGATTTTGATCGTCGGCAGGATGGGATTGCCGATGACGTTGCCCTGGCCGGTGGGAAAGAAATGCACGACATAGCCCGAAGCGGCGCAAAGCGTGACCATTTCGGCCGCGGCCGAGGACGAGTCCATGAACCACAGCCCGGGGCCGGTCGGCTCCTCGGCCTTGTCCAGCACACCGTCAACGAGGCATTTGCGGCCGATTTTCTGGATGTTGCCCAGGGCCTTTTCCTCGATGGTAGTGAGGCCGCCGAGGATGTTGCCCTTGGTTGGCTGCGAGTCGGACAGGTCGCTGGTCTTGTGGCGGTTGATGAGGTCCTGGTAGCGGTCGAACATGAACTGGAATTTCTTTCGCACCTCGTCGGTGCGGCAGCGCGCCGCCACCAGGTGCTCGCCGCCGGTGAGTTCGGTGGTTTCGCCGAACACCAGCGTGGTGCCGTGCACATAGAGTTTGTCAAAAGCATTGCCCACGGTGGGATTGGCGCCGCAGCCCGAAGTGGTGTCCGACTCGCCGCACTTGGTCGACACCCACAAGTCCTTCAGCGGCCGCGTCTCACGCTGTAGTTCGGAGGCCCACTGCACGTATTCCTTGGCCGCCTTGGAGGCGCGCATGATGGTGTCGTGGTCGCCGTGCTGCTCGATGCCAAAGCCGGTCACCGGCTTGCCGGTCTTGGCAATGCCGTCGACGATCAGCTTGGTCCAGCCGTCCTCGATGCCGATCACCACCACCGCCGCCACGTTGGGGTTGGCGCCGGTGCCGATGAGGGTGCGAAAGTGCAGATCAAGGTCGGCGCCAAACTGCAGCCGGCCGTAGGGATGCGGAATCGCCATCGCGCCCTTGATGTTGTGCGCCACCGCCTCGGCGGCCGAATTGGACAGGTCATCAACCGGCAGGATGATGACGTGGTTGCGCACGCCGATGCGGCCGTTCTCGCGCTTGTACCCCTGGAATGTCGCCTTGGAAAGATCCACGCTCACCACCTTTTGGTCTTGATGTTGTGCACATGGGCGTGCTCGCCCACCTTGATCGCCGCCACGGTACGGCCGATATCCGTGCCGTACTTGATCACCGTGTCCTTGTCCTTTAGTTCGCGTATCGCCAGCTTGTGGCCGATGGGAATGTCGTTGAGCGCCTTTAACTTGAGGTCCTTGTCCTGGTCCATGATCCAGCCGGCCAGTTCCTGTCCCGCCTTCACGCCCTCGACCACCACCACACCCACCGAATCGTGCTCGTCGTGCACCACGAAATGAATCATTTCACTCCCCCGGGACCAGTTTGGATGCGGCGCAGCCGCCGCGAATCCGTGATAATACGCGAGAACAATGAACTCACCACAAGCCAATCCGCTTGCGCACCGCCGCGAATTGTCCGGCAAGTTCCTTGCCGGTGACGGCATCGAAATCGGCGCGCTGCACGAACCCTTGCCGGTGCCCGCAGGCGTGCGGGTGCGCTATGTCGACCGCCTGACCAAGCCGATGTTGCGCGCGCACTACCCGGAGCTCGAATCGCTGCCGCTGGTCGACGTCGACATTGTCGATGACGGCGAAACCCTGTCGTCGATCGCCGACGGATCGCTCGACTTCATCATCGCCAACCACATGCTCGAGCACTGCGAAAATCCGCTCGGCGCGGTGCGCGCGCATTTTCGCAAGATCAGGGCCGGGGGTGTGCTCTATTACGCCGTACCTGACAAGCGCTTCACCTTCGATGCCGACCGGCCGCTTACCACGACAGAACATTTCATCGCCGACGACACGCTCGGCCCGCAAGCCTCCCGCGCCGGGCACTTTGAAGAGTGGGCGCGCCTGGTTGAAAAAGTCACCGACCCGGATGCGGCGCGCAAAACCGCGGAACGCCTTGATGCGATGAACTACAGCATACATTTCCACGTCTGGGATTTCGACAGCTTCATGTATTTTGTCGACCTGGTGCGCGAGCGCAACACGGGCCTCGATTTCGACTGGAGCCACATCGGGCTGCACGGCTTCGAAATCATTTCCGTATTCACAAAGCGTTAAGGGCGGCGAGGCCATGCGCAGCCCCTCAAAACGCGCCGCACGCGCGCGCTGGCCGGCATGATTGTCCTGCTACCCATCGTCAAGAGCATTCCGGGCGGAATTTTCTACCAGGACGCGGCGCAAGGCCTGCGCGATGCGCTGGTTGAGGCGGGTCATACCGTCCAGTGGTTCATGCTCGGTGAAGTCGGCGTGCTAAGCGCAGCCGAAGCCGCAGCCGGCGTGCGCTGGGCCAATGCGAGCGGCGAAAAATTGGTCATCGACCTGTGCTGCTGGGGGCATGCGCTGTCCGAAGCCCGGTTGCAAAGCGCGGGCGCCAACGATAGCGAAAATGTCTTCGACATCGCCGGGGCCGCCTGCGTCGGTTTGCTCTACGACCAGCCGTATTTTCAGGCCTTGTCGTCCATACTCGCCAGGCGCCTCTACGCCGTCGTGCCGGACCACCACCATCCCGAGCAGATTGCGCTGTTGCATCCGCAACTGCAGCTGGCGGGCAGCTTGTTTGCGCCCCCGGCCGTGCGTCCGCAAAATGATTTTTCATGCAACTGGGCGGAGCGGGACATCAGCCTGCTCTATGTCGGCAGCCTCGCACCGGGGGCGCTGCACCGTCCCTGGCAGGGACTGCCCAATGCGCGGCTGTGCGGCGCCTTGGCCGATGAGGCGCTGGCGCGGCCGGACACACCGCTACACCGCCTCGCGCTCGAGGTGACGGGCAGACTGGGAACGGCCTGCGCGCCGGCGGAGATAACCCTGCTACTGCGCGAAGTGGAGTTTTTCCTGCGCGCGCGCCTGCGCCACGACACGGTTCAGGCGGTCGCCGCGGCGGGCCTGCCGCTGCATCTGTTCGGCAGCGGCTGGGACCAAGTCAGGCTGCCGGCATCGGTGTTGCGCCACCCTCCCACCGACTACGCCGGCATGCTGGCCGTCGCGGGGCGCTCGCGCATCGCCCTTGACGCCTCAACGTATCTGGGAGGCGCCAACGACAGGATCTTCCATTACGCCCTGAACGGCGTGCCGTGCTTCACCAACGCGGGGGAATGGTTGCAGCAGGCATTTTCGCCGGAAGATGGCTTTCATTGTTACCGCATGGACGGACTCGATGGCTTGGTCGCGGAAATCTCCGGACTGCTGGCCAGGCCGCAAGACCTGCGCGAGCAGGGCGACCGCGCCCGCGCGTTGACCCTCTCCGGCCACACCTGGCGCCACCGCGTCGAGAGCATCCTCGCCTGCATCAAGCCCGGTCCTTAACGAGGGCAAACGCCTTATTTGCAGCTGAGGTTGCCGCGGCTGTAGTCGACCGGCCGGGTGCAATCCTGGACATTGATCCGGCGGTCCTCCGCGAGCGGCGGATCGACGCGCGTCGAGGACCAGGGACGCCAGGCATAGTCGTACTCGCCGCCGCCCATGATGTGGACCAGGGCAATGCCGAAAACGACACCGGCGTTGGTGTTGAAATTGCCGTGCAAGCCCGGCGGGCCGGTGGTGACGCCGCCACCGGGCGGGGTCGGCTGGGGCGGACCACCACTATTGATGTGCATCGCCCCCGAACAACCTCCAAGAAGCAGCACAAGACCGAGAAGACAGTGAAGTTTCATGATTGGCAAATATTCTAGCGCCGAACCCCGCCCGGGCGCACGCGCCGGGTTCAAATCACCCGGACATGCGCCCCGCTCCGGTAAAATAAGTCTTCACGTCCACGAACGCGCGCTTTGCGTTGAACCGCAAAACCAACAGGAGCCAACACCATGCTGTTCCCCACCACCCTCGTCGGCAGCTACCCGCAACCCGAATGGCTGATCGACCGCGCAAAGCTCGCCGGGCGCTTTCCGCCGCGAACGCGGGCGAAGGAACTCTGGCGCATTCCCGAGGCTTACCTCGAAGAGGCGCAGCGCGATGCCACGCTCATCGCCATACGCGCCCAGGAGCAGGCCGGCCTCGATATCCTCACCGACGGCGAGATCCGGCGCGAGAGCTACTCCAACCGATTTGCCACCGCACTCTCTGGCATAGACATCGACAACCCGGGCGTGGGCCTCGATCGCTCCGGCCACCCGAATCCCGTACCGCGCATCACCGGCCCGATCAAGCGCATGCGCCCGGTCGAGGTCGAGGACATGAAATTCCTGCGCGCCAACACCACGCGCATGGTCAAGATTACCGTGCCCGGCCCCTTCACCATGAGCCAACAGGCGCAGAACGATTTTTACAAAACCGATGCAGAGGCGGCGATGGACTACGCCGCCGCGGTGAACGCGGAGATTCGCGACCTGTTTGCCGCCGGCGCCGACATCGTGCAGATCGACGAGCCCTACATGCAGGCGCGGCCGGAAAAGGCGCGCGAGTACGGCCTGGCCGCGCTCAACCGCGCGCTCGAGGGCATCACCGGCACCACCGCCGTGCACATCTGCTTTGGCTACGCCGCGGTCATCCACGCGCGGCCAGAGGGCTACTCTTTCCTGCCGGAATTCGCCAACTGCAGCTGCACCCAGGTGTCGATCGAAACGGCGCAGTCCAATCTCGATTGCTCGGTGCTGAAAAAACTGCCCGGTAAAAAAGTCATGGTCGGCTGCATCGACCTTGCCGACATGGCCATCGAAACACCGCAAGTGGTGGTCGAGCGCATCAAGCGCGCCCTGCCCTACATCAAGAAGGAAAATGTCATCCTCGCCCCCGACTGCGGCATGAAATACCTGCCGCGCGATGTGGCGGATGGCAAGATGCGCGCGATGGTCGAGGGGGCCAAACTGCTGCGCGCGGAGTTCGCGTGAATTGACAACATTTAAAACCTGAAAGCCGCTCCAGACATGAATGGCGCTTATTTAAGCTCTTTACCCCCACCCGATTGCCGTCATCCCCGCGAAAACGAGTCTCGCGCAGCGAGACGAAGTTTCGAGGAACGGCCAAGCGGGGATCCATGGGGTTGAGTTTGTGCCTAAACGACGAACCCCATGGTTTCCGGGTTCCGCTACGCGGCCCCGGAATGACGGGGTTTGCTTAAGTAAGGTATGCGCCATTCGCGCCAGACACGGCTTTCGGTTGATTGGGTTGCCAAAATTGGCAACTTTCCTAGGGAAGCTCTGATTAAGTCCATAAATC
>Ga0194061_1000054_pt1 | contig 58469 bp, 55 predicted proteins | sample SepL2221m_MetaG_FD_163423 | JGI IMG/M metagenome (GOLD analysis project Ga0194061, IMG submission 163423) | Anoxic zone freshwater microbial communities from boreal shield lake in IISD Experimental Lakes Area, Ontario, Canada - Sep2016-L224-21m | ecosystem: Environmental > Aquatic > Freshwater >... | reverse complement strand
GCGATTGTTGGCCGCTATTTTTTCGCCGGCGGCGGGGCCATGATCTTGCCCAGGCCCGAACGGCCCGAGGCGGGAACCTCCGGCTTTTTCGGTTGCTTGGGTTTTTTTTGTTCGCGGTTGCTGCGTAGCTGACCTTTGGCCATGTTGTTGCTCCTGGTGTGCGGCGCGTGCGGACAAAGCAGCGCGGTTGAAAAAAAGGCCGAGCGCCTCGTGGCGCACAAGCCCGATCAGTCTACTCCCGGCGGAACACTTCAGTTCTGCAATTTGAACGAGTCGAGAAAGGTGTCGAGTTCGGTCTCGGCAACCCCGCCCTGGTTGCCCACGGCGGCGATCTGGTAGAGGCGCGGGCCGTCGCTGACAAAGCGCACCTGCAACACCACCACGCCATCGCCGCGGCGGCCCTCGGCGGTCACCAGGCGTCCCGGCCTGCCGCCGACGCTTAGCGCTTTTTCGTCGGTGATGCGGCCCGAGATGTTGCGCAGCAGCGCATCGCGCTGTTCGTCAATGTGCTTGTCCGTATTCGTCCCGGACGGGTAGTCGGCATAGCCGACGCCGAAGACCCAGCCCGCCGCCTGCGCCGAAGCCATGGTCATGCTTACTTCGCCGGCGCTGCTGTTGAGCGTGCGCGTGTGTTCCTGCGGCTTGGCCGGCAGGGTGATGCTATACCGGCCTTGCGCCGAGGGGACTTCGCGCCAATCGAGTTCGGCATAGCAGGCGGCCAGCGTCAGGGTCAATGTCAGGCAGGCCAGTGCCGTGACGGCGGCCTTGCCCCATGCCCTGCCCCGTACTCTTGCCACGTGCGCGCCGGACGCAGCCTTACTTGGCCGCGATGACCGCGATCTCCACCAGCATTTTCGGGTCGGCCAGCTTGGCTTCGACCGTGGCACGCGCCGGCAGGTTCGCCGGATCAACCCAAGCCAGCCACTCGACGTTCATGCCATCGCGGTTGCGTATGTCGGTCAGCCAGATATTGGCGGATAGGATTTTTGATTTGTTGCTGCCGGCCTTGGCCAGCACCTCGTCAATGGTCTTGAGCACCTGCCGGGTCTGGCCGTTGATGTCCTGGCTGAGGTCGGTTGCGACCTGGCCGGCAAGGAATACCAGGTTGCCGTACTCAACGGCATCGGACAGGATTTTGTGCGGATTCTGGCGGACGATGTTCATGCGGGATTCTCCCTTGGTTAAGTGGTTTGATTGGCTTAAAAAGGCGTGGCGATTATCGCTGATTTGCCTTCGCTACGCATGGTTTGGCTATGGCAATCAGCTGGAAAGGCAGGCCAGGCGCGGCTTTCCAGCCTGTTTACGCCGCCGCGGTCTCGCTGGCCTTGCGCTTTTGCGGCTCGTAGCCGAGATTGGGCGCGAGCCAGCGCTCGGCTTCGGCAAGGCTCATGCCTTTGCGCCGGGCGTAGTCGGCGACCTGATCGTGGCCGATTTTGCCAAGGGCGAAGTATTGCGACTGCGGATGCGAGAAATAAAACCCGCTTACCGCCGCGGCCGGCCACATGGCAAAGCTTTCGGTCAGTGTGATGCCCAGCGCCGGCGCATCGAGCAGGCTGAACAGCGTGCCTTTTTCGGTGTGTTCCGGGCAGGCCGGGTAGCCCGGGGCCGGGCGGATGCCGCGGTATTTTTCCGCGATCATCGCTTCGGTCGACAGCGATTCTTCGGCGGCGTAGCCCCAGAACTCGCGGCGTACGCGCTGGTGTAATAGTTCGGCAAAGGCCTCGGCCATGCGGTCGGCCAGGGCCTTGAGCATGATGGCGTTGTAGTCGTCGTGCGTATCCTCGTAGGCCTTGACCCGTGATTCGATTCCAAGGCCTGCTGTCACGGCAAAGGCGCCGAGGTAATCGGCAATCCCCGAGTCCTTGGACGCGACAAAATCCGACAGACAGAAATTGACGCGGTCGGCGGCTTTTTCCGTCTGCTGGCGCAGGTTGTGGAAGGTGGCAAGACGTTCTTTGCGCGACTCGTCGCGATACAGCTCGATGTCGTCACCGACGCGCGCCGCCGGGAAAAGGCCGATGACCCCGTTCGCACTGAGCCATTTTTCGGCGATGATTTTTTCCAGCATCGCCTGCGCATCCTTGAACACGCCGCGCGCCGACTCGCCCACCACGGCATCGTCCAGAATGGCCGGATATTTTCCAGCCAGATCCCAGGTCTGGAAGAACGGCGACCAGTCGATATAGCGCGCGATCTCCGCAAGGTCGTAGTCGCGAAACTGCCGTATGCCGATCTGCGCCGGTTTGGGCGGCACATAGGCCGACCAGTCCGGCTTGAACGCATTGGCGCGCGCAGCGGCGAGGGTGGCGAGCGGCTGGCCCTTCTTCGCCGCATGCTGTGCCCGCAGCTTGTCGTAGTCGGCGCGAATGCCGGCGATGTAATCGTCGCGCAGTTCGGGCGAGAGCAGGCTGGAGCAGACGCTGACGCAGCGTGAGGCATCGGGCACATAGACGGTGATGCCCTCATAGTGCGGCGCGATTTTCACCGCGGTGTGGATGCGCGAGGTGGTGGCCCCGCCAATGAGCAGCGGCACGGTGAAACCGGTGCGCTGCATCTCGTGCGCCACGTGGCCCATTTCTTCCAATGACGGGGTGATGAGCCCCGACAGGCCGATGATGTCGGCACCTTCGGCTTTTGCCACCTCGAGAATCTTCGTTGCCGGCACCATCACGCCGAGGTTGACCACTTCATAGTTGTTGCACTGGAGCACCACCGCAACGATGTTCTTGCCGATGTCGTGCACGTCACCCTTGACCGTGGCGATGACGATCTTGCCTTTTGGCTTGAGGTCGCCGAGGCGCGCTTTTTCCGCCTCGATAAACGGCACCAGGTGGGCCACCGCCTGTTTCATCACGCGCGCCGACTTCACCACCTGCGGCAGGAACATCTTGCCCGCGCCGAACAAGTCGCCGACGACGTTCATGCCATCCATCAGCGGGCCCTCGATCACCTGTATCGGCCGGCCGCCCTCGCGCTCGAGCTTGGCGCGCGCCTCCTCGGTGTCCTCGACAATCCAGTGAGTGATGCCGTGCACCAGCGCGTGCGACAAGCGCCGCTCCACCGACGTGGGGTTTTGTGCCGTGCCGCGCCATTCGAGCGTCTGTTCGACCTTGTCGCCGCCGGCCTTGAGGGTGCCGGCGATCTCGATCATGCGCTCGGTGGCGTCGGGGCGGCGGTTGAGCACCACGTCCTCGACGCGCTCGCGTAATTCGGGCGCCAGGTCGTCATAGACCCCCACCATGCCGGCGTTGACGATGCCCATGCTCATGCCGGCTTTGATGGCGTGATACAAAAACACCGTATGGATGGCTTCGCGCGCCGGGTCGTTGCCGCGGAAGGAGAAGCTGACGTTGGACACCCCGCCCGAGACCTTGGCGCAAGGCAGGTTGGCGCGGATCCAGCGCGTCGCCTCGATGAAATCGACACCGTAGTTGCTGTGTTCGTCTATGCCGGTGGCGATGGCAAAGATGTTCGGGTCAAAAATGATGTCCTCAGGCGCAAAGCCCGCGCGCGTCGTCAGCAGCTCATAGGCGCGCTTGCAGATCTCGGTCTTGCGCGCAAAGGTGTCGGCCTGGCCTTGTTCGTCAAAGGCCATCACGATCACCGCGGCGCCGTAGCGCCGGCACAGCTTGGCCTGGCGCAGGAACTCGGCTTCGCCCTCCTTCATGCTGATGGAATTGACGATGGCCTTGCCTTGCACGCACTTGAGACCGGCTTCGATGACCTCCCACTTGGACGAGTCGATCATGATCGGCACGCGCGCAATATCCGGTTCCGAGGCGATGAGGTGCAGGAAGCGCACCATCGCCGCCTTGGAATCGAGCATCGCCTCATCCATGTTGATGTCGATCACCTGGGCGCCGTTCTCGACCTGCTGGCGCGCCACCGCGAGGGCCTCGTCGTATTGCTCGGCGAGGATCAGGCGCGCGAAAGCCTTGGAGCCGGTGACGTTGGTGCGCTCGCCGACGTTGACGAACAGGCTGTCGTCACCGACGTTGAACGCTTCCATGCCCGACAGGCGCAACATCGGTTCGGGCACCGGCAGTTTGCGCGGCGGCAGGTCCTTTACCGCCTCGGCGATGGCGTGAATGTGCTCGGGCGTGGTGCCGCAGCAGCCACCGGCGATGTTGACCAGGCCGGAGGCGGCGAACTCCTGCAGCAGCGACGAGGTGATGTCCGGCGTTTCGTCAAAGCCGGTGTCGCTCATCGGATTGGGCAGGCCGGCGTTGGGATAGACGCAGATAAACGCGTCGCACAGTGTCGCCAGTTCTTCAATGTACGGGCGCATCAGCGCGGCGCCCAGCGCGCAGTTGAGGCCGATGGTCAGTGGCCGCGCGTGCCGTACCGAGTTCCAGAACGCCTCCACCGTCTGGCCCGACAGGATGCGGCCCGAGGCGTCGGTAACGGTGCCCGAAATCATCAGCGGCAGGCGCTGACCCGACTCCTCGAAAAAGGTCTCGATGGCGAACAGCGCCGCCTTGGCGTTGAGCGTGTCGAACACCGTCTCGAGCAGGAAAATGTCGACACCACCCTCGGCCAGCGCCCGCGCCTGCTCGAGGTAGGCGTTGGCCAGTTGGTCGAAGGTGACGTTGCGCGCCGCCGGGTCGTTGACATCGGGCGAGATCGAGGCTGTCTTGGGTGTCGGTCCGAACGCGCCGGCGGCAAAGCGCGGCCGGTCGGGCGTGGAGAACTTGACGCAGGCGGCCTTGGCGATGCGCGCCGAGGCAAGATTCATTTCGATCGCGAGATGCTCGAGGTGGTAATCGGCCTGGGCGATGCTGGTGGCGCCGAAGGTGTTGGTCTCGATGATGTCGGCGCCGGCGGCGAGGTATTGCCCGTGAATTTCGGCAATCAGCGCGGGCTGCGTCAGCGTGAGCAGCTCGTTGTTGCCCTTCACGTCATGCGAACAGCCGGCAAAGTGTGCGCCGCGATAAGCCGTCTCATCGAGCTTGTGCTGCTGGATCATGGTGCCCATGGCACCGTCCATGATCAGGATGCGGCGTTCGAGCAGGGCGCGCAGTTCGGCGGTACGGTCGCTTTGCATGACGCTGGTATGGCTACTTTAAAAAAGGAAAAACCCGCTCAGCTTGTACGCTAAAACGGGTTTTCACTCTCTTTAGCGGTATTTGTTTGTCGCCGGCATCGCCTTGCCACCAAATTTAAATTGCGTGGCAACAACAACCGGTGGCGCCCGCAAGCTGAACTCAAATCGGCGCTAACAGTTGTAATGTTACCCACTAAGCCCCTGTTTGTCAAAGAAAACCCGTGCTATCAGGAAGCTTCCAGGACGGCGCTTTGTTTGTTGACAGCACCAAGGGCGGTCTTTAGATTGGGCCACCCCCCAATCACCTAGAAGCGCCCTCATGAACACGCGTCCCCTTCCGGGCAAGGACAGCCTGACCATTTGTTTTGCCCACGTCGCTTATCGACTGGGCGAGCGCTTTGCCTTGCGCAACACCGGTTTGAAGTCGTTCGAGGTGCGCAGCCTCGACGAACTAAAGGCGCGCATAGGCGAGGCCGACGTGCTGTTGTGCTCGGGCTTGTGGCGCAATGAATTGATCGCACGGGCGCCAAGGCTTGCCTTCATCCAGTCGATCAGTGCCGGCACCGACCAGTATTCGCGCGACGCGCTGGTGGCGGCCGGCATCCGCGTCGCCAGCGCGCAAGGGGTGAACGAGCGCGCGGTGGCCGAGCACGCCATCGCGTTGATCCTCGCCATGGCGCGGCAGATTCCGCAGGCGCGCGACAACCAGGCAGCGCACAAATGGCGCGGCATGACAGGCGAGATCGCCAGGCGCGAAGATGAACTCGGCGGCAAGACGCTGCTCATCGTCGGTATGGGCCGCATCGGCTCGCGCCTGGCCACGCTGGCCCGCGCTTTTGACATGCGCGTGATCGCCATCAAGCGCGACCCGTCAACCGGTGCCGCTGCCGCGGAAAAGGTGCTGGGCCAGGATGGGCTGCCTGGCGCGCTGGCCGGGGCCGATTTTGTCGTGCTTACCTGTCCGCTGACGGCGCAGACGGAAAACCTCATTGACGCCGGTGCGTTGGCGCGGATGAAGCCCTCGGCCTATCTCGTCAATGTCGCGCGCGGCAAGGTGGTCAACGAACCCGCGCTGATCGAGGCGCTGCAGTCCGGTCGCATTGCCGGGGCGGCGCTCGATTGCGTCTGGGAGGAACCGCTGCCGGCGGGCTCGGCGCTGTGGGGCGTGCCCAATGTGCTGATCACCCCGCACACCGCCGGCGAGACGCGCCGTTATGAGGACAACGTCATCCACCTGTTGCTGGAAAACCTTGCGCGCCTGCACCGCGGCGAGAGCGCGCTGAAAAACCAGTTCGTTTGACCCGCGGACCCTCGTAACGCTTTGCGCGCTTTAACCGGCGGCGAGGCAGTCCACCGCTTTTTGTACTCCGGCGCGGCCGAACGGGATGCCTTGCACCAGCATCGCCGCTTCAACACCTGCCAGGCAGCCGAGCATCATTGCGGCATTCACGTCGCCAAGGTGGCCGATGCGAAAGGCGCGCCCGAGTTGCGGACCGAGGGCGCCGGCGAAGGCGACCTGAAAGCGCTCGCGTGCAACCGTGCGCAGCGCCTCGACATCAATGCCGGGGCGCACGTCTATGGTGGTGACCGACACCGAGCGCGCCGCAGGCACGCGGCAGTGAAATGACAGCGCGCCCTCCTCCGACCAGCACTGTACCGCCGCCTGCACTGCGCGTGCCAGCAAGGCGTGGCGGGCGTGCACCGCCGGCAGGCCCTCGAGCTTGAGCAGCGCGAGCGCCGCTTCCAGCCCGAACAACAGGGTTTGCGGCGCCGAACCGCAGAACTTGCGGTAGCTAAGGGGCGAATTGCGCCGGCCCCAATCCCAGTAGTAACGCGGCGCCGGATTCTTTGCCGCGTGCGCGGAGGCGCGCGCATCAACGGCGACAAAGCCCAGGCCGGGCGGGCACATCAGTCCTTTTTGCGCGGCGCCGACCGCGACGTTGACGCCCAGCGTATCCATGGCGAAGGGCGCGACCGCGAGCGAAGCTACGACGTCGGCGACAAACAGCGCGGGGTGTCCCGCGGCGTCTATCGCCGCGCGTATTGCGGCGAGGTCGCTGGTGCTGCCGCTGGCGGTGTCGGTATGCACGGCGAACACCGCGACGATCTCGCGTTTCTTGTCGGCGCGCAACGCCGCTTCAACGTCATTGGGGTCTATCGGGTAGCCCTCGCGGTAGGCGGTGCGAACGGCGCGCCGGCCGGTTGCCTCGACCTGCAGCGCCCACTGTTCGGAAAAATGGCCGGTGCCGGGGATAAGCGCCGCTGCACCGGGGGCGAGCAGGTTTTCCGTCGCCGCCTCCCATGCGCCATGGCCGTTGGAGATAAACATGAGAATCTCCGCCGCGCTGGTTTGCAGCACGCGGCGCAGTCCGGCGTCACAGGTGGCGGCCAGTTCGTCCAGGCGCGGATCGCCGTGGTCCATGGGCTGGCGGTGCATGGCGTTGAGCACTTCGCCGGGGAGGTGGGTCGGGCCGGGCGAGTGCAGCAAACGCTCGCCGGGGATGCGGATTGGACTGTTCATTCGAATAAGGTCTTCATGCAGGGGGGCAGGGCAATTTAGCATGCGGCCGGCACATGTGGTTTTTGTGGTGCAAGCCCGCATCCCCGGCCGGATTTCGGCTTTTGTGGGTGCGGCGCTATACTAAAGCCCATGAATTTTTGCCGATTCCGCTCGTGAAACACCTCGAACCCCGCCAGGCCTTTGATTTTCTGCAAGCGCATCCGGATGCTTTGTTTGTCGACTGCCGCAGCGAAATGGAATTTCTTTTTGTCGGCCATCCGGTGGGCGCCATGATGATTCCCTGGAACGACGGCCCGGACTGGGAAATCAACCCGCATTTTGTTTCCCAGGTAAAAAAGGCCGCGAGCATCAACCGCCCGGTGGTGATTATTTGCCGCAGCGGCAACCGCTCCGTCGATGCCGGCATTGCGCTCGAGCAGGCCGGTTTTGACGACGTTTATAACGTGCTGCATGGTTTTGAGGGCGAGCTCAACGAGCGACACCAGCGCAACTCGACTTCAGGCTGGCGTCACGACGGCTTGCCGTGGGAACAGTTTTGACCCAGGGCTAGGGCACGGCCCGGACTTACGCGGGCTGCTGCCATACACCGCCATGTCCCGCCCTCCACTATTGCCGCCACCATTACCACTGGCCTTTCTGGTCTGGGGCTTGGGCGCAGCCTTGTACTTCATCGGTTTTTTCCAGCGTGTCACCCCCGCTGTCATCACGCGCGAGCTGATGACCGAATTTGCCATCGGTGCGGCGGCGCTGGGTAACCTGTCGGCATTCTATTTTTACAGCTACGTCGGCATGCAGATTCCCACCGGGCTGCTGGTCGATCGCTGGGGTCCGCGGCGCGTGCTGACCATGGGTGCCGGTATTGCCGGGCTCGGCGCAGCGGTGTTTGCGCTGTCTACCAGTTATGCCGGCGCCGGTTTCGGGCGGCTGTTGATCGGCGCATCGGTGGGGGTTGCATTTGTCGCCATGCTCAAGCTGGCGGCGCACTGGTTTGCGCCGACGCGTTTTGCCATGATCTCCGGTCTCGCGCTGCTTACCGGCATGCTCGGGGCGGTCGGCGCCGGTGCGCCGCTACGTCTCGCGGCAGATGCTTTTGGCTGGCGACCGGTGATGCTCGGCGGTTGCGCGCTGACCGCCTTGCTGTGCCTGTTGATTTGGTGGCTGGTTCGCGATGACCCGGTCGAAAAAGGCTATCGCAGCCATGCGCCGCTTGCCGCCGCGCCGGTCGCGGGCGCTTCGGTGATGGCCGGCCTGCGCGAAGTGCTGGGCTTTCGCAATGTCAGGCTGATGTTTTTCATCGCCGGCGGTTTTTCTGCGCCCATCCTGGTGTTTGGCGGCCTCTGGGGGGTGCCCTTCCTGGTCACCCATTACGGCGTCAGTACCGCCCATGCCGCGTTGATGACATCCGGACTGTTGCTCGCCTGGGGCCTCGGCGGGCCGGTTTGCGGCGCGCTGTCCGATCGCATTGGCCGCAGGAAGCCGGTCTACGCCGCCGGCCTTGCCATCAGTTTCACCGGCTGGAGCCTCATCTGGCTGGTGCCCGGATTGCCGCTGGGCCTGCTCTACCTTGTGCTCTTTATCATCGGCATTGTTTCGGGCGGCGTGATCCTGACTTTTTCGGTGTGCAAGGAATCGACGCCCTTGCGTCTTGCCGGCACCACCAGCGGCATTGCCAACATGGGCAACATGATGGGCGGCATGTTGTTGCAACCGGCGGTGGGGTGGGTGCTCGACCGAATGTGGAGCGGGCAGATGGCCGGGGCTGCGCGCATTTACGATTTTGCCGCCTACCGCGCCGGCTTTGCGTTAATGCTGGTGTGGCTTCTTGCCGGCTTGCTGATGTTGGTGTTTGTGCGCGAGACGCATTGCCGCCAGGCCGATCCGCCCCCCGGCTAAGCACGACAATCACACGCCGCCAATTCCAGGCAGGCGGATTTTTAGCGGACCCAATACTTCGCTGCGACAGGCGAGTACGACACCCGCGGCACGTTCGGCGGATGTAAGTGTGTTTTCGGAACGGGCAAGTTCGAAAATAGCGGCATCTGGCCGCTCCAGCACCGTGTATTTGCACGTACCGCAATTACCCGACAGACAACTGTAGGTGAAGGGCACGCCGTGACGCAGCAGCGCGGCCAGAATGGTTTCTCCTGGTTCGGCGTTGACTAGCACCGGCGAGCCGGCGATCTTGATGCGCAATGTCATGGTTACGAGCTTAGCAGCTGCACGGCTCCACCCATAAAAAAGGGGTGCCGATTCGGCACCCCTTTGAAAGACCAGCCCTCGCGGGCTTTGTACCTATTGCTGGCGCGGAGGGCGATGCCCCCCTAACTGTTACAGGTGGTAGGCGGACTCGCCGTGCGAGGTCACGTCCAGGCCCTCGCGCTCTTCTTCCTCGGTGACACGCAGGCCCACCAGGATGTCGGCAATCTTTAAGGCGATGAAGGCGACAACCGCCGTCCAGACTACGGTCAAGCCGACCGTCTTGGCCTGGATCATCAGCTGTTCGCCGTAGCCGGCAAAGCCGGTTTTGCCGGTGACCCAGTCGGTGACGATACCGGGGCCGCCAAGATCGGGTGAATTGAAAATACCTGTCAGCATTGCGCCGAGGATACCGCCCAAGGCGTGTACACCAAACACGTCGAGCGAGTCGTCGGCACCGAGCATGCGCTTGAGGCCGTTGACACCCCACAGGCAGACCACACCGGCCAGTGAGCCGATCACGAAGGCACCGGGGATGCCGACGTTGCCCGCAGCCGGCGTGATGGCCACCAGGCCCGCAACGGCACCCGAAGCGGCGCCGAGCATCGAAGGCTTGCCTTTGAACAGCCACTCAAAAAAGATCCACGAGAGCACGGCGCAGGCGGTGGCGAGGAAGGTGTTGATGAAGGCCAGCGCGGCGGTGCCATTGGCCTCGAGTGCCGAGCCGGCGTTGAAACCAAACCAGCCGAACCACAACATCGAGGCGCCGATCATCGTCATGGTCAGATTGTGCGGCGACATCGCTTCCTTGCCGTAGCCGACACGCTTGCCCAGCATATAGGCGCCCACCAAGCCGGCAACACCGGCGTTGATGTGCACCACCGTGCCGCCGGCGAAGTCGAGCGCGCCCCACTGCCAGAGCAGGCCGGCCTTGGCGTTGAGCTCATCGACCAGCTTGGGATCGGTGTAGGCATCAGGTCCCATCCAGAACCAGACCATGTGGGCGATCGGCGCGTAGGCGAAGGTGAACCACAGCACCATGAAAATCAGCACGGCGGAAAACTTCGCCCGTTCGGCGAAGGCACCGAGAATCAGGCAGCAGGTAATGGCGGCGAAGGTTGCCTGGAAGGCGACGAATACCAGCTCCGGAATGACCACGCCCTTGCTAAAGGTCGCGGCCATGGCGAACTCGCCCTTGGCCGGATCGAAGGTGCCCTTGAGGAACAGCCGGTCGAGGCCGCCGAAATAGGCGTTCCCCTCGGTGAACGCCAGGCTGTAGCCGTAAATGCACCACAACACGGTGATCAGCGAGAACACCACGAACACCTGCATCAGCATCGACAGCATGTTCTTGGAGCGGACCATGCCGCCGTAGAACAAGGCCAGCGCCGGAACGCTCATCAGCAAGACCAGCGCGGTGCAGACCATCATCCAGGCGACGTCACCCTTGTTTGGGACGGGTGCCGGTGCTGCGGCGGCGGGCGTCGCTGCGGCAGGTGCGGCCGCAGCGGGTGTGGCCGGAGCAGTGGCGGCCGGAGCGGCTGCCGGTGCTGCGGGCTTGTCCTCGGCAATGGCGTTGCCGCCAAAACCGATGGCGCCGACGAGGGCGAGCAAAGCAATTAGTTTTTTCATGATGTGTCCCCTTAGATCGCTTCCGCGCCGGTCTCACCGGTACGGATGCGCACGACCTGTTCCAGTTCGAAGACAAAAATCTTGCCGTCGCCGATCTTGCCGGTGTTGGCCGACTTCTCAATCGCTTCGATCACCTGGTCGAGCATGTCAGTCTTGATGGCGGCCTCGATTTTCACTTTGGGAAGGAAATCGACCACGTATTCGGCGCCGCGATACAACTCGGTATGGCCCTTCTGGCGGCCAAAACCCTTGACCTCGGTTACGGTGATGCCTTGCACGCCGATGGCGGAAAGGGCTTCCCGTACCTCGTCAAGCTTGAACGGCTTGATGATGGCGGTCACTAGTTTCATAAAGTGCTCCCTGTATTTTCTGCTGTGGAAGAAAGGAGCCGTCGCGGCACCTTCCGCTTGCAAAATCAGAACGTTTTGAGGAAAGACAGAACGCCCTTGGTCTGGGCGGCGTTGTAAAAGCCGTTCGAGGTATTGCTGCCGGCGTTGTATTTGCCCCAGCAGTAGGCGTTGGTGCCGCCGGCGCCGCCGTTACAGGTGCCTTTTGTGTCCGTCCACGTCACCGCGAGGCCGAGAACACCCCAGCCAAAGTCCTTGGTTCCGCCCACTTTGTAGTCCATGTAGGACGCGTTGGTGTCGCCGGCCGCCTGGTAATTCTTGACCTTCTGGCTGCCGATGTGGCCGTTGATGCCCCAGCCGCTGCCAAGGTCATAGTTGGCATTCAGTTCGAGGTAATCACTACCTTTGGTGTTGACGTTGGTATTCGTGCCCGTGGGGCCGCCGTACCAGGAAATGAAATTGCTGGAGGTGGTGTAGGAGTACTTCGCGCTCAGCCATTTCCAGCCCAGCCCGGCGTAAACTTCCACGGTGTCGGATTTGGCCGAATTGTTGGCCTTTACCGTCTTGGTGCCCGGGTAGTTGTAGCTGATCACGCCAAGGTCGTAGTTCCAGTCGCTGCTGCCAAAGGTGTTTTTGAAGCCGCCATAAACGTCGATTTCGACATTTGCGTTGGTATCTTGCGCATCCTTTACCCAGCTGACGTTGGATGCCCATGCGCTGGCATACAGACCGCTCGAATGGGAGTAATCAACGCCACCCTGGATTGCCGGTCCGCCGTGCGTCTGGCTGATACCGCGGAAAATATAGTCGGATACGACGCCGACGTTGGCGGAGAAGGTATGCGGCGAGGCTGGCGCTGCTGCCGCAGCCGGGGCGGTTTGGGCCAGCACAACGGTGGGCGCAGCCAAGGCGGCCGCGACTGCTGAAGCGAGGATTAACTTTTTCATGAGGGCAGCTTTCATAGTGTTAAATAAGAGAAATCGCAGGTAATGATTAGCAGAGGTCGTGCCAGCTTTATTGGTGTTATAAATCATTGAGTTAGCTTGGTCGCCCTAACGGGGCCGGCAGGTCTTGCACTGTGGCGATGCGCGGCGGGGGCGGCGCGCACTAAGGCGGTGCTGTAGCCCAAATCACCAACCCAAGCGTTGTTTGCCTAGCGCGCTACACTCTGGCGTTCGAACAGCCCCTTTATTTCATGGTGAGTCCGCATGTCAAAAGCCCAATTTATTGAAGACCTGAACGCGCGTATGAGCGAAATCCTTGCCAGCAGCCCGGCGCGTGACATGGAAAAAAACCTCCACCTGATGCTCAACAGCGCGTTCAACCGCCTCAACCTGGTTACGCGGGAGGAATTTGACGTGCAAGCCAAGGTGCTGGCGCGCACGCGCGAGAAATTGGTTGCGGTCGAAGCCAAGCTCGCCGAGATGGAACGCAAATAGTGATCGCGGTGACAACGCCCGCCCGCATGGCGCGGGTCGCGCGCGGTCTGCAACCGGCGCCGCATTGCGTTTGCCGCCTTTTCGATACGTTTTAAATGTCACTCGCCGTCCTGCATAGCCGCGCGCTGGTCGGGCTGGCGGCCCCGCCGGTTACGGTGGAGGTGCACCTTGGCAACGGCCTGCCGGCCTTTACCATCGTCGGATTGCCCGAGGCCGAGGTGAAAGAGGCGCGTGAGCGGGTGCGTGCCGCGCTCGCCAATTGCCGTTTCGAGTTTCCCGCGCGGCGTATCACCGTCAACCTTGCGCCCGCGGAACTGCCCAAGGAAAGCGGTCGTTTTGACCTCGCGATTGCGCTGGGCATACTGGCCGCGACGCGGCAGATTCCCTCGGACGCATTGGAGAATTACGAATTCGCCGGCGAACTTTCGCTCTCGGGCGAATTGCGGCCGATTCGCGGCGCGCTGGCCATGACCTGGCGTGCGGCAAAAAGCCGTCGCGCCTTTATCCTGCCGCGCGCCAACGCCGCTGAAGCCGCGCTGGTGGGCGAGGCGCAGATTTATCCGGCGTCAAGCCTGCTCGAAGTGGTTGCGCACCTCACCGGCAAAACACCGTTGGCGCGTTACGCGGTGGCCGCGCCCAGCGACATCGCTGGCGGCGGCGGGTATCCCGACCTCGCCGAGGTCAAGGGCCAGGCGCAGGCCAAGCGCGCGCTTGAAGTGGCGGCTGCCGGAGGGCACAGCCTGCTGATGAGCGGACCCCCGGGTACCGGCAAATCGATGCTTGCCGCGCGCTTTGCCGGCATCCTGCCCGATCTGTCCGATGCCGAGGCGCTCGAGTCGGCGGCGCTGCAGTCCCTTGGCAGCGGCGGTTTTCGCATGGAAAACTGGAAGCGCCGGCCGTTTCGCGCGCCGCACCACTCGGCTTCGAGTGCGGCGCTGGTCGGCGGCGGCAGCGACCCAAGACCGGGTGAAATTTCCCTCGCCCATCATGGCGTGTTGTTTCTTGACGAATTGCCCGAATTTGACCGCCGCGTGCTCGAGGCCATGCGCGAACCGATGGAGTCCGGTCGTGTGGCGATTTCGCGCGCCGCACACCAGGCCGAGTTTCCGGCGCGTTTCCAGTTGGTGGCGGCGATGAACCCCTGCCCCTGCGGTTATCTCGGTCATTTCGACGGGCGTTGCCGCTGCAGCCCGGACAAGGTGGCGCGCTATCGCGCCAAGATTTCCGGCCCCCTGCTCGATCGCATCGACATCCAGATCGAGGTGGCGGCGGTGCCGCGCGATGAATTGATGGCCCAGGGCACCGGCGAGCCGTCGCAGGTGGTGCGCGAACGGGTGCTGGTCGCGCGCGAACGGCAACTGGCGCGGCAGGGAAAATTCAATTTTGAACTCGGCCCGCGCGAGATCGAGCAGGTATGCCGGCTCGATGCCACGGCCGACGGGCTGTTGCGGCAGGCCATCACCCGGCTGGACTTGTCCGCGCGCGCCTACCACCGCGTGCTCAAACTCGCGCGCAGCGTCGCCGACCTTGCCGGTGCCGGCGCCGTCGGCTCCGCGCACGTCGCCGAAGCCATACAGTACCGCCGCGTCGATCGCGCGCTGGCGCCGGCATGAGCGGCGCACACTGATGGCGACGTATGCCATCGGCGACGTGCAAGGCTGCCACGAGGAATTGCGGCGGCTGATCGATGCCCTGCGCTTTGACCCGGCCGCCGACAGCTTGTGGCTGGTCGGCGACATGGTCAATCGCGGCCCCGGTTCACTGGGCGTCCTGCGCCTGCTCAAATCGCTGGGCGGGACATGCGTTGCGGTGCTTGGTAATCACGACCTGCACCTGCTCGCCGTGGCCGCGGGTCATGCGCGCCTGCGCACCGAGGACACCCTGGACGAAGTGCTCGCCGCAAGCGATCGCGACGAACTCCTCGACTGGTTGCGGCGGCGACCGATGGTGCATGTTGCCGGCAACTACGCCATGGTGCATGCCGGTTTGCTGCCGCAATGGGACGTCGCGACGGCGCGCTTGCTCGCCGGGGAAGTGGAAGCGGCTTTGCGCGGGCCGGCCTGCGATGAATTCTTCGCGCATCTGTATGGAAGCAAGCCGTCGCGCTGGGACGATGCCCTGACCGGCGCGGACCGCCTGCGCGTTATCGTCAATGCCATGACGCGCATGCGCTTTTGCACCGCCAAGGGCAAGATGGAATTTGCCAGCAAGGGCGGGCTCGACGGTGCGCCTGCGGGTTACCTGCCGTGGTTTGACGTGCCCGGGCGCGCCAGCGCCGACCACACGGTGATCACCGGTCACTGGTCGGCGCTGGGGCTGGTGGTGCGGCCCGATCTTGTCGCGCTCGACACCGGCTGTGCCTGGGGCGGCAGCCTTACTGCGGTCAGGCTGGAGGATGGCCGCGTTTTCCAGCAGCACGCACTGGGGCCGGGACGCCCAATGCCGCGGCAATAGCCGTCTCGGTGGCGTGCGCCAATTCGCGCCGCGCCAAGCCGGCGCCGGCAATGTACGGTTCAACCCTCACCGAAGCGGTCATGCGTCGCGTCGAAACGATCGCCCAGACCGAGTCGAGCAGCGAATCCTCGCCGACATAGGCGGCACCCGCGCACAGTTGCCCCTTGGCGTCGCTGTAGCGCAGCGCCACCGGCAAGATTGCCGCCCCGGCGTCGACCGCCGGCTGAAAAAGCGCGGCGTGAAAGGGCAGCAGCCGGTCGCCGTGGCTGGTGGTTCCCTCCGGGCAGATTGCCACCACCGTTCCCGACTCGAGCGTGCGGGTAATGCTGTGGTTGGCGCGTCGCGCCCCGCTTTTGCTGCCGCGCTCAATATAGAGCGTTCCGGCGCGCGTGCACATGCGGCCCACCAGCGGCCAGCGCGCAACATCCGACTTGGAAACAAAGGTGGCGGGCAGGATCGCGTTGATGACGAATATGTCCAGCCAGGAAACATGATTGCTGGCGAGCAGGCAGCGTTCGGGCAAAGCACCGGGCAGCGCGACCGATTCGAGCTTGATGTGAAGAATGGCGAGAAGCTGGCGCGACCAGCGCTGCCGCATGCGCCCCTGCTGCAAGGCGGTCTTTCCGGCGTAGCTCACGGCGAGCAGGGCCAGTGCCCGCATGAGGTGCAGGGTGAGCCGCGCCAGGCGGAACAGGCGTTGCGGCAGCGGCGTGGGCGTGGACATGAGCGCCCTATTTTACCGGCCGGCGGCGGCGCGACCGCCCCATCTTGCAAGGCCGATGACTGGAAAGGCGCACCAGATGGCGCTTTGCAGCACATGTCCCCGGAAAGGCCCGCGCCACGGCCGTTTGCAGGCGGGCACGCTTGGAGCGTCTTGTATTTGCACCCAGTGCGGGTACCCGCTGCGGGCGCGGTGCCAGAGCCTAGTGCGAAACGCGGGTCACTCCGCCGGAGAACAGCAGGCGCACCGGCTCCCCGGGTTTGAACGCCTCGCCCGCCTCTTGTGTCACGGCGCGCAGTTCGCCCGACTCAAGGCGCACGGTGATTTCCACGCCGGGCTTTTTGCCGGCTTGTTGCGTGAGCGCTTGTCCGGCGAGACTCCCTGCAACCGCGCCAAGCACCGAGCTGACCGAGGCGCCGCTGCCGCCGCCGACCCTGGACCCTGCGGCACCACCGACGGCACCGCCAGCGATGGCCCCCGCGTAGCCGCTGCCGCCATCAATGACGACCTCGCGCACGCTCTCGACCACACCCATGCGCACCACCGCTTCATTGCGTGCCGCGGAAGAGCTTGTGCCACCGCCGTCACCGGCGCAGGCGGCGAGCGTGACTGCGGCGGCGACCACGGCAACGCACCGCCTGGCGGTTGTCATCGTGACAGCCTGTTAGAGCGCTTCGCCAAACGCCTTTTGGTATTTGTCGGCAATTTCTTCACGGCTGGTAGTGTGATTCTGGCCGCCACGCGACGCGATCTTGAGCGAACCCATCAACGATGCGATTTGTCCGGTCTTGCGCCAGTCGAATTTTGAGGTGATGCCGTAGAGCAGGCCGGCGCGGTAGGCATCGCCGCACCCGGTCGGATCGAGCACGGCTTCGGCTTTGACGCAGGGCACGTCAATACGTTGTCCCGCAGTGAAAATCGACGAGCCCTCGGCGCCGCGCGTGACGATCAACGCTTCGACGCCCTCGGCGATTCTTTCCAGGCTGGTGCCGGTGCGCTCTTCGAGCATCTTGCCCTCGTAGTCGTTGACCGCGACATAGGTTGCCTGTTTGACAAAATGGAGCAACTCCTCGCCCGAGAACATCGGCAACCCCTGCCCGGGGTCGAACATGAAGGGAATGTCGTTTGCCGCGAGTTCGCGTGCGTGCAGCAGCATGCCCTCGCGCCCGTCCGGTGCGATGATGGCGAGTTCGACATCCATCCAGCCGCTGACGTGATCCATGTGCGCGAAATTCATCGCGCCCGGATGGAAGGCGGTGATCTGGTTGTCATCGAGGTCGGTGGTGATGAAAGCCTGGGCGGTAAGCGCATTGGAGTGCTGGCGCACATGGGTGCGCGGCAGCCCCAGTTTGTCCAGGCGCGTCAGGTAGGGGCCGGCGTCGGTGCCGACGGTGGCCATGATCAGCGGGTCGCCGCCGAGCAGCTTGAGGTTGTAGGCGATGTTGCCGGCACAGCCGCCGAACTCGCGCCGCAATTGCGGCACGAGGAAGGACACGTTGAGGATATGGATCTGGTCGGGCAGGATCTGGTCCTTGAAATGGCCCTGAAACACCATGATGTTGTCGTAGGCCATTGAGCCGCAGATAAGGGTTCGCATTTGTGCTCCTGTCAGGTCCGGCGCTTTTGGCGCCGCGGGGTTGGGGTCACGGATAAAAAAGGTAAAGCCGGTAGCCGGTCGCTTTGATATCGGCCAGCTGCAGCGTCAGGCGGATGGCGCGTTCGGCACCGGCGGCAAAGCCGCCGTCCTTGTCCGGCGCGGCATCAAGATAATCGCCCGCCAGCAGGGCGCGCCGCGCCAGCGGCAGGTCCTGCGCATCGGTAAGGGTGAGTTCGAGCGCCGGACTGGCCTGCGCGAACGCGGCGCGGTTGCGCAGCGTCGCCGTGAGTATCACCACATTCGGATTGGCCGCATCGGCCTGCAGGTCGGATGTTTCAATACTCATCAGTTCGGAACGCCGCGGCAGGGAAATGCGGCAACCGAGCAGGTCGCAGGCTTGGGCGAGCAGGGGTTTCGACTCGGGCGCGAGCAGTGCAATGTCGCTGCGCAAATGGAACACGCCCTGGGCGGCGAGCAGCAGCGACAGTGCGAGACTTCCGGCGATCCACGGCCAGCGCCGCCCCGGCGCCCGCGGCGGCGGGCCAAAGTTCAGTTCGCTCGCCGGCGCCTTGGTCGCGGGCGGGTTGGCGACAGCCGTTGCCTCGCTTGCAGGGTGGATTTGCTGTTCAATTGGCGTGATCGCTGGCGCGGGGAATTCGGCGTAATCACGCGCTGTTTCGGCTTCCGGCCACTCAGCCGGCGACGCATTGTCTGGCCCCGAAGCTTCGGGTGCTGGTTCCTCCGACGCGACAAGCGTATCCGGCAACAAATGCGCCGTCGCGTCGAACACATGGGTGCAGTAGCCGCAACGTACCTGGCCATTGCGTGCCGCCAACTGTGCCGCGGTGACGCGAAAGGCCGTCTGGCAGTCCGGGCAGCGCGTAATCATTCGAGCCTTGTTCCGGCAAGGCAGACCCAGCCGGCGTCGGTGGCGAAGGGCAGCAGTTCGAATGCCGGCCGGTAGGCGGCGATAACCTCGGCGGCCTGTGATTCGAGAATGCCCGACAGCGCGATGCGCCCGCCCGCGCGCACATGGCCGCAGAGGGCGGGGGCGAGCAATACCAGCGGATTGGCGAGAATATTGGCAATCACGATATCGGCCTGGGTTTTGAGCGCGGCGTCGGCGGTTTTGAACGTTGCCGCGACCCGGTTGCGCCCGCTATTGTATTGCGCCGTGGCAATGGCGTCGGCGTCAATATCGATTCCCACGGCCGACCCGGCGCCAAGCTTCATTGCCGCGATGGCAAGAATGCCCGAGCCGCAGCCGTAATCGAGGACATCTTCACCGCCGCAGAGCGTCGCTTCAAGCCAGAGCAGGCACAGGCGCGTGGTCGGGTGGGTGCCGGTGCCAAAAGCGAGTCCCGGATCGATATGGATGTTTATCGCTTCGGGGCGCGGTGGCTGGTGCCAGGACGGAATCACCCACAGCCGGTCCGATACCTGCACCGGCTGGAACTGCGCCTGGGTGCGGCGCACCCAGTCCTCGTCGTCTACGGTTTCGGTGCGGTAAGCCGGCGACGAGGGCAACTGTGCCGCTGCGGTCGCGCCGGCGACCAATGCGGCAACATCGCAATCGGGGCGGCACAGCACGCGCAACAGCGAACGCGTCCATTGCGCGCGGTGTTCGGAACCGGGCTCGCCAAACTGCGCCTGCTCGGCCGCAGTACCTGCATCGGCGTCCTCCGCGCTGACCGAAAGCGCGCCGGCTTCGAGCAGTGCATCGGACAGCGTTTCGGCATGCATCGCATCGGTTTCGAGGATTACCGACAGCCAGGGCATCGCCTACGCGCCTTTCATCGGCCGTTTATTTCTTTTCGGCACGCTTGTGCTGTTGCGCCAGCTTTTGTTCGAGGTAATGGATGCTGGTGCCGCCCTTGATGAAGCGCGCGTCGACCAGCAGGTCGCGGTGCAGCGGCAGGTTGGTCTGGATGCCCTCGACCGCCATTTCCGACAGGGCGATGCGCATGCGGCGGATGGCCTGGTCGCGCGTATCGCCGTAGGCGATGACCTTGCCCACCATGGAGTCATAGTGGGGCGGCACAAAATAGCCCTGGTAGACATGCGAGTCGACGCGTATGCCGGGGCCGCCGGGCGGGTGGTAGGAGGTGATGCGCCCGGGTGAAGGCGTGAAGCGATAGGGGTCCTCGGCGTTGATGCGGCATTCGATGGCGTGGCCGCGGATGGTGATGTCGCGCTGGCGCATGGTGAGTTTGTTGCCGGCGGCGACAAGAATCTGCTGCTGCACCAAATCTATGCCGGTGACCATTTCGGTGACCGGGTGCTCGACCTGGATGCGCGTGTTCATTTCGATGAAATAAAATTCGCCGTTCTCGTAGAGGAACTCAAACGTGCCGACGCCGCGGTAATTGATGCGCTTGCACGCCTCGACGCAGCGCTCACCAACGCGCGCCCGGATTCTTTCGGTGATCTCCGGTGCCGGCGCCTCTTCAAGGACCTTCTGGTGGCGCCGTTGCATCGAGCAATCGCGCTCGCCGAGATAAACGGCGTTCTTGAAACCGTCGCACAGGACCTGGATTTCGATGTGGCGCGGATTCTCCAGGTATTTTTCCAGGTAGACCATGGGATTGCCAAAGGCCGACTGCGCCTCGGCCCGCGTCAGGTTGACCGCCGACACAAGCGCCGCCTCGGTGTGCACCACGCGCATGCCGCGCCCGCCGCCGCCGCCCGCCGCCTTGATGATCACCGGGTATTTGACGGCACGGGCTATTTTCACGATTTCGGCCGCGGTTTCCGGCAGCGCGCCTTCGGAACCGGGCACGCAGGGCACGCCGGCCTTGAGCATCGCCGCCTTGGCGCTGACCTTGTCGCCCATCAGCCGGATGTTTTCCGGGCGCGGGCCGATGAAGACAAAGCCGCTTTTCTCCACGCGCTCGGCAAAGTCGGCGTTCTCGGACAAAAACCCGTAGCCCGGATGAATCGCCTGGGCATCGGTCACTTCGGCGGCGCTGATGATCGCCGGGACGTTGAGGTAACTGTCCTTGGAGGGCGCCGGACCTATGCACACCGACTCGTCGGCAAGCTTGACGTACTTGGCTTCGCGGTCGGCCTCCGAGTGCACCACCACGGTCTTGATGTCCATTTCGCGGCAGGCGCGCTGGATGCGCAACGCGATCTCGCCGCGGTTGGCGATCAGGATTTTTTCAAACATCGCCACCTTGGTCAGCCGATCACGAACAGGGGTTCGCCGTACTCCACCGGCTGGCCGTTTTCGATGAGGATGGCGGTGATGACGCCGTCCTTGTCGGATTCGATTTCGTTCATCAGCTTCATCGCTTCGATGATGCACACGGTCTGGCCGGCCTTGACCGTATCGCCGACTTCGGCAAAGGACTTGGCGCCGGGCGAGGCCGAGCGGTAGAACGTACCGACCATGGGTGACTTGACGAGATGTCCTTCCGGCGCGGCGGGTGCCGCAGTCGCGGGCGCCGCAGCGTGGGCCTGCGGGGCCGGCGCAGTGGGGGCATGTACATAAACCGTTTCCTGGGGGCGCGCGCCCTTGACGATTTTGACCTTTTCCTCGCCTTCGGTGATTTCGAGCTCGGCGATGCCGGACTCTTCAACCAGGTCGATCAGTTTTTTTAATTTACGCAGATCCATGGGAGTTTCCTCCGGTTGGGGCGACCGGTGAACCCGGCCAGATGCACGCTAGGACAGCGCGAGAACGTGACGCAAGGCGGCGAAATAGCCGCTGCTGCCCAGGCCGATAATCGAGCCGGAGGCAATGGCGGAAAAGTACGAATGGTGCCGGAACGATTCGCGTGCGTGGATATTGGACAAATGTACTTCGATGAATGGAATGCCCACGGCAGACAAGGCATCGCGCAAGGCGACGCTGGTGTGGGTATAGCCAGCCGGATTGATGATGATCCAGTCGACTTTCTGCTGCCTGGCCGCTTGCACGCGGTCGATCAGGGCGCCCTCGTGATTGCTCTGGAAAGTCTCAAGTTGGGCGCCGCCGGCGCCGGCCTCGGCGACCAGCCTGTCGTTGATGTCAGCGAGCGTCTCGCGACCGTAAATGGCCGGTTCGCGTGTGCCAAGCAGGTTGAGGTTGGGGCCGTGCAGCACGAGGATTTTTTTGCCGTCGCGACGGGTCGAGGCTTTGCTTTTGGTCTTTGCCATAGGGCGGAGTTTGGCGCAAATAGCGGCATTTTGTCCAGTAATTCGCCGAAGATGGGCGCGAAGTTGGGTAAATCCCAGACAAATCAGCGGACTAGGTCGGCGAGTTTCTGATCCAACGCCTGCTCCTTGATCAGGCCAAGGTGGGAAAGCACAATGGCCGATCGGGCATCGAGCACGATGGTAAAGGGCAGACCGCCGGCCTTGTTGCCCAAGCTGCGCGCCAGTTCTATAGTCTCCATGCCGCCCACAACCAGGGGGTAGGCAATCTTGAACTGAGTTGCATAATCTCGTACTTTAGTAACTGAATCGACGGCGATACCCACTACTTCGACATTTTTACCGACATATTTTTCACGCAATCGCTGCAATCCAGGGATTTCCTCGCGGCATGGTTCACACCAGGTCGCCCAGAAATTGATCACCAGGATCTTGCCGCGCCATTGGCTTAGCGCCTGGGTGTTGCCCTGCGGGTCCGGCAGGCTGAGTGCAAACATCTGACGCACCGCGCTGTTCTCGATAACATCGGTGCGGCTACCCTGATTGAAAGCGAAGTTGAGCGCGTAGCCGCCCCAGGCGGCGGCGGCCGCCACGGCGACGAGCGCGATGGCTTTCCAGGCCTTAGTCAATGCCGGCCACCAGGGCTGCGACCGCATCTATCCCGGCGCGCTCCATGGTCCGGCCGGCGGCCGAGGATTTGAGGGCGCTGCGTTCGTCATTGGTGGTGAAAACGGCCAGGCTGACCGGTGTGTCTTCCCACTCCATTTGCAACACCGTGACTGCCCGCAACTGGTCGCCGGCGTAGTGGCGGTGGGCGCTGGTTTCGTAGGGAATGCTGCGGTTGAGCAGGTACAGCTCCACCGCCTTGCCGTCATCGGTGAACAGTTGCAGCTCGATGTCGGCGTAGCGTCCGGCCGTGCCCTTGAGCACCGCGCCGGTCAGGTAGGGGCGGAAAGAGGCGAGGGCCTGCATCGCCGAGAGCGCGACCTGGCGCAGGTGAACAAGGCGTTCGCGCTGCTCTTCGCCCTGGTACAGCGACAGGTAGTTTTTGAGTTCGACCTCGATCTCGCCGTTGCCGGGCAGGACCTGGGTGTCGATTGCGCCGAGCTGGCGCGCGGCCTTGCGCTTGGCGAGGGCAAAGTCGGCAATGCCGTCCTCGGCCATCATGCGCGCCGCTACGGCGGCGATGCGTTGGCGCATTTGTTGTTGTTTTGGCCTGACCTTCACCATGCTTGTTCTTGTCATGCGCGCACCATGGGGTCGAAACAGCGGGCTTGCCCCGGTCTGCAACACCGGCGCGAATCGTGCCGGCATGCAGTAATCACCCCGCATCATACCCAGCAGCCGGATGCCGCGGCAATGTGCTTTGCCCGCACCCTGCAACGGTACAATACGCCCCGCACATACCGACAAAAAAGCGCCTCCTTCATGCATCTTCATATCCTTGGCATTTGCGGCACCTTCATGGGCGGCCTCGCCGTCATTGCCAAGCAACTGGGTCATCGCGTCACCGGCTGCGACGCCAACGTCTATCCGCCCATGAGCACGCAGCTCGAAGCCCAGGGCATAGCGCTGAGCGAGGGCTTCGATACAGGGCAGCTTTCGCTACAGCCCGATCTTTGGGTGATTGGCAATGTGCTTACCCGCGGCAATCCGTTGATGGAGGCGATTCTTGACCGCGGCGATCGCTATGTTTCAGGCCCGCAGTGGCTGGCCGAGCATGCTTTGCAAGGCAAGTGGGTGCTTGCGGTGGCGGGCACCCATGGCAAGACCACTACTTCGGCGATGTTGGCGTGGATTCTCGAGTACGCCGGTCTCAAGCCCGGCTTTCTTATCGGTGGAGTGCCTGAAAACTTCGGAATTTCGGCGAAAATGACCTCATCGTTCCATTTCGTCATTGAGGCTGACGAATATGACACAGCATTTTTCGACAAGCGCTCGAAGTTTGTGCACTATCATCCAAAAACCGCAATCCTGAATAATCTCGAGTTCGATCATGCAGACATTTTCGTCGATCTTGCTGCTATCGAGACACAATTTCACCATTTTGTGCGTACTGTGCCGCAATCCGGCCGTATTTTGGCCAATGCCAATGAGCCGGCGCTGGATCGTGTGTTGGCGCGTGGCTGTTGGTCGCAGCTGGAGCGCTTCGGTGCGGCCGGCGGCTGGAGCGCAACGGGCAGCGAGCAGCATTTTGAAGTCCTGTTCGAGGGCAAACCGCAGGGCGAGGTGCGCTGGGAACTAATGGGCGAACACAATCGCCTCAACGCGCTGGCGGCCATTGCCGCCGCGCGCCACGCCGGCGTTGCGCCGGCAACGGCGATCGCAGCGCTGGGCCGGTTTCGCAACGTCAAGCGGCGCATGGAATTGCGCGGCGAGGCCGGCGGCGTTGCCGTCTATGACGATTTCGCCCATCACCCGACCGCCATCGCGACAACGCTGGCCGGTTTGCGCCGCAAGGTCGGTGGCGCGCGCATCCTCGCCGTGCTCGAACCGCGCTCCAATACCATGAAACTGGGCGTGATGAAGGCGGCACTGGCCGCCAGCCTGCGCGATGCCGACCTGGCATTCTGTTTTAGCGCCAATCTGGGCTGGGACCCGGCCGGGGCGCTCGCCGCCATGGGCGACAAGGCGAGCTGCCACGCCGACCTCGACGAAATGGTCGCCGCCATCGTCGCCCTCGCGCGTCCGGGCGACCAGGTCCTGGTAATGAGCAACGGCGGATTCGGCGGTGTTCACCAAAAGCTGCTCGAGCGCCTTGCCGGAAAACAGTGATTGTCTATTTGCACGGCTTTAACAGTTCGCCGCAATCGCACAAGGCGCGATTTTTCGCCGCCTGGCTGTCTGAGCGCGGACTGGCCGGGCGCTTTGCCTGTCCGGCGCTGCCGCATTTTCCGGACGAGGCGATCGCCGTGGCCGAAGCGGCGATGGGCGGCCGTCGCGGAAAGGAGGTCACCTTTGTCGGCAGTTCACTTGGCGGCTTTTACGCCACCCACCTGGCCGAGAAGCATGACGCCAGGGCGGTGCTGATCAACCCGGCGGTCGACCCGCACATCGGCCTGCGCGCCTACCTTGGCACGCAGCGCAACCTCTACAGTGGCGCCGAATATGAATTGACCGCGGCGCATCTTGACGCCTGGGCAAGGCAGTTTGTCGGGCACATCAATCCCGAGCGCTATTTGCTGCTGGTCGAGACCGGCGATGAGGTGCTCGACTATCGCAAGGCCGTTGAAAAATACCGCGGTGCCCGCCAGGTGCTGGTCGAGGGCGGCGATCATTCGCTGGCGAGCTTCCCCGCACACCTGCCGCTGATCGCCGAATTCGCGCAACTGGCTGCGCCGGCCCACCCGCACCGACTATAATCGGCGTTCCGGCATGTAGTCGCATGTCCGCTCGTCGCGCGGCGGTATCCCCGCCCACCACCGGTTGTTCCCATGAATGTCCTTTACGAAGAAAACGGCGCTTTCAAGGTCGGCGCGGTGCTCGCGGACAGCGACACCTCGCTGCAGCTTGAGGCCCCGCACGGCAAGCGCAGCAAGATCAAGGCGAACGCCGTGTTGCTGCGTTTCGAGCAACCGGCGCTGGGCGAATTCATGGCGCGCGCCGAAACCCTCGCCGCCGACATCGACAGCGGTTTTTTGTGGGAATGCTGTGGTGAAGAAGAGTTCGCTTTCGCCGACCTGGCGAAAGAATACTGCGGTCATGCGCCCACCGCGCTCGAAGCGGCGGCAATACTGATCAAGCTGCATGCGGCGCCGGCCTATTTTTACCGCAAGGGCCGCGGGCACTACCGCGCCGCGCCGGCGGACATACTCAAATCGGCGCTTGCGGCGATAGAAAAGAAACGCCTCCAGGCGGAACAGGCGGCGCAGTGGACGGCGCAGCTCACGCGCTTTGAACTGCCCGAGGCCTTGCGGCCGTTGTTGCCCGAACTGCTGTACAAGCCCGATCGCGGCCGCATCGAAACCAAGGCATTGGAAGAGGCCTGTGCAAAAACCGGCTTGTCCACGGCAAAGTTGTTCGAGCGTTGCGGTGCGCTTGCCTCCAGCCATGATTTTCACCTCGGCCGTTTTTTGTTCGAATATTTTCCCAAGGACGGCAAGGACGGCGCCTTTGCCGGCGCGGCGGACTTCACACTGCCCGCCGACCTGCCACTGGCCGATGTGCGGGCTTTCAGCCTGGATGACGCCAGTACGACGGAAATCGACGACGCGTTTTCATTCACGCGATTGCCCGACGGCCAGATTCGCGTTGGCATCCATATCGCCGCCCCGGCGCTGGGCATTGCGCCGGACTCGGCGCTCGGGCGCTCGGCGCGCGAGCGATTGTCCACGGCCTACATGCCCGGCCTGAAGATCACCATGCTGCCGCCGGCGGCGGTGGAGGCGTTCACGCTGGCCGAGGGCCACAGCCGACCGGCTGTCTCGCTGTACCTTGACTGCGACCCGGACAGCTTTGCCATCAACGCCGATTTCAGCCGCATCGAAAGCGTGCCGGTTGCGGCCAACCTGCGCCACCAGCAGGTCGAATCGCTAGACCATGCCTTTGCCTCGGGCGAGCCGGCGCGTGACATTCCCTTCGCCGATGAGCTGCGCTGGTTGTGGCAGTTTGCGCAAAAACTGGAGGAGCGACGCGGCAAGGCCGGCAATGCGCAGGACCGGCTCGAGTACAATTTTTACGTCGCGAACGACCGGGTTTCAATCGAAGCGCGTCGCCGCGGGGCGCCGCTGGACAAGCTGGTGGCCGAACTGATGATCCTCGCCAACCACCACTGGGGAAAAATGCTCGACGAGCACGGCGTCGCCGCGATTTACCGGACACAAGGCGGCGGCAAGGTGCGCATGACCACGGCGGCGCTGCCGCACGAGGGCCTGGGTGTGTCGCATTACGCCTGGTCGAGTTCACCCTTGCGCCGTTATGTCGACCTGGTCAACCAGTGGCAGCTGACGGCATTGCTGTCCGGGTGCGAGCCGCCGTTTGCCGCCAACGATGCGGACATGCTCGCCGCATTGCGCGATTTCGAACTGACTTACGCCGCCTATAATGAGTTCCAGGACGGCATGGAGCATTACTGGTGCCTGCGCTGGATGCAGCAACAGCAGTTGGTCGAGATCGGCGCGGAGGTGGTGCGCGATAACCTGGTCAGATTGGGGGGCATCCCGTTCGTGACGCGGGTGCCATCCCTGCCGGAACTGCCCGCAGGCAGCAAGGTGGTGCTCGAGGTCGGTGAGATCGACCTTATCGACGCTACGGTAAAGCTGGTTTTCAAGGGGATAGCGCAGCCCGCCCAAGCTGAGACAACAGCTTAAAAACACGCTAGAATCACATGATTATAAGGATTTAATCCCTCTTGAGCGCATTTAATCCTTCTTGAGCGCGATGGTCTTTCAGCTATCCCGACTGCGCTGGCCCGAATTCATGGCCAGGATCGATTCTTCGTCGCGTGTTTTTACCCTGGCGATGGCGACCTCTGTTGTCTTGCACGCGGTACTGCTGTCCCTGCACTTCAAGTACCCGGACGCGCCGCGCCTGAAAAACACGCCGCAAATGCTCGAGGTGGTGCTGGTCAACAGCAAGACCAAATCCCAGCCGGCCAAATCAGAAGTACAAGCCCAGTCCAATCTGGACGGCGGCGGTAACACCGACCAGAACCGCCGCGCCAGCACGCCGCTGCCGCTGCTCAATGAAACCGAGCGCGGCACCGAGGTCAAGCGCGCCACCAAAAAGGTGCAGGAACTTGAGGCGGAGCAACAACGCCTGATGACGCAACTCGAGGCCAAGGCGAAAGTGGCTTCGACGACAGCCAAGCCCGAACCCAGCGTGGAGCCGCAACCGCAGGCCACGGGTGCCGACCTTGCCAACAGCGCGCTCGCCCTGGCGCGCATGCAGGCGCAAATCAGCCGGCGCGTCGAGGAATACAACCAGCGTCCGCGCAAAGAATTCATCGGTGCGCGCGCGCGCGAGTACCGCTTTGCCCAGTATGTCGAGGGCTGGCGCATGAAGGTCGAGCGCCTCGGCAACGTCAACTACCCGGAGGATGCGCGCGGCCGCCTTTATGGCAGCCTTATCCTGACCGTATCGATCAAGACCGACGGCACGCTCGATGCGGTCGAGGTCAACCGTTCCTCCGGCCACCAGGTGCTCGACCGGGCGGCCGAGCGCATCGTGCGCATGGCCGCGCCTTATGCGGCCTTCCCCCCCGACATTCGCAAGGACACCGACGTGCTGGTCATCACCCGTACCTGGACCTTCGCCCCCGGCGATAAGTTGTTCGGGGAATAGGAGGTGATGATGCCCCGGTGCGCCGCCAGCGCGCGGCAATGAACGGGCTGCTGCAATGAACGGACTACTGTGATGAAATGGCTGCTGCGCGCCTGGAAGCTGTTCAGCTACACCCTCGGTGCGCTGGTCCTGGCGCTGCTGCTGGTGCAGGCCTGGTTCGGCGCGCACATCCTTTACTGGAAATACCAGCCGCCGGGCAGCACCAGCTTCATGGCTTCGCGCCTTGAGCAGTTGCGCGGAAAAGACGCCAAGGCGCGCCTTGCCTATATCTGGACCGACTACGCAAAAATTTCGCCCGGCCTCAAGCGCGCCATCATTGCCGCCGAGGACATGAAATTCGTCGACCACGAGGGCTTCGACTGGGAGGGCATCCAGCGCGCTATCGAGAAGAACCAGAAAAAGGGCAAGGCTGTGGCCGGCGGTTCGACCATTACGCAACAACTGGCCAAGAACCTTTTTCTTTCCGGCGAACGCAGCTACCTGCGCAAGGGCGAGGAGGCGGTCATCACGCTGATGCTCGAAGCGATCCTCGACAAGCAGCGCATTCTCGAGATCTACCTTAATGTCGCCGAGTGGGGCATAGGCGTGTTTGGCGCCGAGGCTGCGGCGCGGCATTACTACGGTGTGAGTGCGGCCGCCCTCAACGCCGAGCAGGCGGCTCGTCTCGCCGCCATGCTGCCACGGCCGCAATACTACGATCGCAATCGCGGCTCGACCTATCTTGCCGCGTATTCCGAGACCATTTACGGGCGCATGCCGCAGGCGCAGCTGCCCTAGCTGCGGACCCGGCGCATTCGGACGTCTGGTAAAAGCGATTCGGACAATGCCGCGGGGAAATGCTTCGCCGGCCAACAATCGACTGCTACAATCGGTTGCCCCCGAGACGCCGTTTTGACCATGGCATAGCCAAACCTTCGTGACCACCGAAACCACACAGCGCAAGGAACTGGAAGACCTGCAGCAGGACCTGCGCGAAGTGCAGGAACTGCTGCGCCGTCAGCGCCTGGTCGAGGTGCTGGTGAAGCGCCAGGACATGCCGCGCCACGACCTCGTCGAATCGATGGTGCACAAGCAGCACTTTGCCGAGCTGCGCGCCAAGCTCGATGAGATGCACGCCGCGGACGTGGCCTATATCCTCGAAGCGCTGCCGCACGAAGAGCGGCTGGTGCTGTGGGACCTGGTAAAGGCCGAACGCGACGGCGAGATCCTGCTCGAAGTTTCCGACGGCGTGCGCGAGACGCTGATCAAGAGCATGGACACCGAGGAGCTGGTCGCCGCGACCGAGCAGCTCGATGCCGATGAGATCGCCGACCTCGCCCCCGACCTGCCCGAGGAGGTTATCGAGGATGTGTTCGAGTCGCTGCCGGCGGAGGAGCGCGAGCAGCTGCGCGAGGCGATGTCCTACCCGGAGGGCTCGGTCGGCGCATTGATGGATTTTGACCCGGTCAGCGTGCGCCATGACGTCACCCTTGAGGTGGTGACGCGCTATTTGCGCCGTTTTGACGAACTGCCCGACAACACCGACCAGATTTTCGTGGTCGACCGGGACGACAACCTAAAAGGCGTGCTGCCGATCAGCAAGCTCATTGTCTCCGAGCTTGATGATCCGGTGAGCAAGCTGATGAGCACGGATGTCGTGTCGCTCTACCCGGATGACAAGGCGCAGGAGGCGGCACAGGCGTTCGCCCGCTATGACCTGATATCGGCGGCGGTGGTGGATGAACAGGGCAGGCTGGTGGGTCGCGTGACGGTGGCGTCGGTGGTGGACTTCATGCGCGCACAAAGCGAGACCACCGCCTTGCGTGAAGGCGGCTTGCGCGAGGAAGAGGATATTTTTGCCTCGGTATGGGATAGCGTGAAAAACCGCTGGGCCTGGCTGGCCGTCAACCTGGTGACCGCCTTTGTCGCCTCGCGTGTGATCGGCGCCTTCGAGGGCTCAATCGCCAAGCTGGTGGCGCTGGCGGCGCTGATGCCCATCGTCGCGGGCATCGGCGGCAACTCGGGCAACCAGACCACCACCATGATCGTGCGCGCTTTCGCACTGGGGCAGATACAGTTCGAACAGGCGCGCAAACTGTTTCGCAAAGAGCTCGGTGTGGCGCTGGTAAACGGCCTGCTCTGGGGTGGCATTCTGGGCCTTGCGGCCTGGTGGCTTTATGATAGCATGCAGCTGGGCCTGGTGATGACCGCCGCGATGACCCTCAACCTGATGCTCGCGGCGATTGTCGGGGTGATGATCCCGTTGGCCATGGTAAAACTGGGTCGCGATCCGGCCATCGGCTCCTCGGTCATGCTCACCGCCTGCACAGACAGCGGCGGGTTTTTCATTTTTCTCGGGCTGGCTACCCTGTTCCTGCTGTGAGGGGGTAAAATTCGCCGACGCTAAAAACGAAAAAAGAGGGAATCATGCTCACGGAGTTCAAGGAATTTGCAATGCGCGGCAATGTCATCGACCTCGCGGTCGGTGTGGTGATAGGCGCGGCCTTTGGCAAGATCGTCGATTCATTGGTCAAGGACGTGATCATGCCGCCCATCGGCCTGGCCCTCGGCAAGGTGGATTTTGCCAACCTGTTCATCGTCATGAAAGACGGTGCGACTGCCGGGCCCTACGCCACGGTGGCCGATGCGGCCAAGGCCGGCGCGGTGACGCTCAACTTCGGGCTTTTCGCCAACACGCTGATTTCGTTTGTCATTGTCGCCTTCGCCATTTTCATGACGGTAAAGGTGATCAACCGGCTCAAGCGCGAAGAAGCCGCCGCGCCCGCGGCCCCGCCCGCGCCGTCCGAGGAAGTGTTGTTGCTGCGTGAGATCCGCGACGCGCTGAAAAAATAATACCGCGCAGGCGGTGACGTTCAGCCCGGTGTCGCCTGCATTTGCGCAAACACCGCTTCTGCGGCGGCCACGGTCGCTGCGATGTCGCCCGGCGTATGTGCGGCCGAAACAAAACCGGCCTCATATGCCGACGGGGCGAAATAGACGCCGCGGTCGAGCATGGCGTGAAAGAACCGGTTGAAGCTGTCCTTGTCGCTTTGCATCACCTCGGCAAAGGACTGCGGCACCGCCGCACTGAAATAAATCCCGAACATGCCGCCTATGGCCTGCGCCGAAAAAGCAATGCCGTGTTTTTTCGCCGCCTTGCCCAACCCTTCGGTCAGCGACTTCGTGCTGCTTTCCAGGCGATCAAAGAATCCCGGTACGGCAACGGCCTTGAGCGTGGCAAGACCGGCGGCCACCGCCACCGGATTGCCCGACAGCGTCCCGGCCTGGTAGACCGGCCCGAGCGGGGCGATTTTTTGCATGATGTCGCGACGGCCGCCGAAGGCGCCAACCGGCATGCCGCCGCCGATTACCTTGCCCAGTGTGGTGAGGTCGGGCGTGATGCCGTAGCGCGCCTGCGCGCCGCCCAGGGCAACGCGAAACCCGGTCATCACTTCGTCGAAAATCAGCACGGCACCGTGTTTGGTGCACAGCGCGCGCAACGCGGCCAGAAACTGCGGCGTCGGTGCCACCAGATTCATGTTGCCGGCAACCGGCTCGACAATTACTGCGGCGATATTGGCGCCATTTTGCGCAAAGCAGGCCTCGAGTTCGGCGACATCGTTGTAGGCGAGCACCGTGGTATGCGCGACGGTTTCCGGCGGCACACCGGCCGAGCTCGGCTGGCCGAGGGTGAGCGCGCCCGAACCGGCCTTGACCAGCATGGCGTCACCGTGGCCGTGGTAACAGCCCTCGAACTTGACCAGGCCGGAACGGCCGGTAAAGCCGCGCGCGAGGCGCACCGCGCTCATCGTTGCCTCGGTGCCCGAGCTCACCAGGCGCACCATTTCCATGCTGGGCACCAGGCGGCACAGCGTTTCAGCCATGTCGATCTCGATTTCGGTGGGCGCGCCAAAGGACAGCCCATGCACCGCGCGCTCCTGTACCGCGGCAAGCACATCGGGGTGGGCGTGACCGAGGATCATCGGCCCCCAGGAGCCGACGTAGTCGATGTACTGGCGGCCATCGGCGTCCCAGACGTGGGCGCCGGCGCCGCGCGTAAAAAAGCGCGGTGTGCCGCCAACCGAGCGGAAGGCGCGTACAGGAGAATTGACCCCGCCGGGGATGGTGCGCTGAGCGCGTTCGAACAAGGATTCGTTCTTAGTCATGGCAGGAAGGTCCATTCAAACCAATTTGGGGGATAAACAAGGGGGCGTGCCCCCTTGTTCCATCGGGAACCCCGCCGGGGATGGTGCGCTGGGCGCGTTCGAACAAGGATTCGTTCTTAGTCATGGCAGGAAGGTCCATTCAAACCAATTTGGGGGATAAATAAGGGGGCGTGCCCCCTTGTTCCATCGGGAACCCCGCCGGGGATGGTGCGCTGGGCGCGTTCGAACAAGGATTCGTTCTTAGTCATGGCAGGAAGGTCCATTCAAACCAATTTGGGGGATAAATAAGGGGGCGTGCCCCCTTGTTCCATCGGGAACCCCGCCGGGGATGGTGCGCTGGGCGCGTTCGAACAAGGATTCGTTTTTGGTCATGGTAGGAAAGCAGTCGTTTCGGGATTAGGGAAAATATGCTTAAGAAGTCTGCGCGCGTTCTCTTTCATCCGGGCAGACCTGCTGGAAAGCCGCGCCAGTCGGGCGTTTCCAGCCATTGCCATTATAAAGGCAGTTGCGCCGGACAGGTTGCGCTGCTGCGCAAGATCACCCCGGGCGCAGGGTATTACGCCGGCGCGTCGGCGGCCAGCGGCCGGCTTGCGGCGAAAATGGCGTTGAACTGCCCGATACGCTCGGCGATATCCGGCGCGTCAAACAGATCGCTGATCACCGCCACCGCATCGGCGCCGGCGGCAACCACTTGCGCGGCGTTGTTGTGGGTGATGCCGCCGATGGCGACGATGGGCAGGCCGAATTCTCGGCGCAAGGCCGAGAGCATTTCCAGCTGGGCGCGGACCGCGCCGGGCTTGGTCGAAGAGGGAAAGATGCTGCCAAAAGCGACGTAGTCCGCCCCGGCCGCTTTGGCGTTACGGGCGAGTCCGGCGCGATTGTAGCAGGAGGCGCCCAGCAGGCGGCGCGGACCGAGCGCTTCACGCGCCGCGGCAAGATCGCCGTCTTCGGCGCCAAGGTGCACGCCGCTGGCGTCTATTTCGATGGCCAGGGCGAGGTCGTCATTGATGATGAGGGGCACGCCGGCTTCACGGCACAGCGGCAGGATGGCCTCGGCCTGTTCGCGCCTGAGGCGCAACCCGGCGGTTTTGTTGCGGTACTGCAGCAGGGTAATACCGCCGGCAATGGCCTGGCTGACGCGCGCGACCAGCACCGCGGTGTCGATCTGGTCGGGGGTGATGGCGTAGAGGCCGCGCACGAGACGCTGGGCTTGGGACGGGGAACTTGGGGTGGCCATGATTGTGCTCGGTAAGGTCGCGCGGCCAGGCCAAAAGGCCTAAGGAGCGGGGTGCGAAGAGTGCGGATTCAGGTTTCGTCGGGTGCGGCGGCGTTCTTGTCTTCCATGTCGCGCGCCCAGAAAAAACGGTCGGGAATGTGCTGTCCCATGCCGGGGCGAAAGGCTGAGGCGAGCGACTGCCAGGTGTATTCCTGCGCCTCGTGCACCGCTTCGGGAATATCGAGGCCGTTGGCGACGGTCGCGGCAATGGCTGACGCGAGGGTGCAGCCCGAGCCGTGGTAACTCCCGGGCAGCCGTTCCCAACTTTCAGCGCGCACCAAGCCGTCGGGGCCGTACAAGGTGTTGACCACCTGGGTCGTATTCTCGTGGGTGCCGGTAATCAACACGTATTCGGCGCCCATCTCGAGCAGGCGCCGGGCGCATTCGTCCAGCGAGATGTCCTCGTCATCCTCCTGCGCCAGGCAGCGCGCCTCGAGGCTGTTGGGCGTGAGGAGGGTGGTTTGCGGCACCAGCAGGTCGCGCAGGGCGGAAATCATGTCGTCGGTGGCCATTTCATCGCCGCGGCCGGATGCGAGCACCGGGTCGAGGATGAGCGGCACGTCCGGATAGTCGGACACCACCTCGGCGATCGCGGTGATGTTCTCGACGCTACCCAGCAGGCCGATCTTGAAGGCCGCAACCGGCATGTCTTCAAGCACCAGGCGGGCCTGGTCGGCGACCCAGTCCGAGTCTATGGGCAGGATGTCGTCCACCCCGGCGGTATCCTGTACGGTGATGGCGGTAATCACCGACAAGGCATGACAGCCCATCGAGGATAGGGTCATGATGTCGGCCTGGATGCCGGCGCCGCCCGAGGGATCGCTCGCGGCGAATGACAGTACGACGGGCGGGGAGGATGGCATGCTGGGCGGCTGGGAAAGAGGTGGTTTTTGCGCAGGGTCGGCAGGGCACCCATTGGCTCGAAGAATCCGACAGTCCGGGGGGGCGAAGGGCCCGAACCAAACCTAGAAGCTTTAAGAGCAACAAGGTAAGATGCCTGGGCCATTCTAACAGGGTGTTGAAAAAGGGGGCGATGCCCCCTTTAGATTCCCCAAGTCGGAAGCCGCCGGGGGAATCATGCATATCGTTCGCGACTGTGCCCCCACGGTATTTTTCAACCGCCTGCCAACTTACGCCTGCATATGACCGTCACCACCGAATACAAGACCTGGATGTGCCTGATCTGCGGCTGGATCTACGATGAACAAGCCGGCCTGCCCGACGAGGGCATTCCGCCCGGAACGCGCTGGGAGGATGTGCCGATGAACTGGACCTGTCCGGAGTGCGGTGCGCGCAAGGACGATTTCGAATTGGTGGAAGTCTGACCGGCGGGCTCCGCCGCGGTCACGAAATCGCGCCGCCAGTGCGCGGCGGGCATAGGCTGATATTCCGCCTGAAAAACGCTTTGCAACGGTTTGTTTTGCCGTGCTATAGGCGTATAGTTTCCTGCGATAATAGAACCCTGTCATAGGTCCTTAGGGACGGGCGCCTGCGACCGCTTCAGCAGCGCGCGCAGTGGCCGCAAGAGGGACGAGAGTAGTGAACGACACGGCCAGTCTATCCGGCATCAAGGTGATGGTGATCGATGATTCGAACACCATCCGCCGGAGCGCGGAAATTTTTCTCGTACAGGCCGGCTGCAAAGTCATTCTCGCGGAGGATGGTTTCGATGCGCTATCGAAGATCAGCGATCACCAGCCCGATGTCATCTTTGTCGACATCATGATGCCGCGCCTGGACGGCTACCAGACCTGCGCCCTGATCAAGAAAAACCCGCGGTTTTCCGGCACGCCGGTGATTATGCTTTCATCCAAGGACGGCCTGTTTGACCGCGCGCGCGGCCGCATGGTGGGATCGGACGAATACCTGACCAAGCCTTTTACAAAAGACAGCCTGCTGCGAACCGTGGCCGCGTATGTGCCGCAAAGCGCGGCGTAGAAAAACCCCACATAGATCCAACTAGCGCAGAAAGAAGAAATCATGGCGATCAAGAAAATTCTCGTGGTGGATGATTCGGCGACCGAGCGCCAGTTCATGCTCGAGACCCTGACCAAGGCGGGTTTCCAGGTGGTGCTCGCCGAAAACGGCGAAGAGGCCATCAGCAAATCGAAAACCGAACTGCCCGACCTCATCCTTATGGATGTTGTGATGCCCGGCCTGAACGGTTTTCAGGTGACGCGCACTATTACCCGCGACGAGGCGACCAAGCATATCCCGGTGATCATGTGCACCAGCAAGGATCAGGAAACCGACAAGGTGTGGGGCATGCGCCAGGGCGCCAAGGAATACCTGACCAAACCGGTCGGCGCCGAGCAGTTGCTGGGCAAGATTGCCGCGCTGGGCTGAAATAAACAAGACGCATATCGTGGCCACCAAAAAAACCAGCCTTCGCGACTTCCAGCAGGACCTGGTCGAACGCATCAAGGGTGCCGCCGACCAGAGCAGCTCGGGGGCGCGGCTGGGGGTGCAGGCCGGGGCGGCGAATTTCTTGCTGCACCTGGAGGAGGCCGGCGAGGTATTGCCGCTGCCACAGGTGACCTCGGTGCCGCTGACCAAGCCGTGGTTTCTGGGCCTTGCGAACATTCGCGGCAATCTGCACAGCGTCATCGACCTTTCGCTGTTTATCGGCGGCGAACCGACGCCGCGCCGCGCCGATGCCCGCATCATGCTGGTGGCCGAACGCTATCACGTCAATGCCGCGCTGCTGATCAGCCGCATGGCCGGCTTGCGCAACGTGCAGCAACTGACGCCGGAAACCGGTGCGCAAGCGGCACCCTGGATAAGCAACAGCTATCGCGATGCGGAGGGCCGCCTGTGGCAGGAACTCGCAGCCGGCGAGTTGGTGAAGCACACGAATTTTTTGCAGGCGGGGGTCTAGCATCTGATGATGCAGGGACGGCCCGAATCTTGTTGGCAAACGGTATAACGACAGCGAACGCTTTGGAGGATGTATGGCATTCAAACTGCCTGAATTGATATTCGGAAAAGGCAAGGCCAAGAAGGACGACAAGCCGGCGGTGAACAAGGCCCCGGTCGCGGCGGCAAAGGCGCCCGCGACCAAGCCACCGGCCGCCGCCAAGGCGGCGATGCAGTCCACGCTGGTCATCCAAGGCAACACCACGGTCATGGAAAATACCGCACGGGCGGCGCGCCGCGCCGCTGCGCCGCTGCCGCTCATCGGCAAGATGCCCGCCAGCCGCCAGTACCAGGTACTTGGCACGCTCATCCTGCTTTTCCTGGTGGTCACGGCCTTTATCGTGTTCATCGACGTGCGCATGGCGACCAACGGCACGGTCTATGTTTCCTCGGCCGGCCAGATGCGCATGCTGTCGCAGCGTATCGCCAAGGAGACGCAGACCGGATTGCAGGGCAGTGCCGAGGCGTTCAGGCGCTTGCGCGATTCGCGCGACAGCTTTATCAGCTTGCTGGGGTTGCTTACCAACGGCGGCGATGCGCCGGGCGGCGTCAAGCTCCCGGCCACCCCCGACCAGGTGCAGCCGGTGCTCGAGGCGCTGACGCGCGAATGGGAGAAGACCGACAAAAATCTCGCGCTGGTGCAGGCACAACAAAAAAACCTCGTCTCGTTGGGCCTGGCGGTGCGCAACATCAATTCGCGCAATTCGGCGCTGCTCGACATCGCCGAGCAGGTTGCCGCCCTCAAACTGCAATCGGGTGCATCACAGCGCGAGGTTTCACTCTCCGGCCAGCTTGTTATGCTGACCCAGCGACTGGCGAAAAACGCCAACACCATGCTCGCCTCGGACATCGTCGACCCGGAAGTCGCCTTCCTGATGGGCAAGGACACCAATACCTTCCGTGACATCCTGCAGGGTTTGATGAAAGGCAGTGACGCCTTACGCGTCGGTGCCACCAAGGACACGGAAACCGCGGAAAAACTGGCCGAGCTCGAAGCGGCTTACAAGGAGTTCCAGCCGGCGGTTGCCGACATTCTTGGCGGGCTGCAGAGCCTGGTCAACGCCAAGGCGGCGGGCCGGGCGGTGGTGGGGGAGTCGGAAAACCTGTTGAATGCCACGCAAAAACTCGCCGATGCCTACCAGGAGGAACTCGCCGGGCGGGCGGGCAACTTTGGCACCATGGCATTTTTTGTGTTGCTGGTCATCGGCGGCATTGCGCTGATGGTCAAGGTCTATATCGACGATAACCGCCGCCAGGCCGAGGAGTCCGAGCGCCAGCGGCAGGAAGCGGCACGGGTGAACCAGTCCAACCAGGACGCCATTTTGCGCCTGATGAACGAGATGGGCGGCCTCGCCGACGGCGACCTTACGGTGACCGCCACGGTGAGCGAGGACATCACCGGCGCCATCGCCGATTCAGTCAACTACACCGTGGAAGAGCTGCGTGTGCTGGTCGGGCGCATCAACAAGGCCGCCGCCCAGGTGGCCGGCGCGACCGACGTGGCGCGCGAAACCTCGACGCGCCTGCTGGCCGCCACGGAAAAACAGTCCAAGGAAATTCTCGATACCTCGAGTTCGGTGTTGTCGATGGCGCGCGCCATCAACCAGGTGTCGGGTAGCGCGGCCGAATCGGCAAACGTGGCGCGCCAGTCGCTGGCCGCCGCGCAGAAGGGCACCGCGGCGGTACAGAACTCCATTTCGGGCATGAGTGAAATTCGCGAACAGATCCAGGACACGGCAAAGCGCATCAAGCGCCTGGGCGAGTCCTCGCAGGAGATCGGCGAGATCGTCGAACTGATCACCGACATCACCGAGCAGACCAACGTGCTGGCCTTGAACGCGGCGATACAGGCGGCATCCGCGGGCGAAGCGGGCCGCGGCTTCACGGTGGTGGCGGAAGAGGTGCAAAGGCTGGCCGAGCGCTCGGCCGAGGCGACCAAGCAAATCGGGGCCATCGTCAAGACCATCCAGACCGATACGCAGGAGGCCGTCGCGGCCATGGAGAAAAGTACCCAGGGCGTGGTCGAGGGCGCCAAGCTCTCGGACAACGCCGGCCAGGCGCTCACCGAAATCGGCCAGGTGTCGACCAGGCTTGCCGAACTGATCGAGGGCATTGCCGGCACCACCCAGCAGCAGGCGAAGACGGCCGGTGCGGTTGCCACCAACATGCAGGACATCCTTGCCGTCACCAAGCAAACCAGCGAGGGCATGCAGCAGACGGCGGTGTCCATCGGCCAGCTTTCCGACCTTGCGCAGGAGCTCAAGGGTTCGGTTTCCAACTTCAAGATCGCCTGAGCGGCGGCAAGGTCTTCGGCACACCATGAACTCGCGCGTCGAATTCGACATCGGGCCGCTCTCCTGGGTAAAGGGGGAGATCGACCAGTCGCTCGCGCGCGCGCTCGAGTTTTTGAAGAAATTTGTCGCCGACCCCGCCGACGCAAGCCTGCTCAAGGCCAGCCAAAGCCAGCTGCACCAGGTGCACGGCGCCTTGCAGATCGTCGGGCTTGACGGCGTCACCCGCGTTTCCGAGGAGCTCGAATCCTTCCTCGGCAAGCTTGACCGGGAAACGCTGTTGCGCGACGACGGTGGCTTGCTGCTTGCAGAACGCGGATTTGCCGCGCTCTCGGGCTATCTCGACCATTTGATGAACGGTGCGCCCAACCAGCCGTTGCGCCTTTTTGATATTTATCGCGAACTGCTTGCAGTACGCAGTGTGGCGGCCGACCCGGGCGACCTGTATTTTCCCGACCTGTCACACCGCCCGCCGCCGCGCGCCGCCGCGCCCGCGCCGCTGGCTGCGAAAGAGGCGTCGGTTTATTTTCGCGAGCAGCGCGGCCGCTTCCAGCGCGGCCTGCTGAAGTGGATCAAGCAGGACCCGGCCGGCGCGCTGGAGATGCGCGAGGCCATCGCCGCAATCGAAGCGACACAGCAACCGCCAAGCCAGCGTGCTTTCTGGTGGGTGGCCGCGGCGTTTTGCGATGCCCTTGCGCAAAAGGCCCTGCCCCCCGCGCTAGATGCGAAACGCATGTGCATGCGCATCGAGCAGCAGCTCAAGCGCCTGATAGACGGTTCGCCGAACGTTGCCGAGAGGTTGATGCGCGAGACGCTTTATTTTGTCGCGCACGCCGCCCCGGCGAGCGCGCTGTTGCGCGCGGTGCGCGACACGTACTGCCTTGAGGGCAGCCTGCCCCGGCACGATGCCGTGGGCGAGTCGGCCCTGCCCGAGCAACCGCTGCTGCGCGCCCTGCGTGAGCAGGGCGCGCAGGCCAAGGATGCCTGGAACAAATATGCCTCGGGCCACCAGCCCAGCCTCGCGGCGTTCCGCGAACTTTCAGTCCAGATCAGGGCGGGGGCGGTGCAGCTGCCCAAGACCGACATTGGCGCGCTTGCGCGCGAGCTGGCGGCGGTTGCCGAGTGGCTTGCCGGCAACGCCGCAAAATCGGGCGAAGCGGTGGCCATGGAAGTGGCCACCTCGCTGCTGTTGCTCGACAACGCGCTCGAAAACTATGCCGACGTCGGCGCGGAGTTCGCGCAGCAGGCGCAAATGATGGGCGCCCGCCTGAAAGCCTGTGTACTCGGCCAATTGCCCTCCGCAGCGCCGGACATTCCGCTGCTCGACGAGATGTCGCGCCGCGCCCAGGACCGCCTGGCGACGCACCAGGTGGTGGCCGAGATACAGGCCAATCTGCGCGTGATCGAACAAACTTTGGACGGTTTTTTCCGCGATCCGGCCAAGCGTACCGAACTGGCGGCGCTGGACAAACCCATCCGCCAGGTGCTGGGCGCGTTGTCCATGCTCGGCGAGGCGCGGGCCGGTGAATTGCTCGAGGCCTGTCGCAAGGACGTTGCGCGATTCGCCCATGATGTCTATGCGCCGCAGTCGGAGGATTTCGAACGTGTTGCGCACGCTTTGTCAGGGCTGGGCTTTTACGTTGAGGCGCTCGCCCATGGCAAGGCCGACTTTGACCTTGCCATGCAGCCGATCAAACCGGTCGTGCCGGAGACGCCGATGGAGCGCACGCAGCGCCTCGGCGCCTCGGTCGAGAGCGAACTCGAACAGCAGAAGAAAGATGCCGCCACCTTGTTCGAGGCGTGGAAGGACAAGCCGCACGATGTTGCAATCAAGCAGGAACTGAAGCAGAACCTCGAATCCATCCAAAAGGACGCGGGCCTGGTTGCCGATGCCCGTCTCGAGTCGCAGGCGAGCGAAGCCTTGTCCATGCTCGATGTCACCGGTGCGCTGCCGCACCTCCCGCTGGCCCAGGCGATCGAGGGCATCGTGCCCGGGACCGCCGCTCCCGCTCCCTCGGCCGAGACCGTCAGGCTTATCGACGCGACGGACGAGACTGTCGACGCAGAACTGCTCGCCGTGTATCTCGAGGAGGCCGAAGAGGTGCTCGGCAGCATTGCGCGCGAGGCGGCCACCGGCGAGGCAAGGCCGCAGGACCAGGAGGCGCTTACGGTCATCCGTCGCGGCTTTCACACCCTCAAGGGCAGCGGCCGCATGGTCGGCCTGACGCGCCTGGGTGAGGCGGCCTGGGCGGTCGAGCAGGTGATCAACCACTGGTTGCAGGAAGCGCGCGACGCGACGCCGGCATTGATCGGGTTGGTGCGTGCTGCACACGAGTATTTCCGTGACAACGTTGCGCGTCTCAAACAAGGCGGCAGCTCCAGCGACGAGCGCGCCTTGGTGGCAATGGCGCAAAGGGTGCAAGCCGGTGAGGCGCCCGGGACTGTTACCGACGCAAGCCCGGCGCCCGAGCCCGGCGATGCCGTCGTGATGTCGGTCGACGCACCGAAGCTTGAACAAGCCCCCGTGCAGCCGCTCGATGCGCCCATCGAAATCGGCGAGATTCGCGTCTCGCCCGCGCTGTTTGCCATTTTCGTCGGCGAGACGGCGGCCCACCTGGCGGTCATGCGCGACGAGCTCGAAGTGCTCAAGGACCACGGCGTGGTGAGCGATGCCCTGCTGCGCGCTTCGCACACCCTTGCCGGCATCGCCGGCACCATCCGCCTTGATGACATGCGCGAATTGGGTCATGCCCTTGAGCGCGCGTTGCAGCAGTTGTCCTACGATTCGGTCAGCGATTTTGACCAGGCGCTGGTCGCCGAAGCGGTCGCGTCGCTCGATACCATGGCGATGCGCGTGGCCGAATGCATCCCGCCTGATCCGGCGACCGAGCTGATAGAGCGCCTGGAAACGGCCGCGGTCGCCGCAGCGCAGAACGTGCAAAACGCGGCCAGCGCCGCAACTGCGGCGGCCACCCAGTTGCGTGGCAGTGAACCTGAGCAGCCTGAGTCCGCCCCGCCGCCGGCTGCGGTGCCGGCCGTTGGAGCCGCACCGGCTGCGCAGCCGGATCGTGGGGCTGCGGCGCTCGAAGCAGAACAAATCGAAACCGAGCGCCGCCAGCCGCGCATGCAGGACGAGCTCGATCCGGAACTGCTGCCGGTGTTTCTCGAGGAAGCGGGCGAACTGGTGCCGGCCATTGGCGACACCCTGCGCGCCTGGCGCGCCAACAGCGCCGACGCCTCACTTGGCCAGCAGTTGCAGCGCCTGTTGCACACCCTCAAGGGCAGCGCGCGCATGGCCGGTGCGATGGGGCTGGGCGAGTTGACCCACCACATGGAAACGCGCATCGAAAACGCCGTCGCGCTTGGGTCGCTGCCCGAATCGCTGTTTGACAGCATGGAAACCTCGCTCGATCGCATGGGTTACCTGTTTGACCGGTTGCAGAACCCGGCGCTGGCGGAGCCGCCAGCCGCGGAGGTGCCGCAGGTGCCGCAGGTTATTGCCCAGGCTGTCGCGCCCGTCGTGCAGGAGGAGGCGCCTACGCCGGCGGCCGAGACGACAGCCCAGGCCGCGGTGGCGCTGGAGGGCGCGCGCGCCGGCATCCTGCGCGTCCGCGCCGATGTCATCGACCGACTGGTCAACCAGGCCGGCGAGGTGAGCATCGCGCGCACCCGCATCGAAGGCGAGATGCGCACGCTCAAGGCCGCCTTGCAAGAACTGACCGACAACATGGCCCGGCTGCGCGCGCAGTTGCGCGAAGTCGAAATCCAGGCCGAGACGCAAATGCAGTCCAAGCAACAAATCGTCAGCGAGACCAAGGAAGGCTTTGACGCGCTTGAGTTCGACCGCTTCTCGCGCTTCCAGGAACTCACGCGCATGATGGCCGAGAGCGTCAACGACGTCGGCACGGTGCACCAGAACCTCACCGGCGCGGTTGACGAGACCGACGCCGCGCTGGCGGCGCAGGCGCGCATGAGCCGCGACCTGCAACAGGACTTGATGCGCATCCGCATGGTGCCCTTCTCGTCCATCGGTGACCGGCTTTACCGCCTGGTGCGGCTGACGGCCAAGGAACTGGGCAAGCGCGCCAACCTGGATATTCGCGGCGGGCAGGTCGAGATGGACCGCTCGGTGCTCGAGCGCATCACCGCGCCCTTCGAGCATTTGTTGCGCAACGCCATCACCCATGGCCTCGAATCGCCCGAGGGGCGCCGCGCCGCGGGCAAAAACGAAACCGGCGAGATGCGTCTTGACTTGAGGCAGGAGGGCAACGACGTGGTGCTCGCGCTGTCCGACGATGGTGCCGGCCTGAACCTCGCGCGCATTCGTGAAAAAGCCATCGCACAGGGCTTGATAACGGCAGAGGACCAGCCCACCGAGAGCGAGCTCGCGGAACTGATTTTCCGGCCGGGCTTCTCCACCGCCCAGGATGTCACGCAACTGGCCGGTCGCGGCGTCGGCATGGACGTGGTCAAGAGCGAAGTGGTGGCCCTGGGCGGTCGCGTCGAGATCAAGACCGAGGCGAGCAAGGGCGCCAGGTTCACCCTTTATCTCCCGCTCACCCTGGCGGTAGCGCAGGCGGTGCTGGTTCGCGCCGGCGGGCGCCTGTTTGCCGTGCCCGGGTCCATGGTGGAGCAGGTGATGCAGCTGCGGTCCAAGGACATCGCCGCGGCGCGCGAAACGGGCCACGCCGAACTGCACAACCGCCGCTACCCGCTGCACTACCTGCCGCGGCTGCTCGCCCTGCCGCCGGTTGCCGCGGGCGAGGCGCGCCGCACCACGCCGTTGTTGTTCCTGAAAAGCGGTATCGACATCGTCGCGGTCGAGGTTGACGAGATGGTCGGCAACCAGGAGATCGTGGTCAAGAACGTCGGCCCGCAAATCGCCGGCATTCCCGGCATCACCGGTGCGACGGTGCTGGGTAACGGCGACATTGTGCTGATCCTCAACCCCGTGATACTCGCCCAGCGCGCGCAGCAGGCCGCGGCCGTTGTGGCAGAAGCGGCGGCCGCGGCGACCGCCGCCGGAGAAGTGCCGGCGCCGGTTGACATCCCCCCGGTGCCGGCGCCGGTGGCCGTAGTCGCCGCCCCGGTGATCATGGTGGTGGACGATTCGCTTACTGTGCGCAAGGTCACCGGCCGGCTGCTCGCCCGCGAGGGCTACCAGTTCGTCACCGCCAAGGACGGCGTCGACGCGCTCGAGCAGTTGCAGCGCATGAGCCCGGCCGTCATGCTGGTGGACATCGAAATGCCGCGCATGGACGGCTTTGACCTGTCGCGCAACGTGCGCGCCGACGCGCGCCTCAAGCACGTTCCCATCATCATGATCACCTCGCGCATGGCCGACAAGCACCGCGCCTACGCCAAGGAAATCGGCGTCAACGTCTACCTCGGCAAGCCTTTCCAGGAAGACGAACTGCTCACGCATATCGCCGGGTTCATAAAAGAGCAGGTCTAGCCGGCATCCCACGCACCGTCTACGGCCTGCGAACAGTGACAAATCTGTCACCACTTTCGCCTGAAAAGCCGCGCCTGGCGGGGGTTTCCGAAAACAAAAGTCAAACATTTTGAGCCAATACGACCTTGTCATCATCGGCGGCGGCATCAACGGCGCAGGCATTGCGCGCGACGCCGCCGGACGCGGCCTGTCGGTGCTGCTCGCCGAACAGCATGACCTGGCGTCGGCGACTTCTTCCTCAAGCAGCAAGCTCATTCATGGCGGCCTGCGCTACCTGGAGTACTACGAGTTTCGGCTTGTTGCCGAAGCGCTGGCCGAGCGCGAGGTGCTGCTGTCGATCGCGCCGCATATCATCTGGCCGCTGGAGTTCGTGCTGCCGCACGAGCCGCACCTGCGCCCGGCCTGGATGATCCGCTTGGGCTTGTTTCTTTATGACCGTATCGGCGGACGCACCACGCTGCCCAAGTCGCAGGGTGTCGAGCTCACCGGCGATGCCTACGGCAGCGGACTGAAGTCCGAATTCGGGCGCGGCTTTACCTACTCGGATGGCTGGGTCGATGACGCGCGCCTGGTGGTGCTCAACGCGCGCTCAGCCGCGGCGCATGGCGCCACCGTCCTGCCGCGCACGCGCTGCAGTGCGGCGCGGCGTGAAGCGGGAGTATGGCGCGTGACGCTCAAGGATGGGCAAGGCGAGCGCGAGGTGACGGCGCGTGCGCTCATCAACGCCGCCGGCCCCTGGGTCAAGCAGGTCATTGACAATGAAATCGGCATCGGCGCGAGAGGCAAGGTGCGCCTGGTCAAGGGCAGCCACATCGTCGTGCCGCGCATCCATGACAAGCGCCACGCCTACATCCTGCAAAACCCCGACCGGCGCATTATTTTCCTGATTCCCTATGAGCGCGAGTTCACGCTTATCGGCACCACCGACGTGGCGGTGGGCGAGTCCGAGCAGCGGCCGGAGATATCGAAAGAGGAAATCGCCTACCTGTGCGATGCGGCCAGCCGCTATACGCGGCGGCCGGTGACGCCGCAAAACGTCGTCTGGGCCTACAGCGGCGTGCGCCCGCTTTACGACGATGGCACCACCGATCCCTCGGCGGTGACCCGCGACTACCATTTCGAGCTCGACGCCGGCGCGCAAAGCGCGGCTGCGCCGCTGCTGTCGATTTTCGGCGGCAAGATCACCACCTATCGAAAACTGGCCGAACATGCGCTGGAAAAACTCACGCCCTGGTTTCCCGCCAAGCGCGGCTGGACGCATGCCGAAGCCCTGCCCGGCGGTGATTTTGGCGGCCGCGATTTCCAGGCGGTGCTCGCCGACATTCGCGCCGCGAGGCCGGGCCTTGACCGGCAGTGGCTGGCGCGCCTGCTGCGCCGGCACGGCACGCTCGCCGATGCGCTGCTCGGAGAGGCGAGGACCGTGGCCGACCTGGGCGAAGCCTTTGGCGGCGGATTGTTCGAGCGCGAAGTGCGTTACCTCGTCGAAAATGAATGGGCGCGCGAGGCAGAAGACGTGCTGTGGCGGCGCACCAAGTGCGGACTGCACATGACACCCAAGGAGCGTGCGCGCGTCGCCGACTTCATGAAAGCCAGGCCCTGATGCGCCCACTCGCGGACCTGCGCGACGCCGCCGCCATCCGCGGCGTGTTTTGCGACATTGATGACACGCTCACCACCGATGGGCGGCTGACGGCGCGCGCCTATGCCGCGCTCGAGTCGCTCAAGGCGGCGGGCAAGCTGGTGGTGCCCGTTACCGGCCGGCCGGCCGGCTGGTGCGACCACATCGCACGCATGTGGCCGGTGGACGCGGTGGTGGGCGAGAACGGCGCGTTTTATTTTCAGTACGACGACAAGTCGCGAACAATGCGCAAGCGCTTTCGCGACGATGAGGCGGTGCGCATGGCCAACCGCGCGCGCCTTGCCGCGATACGCGGCCTGATCCTCAAGGAGGTAAGCGGCTGTGGCATCGCCTCGGACCAGCTTTATCGCGAGGCCGACATTGCCATTGATTTTTGCGAGGATGTGCCGCGCCTGCCCGATGCCGCGATCGACCGCATCGTCGCCATCATGCGCGATTCGGGCATGAGCGCGCGCGTCAGCTCCATCCACGTCAACGGCTGGTTCGGCGATTACGACAAGCTGGGCATGACGCGCACCTTGATGCGCGAGCGTTTTGGCGTCGACCTTGACGCCGAAAAGGCGCACTACGTGTTTGTCGGCGACTCGCCCAATGACGCGCCGATGTTCGGCTATTTTCCGCGTTCGGTGGGTGTGGCCAATGTCGCCGATTTCAGTGCGCGGCTGGAATCACCGCCCGCCTACATCACCGGCGCACGCTCTGGCGATGGCTTTGTTGAACTCGTCGCGCATTTGTTGAAAGTATCGGGATGAAGGCCATTAAGGCTGGCCCCTTGCCTCGCCCCGTCGGGAGAGAGGGGAGATTCGTGCGCATGAAGGAGATATAAAACTATGGAATGGCTTGCGGGCTACCTCGCCATCGGCGCGGCGGTGGGCTTTTTTGCCGGGTTGCTGGGCATAGGCGGCGGCGCGATCATGGTGCCGCTGCTGGTCATGTTGTTCGAGGCCCAGGGCCTGCCGCGCGAGCATGTGCTGCATCTTGCCGTCGGTTCGGGCATGGCGACCATCATGCTCACCTCCATGTCGAGCGTGCGCTCACACTCGGCACGTGGGGGCTTGCGCTGGGATGTGGTCAAGGCGATGACGCCGGGCATCCTGGTCGGCGGCCTGCTTGGCTCGGCCCTGGCGGGGGTGATTCCGACGCGCTTGTTCGCCATTTTGTTTTGCGTCATGGTCTATCTTGCTTCGGGCAACATGCTGCTCGAACGCAAACCCCGGCCGTCGCGCCAGGTGCCCGGATCTGCCGGCATGTTTGCCGCAGGATTTGGGATCAGCGCGGCTTCGGCCTTTGCCGCGATCGGCGGGGCCTTTGTGACGGTGCCCTTCCTTGTCTGGTGCAACGTGCCGCTGTTGCAGGCGATTGGCACGGCTGCGGCGGTGGGGTTTCCGATCGCCGTCGCCGGCAGCATCGGCTTTGTCGCCGCCGGCCTGATGCAAAACGGCCTGCCCGAATGGAGCGTGGGCTACATCTACCTGCCGGCCTTTGCCGGCATCGCCGTTAGCAGCATAGTGTGCGCACCGCTTGGCGTGGCTTTGGCCCACCGCCTGCCAACCAAGATGCTGCGCAAAATTTTTGCCGTGCTGATGTTTGCCATGGCGACCAAGATGCTGGTCGGCCTCTGGTAGCTTTCTAAGGAAGCTCTGAATAATTCTCTACTTCGTCGTTCCCGCGGAAGCGGGAACCCATTTTGACCCAATGAATCGACGCTTTAGGTCAAGGTGGATTCCCGCTTCCGCGGGAATGACGGACTTAATCAGAGCTTCCTAGACTATCCCGTCGGCGCGCAGTTTGGCGATGTCCGCATCGCCCTTGCCGAGTGCGCGCAACACTTCCTCGGTGTGCTGGCCCAGCGTCGGTGGCGCCAGATTGTGCTCTATTGGTGTGCCGGAAAAGCGCATCGGGCTGGCTACCAGGGGCATTTTGCCGGCGACCGGGTGGTCGAGTTCGATTTTGATCTTGCGTGCCTTGACCTGCGGCTCCTCGAATACCTGGGCAACGTCATTGATCGGCCCGTTGGGCACGCCGGCCGCTTCAAGCGCATCGACCCAGTCGCGGGTGCTGCGTTTGGCGAAAATGGCTTGCAGCAGGCGTGTAAGCTCGACGCGATTCTCGACGCGTTTGCCGTTCGTGGCGAAGCGCGCGTCTTCAACGTACTGCGTGCATCCGGCCACTTCGCAAAATTTGCGAAATAGATTGTCGTTGCCGCAGGCGAGGATGACGCTGCCGTCGGAGGTCTTGAACGGCTGGTAGGGCACGATGTTCGGGTGCAGGTTGCCGATGCGCGCCGGCGGCTTGCCGGTGGCGAAGTAATTGGTGTTCTGGTAACTCAATAGCGCGATTTGCGAATCGAGCAGGGCGAGGTCAAGGTGCTGCCCCTTGCCCGTTTCGGCGCGGTTGGCGATGGCGGCGCAAATGGCGATCGAGGCGTACATGCCGGTGATGATGTCGGCCACCGGCACGCCGGCGCGCTGCGGTCCGCCGCCCGGCGCGTCGTCGGGCTCGCCGGTGACGCTCATCATGCCGCCCATGCCCTGGATCATGAAGTCGTAGCCGGGGTGCTCGCGGTAGGGGCCGGTCTGGCCGAAGCCGGTGACCGAGCAGTAAATCAGGCGCGGGTTGATTTTTGCGAGGTCGTCGTAGCCCAGGCCGTAGCGCGCGAGGTCGCCGAACTTGTAGTTCTCGATCAGCACGTCGGCGCGTGCCGCCATTTCGCGCACGATGGCCTGGCCTTCGGACGTGGACAGGTTGAGCGTGATGGATTTTTTGCCGCGGTTGGCGGCGGTGTAATAGGCCGACTCGCGCGTATCCTTGCCGTCCTTGTCCTTGACCCAGGGCGGACCGAAGGCGCGCGAGTCGTCGCCGACTTTCGGCCGTTCGACCTTGATCACCTCGGCGCCAAGGTCGGCCAGGTTCTGCCCGGCCCAGGGGCCGGCGAGCACACGCGAGAGATCAAGGACACGGATATGCGACAAGGGGCCTGCCATGGGAATCCTTTACGAGAAAAAAGCGGGCGCTAGCGCCCGGTGAATTTGGGTTTGGTCTTGGCGAGGAAGGCATCCATGCCGATGCGGTAATCCTCGGTGTCGACATGGGCGAAGCCGGCGTTGTTCTCGGCTTCGCTGAGCGCTTCGGGCAGCGCCAGCAGGCGCCGTATGCGTTCCTTGTTCCAGCGCGCCACCAGCGGCGCACCGGCGGCGATGCGCCGTGCCGTGGCGTAGGCTTCCTCCTCGACCTGTGCGTCCTCGACCACGCGTGTCAGCAGGCCCTTGGCACAGGCTTCGTTGGCGCCCAGCATGCGGCCCTCGAGCAGTATCTCCAGCATCACCGCCTTGCCGGCAAGCGGCAGCACCGCGGCGAGTTCCTCGTAGGCAATCGGAAAGCCGAGGCGGTTGATCGGCACGCCGAAGCGTCCCGACTTGCCCGAAATGCGCAGGTCGCACAGGCAGGCGATTTCCAGGCCGCCACCGGCGCAGGAACCCTTGATCATCGCCACGGTCGGGTGGCGGCAGTCGCTGATGGCGCGCAAGGCGCCGTAGACATGCTCTCGATGGTAGGTGCGCGCCTGTTCGGCGGTGTTGCGCACACTGGAAAATTCGGCGATGTCAGCGCCCGCGGCAAAGGCCTCGTCGCCGGCGCCGCGTATGACTATGCAGCGCAGGCTGTCGTCGGCGGACAATTCGTGGAAGACCGCAGCGAGTTCGCGCCACATCGCCACGGTGAGGGCGTTTAACTTGCCCGGATTGCTCAGCGTGACGGTGGCGATGTCGCCCTCACGCGTGCTCCGTATGCCAGATGCCGGCGTCCCGCTCAAGGTTGTTTTTTCATGCCGATGAGATCCATCATCACCGCCATGGTGGCGTCTTCTTTGGCTATTTGCTGGCCAAAGGCCGCGGCCGGGGTGAATGCCGAGCGCACGCCCAGGCGTTCGGCCGCCTGGATGAATTCCGGGTTTTCCGCGGTCTTGCGTATCGCCGCCTCGAGCATCTCGATCACCGGCTTGGGCGTGCCCTTGGGTACGGCAATGCCGCGCCAGGCTTCGAGCGTGATGTCATAGCCCTGCTCACGCGCCGTCGGCACGTCGGGCAAAACCGGGTCGCGCGCCGGCGCCAGGGCGGCGAGCAGGCGTACCTGGCCGTTCTTGACGTAACTGGACAGGGCGGCGGGCAATTGCACCAGGGCATCGACCTGGCTGCCAAGCAGGCTGGGCACCACCTGCGCCGCGCCGTAGGGCACGTCCACCACCTCGACGCCGCCGGTCTTGAACAGTGCCACCGAGGAAATATGCGTGTGGCTGCCGATGCCCGAGTTACCGACAGTGACATTCTTCGGCCGCAATTTTGCATCAGCCATGAATTCGCCCAGCGTTTTCCATTTCGCGTCGCTGCGCACCGCCAGTACCGGCGACTCCACCAGCACCCGCGCCACCGCGTCAAAGGCGCGGTAATCGATGGGCATCATGCCCGAGTAAAAAGCGGTGGAAACGGAATTGGAATTCCACACCAGCGTATAGCCGTCGGGTTTGCGCGCCGCGGCGACCTTGTAACCTATCGCCCCGCCGGCGCCCGGATGATTGATGACGATCACCTTGGCATCCAGGTTACGGCTCATGCCGTCGGCCAGCAGTCGCGCGGTGACATCGGCCGAGGAGCCGGCGGGGAAGAGCACGATGATTTCTATCGGGCCTTTTTTCGGGAAAGGCTGCTCCTGCGCAAGCAGAGATCCGGAGCCCGCAAGCCCGATTGCGGCCGCGGCCATTACCCGGGCCAGGGTTTTTTTCCATGCCGTCATAGCGCTCTCCTGTTGAATTACTCTTTGGCGAGAATTTCAGCCACATCGACGCGGCGACCTTCACGCGCCGACACGACGCCGGCGCGGATCACCGCCAGTGAGGTGGTGGCGCGTTCGCCATCCATCTCGGGTTCGCATTCGCCACGTACCGCCGCGGCGAACTCCTCCAACTCATCGACAAAGGTATCGTTTTTCTGGAATGCAACAGGCTCTGATTTGGTGCTGCCGCGCTTGAGAAAACGCAGGCCCTGGTGCAGGTCGTAATAGGCGCTTGCTTCCTTGCCGTAAATATTCATCAGGTAATACTCCGAGGCCGAGGCATAGCTGGCGTTTAGCGTCGAGAGCGCGCCATTGTCGTGCTCGAACACCAGGCTGGCCACGTCCGGATTGTCACCGGGCAGCACCAACTGGGCGAAGCGGCCGCTGACCGACTTGATCGGTCCCATCAGATAAGTGAGTACATCGGCGTAGTGGATGCCGATTTGCAGCATCACCCCGCCGGGCATGCCTTCGGCGGTGTAGCGCCAGGAACTAAGGTCGATTTGTCCCAGCCGGTCGCGGCTGATGTTGCTCTCGGCATTGACCAGTTTGCCGAACACGCCGTCGTCGATCTGCTTGCGCACCCAGCGAAACTGGCTTTCGCGCCGGCGCTGGTATCCCAGGGCCAGCACCACGCCGGCCTTGCGGCAGGCCGCGGTCAGGGCGCGCGCATCGGCGATGGTGTTGGCAATGGGTTTGTCGAGGAAGACGTGCTTGCCCGCCGCCGCCGCCGCGCGCGTTGTTTCCAGGTGCACGTTGTTGGGTGTGGTGTTGATAATCGCCTGGATGGAGGGGTCTGCAAGAATGGCTTCGTAACTGGGTGCCGCCTGGCAGCCGTACTTCGCGGCAAAGGCCTGGCGTTTTTGTTCCGAGCGCGTATAGCAGCTGACAATCTTGATCTTGCCCGAGCGGACAATCGCATCGGCAAGGACATCGGACCACCAGCCCATACCGAGGCAGGCGACGCGTACGGGTTCTGCAGCCATCTATGCTTCTCCTATATTGTGCAATGGTATTGCGCTCGTGCCGGAAGGATCCGGCAGCGCATGGTTTTGGGAAACGCGATTATTTGTTGTCGATGAGAAAACCGGCGCCGATGGCCTCGACGGCGAGGCGCGCGATGCGCTCATCGGTCGCCCAGTCGCCGCCACTCACGCCGATGCCGCCAATGCACTCGCCCTCGACGATGATGGGAAACCCACCCTCCATCGCCGTCCAGCGCTCGGGGCCCGCCGCCAGGGCGAGGCCGAGGGCGTGCGAGGTGTCGAGTGCCTGTGCCTGGGCGCCCTTGGCCGAGGTGGGGCGCTTGTTCGAGGCCGAGGACACCGCCTTGGTGGTGCTCGAGTGCACGGTGTGAAAGCGCCCGCCGTCCATGCGTTCGAGCAGCATCATGTGCCCGCCGGCGTCGACGATGGCAACCGATGCGGCGATGCCGGCTTCTTCAGCCGCGGCAATCGCCGCCGCCATCATTTTTTTCGCACCGGCATAGGACAGGCGTTTTGCATTGACCACGTACATGTGCTGCCTTTCAATAAAATTTGCGATCTTTCAGAGGTCGACCTTGACGTTCGCATCCTTGACCACCTTGGACCAGCGAACGATCTCGCTACGGATAAACGCCTGGAACTCCTCCGGCGAAATGCCGCCGGTCGTGGCTACCTGCGATACCCAGATGTTCTTCATGTCCGTCAGGTTCATGGCTTTCACCGTTTCCTGGTACATGCGGTCGACCGCCTCCTTCGGCGTGCCCTTTATCGCCCACAGCGCGTACCAGGTGCTGACCACCATGCCGGGTACGCCGACCTCATCCATGGTCGGCATGTCGGGAAACTGCTCGGCGCGCCTGGGCGTGGCGATGGCCAGACCACGCAATTTGCCCGCCTTCATTTGCGTGGACGAAGTACCCATGCCGTCAAAGACCACGTCTATCGTTCCGGCGAGAAAGTCGGTCATCATCGGTCCGGCGCCCTTGTACGGGACGTGGGTCATCTTGGTCCCGGTGACGTTCAGGAACAATTCCATGGCGAGGTGGTGCGAAGTGCCGCTGCCGGGTGAGCCGAAGTTGAGCTTGCCGGGGTTGGCCTTGGCGTAGTCCACCAGTTCCTTGATGGTCTTGAACGGGTGCTTGGGATGCACCACCATCACCTGCGGGACGTAGGCCACCACGGTGATCGGGATGAAGTCCCGTTCCAGTTTGTAGGGCAGAGTGGTATAGAGACTTTCGCCAATGGTGTGGTGGATGGCGCCCATGAAAAAGGTGTAGCCGTCCGGCGCCGCCTTGGAGGCGTTGGTCGCGCCCACGGTGCCGCCGGCGCCGCCCTGGTTCTCGATGTACACCGTCTGGCCGAGCGCCTGCGTCAGCTTGGCCGCAAGCGGCCGCGCGAAGGTGTCGGTGCCGCCGCCGGCGGGGAAGGGGTTGATGATACGGATGGATTTGGTCGGCCAGGCTTGGGCCGCGACGAGGGTCGGCGCCAGCGCCAACAGTCCTGCGGCAAGCGCCACAGCGAAACGGGACAGTGCTTTCATTCTTACTCCTCCAGTGGTGCCTAAAATGCCCGCCTGGTCCGGCGGGTCGCGTTGCGATGCCATAGCCGCAGCAATGCGGCAACTGTTGCTAGTTTGCCACAGCCGACAGTGTTCCTACCGACCCTGGAACTCGGGCTTTTTCTTGGCCAGAAACGCCTTGTAGCCGATGTGAAAGTCCTCGGTGCCAAAGCAGGCGAAGCCCTCGTCGTATTCGGCATCGGTCAGCGGACGCGGGTCGGCGAGGCGGCGGGCGAACTTTTTGTGCCAGTGCGCGACCAGCGGCGCACCATCGGCGATGTGGTGCGCGGCCGCCATGGCTTCCTCGTCGACAAAATGGTCGGGGACGACACGCGTCACCAGGCCTTTTTCCTTCGCCTCGGCCGCTTCAAAAATCTTGCCCTCGAGCAGGATTTCCATGGCGGTGTTGTAGCCGGCAAGGTCGATGAGGCGTTTTATTTCACCGTAGGCCATGACCAGGCCGAGGTTTTTGATCGGCACGCCAAAGCGGCTCGACTCGCCGCAAATGCGGATGTCGGCGAGCCCGGCGATTTCCAGGCCGCCGCCGACGCAAATGCCGTGGATCAGCGCCACCAGCGGATGCGGGCAGTTGGCGATGGCGTCTATGGTGGTGTGCATGATGCGGCCATAGGCGCGCGCCTGCTCGACGTTGGAGCGCTCGTTCTCGAACTCGGAAATGTCGTTGCCCGGCGCAAAGGCGCGCTCGCCGGCGCCGCGGATCACCACACAGCGGATGGTGGCGTCGGCGGAAAGCTCGGTGAACACTTCGCCGAGGCGCTGCCACATCGGTTTGGTCAGGGCGTTGAGTTTTTCCGGGCGGTTGAGCGTGACGGTGACGATATGGCCGTCGCGGTGTACCAGTATGGTTTCAGTGCTCATGTTCGTCCTGTCTTTGCGGTCACTGCAGCTTGATATTGGCGTCCTTTATCAGCTTGCCATATTTGGCCAGTTCGGTGTTCATGAAGGCGGCGAACTCCTCGGGGGTGGTTTCGCGCATCTGCGTGCCCACTTGCTCCAGCCGCGCCTTTACCTCGGGCTCGCGCATGACGCGGTTAATATCGGTATTGAGCCTGGTGACGATGTCGCGCGGCGTGGCGGCAGGCGCCATCACCCCGTACCAGTTGAGCACCTCGAAATTCTTGATGCCTTCCTCGTCGAAGGTCGGCACTGCGGGCAGTTGCGGCACGCGTTTCGCGGTCGAGATGGCGAGGCCGTTCAGGCGACCGCCCTTGATGTGCTCCATCACCGGCGGCATGGTGTCGAAATTCATCGCCACCACACCGGCGAGCAGGTCCTTGATGCCGTCGCCCGAGCCTTTGTAGGGCACGTGCACGATCTTTACCCCGGCGAGCAACTGGAACAGTTCGCCGGCGAGGTGCTGGCTGCTGCCGTTGCCCGAGGATGCGTAGTTGTACTTGTCCGGATTGGCCTTGAGCAGGGCCACCAGCTCTTTGACGTTTTTCGCCGGTATCGTCGGGTTCACCGCCAGCACGTTGGGTACGTAGCCGACATAGGAGATCGGTGCAAAATCCTTCAGCGGATCGTAAGGCAGCTTCATCAGGTTGGGCCCGATGGCATGCGAGTTGGCGTGGCCCATCAGCAGGGTGTAACCGTCAGCCGGCGCCTTGGCGACAAGGTCGGCGGCGATGGCGCCGGTGGCGCCGGCGCGGTTCTCGACCAGCACCGCGTGGCCCCAGACCTCGGTGAGGCGTTGCGCAATCACCCGCGCGACGATGTCGGTGCCGCCGCCTGGCGCGAAGCCGACCAGGATGCGAACCGGTTTGGTCGGGTAAGTCTGTGCCTGCGCAGCAGTGCAGGCGGCGAGCAGCAGCGCTGCCGCAATACGGGCGAATCGGGTCATGCTTCCTCCGGGGGTGATGTGGCGCGTCAAGGCGCGCCGTTTTTTTAAGAGTTTATGCCGCCTTGCGTGCCGGTGCGCGTGCGCATTCGACCAGGTAATCGAGTGCAGCCTGCGCGCCGCCTTTTTTATGCGGCACGGCGGCAAGGGCGAGGCCCATTTCCACGCCGGACAGCGTGCCCGCGAGGGTGAGGTCGTTGAAGTCACCCAGGTGGCCGATGCGAAACACCTTTCCGAGCAGCCTGCCCAGGCCCATGCCCAGCGACATGTCGTAGGCTTGGAGAATGGCCTTGCGCAGCGTGTCGGCGTCGTGCCCGGCCGGCATCATCACCGCCGTCAACGCGCTCGAATACTCCTCGGGCACGGCGCAGAGGATCTCCAGGCCCCAGGCGCGCACTGCGCGGCGTGTGGCTTCGGCGTGACGGTCATGGCGCGCGAAGACGTTTTGCAATCCTTCTTCCTGCAGCATGTTCAGTGCTTCGCGCAGGCCATAGAGCAGGTTGGTCGCCGGCGTGTACGGAAAATAACCGGTCTTGTTGCTGGCGATCATCTCCTCCCAGCCCCAGTAGGACTTGGGCAGTTTGGACTGTTGCGCCGCCTTGCGCGCCTTCTCGCCGACACAATTGAACGACAGGCCGGGCGGCAGCATCAGGCCTTTTTGCGAGCCGGCGATGGTGACGTCCACGCCCCACTCGTCATGGCGGTAGTCGATGGAGCCGAGCGAAGAAATGGTATCCACCAGCAATAGCGCCGGATGGTTCGCCGCGTCGATGGCCTTGCGTATCAGCGCGATGCGGCTGGTGGCGCCGGTGGAGGTTTCGTTGTGCACCACGCACACGGCTTTGATGGCGTGCGCCTTGTCCTCGCGCAGCTTGGCTTCGAGCACCGCCGCATCGGCGCCACGACGCCAGTCGGTCGGTATGAGTTCGGTGACGACACCCAGCTTGGTCGCCATCTTGTTCCACAGCGCGGCGAACTGTCCGGTTTCGAACATGATCACGCGGTCGCCCGCGGACAGCGTGTTGACCAGGGCCGCCTCCCAGGCGCCGGTGCCCGAGGCCGGATAAATCACCACCGGTTGCCTGGTCTGGAACACCGCCTTGAGGCCTTCGAGCACTTCCAGGCCCATTACTCCGAACTCGGGGCCACGATGGTCCATGGTGGGCAGGTCCATGGCGCGCAATACCCGGTCGGGCACATTGGTCGGGCCGGGAATTTGCAAAAAATGACGTCCGCTGCGGTAAGTCATGAGAACTCCTTAAACAAGATGGCGATCAAGCCGAGCGGCATTACCGGACTGATCCTAAAGGCCAGCTGGAATCGGCAATCAGGCGGCTATTTTGTATGCAAAGTTGAGAGTACGTCAAGCCTGAAACGGATAATTTACTGTTTATTATGTATTTACAGTATATTGCAACGCAACAGCCGGGCTGGACAAATCACATTTTTGCATGCAAAATGATGCAATGGATCAGCAATTACCACCCAAAATCGTCCGTCGCCTGCTGCATGAGGACGTCACCGAGCGCCTGCGCGACCGTATCGTTCAAGGTGAACTGGCGCCCGGTTCGCGTCTGAACGAGCGTGTGCTGTGCAGCGAACTGGCGATTTCGAGGACGCCCCTGCGTGAAGCTTTCAAGACCCTCGCCGCCGAGGGCCTGGTCACCCTGCACCCGGATCGTGGCGCCAGCGTCACCCCGGTCTCCATTGAAACGGTGCGCCAGATTTTCGAGATGCTCGGCGCGCTCGAAGGCCTTGCCGGCGAACTGGCCTGCCGCAATATCACCGATGCGCAGTTAAACGAAATTCGCGCGCTGCACTACCAGATGCTGGTGCACCATGCGCGGGGCGAACTGGCGGAATATTTTCGCTATAACCAGCAAATCCACATCAAGATCGTCGAGGCGAGCGGCAACCCGATGCTGGACCAGACTTACCGCAACCTCAATTCCCATGTGCGCCGTGCGCGCTACATGGCCAATCTTTCGGCCGAGCGCTGGGATCGCGCGGTGAAGGAGCACGAACAAATCCTCGAAGCGCTGTCCTGCCGTGACAGCATACGATTGCAAACCCTGTTGCGCGAACACCTGGGCCACAAGATGGTGGCGGTGTTGAGCGCACTGCAAGACAAGGACGCAATAAAATGAAAGAAGCCCTGAACATCGATGTGATCTCCGATGTAGTCTGCCCCTGGTGTTTTGTCGGCAAGCGCCTCCTCGAGGCCGCGCTCAAGCTGTACGTGCAAAAGTATCCCGACCGGCCGGCACCGGTGGTCAGCTGGCATCCCTACCAGCTCAATCCGGACCTGCCCAGGGAGGGCATCCTGCGCAAGGACTATATCGAACAAAAATTCGGCGGCCGCCCCTACCCGAGCGAGCGGCTTGAGTCAGTCGGCGCGCCGCTTGGCATCGCCTTTGCGTTCGACAAGATCATCCGCCAGCCCAACACCCTCGCGGCGCACAGCCTGGTTCATCGCGCCGGGCAACTGGGCATACAGGACCAGATGAAAGAGGCCTTGCTGTGCGCCTACTTTCTCGACGGGGCCGACCTCACCGACGAGGCGACGCTGACGCGCATCGCCACTGCTGCCGGCATGGACAAGGAAGCGGCCGAGGCCTGCCTCGACAGCGAAGAGGCGCGCGACCTGGTATCGCAGGAAGAGGACAGCGCGCGGCGCATCGGCGTGGAGGGCGTGCCGTTTTTCATATTCAACCGCAAGGTCGGTGTCTCCGGTGCACAGAAAGCCGAGTCGCTGCTCGGCGCGATGGAAGAGTCGGAAAAGGAAGATGCGCCGGCCTGAGTGCCTTCAGCGCCTCAGTCTCATACTGCATGAAAATGAACTCGCTCAATATTGTCGTCCCCGCGAAAGCGGGGACCCAGTGACGTTTGTTGAAAGTCGCTGGATTCCCACTTGGCCGTTCCTCGAAACTTCGCCTCGCTTCGCGAGGCTTGTTTTCGCGGGAATGACGAGTGCTTGTCGTTAATCCGGGAAAGTTCAATGAGCCTTGGTTTTAACCTCAACGATGAACGCGCCCGCCTCCCCGGTTAATTTCGTTCGTGCGCCGGCATCACGCAGCGCGCTGGCCGAGCGCCTGCGCCGCGAACTGCGCGGCGAGGTGTTGTTCGATGCGGCCAGTCGCGGCCGCTA
>Ga0194061_1000053_pt1 | contig 58666 bp, 42 predicted proteins | sample SepL2221m_MetaG_FD_163423 | JGI IMG/M metagenome (GOLD analysis project Ga0194061, IMG submission 163423) | Anoxic zone freshwater microbial communities from boreal shield lake in IISD Experimental Lakes Area, Ontario, Canada - Sep2016-L224-21m | ecosystem: Environmental > Aquatic > Freshwater >... | reverse complement strand
TAAGGGTTGCTTGGCGGGCGGGGGGGGGAATTTCTCGCTTGCCATGTCTATGGCACGTTGAACAGACAGCTCAAACGCCCTGTCACCACTGCTTTTCTCGGGGGTGCGGCGGGTCAGTTTACCATTGGTGTCAATATACAGCTTGACGATCATCTCAGGATTTTTGGTTGTATAGCTGATAGTTTCGCGGAAAGCGTCCTTGAGTCGGGACTGAATGTAGGCCGAATAGTCACTACCTCTTTCTTTTCCGCTGGCCCCCGGCATACCTGCCCTGCCGCTTCCATTGGACTTTACCTTGGTTCGCAGTCCCTCCAACACCGATTCCTCATGCCGGGCCTCAACATTCTTTTCCAGTTTGGCCATCCGTTTTGCAAAGTCATCATCGGACGGGGCTGCTTTCTGGGGAGCAATTTTGTTAGCGGCACGCTGTGCGGTTTTGCTGGTCTGCTGCGGAACAGTCATCTGAGCCTGAGATGGCGGAGGTGGCGTCACCTGCGGCTCGTCACCCTTCTGGGTCGGGCTTCCCGCCCGGGGATCGGCAACCGGCATTGTAACGACATCGACATAGTAGGTTTCTTTAATGGTCATCACTGTGGGGAACAGTTTCCCCCACCAGACCAGCAATAAAAAAACCGCCAGATGAATGGCGGTGGAACCAATCAGGCCGTAACCGAGAGCGCTATCTTCATCAACCTTCTGGATCGCCATTATTTTACTGCCGGGTCAGTTACCATGCCTAACCGCTCAATGCCTGCACCTTTGATATCTGCCATCGTACGCACGACGTCACCATAGGGAACGGCGGCATCAGCCTTGAGAAAAACCTCTTTTTTGGTGCGGGCGACAAACATTTCAGAAAGACGGCTACGCAATTCGGCGGCCGGCACCTCATTTTTGTTGATAAAAATTTTGCCGGTCTTGTCAACCGTGACGATAACCGTCTCTTCAGCAGGCGTCATGGCCTTGGTATCAGCCTTGGGAAGGTTGACCTGCACCCCCTGCTGCATCATGGGGGCCGTCACCATGAAGATGACCAGCAGTACCAGCATGACGTCAACCAGCGGAGTGACGTTGATTTCGGCCATCACGTTGCGATTGTTCTGTCCGCCGATAGCCATGACTATTTCCCGGAAATGTTGCGCTGCACGATGTTGAGGAACTCGGTGGAGAAGCTGTCCATCTCGTTAATCAGGACGCGGATCTTGTGTTGAAAGTGGTTGTAGGCCATGACGGCGGGTATGGCGGCGACCAGACCGATGGCGGTTGCAATCAGCGCCTCGGCAATGCCGGGAGCAACTACCGCCAGTGAGGCGGAACCGGTTTTGCCGATCCCCTCGAAAGCGGTCATAATACCCCACACGGTGCCAAACAGACCGATGAACGGAGATGTGGAGCCGGTCGTGGCAAGAAAGGTCAGGTACTTCTCCAGGCGGGTGATTTCTGAATTGGTCGCCCGACGCAGGGCGCGGGAAACGTTAGCGACACCTCCCAGATCGGTGCTGAGGGCGCTCCCTTCGCTGGTGTTGCTGGTTGTCTCAACGAGTTTTTTCAGCTCACCGTACCCCTCGTTGAACAGAACTGTTAGCGGCGAGCTCGCAAAACGGTCCACCTGTGATGCTATCGCATCAAAACGTTTGGATTTCCAGAAAAAATCCATGAAACGGACCGACTCGCTGTTGGCTCGATGGATCTGGAAGAGCTTGAACAGGATGATTGCCCAGGACGCGACTGAAAACGAGAGCAGCAGTATCAGTACCAGCTTGACGACGATACCGGCGCTGGTGATTATGGCCACGGAATGTACCTCCGAATGGATGATAAGTGGTGAAAGCTAGTACGTTACACGGCTAAAGTCAAGACAAAACAGTAAGTTCCCGCTATGCCGGAGGCGAAGGCGTAAGGATTTGCGCCAGGCGGTCGAGAATCCTGCCGGCGAGTTCGTCTTTTGTCAACAGGCCCGTTTCTTCACTGCTGCCGTCCCTGAAAATGAGCAGGGCCCGGTTGGTGTCGCTGTTAAAACCGGAGTCTGGCTGGCTGACATCGTTAGCAACGATTATATCGAGATTCTTTTCCTTCAGCTTCCGTGTGGCATAGTACTCCAGCTCATCAGTTTCCGCGGCAAAACCAACGAGAATCGGGCGCCGTCCCAGAGCTCCCATCTCCGCCAGAATATCGGGATTTTTGGTCAGCTCGATGGTTGTTGCAGAGTCCATTTTCTTCAGTTTCGTTGAATGCCGCAGCAGCGGCCGATAGTCGGCCACCGCCGCTGCCTTAATGACCGCGTCACACTCACCGATGCGGGAGACGACTGCAGAGCGCATTTCGTCGGCGCTGGTAACCCCCATGTACTCGACCCCCACAGGGGAGCTCAACCCGGTCGGCCCACTGACGAGGATCACCCGCGCACCGCGCCGCAGGGCCTCACGGGCCAGGGCATACCCCATCTTGCCGGATGAATAGTTGCTGATGTAGCGCACTGGATCAATTTCCTCGCGGGTCGGACCGGCGGTCACCAGAATGGTGTGCCCGGCCAGATCTTTGGCCGTTAACGCCGCACAGGCCGCCTCGAAAATTGCTTCGGGTGAGGCAAGTTTCCCCTCTCCCTCCCAGCCACAGGCGAGCATCCCGCTGACCGGGTTCGCAAACAGGTAGCCAAACCGGCGCAGTTTCTCCTCGTTCTCCCGGTAAATCGGATTGGTATACATATTGACGTTCATGGCAGGCGCCAGTAGAACCGGCGCTTTTGTTGCTATCAGGGTTGTGGTGAGCATGTCGTCGGCAATGCCATTGGCAATTTTTCCGATGCAGTTGGCGGTCGCCGGCGCAATGACTACCAGATCGGCACGCTCGGCCAGAGATAAATGCCCGATCTCCCTCTCGGAAATAAGATTGAAGAGTTCCGTGTGAACCGGGTTTGATGAAAGGGTCTGGAAGGTAAGTGGAGTGATAAATTCCTGCGCCGCCCGCGTCATGATCACATGGACGTCGGCGCCCGCTTTGGTCAGGAGGCGCAGCAGTTCGACCGCTTTGTAGGCCGCTATTCCGCCGGTTACACCGAGGATGATCTGCTTTTCCCTAAGCATGGAGGGAATCATCAGAAATAGGGATTGTGGCGCTTTTCATGGCCGATGGAAGTTGCCTCCCCATGTCCGGGATAGACGGCAACGTCGTCCGGCAGGGTGAACAGTTTGGTACGGATGGACTCCAGCAGCTGTTCGTGCGAACCGCCGGGAAGGTCGGTGCGACCGATGGAGTCGGCAAACAGCGTGTCGCCGGTGATGATCTTCTTTTCGCTTTCAAAGTAAAGGCAGCACCCACCGCGTGTGTGGCCGGGCGTATGGATGACTTTCAGAGTGTGTCCCCCGAAAGTGATCTCATCTCCGTCGTTCAGAAAGTCATCCGGCGGCGGGGAGCTTTCTCCCTGCAGGCCGTATGTCCTGGCAACATCGGCGGCCATGCCTACAAGTGCCACATCAGCCTGATGGATCAGAAGACGCCCGCCGAAGGACTCCACCGTTGCGCGGTTTCCTCCGACATGATCAAAGTGTCCATGAGTATTGATGACAGTCCCGATTTTCAGGCGGTGTTTCTGGACAGCCTGGATAACACTGTCCACATCTCCACCGGGATCCACAACAACCCCCTCACGTGAGTTTTCACACCCCACGACAAAGCAGTTGACCGAAAGTGGCCCGACTACTATTTCCTCAAATATCATTCCTGCCTCCTGCCGATTGACATCTTTATCGAAGCTGTTACAATGACCTGCAATCTCCGGTGGATGGTTGTGGAACGGCAAAATGCCCGTCGCATTCCGGAGGAACATTACCCGAAGAAGGAGCAGACATATGGAACGCTGGATCTGTACAATCTGTCAGTACGTGTATGACCCCGCCTCAGGCGACCCCGACCATGGCATAGACGCCGGAACCCCGTTCGAGTCGATACCGGACGATTGGGCCTGTCCGCTGTGTGGCGCCGGCAAGGATGTTTTCGAGAAGGAGTAAGCCGATCCCCGATGGAGACGCACACCGCGCGTCTCCATATTTACTTACCGTTTACCATCAGGCCAGTTCAGGAAGAATCCCCATAATAGCAGCAAACAGTTCGTCCAGATCGCTGCGGGTCATGTCTCCCATGTGGGCAATCCGGAAGGTGCTCCCCTTGATCTTACCGTAGCCGTCGTCGAATGCGAAACCTACCTCGCCCAGCCTCTTTTTCAAATCCGCAAGATCGATACCACGACTGTTGCGGCTGCAGGTAAGCGTCTGCGAGCGGTAGGGCTCGGCAGGAAACGATTCAAAACCGCGATCAGCCAGCCACCCACGCACATAGCGCGCCAGATCGTCGTGGCGGGCCCAGCGGTTCTCAAGACCCTCAGCAAACATCCGCTTCAGTTGGCAGTCAAGGGCATATATCAGCGAAATGCAGGGGGTCGACGGAGTATTGTTCTTCTCGTCGTTGGCCGCGAACTCTACGTAGTCGAAGTAGTAGCCGCGTCCCTCCGTAGTGGCCGCTCGCCGGAGCGCTTTTTCACTGGCGGTGAATACGGCCAGGCCGGGAGGAAGGGCAAAGGCCTTCTGCACCCCGAAGATGCAGCTGTCAATGCCGAGCTCATCAACCGGGATTTTGAGGGCGCTCATGGATGAGACCGTATCGACGATGAACATGACTTGCGGGAATTTACGCATGACTTCTGCTATTTCAGAAAGAGGGGACATGACCCCCGTGGACGTTTCGTTATGAATCATGGTCATGCTGTCGTATTTTCCGTATGAAAGTGCCTGCTCAACCGCTTCCGGCGTGACCGGTGAACCCCACTCGAAACGGATGGCGTCAGCCTGCTTGCCGCAGCGCAACGTGACGTCGTGCCATTTGTCGGAAAAGGCCCCGTTACAGAAGTTGGCGCACCGTTTTCCGACCAGGTTGCGGATCGCACCCTCCATGACGCCGAAAGCGCTGGAGGTCGCCAGAAAAACACGCCCTTCGGTGAAGAGAAGCCTTTTGAGGGCGGAAGTGACGCGGCCGTGCAACTCGGCGTATTCTTTCATCCGGTGGCCAATCATGGGGGATGCCATGGCGTTGAGGATGTCTTCATGGACTTCGACCGGACCAGGAATGAACAGTTTCTTATGCATGGCGAACCAGCTCCGCTCTCGAAAATAGAATTAATGGAATCTTGGCACGTCGCGAAGCTATCAAAAGGCGGCGGCAAAGTCAAGATTCGCCGCCCGGTGAAAAAGAAACGGGGCGCCAGTATCTCTGCCGCCCCGCTCAGATTCAGATTCCATGCTGCCTGCTTTAGTGAGCGTCGTCCTTCGTACCGAAGATAGGAACCACGTTCGAAAGTCCGAAAAACAGCACGTACGGAGTTATGATCACCAGGAGTGCACCGAAAAGACCCTCCTTGAAAGTCTCCTCATCGTGGGGGATTATCGGCATGATGTACTCCATGAAGCCGGAGAAAGAACCGGAGAACGCCTGCCCACCAATGACGACGTTCCAACGCATCATGAATACGCCGATCAGCACCATGACAGTTCCAAGCACTGCCCGTTTGACGGTCAGCCCAGGCGCCAGAAAGATGATGAACGGTATCAGGTTGCCGAAGCCGTATTGCAGGATGAAAATCTTGAAAAAGTCTTTTTCGTAAATAACCGCCCGTAGGATGTCCCAGGATTTTACCGCCGTGTAAGTGCGGAAAATCAGGTCAAGCAGTTCCAGTGAAATGGCCAGAACCAGGAACATGACCAGATATTTGCAGGTCATGATGACCACGTGGGTTTCGACACTTTTCAGCTCTTCGTTAGTCGGCAGGGTCGGATCATTTTTGCGCTGCCAGGCGTAGATAATCTTGCGCAGTTCCATGGTGATGACGTAGGTCAGAATGCAGAGTGCAATACCGGAGACAACCGCCGAGCAGATAAAGATAACCGGCATGAGCGGCGTCATCCAGAGGGCATTGGCCTTTACCGAGCCGAAGATGAAACCGGCGTAGCCGTGGAGGAAACAGGCCACCGGGATACCGATACTCGCTAGTCGCTTGACAGCCCGTTCGTCGGCCTCAAGGGCATGCTCGGAGATGTCCCAGGCGCCGAGGGTCAGCACCGAGTAAAGTACCAAACGTGCGGAATCAATGATGTTCCGCTCAGTCTTGGCGCGCAGTTCGTTGGCGGTGTCCACAAAATATTTCCGGTACAGGAACCATATCTCCCCTGCCACGATCATCCCGTAGGTTGAAAAGACGATACCGAAAGCGGCAATGGCAGAGGTGAAATGGGGAGTCATCATGACTTCTATCCCCCTGAACGGCTGCTGCAGATGAAGCATCAGAGGCATCATGGCCACCGGCAGCAGGGCAAAAGAGAACACCAGTGAAAAACGGGCGATATCCTTCAGCTGCTTTACCCCGAACACGTGGTACAGCGACGACAACACGAACGCACCGGCGACCAGACCGGTCATGAATGGATACATGACGATCTGGATAGACCAGTAGATGTACTCGTTGGGATATACGAAAAATTCTTTAAGGGTCCAGGCCTCTCCGTGTACCATGGCTATTTGACCTCCTTGGTGAGTCCGAGGTAGAAAACCTGCGGCTTGGTGCCGTACTCTTCTTTCAGAACATTGACCCGTTCGTTCATCACGACCTTGGTCACCGGATCATTGGGGTCTTTGAGATTGCCGATTTTGCGGGCACCGAACGGGCAGACCTCGACGCAGGTGGTTTTCATCCCTTTGCTGATGCGGTGGTAGCAGAAGTTGCATTTCTCGGCCACATGGTAGACCGGATGGAAAAAACGGACACCGTAGGGGCACCCCATGACGCAGTAACCGCAGCCGATGCACCACTTCCGATCGACCAGAACGACGCCGTCTTCAGTCTGATAGGTGGCGCCCACCGGGCAGACCTGCACGCAGGGGGGATTGTCGCACTGGTTGCAGAGTTTGGGGACAAAGAAGGCTTTAGCGATATCCTCTTCCTTGATTTCCAGCATTCCGGCGTGATTCTGGTCAAGCTTGGAACTCTGGAAACCGTCGCGGGCTCCTTTCGGCGAATCGACGTGAGCCTTGCCGTCTTTGGTGATGACATATCGCTCGACCCAGGTACGGGTGACGTTGGCGTCGTAGGGAACTTCGTTCTCGGTCTTGCAGGCCTTGACGCAGAAGCCGCACCCGACGCATTTGTGCGTATCAACCAGGAACACCCAGCGAGTCTTGCTCTTGTCAGCCTTCTCCGCCAGCAGTCGTGCGGGATTGAACAGCTCCAGCGCAGACAACGGAATCGCCAGGCCGCCGGCTATCAACAAACCTTTTTTGCAGAATTCGCGACGATTCATTTTTTTGCCTCCCGGGTAGGATTGTGCGGATAATGACACAGCACACACTGTTCCTGCGGATGGTGGGTATCAGGATTTATCCCCTTCATGGTTCCACGGTCACTTGCCTTGTACGGCAGTTTGAGATGACAGCGCAGGCAGAGTTGCCGGCTGCGGTCGATGTTAAGGCCAATCGGATCCTTAGGATGTTCGAGCCTCGGGCCGTGGCAGTTCTCGCAGCTGATGTCGGTATGCGGCGAGTTTTTGATGTCCTCATAGTTATCTTTGTGGCACTCTTTGCACGAATCGCCTCCCTTGTACTTGACGGAGACCTTCTGCCAAACAGCTTCGTTCCCTTTGCTATGCCATCCGTACATGTAACCACGCTCATGAGCACCGAAATCGTCCGGGACAATGAACATGCGTAGTACCAGGATCATCGCGACGATGCCCAATGCCACGTACAGCGGACGCCAGACATGACTTTTCACAGACAGCACCTCCTGCTTGGATTAGTAAACTTCTCGTAAGTTTGATTTCACAGGCTATCCGGGCCGAACGGACCAGGATGGCTGCACGCATTTAAAACATCATTTTAGGGTAAAATGTTATCTCACATCCAGTGCCCCGGATTCAAGTGATATTTGCAGAGCTCCGAAGAATAATCGGCAGTCGGCACTTGTGCAGGAACATGTTTTGTTATCTCGGTCAATTTACAATTGACGATTGCCGTTGCGGTATGTATAGTGCCGCACTTGTATAAGTTGCTTATTTAACACAGAGGAGCAGGGACAATGCGAAATTATTTGGCACTTTCATCCCTCGTATTTTTAGTTCTGGCTGCGTCGGTCTGCGGGGCGGCGGAAACCAAGGACATCAGCTTTTCCTTCAAAAACGCCCCTCCGGTCGTATTCAGCCATCAGTTCCACCTGGCCAAGTACAATAACAACTGCAAAATTTGTCACGGAGCAATCTTTAACATCAAGGAGCGTCGCCGCTTTACCATGGCGGAGATGGAAAAAACCAAGTCATGCGGTGCCTGTCACACCGGCATAAAGGCATTCAGTGTGTCGAGTGAAAAGGATTGCGTCCGTTGCCATAAGGGTGCCCCCAAAGACATTACCTTCCCGCTGAAAGGGCTCGGCACGACGGTTTTCAGCCATTCGAAACATATTGCCGCCAAGAGCGGGTGCAAAGCCTGCCACAACGGCAAAGTCATCACCAAGGGGAGCGGCGTGACCATGGCCCAGATGGAGAAGGGGCAGAAATGCGGCGCCTGTCACAACGGCAAAGGGGTCTTCGCCGTCACCGCCAACTGCGACCGTTGCCACAAAGGTCTTAAACCGAAGGATATAACTTTCCCCGTTAAAAATGTTCCTGCTGCCACGTTCAGTCACGACTTCCACACCCAGGCCTACAAGTGCAATGATTGCCACACGAAGACGTTTCCCTATCGCGCCGTCGTGGGCAAGGCAACCATGGATGATATGGCCAAAGGAAAGTCCTGCGGCAGTTGTCACAACGGAAAGGATGCCTTTGCTTCAACCGGCGACTGCGGAAAATGCCACAAGGGACTGAAGCCGGGTAATATTACATTCAAGACGTCGGCCGGCGAAGCGGTGTTCAGCCATGAATTCCACACCCAGGCCTACAAATGTCCCGACTGTCACACAAAAATATTCCCGTTCAAGGCCGGCACCCTGAAAGCGACCATGAGCGAGATGGAGGCCGGCAAGTCCTGCGGCGCCTGCCACAACAAGGGCAAGGATGCTTTCTCAGTGCAGGACGATTGCGGCAAGTGCCATAAAATGTAATCCAGTCTCCAGACGGTCCTCATTGAAAGCGGGGGTGGCAGATTTTGTCTGCTGCCCCCGCGTTTCTTTTGCCCTATAAAATTTCTCCGGCGCCGGCAGGCCGTATACTGTACACTGTATACAATTTTCGTTGCTATTGCTGCCGGAGTTGTGTATACACTTAAAAAACTTGGATTCAGTCGACGGACACGTCATCAGCAGTACGCCGTAGAAGTGCGGCTTAGAGGAACGACGATACATGCAGACACGCTTGACGAAATGCGGGCCGCTGCTCTTTACGCCGGTTTTTCTGTACCTGCTGCTACAGTTTTCTCTGGCACTTCACCACCACCACACCCATTCCTACCACGACGATCGTGATTATTTTCACGGTGTTTCGACGTCGGCTGATAATCCACATGGTTCAACCGAAGATTCCCTTGCCTTGCAGCATTTTCTTTCAGTACCGCCGAACCGCCCACTGATAACTGCGTCCGGCTCCGGTTTTCATGTTTTACCTTCCACAAGTGCCCATTCCAACCCGTCCCAGAGCAGAGCGCCACCGACACTGTAAGCTGACGTTCCATCAATTCACGAAACAAACATGGACATAGTTTCATATTCAGTCAATTTCTGTCGGAGGATTCCCGCATGTCATCCCGCTTCAGTACCATAGCAACAATTTTCATGTTGATGCTCATCTTCGCTCTTCCTGCAGCCGCCGAGCAGGGAATGGCAATTGACCCTGCAACCTGTTTGGGCTGCCACAGCGATAAAATATCCATCAAAGCTTTTGCCGCCTCTGTCCACGGCAAAAACGCCTGCACCAGCTGCCACATCGACATTATCGATCTCGCCAAGCACATGAAAAAGGAGATCAAGGTCCAGAAGGTTCAGTGCGAGCGCTGTCATAAAAAACAGAACTCAGAACACTACGCCAGCGTTCACGCAGAAAAAGGGGTGACGTGCGCTCAATGCCACACCGACATTCATACCCATAACTATTGGAAGAGCGATAAACGCATCGCCGTGGCTAAATGCGTGCAGTGCCACGACAAGGAATCGGTTTACCGGAAGTCGATTCATGGTAAAGGAGTTGCGGCCGGCAATATGGATTCTGCCGCCTGCCACGACTGCCATAACCTGCACGCAATTGACAAGCTTGCCGGTGCAACCGATCACAAGGGACGGGAGTTCCACACCAAGGTTTGCATGAAGTGCCATAGCGACCAGAAGCTGATGGCCAAAAACAAGGTCACCAACGTGGCCGTCAAGTCATACATGGAGAGCTACCACGGCAAGAACTACGGCCTTGACAACCCGGAAAAGGTTGCCGGATGCGCCGACTGCCACACCGCCCACTCGGTCCTCCCCAAGAGCGACCCGGCCTCCAGCATCAATCCGGCAAACTTGGTAAAGCAGTGCGCTGCCTGTCACCCTAAGGCAACGCCGCTTTTCGCAAAGTTTTATTCCCACGGCGAGATGACTGACCGCCACAAGTATCCGATCCTGTTTTACACCTTTGTGGCCATGACCGGCCTGCTGCTTTCGACCTTTGCGGTTTTCTGGGTGCACACGCTGCTCTGGATGTTCCGCGGTTTCGTTGAGAACCGCGAGAAAGCCGAGAAACTGGCCGCTGGCGAGCATCATCATGTTCACCAGACTGCAGCGGGAACTCATATTCATGTCATTCCGGATGCTCACAAACAGTACCGTCGCTTTAACAAGGTGCACATCACACTACACATCCTGGTCATCACCAGCTTCCTGCTGCTTTCTCTGACCGGCCTGCCGCTCAAGTTCAGCACTCAGCCCTGGGCCATGGCGATGATGAATATGTACGGTGGCACTGCCAATGCCGGCCTGCTGCACCGCATAGGCGCGATCATCACCTTTGTCTATTTCGGTTCGGCGTTGGCCATGAGCGTCCACTTCCTGTTTATCCGCAAGGACATCAAGGGTAATCCCATCCAACGACTGTTCGGTCCCGATTCGCTCTGCTTCAATCTGCGCGATATCAAGGACGTCACCGGCATGGTCAAATGGTTCTTCTTCAAGGGACCGAAACCGACCTTCGAGCGCTGGACCTACTGGGAGAAATTCGACTTTGTCGCGGTCTTCTGGGGTATGTTTGCCATAGGCGGCTCGGGACTGATGCTCTGGTTCCCGGAGTTTTTTGGAGCCTTCCTCCCCGGCTGGGCGTTCAACGTGGCAACAATTGTTCACTCCGATGAAGCATTGCTGGCAACCGGCTTCATCTTTTCGGTACACTTCTTCAATACCCACGGGCGACCTGAAAAGTTCCCGATGGACTTCGTCATTTTCAACGGTCAGATTGCCAAGGAAGAGATGATCGAAGAGCGTGGCGACCAGTGGAAACGCTATGAAGAGGAAGGGATTACCGAGCAGTTCGCCTGCAAGAAAACAAGTGGCGTCGTCTACGACTTCCTCTTCAAGGGGTTCGGTTTCGCTGCTCTCTTCACCGGTCTCGGCCTGCTGTTGCTGATGATCCTGGCGTTTTTAGGAGGCGGCGGTCACTGACCGTAATGATCTCCTGGTAACTGAAAGGGGGGCCACCGGCCCCCCTTTTTTAATGCGTTTCCACACTCACTGTGCTACAAGATTTAGGCATTAACAGGCATTATACAACGGGTAGAGGATATTCATTCATGGCGATACTTCGCTTTATTTTTGTGGTGCTGATTGCTACGGTCAACCTCACGCCCTACAATGTTCTGGCTGAACAGGGTATGGCCATTGACCCTGCCACCTGCCTCGGTTGTCACAGCAACAGATTTTCCATCCGCGACTTTGCAGCATCGGTACATGGCAAGAATGCCTGCACAAGCTGCCATATTGACATCATCGATCTCGCCAGGCATATGAAAAAGGAGATTAATGTCCAGAAAGTTCAGTGTGAGCGCTGTCACAAAAAACAGAATTCTGAACATTACGCAAGCGTTCACGCTGTCAAAGGGGTTATGTGCGCTCAATGTCACACCGACATCCACACTCACAACTATTGGAAAAATGACAAGCGGATTGTTGTCGCAAAATGCATCCAGTGCCATGACAAGGAATCAGTGTACCGCAAGTCGGTTCACGGCAAGGCCGTTGCCGCCGGCAGCCTCGATTCGGCAGCCTGCCATGACTGTCACAATCTGCATGATATCCAGCCGCTTGGTGATGCAAAAAGCCACAAGAATCGAGAATTTCATACCAAGGTCTGCATGAAATGCCACAGTGACGAAAAAATGATGACCCGTAATAAAATTTTCAACGTTGCAACAAAAACATACCTTGAAAGTTATCACGGTAAAAACTACCGCCTCGGCTTTCCGGAAAAAGTGGCAGGGTGCGCTGACTGCCATACTGCTCACGCAGTGCTCCCCAAGTCAGACCCTAATTCCAGCGTCAACCCCGCCAACCTCGTCACCACCTGTCGCTCGTGTCATTCCGGGGCAACGGTTTCATTCACCAAGTTTTATGCTCATGGCGAACCTACAGATCGCGAAAAATACCCTATTCTTTTTTATACCTTTGTCTGCATGACCGGCCTTCTGGGCTGTACGTTTTTAGTTTTCTGGGTGCACACGCTGTTCTGGATGTTCCGGGGTTTTATTGAAAACCGCGATAAACACCATCATTAGGTTCTGCCTGGTGCCTTTTCAGAAAGAGAGTACGCACAATGGCTGAAAAAATCGGCAAGATCCTGGTAGATGCCCGGATCATCAGCAAGAAAACCCTTGAACGGGCTCTGGAGCTGCAGCGCACTGACAACCGCAGGCTGGGAGATGTTCTCGAGGAAATGGGGGTCATCTGGCAGGAGGATATTTCTGAAGCGCTTCAAGTGCAGAACGGCTTGAAAGCGTCCATGCCCCGCAGACTTGGAGATATTCTGGTCGAGGCCAACATAATCAGCCTGACAACGCTTGATCGGGCCCTGCTGCGCCAGCGGGAAACCGACAAAAAGCTGGGCGAAATCATGAAAGAAATGGGTATCGTCAGCCAGCAGGAAATCTCGGTCGCTCTCTCTGCTCAAAAGAGCAGTTGCGGGTACGTTCCCAAAAAACTGGGAGAAATTCTCGTCGAATCGGGACTGATCAGTAAAACCACCCTCATGCGGGCTCTCGATCGGCAACGAGAAAACGGTTCAAGGCTGGGAGATGTCTTAGAAGACATGGGGGTTGTCAGCCAGTCAGAGATCGCCGATGCTCTGGTGGTTCAACATGGAAAGCTTGAAGCTTTGCTTGCAGATCCCCATCGCCAGTATCGCCGATTTAATTCCAAACATATCATTCTGCACCTTATCGTCATTACAAGCTTCCTTGGTCTGTCAATGACAGGTTTGCCCCTCAAGTTCAGCGACCAGGGCTGGGCTAAAATTTTAGTTGGTCTTTACGGAGGTGCTGCCAACGCCGGACATATCCATCGTTTTTTCGCTGTTTTGACTTTTGCCTACTTTGCGGCCGCGATGATCATGAGTTTTCACTTTCTGTTTATCCGTAAGGACCTGCAGGGTAATTGCCTGCAACGTCTCTTCGGCCCTGAATCACTCTGTCCGAACATCAAGGATGTCCGGGATATTGTTGCCATGGTCAAATGGTTCGTATTCAAAGGTTCGAAGCCAACCTTTGACCGATGGACATATTGGGAAAAGTTTGATTTCCTGGCGGTATTCTGGGGGATGTTCGCAATCGGCGGTTCTGGTTTGATGCTTTGGTTTCCGGAGTTCTTCGGTGGTTTTCTCCCCGGTTGGAGTTTCAATGTCGCAACCATTATTCATTCCGACGAGGCCTTGCTGGCCACCGGCTTTATTTTCACGGTGCATTTCTTTAATACTCATGGGCGACCTGAAAAGTTCCCCATGGATTTTGTGATTTTTAACGGACAGCTGGCAAAACAAGAATTCATGGAGGAGCGGGGAAGTCAATGGCAGCGTTATGAAACTCTCGGCGTTCTCAAGGATTATGAAGTTCATCATCCAAGCGGGGCATTGTACGATTTCCTGTTAAAAGGTTTTGGATTCGCTGCTCTTTTCACCGGCCTCGGCCTGCTGCTGCTGATGATCCTGGCATTTTTAGGAGGCGGCGGTCACTGACCGTCATAATCTTCCGTCAACAAAAAAAGGGGGGCGTTCTGCCCCCCTTTTTCATTGAATCTCAAATGTCTGTTTCACGGACCGTCGGGCGCTTCAGCCTCTTCCAGCGGCTCCACCTGCTTCTGCCATTTGCCGAGGGCAATCGATTCGACAGCAGCAGCCACTCCGAAAGAGAAGACACTCAGAACAAGTGGAAGCCCGTGAGTTCCGAGCAGATCGTAAAGAAATACCTTTACCCCTCCGACAACGGTAACCAGAATGGCAACATTGCGTAGTTCCTTGTCCTTCCGCAGATAGGCCAGCAGAATGATGGCCGTGGCTGCAAGATTGATGACCACAGACTGCCCACAGCGGAAGGCGTCGCGCATGACGACTCCGGGAACCATCTGCAGTACCTGGAAAATGACAATTCTCACCATGAAAAAGCCGCTCATCAGCCCTGCCATCAGCAGCAGCACCGCGCTCCTGTCACTGGTGTCAAACCGGGAGAAGAAGGAAGAATCGGGGGCCGGTGGGCACCAGCGGCACCACTGGTACTGGTAGATGATTATGCAGGCCAGAAGACCTGCGGGGAGCATATTGAGGGCGTCGGTTGCGGACTGACCATCTCCCTGAAGCGCAACCGCAAGAGCCAGGCTGCAATAGATATGCAGCAGATAGGTCGTCAGGCGGACCATGCCGCTTACCCATACGCGCGACATGACGGCCATAAATATTGCCACTGCGGATATGATTGGCAGGGACAGCGTAAACATCCCCGTTGCCGCGGGAAGTGCAAGCGCCAGCAGTGAGCCGCAGGCCAGGGTGAACGAGCCGGCACCGGGCGCCCGCTCGATATCGCGACGCGCCAGCCAGAACGAAACCGCCAGCAGTCCAATAGCCACGATAGCTCCCGCCACACCGAGCCCCGCTCTACTCCCCCCCAGTGCCCCCGTTACAAAAACGGCATCCCAGAACGCCCAGACAATTGTGATGGTCGGTAGGGCCAGGTCAAAACGGGATATTTTTTCCCTGCCGCTGCGGACAATACCGAGCAGGGCTATTACCATGTACATGACGGCAAAAGCGCCCATGACCGGCAGAAACCAGGAGGCCGCCAGCTCGGGCGGTGTGGCTTCTCCCTTGTGCAGAGCAGCAGTGATCTGGATCGCCCAGAGTTGCAGCATGATCATGGTTATGACGAGGGCGGTCCAGCGCAACCAGGCGCACCGTTTCAGCTGCGCGGCAAAATAACCGAGCACGTTGGCGGTAAAGAGCACCAGAGATAAATACGGAAAGAAAGGGCGCGGGTAATCCATTGCTGCTCCGGCCAGGCACATGCTTAGGATGCCGACCGAAACCGGGGTAAATGCGTTGAACTGGCGGCTGATAAGCGCCATGACAATGCCGGTGGCCATCAGGGTCAGGTAGGCCGGCACAATTGGAAGCGAATTAAAGTGGGTATGCGTTTCGACCACGATGGTTGACATCAGGAGTGCCCCACTGGCCGCTAAAATTGGTGCAAGCGGACTCTTGTCCCGGTACTTGAACCAGCTCACAACCATCAGTACTGCAGCGTAGCTCATGCCGATGCCGGATCCGATAAGCTTATTGACCAGTCCGCTATCAGTAATGGTTCGGAGGATCAGGGCCACGACAAGCAGAAAGCAGAGTGTTGCCAGGCGGGGCAGCAGAGACGTGCGGCTGGCCCAGTTCAGTACCTCCTCTGAAACATCGGGGATGTCGTCAAAGGGATCATCGCTGTCTTTGACAGCAGCAGGTGCTGTAACCGGCGTTGCAGGCTGAGCTACCGGTGTGTCGCCGTCATCCATACGGGCAGAAAGACGCTCCAGCTGTTTTTCCAGCGTCTGGATGCGAATCGCCAGTTCCCGTTCACGCTCTTCATTGGTTTTTTCCTCTTCTGACATCTGACTGTCCCCTTTCCTGCAACAAAACTGTGCGCTCTCTGTATGTTTGTTATGCTGTTTGTTACGCCTGTTACGCTGTTATAAATATTTATTCTTCCAAGAAAAACAACACCTCGTTTGCAGCGGGAAGCTGAGTCAATTACGAGATTGCCACCAGTTTATAACGGCATTTATTCTTCATTCTGGCATGATTGTCAACAGCTCAGTTTTCTGCTTTTATATTATTCCGTATCCAGCACTCAGTTACGCTTACATCAGTCACTCCACACCGTCAAAAATGTTTTGACAAAAAAAGCACCCCATTGTAGAGTTACCCGCTTTAAATCAGAATGTTATCGGTATACGTTCATTTCCCGTTATTGTCCATCAGACAAGAAGAAGGAGTAGCACACTATGGCCATTCGCAAAACAGCAGGGTACGCTTGGAACTTTATCAGCCTGATAGGTTTCATCATGGCTCTGACCGCCACCGGTCTGATCGTCTCGTTTGCCGCCTTTGAAATGATCACCGGTATCGAGCACCCCTATCTCGGTCTGATGACCTACTTCCTCTTCCCGGGCATGCTGATTTTCGGGCTTCTGCTGGTGCCCGTCGGCGCATGGAGAGTCCGCAACGAACGCCGCAGTCAGCCGGACGTAGAAATTCCACCGTTCCCCCGCCTCGACCTTAACGACCCCCACCGGCGGCGTCTGTTCATTTTTTTCATTGTTGCATCGGCCGTGTTTGTAGTCGTCGTGGCCGTGGCATCAATCAAGGGCTTTGAATTCACCGAGTCAACCACCTTCTGCGGGGAGCTCTGCCACCCGGTTATGACTCCGGAACACACCGCCTGGAAAAACTCACCCCATGCCAAGGTCAAGTGCGTAGAATGTCACGTCGGCCCCGGTGCGGCATGGTACGTAAAGGCCAAGATTTCCGGCATGAAGCAGCTCTATGCGGTACTGTTCCATACCTATCCAGAGACTATCGAGACCCCCATCGACAACCTCCGCCCGGCCCGGGAAACCTGTGAGCATTGCCACTGGCCGGAGAAGTTTTACGTCGGCCGCGAAAAGATATTCTATCACTATGCTCCTAATGAAGAGAATACACCGCGCAAGATCGATATGCTGATCCATATCGGCGGGAACCCCAAATCGCCTAACGCCAACGGCATTCACTGGCATATTGGCAAGGAGGTCACTTTCATCGCACGTGACCAGAAACGCCTTGATATCCCGTATGTTGCCGTCAAAGACAAGGACGGCAAGCTGACCGAGTATCACAACACCGAAAAACCGCTGACCAAGGATGAAATAGCCAAGGCCACAAAGCGCCTGATGGATTGCACCGATTGTCACAACCGTCCGACACATGTCTACCACTCACCTGATGAGGAGATGGACCTGAACTTTGTATCCAATCACATAGACCGGTCGCTTCCCTATATCAAAAAAGTTGGCGTCGAAGTTTTGAACCGCCCCTACAAAACCAAGGAAGAAGGCTTTGCGACCATTGCCAAGGAAATTCCGGCCTATTACGCCAAGAACTATCCCAAGGTTGCGCAGGAGAAAGGTGCCGCAATCAACCAGGCAGTGGAAGAGGTCAAGGATATCTATGAGCGAAACTTCTTCCCCGCAATGAAGGTGAAGTGGAGCACCTATCCCAATTATGTCGGCCATTTTTACACACCGGGATGCTTCCGCTGCCATGACAACAAGCATAAAACTGCCAGCGGCAAGATCATTTCAAAGGACTGCAAGCTGTGTCACGATGTCCTTGACCAGACGCAGGAAAACATCCCCTTAGGGAAACGAATCACTGAATTCGTTCACCCGGTCGACATCGGTGATGAGCTCATGAAGACCAATTGCAGCGACTGCCACCTTGCGGCCGGCCATGATGTTCCCGGCGAAGGCAGCAGCAAAGAGAAACACGAACCGAAGAAACATTGACCATACCTCGTTGCACGAGCAAAAAAGCCCCCGGAATAAACGCCGGGGGCTTTTTTGCCGTGAGATGTTCAACCATTACAATTCTTCAAATTCCTCATCAACGGGTGCACCGTCCTCGCCGACTTCGACTGTACCTGACTCCGTTGCGTCATCAAGAAGCTTATCCAGAAACCGCCTGTTGTCGCAAATTGTTTTGCGCACATCCTCCAAAAGCCTTTCCAATTCTCCGGTTTCCGCCGCTGCATCCACCACGTCAGCCTCTCAGTTCCTCAAGGTAGCGTTCAGCGTCCTTGGCCGCCATACAGCCGCTTCCGGCCGAGGTAATCGCCTGGCGGTAATTGAAATCCTGTACATCACCGGCCGCAAAAACCCCTTTAACGCTGGTTGCCATCAGATTTCCTTCCAGGCCACCGCATTTGGTGCGAATATACCCATCAACCATATCGAGCTGACCTTCGAAAATCGACGTATTGGGTGAATGTCCTATGGCAATGAATACACCATGCACAGCGATATCCCTGGTAGAGCCGCTGCTGTGGCGAATTCTCATGCCGGTGACGCCACTTGCATCCCCCAGAACTTCATCAAGGACATAATTCCATTCAATGGAAACATTGCCATTCCTGGATTTTTCAATCAGGCGATCTGCCAGAACCTTTTCGGCCCGAAACTCTTCGCGCCGGTGCACCACTGTCACATGGCTGGCGATGTTAGAAAGATATATCGCTTCCTCTACAGCGGTGCTGCCGCCACCAATTACCGCCACATCCTTGCCACGGTAGAAAAAACCGTCACAGGTGGCACAGGCGGAGACTCCTCTTCCGTTGAAGGCCTGCTCGGAAGGGAGCCCCAGGTACTTTGCCGATGCACCGGTGGCAATAATCAGGGCGTCACAGCTGTAGGTGTCTGAATCCCCCTCCAGCAGAAAGGGGCGTCGACGTAAGTCGGCACTCTTGATGGAATCATATACCAGCTGTGTATCGAACCGTTCGGCGTGCATACGCATCCGTTCCATCAATTCCGGCCCCTGCACTCCCTGATGATCCCCTGGCCAGTTGTCGACCTCGGTCGTGGTCGTCAGCTGTCCCCCCGGCTGCAGACCGGTAATAATGACGGGGTTCAGGTTTGCCCGGGCAGCATATATGGCAGCGGTATATCCGGCCGGCCCGGCTCCAAGAATGATAAGTCGGTGATGAATGGGTTCCATGAATCCTCCTGCAAAATGGTTGCGGAACTGTATCAGTAATCCGGCAACTTGCCAAGTATGTTTGACCGTTTCTCTTCTCTCTGCTACTATCCCAGCAGCCATGACCTTTACAGACCTGATAACTGACGCTTACGACCGGCTCCGCAAACGGGTGCGTCACACTGAACTGATTTATTCCCATTATTACACTGAGCTGACAGGTGTGCCACTGTACTTTAAATGTGAGAATCTTCAGAGAACAGGATCATTCAAAATCAGGGGGGCGCTCAACTTTATGACCTCCCAATCACGGGACATGCTCAAACATGGTGTAATCACAGCTTCAGCAGGAAATCATGCCCAGGGGGTTGCCTTCTCTGCTGATCTGCTGGGTGTCCCTGCAACCGTGTATATGCCTGAGATCACCCCGCCCCAGAAAGTTCAGGCTACCCGTGATTATGGTGCCGATGTCGTATTAACCGGGCGAAATTTTGATGAAGCCTGTCTTGCAGCGTTGACAGCTCAGAAAAACAGCGGAGCACTCTTTGTGCATCCGTTTGACGATAATCTGGTTATGGCGGGGCAGGGGACCATCGCCCTGGAAATACTGGAGGATCTACCGGACGTCAGAAACGTCATCGTACCTGTCGGCGGTGGGGGGCTGATAGCAGGAGTCTCAGCTGCCTTACGGGGGAGAGTTCCTCATGCCCGTATCATCGGGGTTGAATCGGTGGCAGCACCCTCAATGTCCGCCTCCGTAGCAACCGGGAAACCAACTGAACGGCCCGTCAAGGTCACACTTGCAGATGGCATTGCCGTTAAGCTGCCGGGACGAAAAACGATCCCGCTTATCTGCGATAATGTGGATGAAATTGTGCAGGTGGAGGAAGAGTCCATCGCCCTGGCGATTGTCTCATTGCTGGAAAAAACCAAGATGCTGGTGGAAGGGGCCGGAGCCGTGACACTGGCGGCCGTTCTGAACAGGAAAATCGCCAATCTCGAAGGGAAGACGGTGTGTTTGCTTTCCGGAGGAAATATCGATGTAAAAACTATCTCGCAGGTGGTGGAGCGCGGATTAATTGCCGGGGGACGCTATCTGAAGCTGACGGTCGAACTCGACGACCATCCCGGTGCGCTGGCAGCTCTGGCGGAATGTATCGCCGAAACCCGAGCCAATATTTTTCATATAACCCATGACCGGCGGTCGAAAACGCTGGCCATCGGTAGGACAGACGTCTCGTTGGAACTGGAAACCCGCGGCAATGAGCATATCCGAGAAGTTGTATGTTACCTGGAGGGTAAGGGCTATAACCTGACGGTCATATAGCCATGAACACCGTATGAATGATTTCTTGTCGGACCGGGCACAAAATCTTTTCCAGCAGGGAACCGGGCTGTTGCGTTCCGGCGAGGCGGCTGGCGCGTTGGCCTGCTTTCAAGAAGTGCAATCGCTTGTCGGGCCGGTTGCAAAACTGTATCTGCACATCGGAGCGGCTCTCCATGAACTGAAGCGCTACGACGAGGCCGTAGGGGCGTATCACAAAGCTGTCGAATTGGAACCTCAGTCGGGCGAAGCGCATAACAACCTGGGCAACACGCTGATGGCGCTCGGTTGTTTTGCCGAAGCGGTTGAGAGCTTTGCAAGCGCATCCCGACTGCTAACCATCTCACACATTCCACTTACAGCCGGCGCATCAGCATTACAAGCTCTCGGGCTGGTCAAGGAAGCAGAAAACATCTGCCGTTCGGTAATCACGGGCGTTCCAGACTTTGCCGAAGCCCACTGGAACTTGTCCCTGAACCTGCTGCTGCAGGGAAACTACCTGGAGGGGTGGCGGGAGTATGAATGGCGCTGGCGAAAGCCCGGTTTTACTTCACCTCTTCGTCACTTTAATATTCCACTGTGGGATGGTTCGGATCTATCAGGGAAAACAATACTTCTTCACGCCGAACAGGGTTTTGGAGATGCCATCCAGTTCGTCAGATATGCTCCTCTCGTGGCACAACGCGGTGGCAGGGTTTTGCTTGAGTGCCACCCACAGTTAGTGTCGCTTTTCAGTACAGTCGAAGGAGTTACCGCAGTTTTTCCCTTCGACACTCCGCTCCCACCATTCAACTGGCAGGTACCGCTGCATTCGTTGCCGCTTCTGTTTGAAACTACTTTGGAGAGTATACCGTCGAACATCCCCTATTTTAAGGCACCGTTGGGGTACAAAGAAAAATGGGCTTCCCTGATGAACGCCCTTCCCGCGGTCACCCGTATTGGAATCGCCTGGGCAGGCAAAGAGTTTCCCGATCCTCTGCGTTCAATCATGCCGGCAGACCTTATCCCATTGTCAGAATTGAGCAATACCCTCTTTTTTTCTTTGCAGGTAGACAAACGTTCCGGGCTTGACAGCTTGCCGAGTAAGCTTCAGGCAATCGATTTGACAGCGCATATCCGGGATTTTTCCGACACGGCAGCCTTGATTGAAAATCTTGATCTTGTAATATCTGTTGACACGGCCGTGGCACATCTTGCCGCTGCAATGGCAAAGCCGGTCTTTCTGATGGTTCCGACGGCACCTGACTGGCGTTGGATGCTGACTCGAAGTGACTCGCCCTGGTACCCTTCCGTAAAGATTTTTCGCCAGCAGCAACTCGGAAACTGGGAACAGGTTGTCGAAGCGGTTGTCGCAGCTATTGCAGATAATAATACACGAAAAAAGCCTCTTGAAAATCAAGAGGCCGTGTAGTTTAAAGTTATTGTATCGGTGTCAGTCGGTTTTTCCGGAAGGTGCGGCTCGCAGGCCTGAGGCGATGTTGAAATCGATGTCAACAATAATTGCTAGTTTGGCTTTATCGGGAAATGCCAGTACTTCGAAGAGCCGTTTATCAACAAAAATGCTGAGATTCAAAATATCTTCACGCAGATTTTTGGGGAGCGGGTTCTCGGGATCGGAAAGCTCTGCCTGAAAAAAACTCCACACCTTCTGATTAAACTTAATTGCTTCAGTCAGCTTGTCATTACGATCCGGGCTGTCCCAGTTTTCGACGACCTGCTTCAGCATCGATCCGGCCCGCGCCAGTACGGAAGCTTCCAGTTCTCTACCGTTCAAAACTTCTTTCTGCATACTTGTATAAGCGTTAAGCGGACTTTGATCCATTGCGGAGGAGCTCCTCTTCGTAGGAAATCAGTTTTTTTGTGAGTTTCAATGCCTGATAAAAACTGTCGCTCAAAATAGCCTGACTGATTTGAGAAAGCAAGCCTTTCATGCTCGGTGCCGCATCCAGGACTTCCCTGACAAGCTGCCAGTACAGCGGGTGGATGTCTGCGCTCCGCTCCCTGTCGATGTACATCAGTTGTATGGCCAGATAAATACGGCGACAGGGAGTAACTGCATCGTGCTCGTTAAGTATGTCAACCTGCCGGAGAATCGGAACATTATTTTCAACAAGCAAGTGTCCGCTGTTAGCACCATTCCTGATAACAGCCCCACTGATAATAACTTTTTCGTGGGGCTTAAGAGAAATTTTAAGTGCCATGCCGCTTACGGCTGAACCAGGGCCTGGGTGACCTTATTACTGAATTCAGAAAGTTGAGATGTGGTGGTATCAAGCTGCTGTGAGGCTTCTTTTAGTTGCGCATCACTGCTGGTTTTTTCGAGTGAAGGTATCGAAGCGTCCTTGATGCGCCCTTCCACATCAAAAAGCGACGACCACATCGACTTCACCTTTTCGTAGGGTGGAGGTGGCGGCGCCGGAACCATCATGCTCAGTAATTCCTTCCGCAGCGACGTGTATTCCATCAATCGGTCGTTACGTTCTTTGCTGTCAATCGGAAATGGTGGATAGTTCTTGATGACACTTTCAATCGAATTCCTCATGGCATCAACTTTTTCCACAGCAGAATTGACAGACTCATTTGTTTCCCGAACGCCCTTTGCCAGTTGATTAAGACTGGCATGCATGGTCTCAATTGCCCTTACGGTATCAAGGTTTTTTAACGACGGTGAAGAGCGTACCAGTACTGAATCCGAGACCGGACGAACCTCAGAAGGAGCCTGAGTCGTCTGGCTTGCCTGGCGGCCTGCCTTAGGCGCCGAAGACACCTGCTGTTTGTACGCGTTACTTGCTAAAACAGCACTACTGATTTTTGCCGTTTCCATATAAATTCCTCCTCTGGTCATAACGTTTCAAGGGGGGCTTGCAGCCCCCCTTGAATGTACGTTCTCAGCATACTCAACCAAGTTCCGATCTGGATTAGAACAGTCGGAGTACCGATTGGGCAGCCTGAGAGGAGAGACTCAGGGCAGTGGTGCCAAGAGACTGGCGGGTCTGCAGCATGAGCATGTTGGCGCCTTCCTCGTTCATGTCGGCAAGTGTCAGATTATCGGCGCCTGTCTTCAGCGTGTTGATCATCTCGCTGGTGAAATCCTGACGGGTTGAAATTATAGCCAGGTTATTGGCGAGACTCCCGGACTTGGAGCGAAGTGTCGTCAGAGCAGAGTCCATGTATGTCAATGCACTGGCAGCATTTCCGACAACGACCCAGTTGACGGCGGCAGAGGTAACACCCAGAGAAGTCGCATTGGACTTGAAGCCGTTGACAGTCAGTTTTGCATCACCCGTCTTTTGACCGAACTCAATGGTGAGGGTACCATCGGTCAAGAGGTTTGTGCCGCGGTATGAAGAATCACTGGCCAATGTGGTGATCTGGCTGGTCACTTGCAAAAACTGGCTTTCGTAGGTCAGCTGCGAGAGAGTATCACTGGTTGACGAAGCAGAACTAGCAAGGGATTTCGCCGCCTGGATCAACGATGTGATTGCCGATATACCGTTGCTTGCAGCCTTGATTGTCTGCACAGCCTCAGCCATGTTGTCCTTGCGGTCAGTCAAGTCGCTAACACGGTCAAGGGCACTCTGTGCCGCAAAGAAGCTAACAGGATTATCGAGGGCGGTACTGACCTTTTTACCCGTACTCAAACGGTTCTGCGTTGTGTTCAGCTTGTCAGCTGTGTTCTGAAGTGCAAGGAGGTTGTTCCGCATACCTGCGGTGAGAGAGATATCTGAGACTGCCATGGCGATGCTCCTTTCTGGGTTATACCGGCTATGAACCGGTCACGCGTTCTGCGCTTGTTGGATTCTTCGTCAGATGTATACAATAACTTTAGAGAAATATCAAAACATATCGTATTTTTTTTGCAGCAATTCCTTCCACAGGATTATGTTCTCAGGCCGGGGAGTAATATACGGGATGTTACAGATAAGTACCTCTGGCGTAACCGAAAAAAGAAAAGGAAGGCTTAGCATCAATACCTGAAATTCGCAGTCGGGGAGAATTTCCCCATGCTCTACCACCAGATTGACACCTTTGACTGATTCGATCAACGAGGCAAGAGACGGCTGACAACTTACGACCACCCTGTATCCGGCTTTAGCCAACCACGGCAGGAAACGACAGAACAATATCGTGTCACCAAACCCCTGTTCGCAGTGCACCAGAAGTGATGTTCCTTTACTATGCTTGCCAAGTGTGTGCCGCGCCAGAAAGGGCCACGGAGGAAGCTGATCTTCGGGAATCCGGCGAAGGCGCCATTCGAAATGCTGCCACCCTTCACCGTAGTTTTTTGTTGAAAGTAGAGCATAAGCCAAGTTTAAGTGACCGCCGATGTGCGAATCATCACGTTTCAAGACTTCTCTGAAAAAAACAGCCGCCTCATCGTACCTGCCAAGCATTGCGAGCGACGCACCCACGTTCATCCGTGCTTCAAGGTCTACTGGATTCGATACTAGCATAGCAACATGACTTTCCAACTGGAGTTCAAGCTCAATCTTTTCATAAGACGGGCCCTCTGAAGGCTGATCCAGCTGTTCTCCACTGCACTGCTCATCTCGACCGGAACAAAGCCTTTCCAGGGATACCACCACGCTACTGATGACGCTTTTCCAATCTCCGTGTCTCTCCTGCCTGAATATCCGCACATGTGGATACCAGACCGGAGTATCGTTTACGGCCAACCAGCGCCAGTCCGGCACGTGAGACAATAGCACCCATACGGGCCGGCCGGTGGCGGCTGCAAGGTGTGCAACCGAAGTATCGACCGAAATGACCAGGTCGAGGTTGGCCATCAGCGCCGCCGTATCTTCAAAGTCAAGAATCTGCCCCGTCATATCAATCAGACCGGTCGGTGCAATTTCTTCAAAATTCATTTGCAGACTTACAAAATCAACATCGTCCAGGGCTAAAAGAGGTGCAAGTTCTGAAAAAGGACAGCTACGTTTGCGATTGAGCGGATTGTCCTGGCGCCCGGTCCATGCTAAGCCGACTTTCTTCCTCGGACGGGCAGGTTGCCTGTTTCTGTTTTCATTGACACCCGAAGCAGCACATTGCAGTGTGTCGGCTACCATATCCATAAGTGCCGGCCAGTCACCCGCCACCGGTTGCCTGAATAATCTCATTGTGGTGTACCAGGGGCTGTCGGTGCGATTACACAGCCAGCGCCATTCGGCGACATGCGGCAGAATGACCCATGTTCTGGCACCTAGTGCACCCGCCAGATGGGCCACGGCGGTGTCAATAGTAATTACCAGGTCGAGGTTGGCAATCAGGGCGGCGGTGTCTGCAAATTCAGAAATGCCGGCCGTCAGGTCATGCATCTCATGATTGACGCAAAAGTCTTCAAGTTGCTCGGATCCCATACCTACCTGAAGGGAGTAAAATTCGACCCCCTCCACCACCCACAAGGGGGAGAAAAATGATAGAGGGCATGAGCGCTTGCGATTAAGCACCTGACTCTGTTTTGCATGCCAGACCAGGCCGACTCTGAACCGGCCGCTGCCTCCCAAGCGGCTGTGCCACAGAGCGGTGTCGTTATGGTCGGCCGACAGATAAGGAACCTGAGACGGTATCGTCTCCTGGGTCGTGTTAAAAAGTCGGGGAAGTGAAAGCAATGCTAGATGACAGTCGAAAGCAGGAAGCGGTTCTCCAACAGAAAACACACCGCTGACGCCGTCGAGCGAGAGTAGAAGTCTCTTGAGTGCCGGCACCTGACATTCGAGATAGACTCTTGCGCCGCGTTGAACCAGCAACGGTAGGTAACGCACAAACTGGATAGTATCGCCGAAGCCCTGCTCCGCATGCAGCAAAATAGTCTTGCCTTCAAGAGACGAGCCATCCCAGAGGGGTTGCGAAAAATGGCGAATCTTAACCGGATTTGACTTTTTGAAACGCCACTCGAATTCTCTCCATCCTTCAGCATATTCTCCCATTGCAAGAAGGGCAACAGACAGGTTCCAATGTCCGTCGGCATACTCCGGATCCAGTTCAAGAAGATGACGATAAGCTTTGACAGCCTCTTCCAGTCTCCCCTGGGCATTCAGAACCACAGCCAAGTTGTTGAGTGCCTTCTGGTTATCTGGCGTAAGGCTCAGCAGCTTTCTGTAACACCCTTCCGCCTCGACAAGCCGTTCAAGTGCCTGGTAGGAGATTCCCAACAGGTTCAGCACAACAACATCATCGGGGCAACATTCCAGTGATCGTTCATAGGTGGCTACGGCATCTTCGAAACGCTCTTCAGCCTGACATATTTCAGCGATCCCCCGCCAAGCTCCAGCACTGCAGGGACCAATTTCTCTTGCTTTTTCGAAAGCTGCACGGGCTCCATCAAAATCGGACATCAGTTTGGCACATTCTCCAAGATTCACATAAGCAGCGACGGAAGCAGGGCTGTGGGCGGCTGCCAGCTCAAAACAGGCGCGGGCCTCCTGTAGGCGCCCCAATGAGAGCAGCGATTGCCCCTTGTTAAGATCCGCTGCATAAAAATCGGGGATAATGCTCAAGGCTCTCTCATAGCAGGTAATTGCGTCTTCATGACGTCGCAGGGCGTCGAGTGCCACTCCGCGATTACAGTGTGATTCCGTATCGTTTGGCGCGCAAGCCGTCGCACGCCAGAACGCATGTTCGGCTCTCTCGGGGAATCCTGCGGTTAACTGAATTATCCCCCATCGATTCAGCAGTCTAGCACTGCTGAGCAGTGCCGCAAGTTCACTCCTTACCCTGTTGATAAGCTCTTGCCAGTCGCCTGGTACACGCTGCCGGAAAAGACGCATTGTCGGATACCAGGGTGTGTCATCCCGGTCAAGCAGCCAGCGCCATTCAGAAACATACGGCAGCAACGTCCAGACCGGTTTCCCCATCGCACCCGCCAGGTGGGCGACGGAGGTATCGACGCTGACTACCAGATCGAGCTGGGCGATAATGGCTACCGTATCTGAATAGTCACAAATGATTCCGGAAGGTTCGATGACGTTCATCGTTTCCGGCAAATCCCGAATCTGCTCGACACCGGAACCGACTTGCAGACTGTATAGTTCAACATCTTCAAGGGTACTTAAGGGGAGGAGCTCAAGCAGCCGGCAGGAGCGGTTATGGTCATCGCGGTGGTCGCGGGAACCCTGCCAGGCCAGGCCGATACGAAAATGATTTTCATCAGGAAATAACCGGTGCCATGCCGCGATTTTGGCCGGATCGGGTTTCAGATAAGGCACATTGTGCGGTGTTGTATCCAGAGTGGTACCGAATACAAGCGGCAAGCTCTGAACCGGTATATGTAAATCAAAGGGGGGTAGTGGACCTTCGCGGTCCACAGCCAACCGGACTCCTGGAACAGTTTCCATCAGAGAAACCAGCTCCGATACCGCACAGACTACGACATCACCCCCACGGGCGGCCGCCAGTGGCGCATAGCGGATAAACTGGATCATGTCACCACGCCCCTGTTCCATATGGATCAGTAGTGTCCTGCCTTCAAGTGGAGAACCGTCCCACAGGTGGCGCCCAAACTCGGGGATACGGGAGGTGAATTCAGCCGCTTTCCAACGCCACTCGTACTCCTGCCAGCCCCGGCTGAAATTTCCCTGCCTCAACAAGAGCATCCCCAACAGCCAGTGAGCATCAGCGTAGCTGGAATCACATGAAACAGCATCTGACGCAGAATCCTGAGCTTCCCGGTAAAGCCCGCACTGCAGGTAGGCGTTGGCAAGATTGTAATGAGCCTTCACAAAGCCTGGGTCAAGAGCGACAGCCTTGCAGTAGTGATGTATTGCCTCCCGAAGTCGCCCCTGCAGGTGCAGTACGACACCCAGACTATGCTGTGGATCCGGCAGGTCAGGATACTCTACAACAATATCCCTGAAACAGCGCTCCGCCCCGGCAAGATCCCCTTCATCCTTCAGTCTGCTTCCGGTTTCGTAGGCTGACTCCGGGTCGACGGCCTTCCACCCGCTCAGATTAATATTTCCGGCAAGCCACGAGTCAAGGGCACTCCTGACCCTGATTGCCAGTTCTTCCCATGTACCGTTAGGTCGGTGCTCAAAAAGCCGCATGGTCGGGTACCACGGGGAGTTTTCACGACCGGCCAGCCAGCGCCATTCTGAATCCTGCGGCAGCATGACCCACACCTGCTTCCCCATTGCTCCGGCCAGGTGGGCAACGGCTGTGTCAACGCTGATAACCAGATCCAGATTATCAATTAATGCCAAGGTTTCAGTAAAATCGGTCAAAAAGCCGGAGTAATTCTCAATTAGCAGCCCATACGGTGCAAATGGAGTATCTGTAGGTTCATCACCGGTCTGCAGGCTGATAAGCCTGACTCCAGTGAGTCCGCTAAGAGCGGAGAGTGCATTCATTGGACAGGAACGCTTACCGTCTCGCGGGTTGCGGGAGCTTCCGCGCCAAACGAGCCCGATCTGGCAGCCCGATCCGTCAACTAAAATCCGACGCCAGGCTGCCGTTTTTTTCGCATCCGCAAAAAGATAGGGTATCCTGGAAGGTACCGTCTCAAGCGTCGTTCCGAACATGTACGGTAGACTCATCGACTGAATGTACACATCCGTCAGCGGAGGAGTATCCGATTTGGCAACAATCAATTCCACGCCTGGAAACGCTTCAAACAGCGGAATCAGCGGAGGATCCATTTCCAGAACAACGCTGCCTCCTGATTCGCTGAGCAGGGGGAAGTAACGGGCAAACTGGATCACATCGCCCATTCCCTGCTCACAGAAGACGAGAATACTCCTGCCGTTCAACGGCGATCCGTCCCAGCGCGGCTGCGGGTAACTGCGCCTGTCTATGTCAAACGAATCTACTGCCAGACGGGATTCGAAATTGGCAAAACCGGCCGAGTATTCTCCGCAACGTAACTGCAGCGCAGCCAGATTATAGCGGACTTGCGCATAATCGGGTCTTAGGAACAGAATTTTTTTGCAGATTTCCATTGCAGCAGCCAATTCGCCCTGCAGAGTCAGGGCACTGCCGAGGCTTAACAGAATTTCAACCGATTCCGGTTTGAGCAGGTGTGCCTTGCGCAGACAGAAAGCTGCCTCCGGATGAGCCTTCCTCTTCAGTCTGGAGTCACCCAGTGCAAACCAGACCGCCGGACTGTCGGGGGTATACTGCAGCACCTTACGAAAGGCACGTTCAGCCTCAACCGCAAACCCCGCTTCGTCGTACGCTCTGCCCAGAGCAAACCAAAGCGCCGGGTCTTCGGGTAAATCTCCGAGTAACCCGATTAACAGAGGAATAGCGACAGCGGGTTCTCCGCTTTCAATGGCAGTTAATGAACGATGGAATGATGCATTCTGTTCACTTTCATCGCGAAACTCATCCCCGCCTTCTGCACCGACAACCAGATGTGAAAGTGCTTCGGCAACCTGCCGCACGACAGAATCCCAATCTCCTGCCTGCGGTTGGCGGAAAAGTCGCATGGTCGGATACCAGGGTGTGTCGTCCCTGTCCAGCATCCAGCGCCAATCGGCAGCGTGCGTCAGCATGACCCACACCGGATTTCCCATTGCCCCGGCCAGATGAGCAGCAGCGGTATCGATTGTCACGAGTAGATCAAGATGTGCCAAGAGCGCCGCAGTGTCGCTGAAATCCTCAATATGTGAGGTCAGATCAATAACGGATTCAGACTGCTCTCCACTGAAGGACCATTGTTCTTTTTCTGCTATCTGGAGCGAATAAAATTTTATTCCACGCACGGCCAACAGAGGCGCCAAGTGCTCAGGGGGGCATGTGCGATCAGGATCCGGACTTGTTTTACCCGCCCATACCACACCGACTCGTAATCCGTCGTGTTGATTTCCAATCAGCTTTTTCCAGCGGATTACGGTGTCTATTGGCGGCAGAATGTAAGGGATACTGGCCGGAACTGACAACAGGGTAGTGCCGAAAAGACAGGGCAGGCTCAAGAGCGGAATATGTACATCGGTAACGGGTGGGTTCTCTGACTTCTCTACGACGTATTCAACCCCGTCCAGTAATGCAAACAGCGAAAGGAGGGGATGCTGAACTTCAAGGATTACCCGGCCCCCTTTTTCGGCCAACAATTTAATATAGCGCGCAAACTGGATCGCATCGCCGAGTCCCTGTTCGCAATACACCAGAATGCTGCGACCGGCAAGGGGAGAACCATCCCAGCGGGGTTGACTGTAGCAACGGCTGTCTGCGTGCTTCAAAGCTGCAAAACGGTATTCGTAGTCTGAAAAACCGGTGGTAAGGTTGCCGGCTCGAAGCAGGTGCATCGCCCTGTTGTAGCGGGCTTTAGGGTGCTGCGGGTCGATTTCGAGAATAGACTCATAGCTGTTACGTGCTTCTGCGGAACGTCCCTGTTTGTCGAGGGCGTAACCGAGGTTCAGCATCGTTTCCAGTGAATCCGGTACCAGCGTTAGAGCGTTGCGGAAACAGGCCTCGGCCTCCGCATACCCCCCCTTTTCCATGAACCTTACGCCCAGATTAAAACAGGACTCGGCAGTTTCGGGTTCAGGCTTGCTAATTTCTGATTGCGTCACAGGATTAATCAGACCACCTCCAGGCGTTTTAGCAACGGAAGCTGGTGGGCATGAAACCAATTTATCTGTCTGTCAAGTTCTTCAAGATTCTCCTCCCACGACTTGATAGCACCGCCATCTTTGGTCAAGGCACGACCATACTTTCTCATCATGCTTGAAACAAAAGAAAACGGGTCGTCAATATCGGCGAACAGACAGAGTACCAGCTGCCGTTGCACCCAGTTCAACGGGATACCGCCCTGCACTACGGGAGAGGCAAGCGGCAGCGGCTCCATATTCAGGATTGTTCGCTCCAACAATGCATAATTGAATAACCTGGTACTGGCAATGGTACGCTGGGAAGGCACAACAGCAGGCAAAATGCATCCTGCGGCAAGTAAGGTCATGAGAGACTGATATACCTCTTGTATATCGAACTTGGCAATATCCGGAATATCAAGCACATCATTCAGCGAAAGATTTCGTTCAGCTAAAGCGTGTAAAACCGCGATGAACAATGCCGGAGAGGGAAACGTGTTACAGTGAGGGAAATTCAACCGGATGGTGTTTCCACTAATGGGTTCAACCAGGGCAAATCTGCAGCGAGCGGTGTAATGAAGATTGCCCATTCTCAGTTTGTTTTTACCGATCGTGAATACATCCTTCCTGAAATTCTGATTAACGGTAAAATCCTTGATGGTTTCCTTAACGACGGGGTCATCAATACTGTTAATCAACTGCTGTTCTTCAGGTGAAAACCTGAGAAAATCAAGATTGTCGGCAGGGCTCGCCGAACCAGCATAACAAAGGCCTGCTGACACAAAATCCTCAACTACTTCAGAATGATAAAACTGCACCCAGTACTCGTTAAAATATTCGTGAGCGAGATAATTTTTAGGACGCTTACTGAGCTCATCCAGAAATCTGGCTGAGGAGGGATTGCTGTTAAAGTAGGACAGGTTCATTGACCTGAGGTGTACGGCAAAATCAATGGCGGTGGCAATCTGTGCCCCAGATATATCTGATTTCATGTCTATCCCGGAAACAAGCAGTTGCCTGACCGGTGCTATGGAAGACCAACCTGGCAGGCAATTGTAGCTTACGTACACAACGCCTCCAACCTTGAGTTTGCAGCGGATAAATTTGATAATATTTTTACGGTTGTCAGCGTTGACCCAGGAATACACACCATGCAGGGTTATAATATCAAAGTCCGGCATTTGAAACTTATCAAGACATTCAAACGAAGCCTCCCAGAATGTGACATTTACAAGACCCGCCTGTTCAGCCAGTTCCCGTGCTCTCTTTATATGCGCAGAGCTGAAATCAACCGCATGAAATTGACTTTCTGGGTGGCAGGAAGCAAAAATATTCACTGACATACCTTGTCCGCACCCCAGATCGCAAAAAGCAAATCCGGAATTCAGCGGGAGCGGCTCGATACATTGCATGTTCAAAGCAAGATTCAAGGCAGACGGGCTCATCTCGCGACAATAAGTATGCACATATTCCATGTTGGCTACATATCCATCTAATCTGGCCATCATCCGCCCCACATCACACATTACTCCACCATGAAAGACTGTGTCCTCACGGCGGAAATTGATGTAATCTGCACATCAACGAAGTCTGCCGGTTACCCCGACCAGAAAATCCTCCAAACCACGAATACTGGCTCTGTCCCGATAAACTTTATGCTTGTTGCCGGCAATCTTCGCAGACATTTCCTGTCGCCAGCGATTGTCCGTGGCAAGGCGTACCGCTATAGCAATGTATTCTTCAGGAGTAGCGGCAATGGTTTCAGTGACCCCTATCATGTGCAGGATTGCGCTGGCATGCCGGCCGCGCATGAAGGTTCCGGGTATCGTGACAATCGGTTTATTGTAGGGTAGCGATTCGAAAACAGTATTGCAGCCCGACCATTCGATGCTATCGAGAAAAATATCAGAACGAGCGTTGAGCGCATTAAAGTCGGCGCTGTCAAGCTGAGGTAGCACGCTAACGTAATCGGAGGCCGCCAGCCCTCTACTCTCAAAAGCACGTTCAAGTCTGCAGATAAATTTTTCGTTCAGCTCAGCAATCGGGCTGGCGATAAAGACGAATCTGCTGCTCCTTGCGTGACCGGCAATTTCAGGAAACACATAGTCGTACCGCGGTAGGTACTTGAGAATGTTCTGACAGCAAAGAAAAACAATGTGATGAGGCTCAACGCCTGGAATGACTTTATCTGTGGAAGCAGCTGCTACGGATTCGCTCGCTTCATACCATACCGACAGATTAGGAAGCCTGACCAATTCTTCGCTGTAATGTGCATCCCCATCAAGCGGTTCCATCAACTCACTGCTAATGAAATGATCGACTGTCGGCATGCCGGTCGTGACAGGATGTCCCCACGAGGTGCACTGAACCGGTGCCAGGCGCAGGGCTGCCAGCATCAGTGTAATGGAGTCCATTCCAAGACCGGGATATATGAGGACGTCCAGTTTCATTTCGCTGATTGCCGGCGCAAGCTTTTCAATGTCGGAACAGTGCAGGAAATTGTCTGCGAGTTGGCGGGCAATATCAGTTTCGTCGTCACCGATTTCGCCGGTATAAACGCAGTAGATTGAAAAAATGGCCCGATCAAGCTGCTGCAGCCACCCTTTTATGGGAATTTTCCAGTTTGAATGACGGTAAAAATAGTTCGACACGATGCCGACCCTGATTTTGCCGTTTGGCGGATGATGCTGCAGCACATGAGAATAGCGGGGGTATTTTGCCGCCATCACCGAACAGATCCAGGAACCGTACGTGAGCTGCAGGTCAAGAACGTTCCCGCCCAGGTACGGCAAAAAGAAGGGAGGCAGCGCCCTGATTCCATCTACCGCCGCGTCGATGTCGGCGACAGCAACGAGCGGTGTACTGCTTACGATGTGCGCCAATTCTTCACTGTAAGAAACAGCCATGTCCCGTAAATCACTTTCATCAATCGCCACCGTAAACAGTGACATACAGCAGAGCACCCTGGCATACACATGTGAAGGATCCAGTTCCACCGCCCGCAAAAGGTACGATCGTCCCTCCCGCCAGAGTCCCAATTCCCGGGCGGCATGACCGGCCAGGTAGTATCCGAAAGCTACATCGTTGACAATGCGAAGAAAATGCCGGGCATGATGAAGACCTTCTTCGTAGCACTTCATATGCAGCAGAGCATACGACAGTCTCAGTAACAACTCCGGGCTATTCGGTTCCCGTGTCAGGGCCTGCCGCATCGCAGAAGCAGCGTCCCCGATCTGCTCATCTGCGGCACAGTCGATAACCGCACCATGCATGCCGTCCGGCACGTCAGACAGCGCGAAACCAGCACCACTAACGCTGGGACTCCCGCGTAGCGCAGGCTGGGCAAAACAGGCGAACAGCTCGTCTAGATTGTTGGAAATAGAAAAAACGTTTTCCCCGATGTGGATGAAGTCCCGGTCACATTGAGAAATGCAACGCAAAAACGGGTGGGATGTCCCCTGCCCGGGCAGCATCCAATCGTGGAGTTCGATGATGATGCACGGCGTTCGTGAAATCCACTCCGTGTTTTGAGAAAAAAGGTCCTTTTCTCCTCCTTCAATATCAATCTTGACGATGTAGGGGAAAAAATCCGAACCCTGTTCAGCATAGATATCATTAACAGTGCATGCCGGAACCGTAACTCCTAGATTGTCACCGGATGATACTGCCGTGCGTAACCCCCAGAAACCGGCGCCGACATCAATGACACTCACAGTGCCGGTTTTCGAAGCAAGTGCAGCCAGTCGCGGGTCAACGTTGAGGCCTGCCGAATTCATCGCCAGCAGGCAATGGTTTTCCGCTCCCGGTTCTACGGCAATTATTCTGGCGTCAGGGAATTTCAAAGCAAAATATACCGATGAAGCTCCTATATTTGCGCCGGCATCGACGATTAAAGGGGTACGGCCTGACCTCGAATGCCGTTCACGATACTCAGCGAGTTCACTCACACGTGCAATTCCGGATAACGAATAATCCTCCTGTATGAAAATCTGCTGTACGACACCCTCATCACTCGTTCCGGGACGATAGGCGAATGCCCGGGAGTGATTCGCATCTGATATATGGAAAGTCTTATATTTCAGCATAATGTCGAGTCTTTTATTTGAGAGGACCTATGGTACCCTGCAGCTGAAACATCCCTGCTTAATCCATCCAGAATGCCCTATCCGGTCTTACAGCAGATCAGCAAGCTGGTTGAGTCGTATTTTGTGATGCTGTACGAGAAGTTGGTTTGTCACGTCCCTGGAAAGCATATAATGGTGTATCAACTCCCCAAGAATATTGTTGTATGTGCTGATGTTGCCGCCGTCTATCACTCTGTCAAACCCGTTGAACCGGTTATTAATGAGATACAAAACCCTGGAGCGGCAACGCTCATAAAGGCCACCATCGTCGATGTATTCATGTCGTAAAACCTGTTTCAAGGTTCTGGCCGGGTTAAACTGGTCATTAACGTTGAGGCATTCCGTTACGCGTTCCAACGCCATCTTCTTATCATTGGCAGCATAATAAGCCAACGCAGACATAAACAAAGCCTGATAATCTGACGCGTCAAACCACAAGATCTGCCTGCACGTGTGCGCAGATTCTTCGTAACTTCCCCGCTCGTATTCCTCCTGTGCCCGCTGTTTCAGCTTCAGGCAGTTTATCCGGGCAGGCTCCTGCGACAGTTCGCATACGGTGAGTTCTGTAATAATCTGGTTCACTGTAGAACGACAATTCGTCAGCTGTCGCCTCTTCAGCTCAACCGCCTCCTGTATTATTCGCACCGGGTTCCTCACCATGACATCTGACAATGCCGAATCCTGCCAGGCAAGGATTTCCTGTCGCAGATCTTTTGAGGTGCGTACTATGGCAAACTTCAATTCAAGTTCGGAAAGGTTCGCGCAAAGACAATGCGGGTGACAGATGGAGCGGTGATACGGCAGCTTTGACGACCCGAAGCAGATTAAACCGAGTGAGGCGGCATCACACAATCCCTGGCCGGCTCCGCAGGCAATCAGGTTGACATAATAGGTACACGACGTCATGTGGTGTATGTAGTTGATAGGATCGCCCCAACAGGTCATGTCATCAAAATTAATATCTCTGAAAATAATTCTGGCGGCAAATTTCTTTTCAAGAAATGCCGTAGTTTTTTCAAAACCGCCTTGATGAAACGTCTCATTACCATGCGCAAGCATCATTACGAAGCGCTTGTCAAACCAGATGGCACCGGTTGGTTCCGAAGAGCACATCCCGCGCATGACAAACGGATCACGCGGATAGGGAAATGCCACCGACTGGGGCAGCCTGTACACCCAGGCAGACGATTTCATTACATGGTCAAGGAAAAGATCGTATCCAGGCATGGGTGTGCGGATCGACAGCGAATATTCATTGTGATGATGTTCATTCTGGAAATAGGCATATAACGGTTTACCATTGCGGGGGGGGCGGAGGATCGGATCAAGTGATATGACAACATCATAGTCATCCAGGGACAGATCGGCAACGTGTGTCACGTTCTCAGCATTGTTTTCAAATGTCTGAAGGTGCTGGTCAATTTTTTGTCGAACGATTTTGGAGTCATGGCAAAACGGCAGTACAAACCAGTCTGCACGAAACAGGTGAGTCATCTCTACATAACTGTACTTAGACGGCCATTTTCGCACTACCCCGGTCGGGTCACCGTGATCATATTTTTCGCTGCGCCAGGGGCCGAAAACATCATAAATCTGCTTTACTATTGCGACCTTTAGTCCGCTGTTATCAGATTTATTGCTGAAATCAGGCCTCCCGCATGATTTTCTTCGATACGGGTGACGGAAAAGCATATATTCACTTCCTACCCAGTGCCCTTGATAGCCAAGCAACTCAAGATAATCAGTGAGATTATTGATATACACGTCCATCTGGTTGAGATTTGCCCAATTCACCCTTGTCAGGATGTCCGGCTTGTGTCTGCTGATGGTTTCAGCTGCACCGATCAGCATAAAAAGCTCACTACCCTCCGTATCTACGCTGATAATATCGATTGCCGCCAGTTTCTCAATTCCTTCAATATCATCAAGTCTGCAGACATCGACGTACTGCTCCTGATACGGTGAATAGTTCGGCTGACCGAGGCAGGACAACGCGGAGTCTTTGTTGCTGCAGGGTGATTTAAGAACTCTTCTGCCGGGAAAATGTGAAAGTGCCTTCTGAAAAACACGAAAAGCTCCAGACATCCCGTTAGTTGCCAGGTTTTGTCTAAGGACGTCACACACTGCAGAATGTGGTTCGAAAGCCCACCCACATAAAGGTTTCCGTGCGGCAGAAATCAGGATCCGTGTGCCGACATGGGAGCCGACATCGATGACAAACGGCTTGTCATATTCATTGCATAGACTGCTGAAAAAGCTGACAGAAAGCTGTTGGTCACGGCTCAACTCCGCAGTTCCGGCTTCCGCAGAAAGCCATTTTCTTGTGTAAAGAATCGTTTCGGGTTGCAACCACACCTGTCTGTTTTCAAATACACCAATCAAACTTTTTGCCTCCCGTCAGCACAAACCACATCCTGAGATCACTTATCTGTATGGTCGCTTCTCATACTCTTTTATAAGGTTATGTAACATTTTCCCTTGTTCAAGAACCCCGTTAATACGTGCAATTTCAATCTGCATTTCCAGTAAACCGCGACCGGCCTCGAAACTCAGCAGCGTTTCGAGGGCGTCGAGAGCCGCTTTTTTATCAGATACTTCTGCAAACATTTTGAAATAGGACTCTGCCACCTGAACCTCGTAAGCAGTCACCGGCATATGCCGATTATCGGATATCCATACCACCTTGTCATGCAGTCCGGCACCGATCGCATAGAAATGAAGGGGTATTATGGGAGGAGGCGTATGAAAGGCAGCAGGAGATAGGACTCCGCTCCTGATATGGGTTGACACCGGTGTCATTGCGCACGAAAAAAGCGCCATAATGGTAAGATCGAAACTGGTGTTGTGACAGCCGATAAAAATGACTGTTCGAAGGTGAGCGTTGTTTTCAACCATATATTTTTCACAGCGTGCAACTCCAAGTATGACTTCTGACATTTTTCGGGCATATTCGAATACTTGCGGGCTTTTATCAGGAATCGGCAAGCCACTTTTATTGAACCGGAAGGGCAGATTTTTCATAGACATATCTATAATAAACGTGGTTGCAGCCACATGAATCTCTTCCGCGAGCGACGGTTTACAACTTACTGCAGGCAAGCCTGATGTTAACAGGTCCTCGTCATACATAAGCATTCCGGAATGGCCAAGCAGCATTCTCAATTCTGACAGCAGAGAGAGCATATTAGGATTGTTACCGAAGTATCCGATGTGAGAATTTAGCGGCAGGTTGACGATACTTTCGGCCAGATATGGAAACACATGAAAATTATCATAATAGAGTCCCGTATCAAATCCGTCTACGGTAGTCTGACCTGCTATGGGTACACTCATGCCCGGTATTATCTGCATAAGTGCTGTTGACAGTCTGGTTGTGTGTTTTTTATCCAACGCGATTTCTTCAATATTTTCGTCAGGCAATCCCCAACTGAGCTTCTGTTCAGGTAAATCAGGTGACGTTACATTGACAAAGAAATCAGCAAAACTGTTTTCCGTCGAGGTACCGGCCATATGGTAGACCGACTGGATACGGGTATGATCGCAGTGAAAGGCATGCAACTGATCGAGCACTGATTTCGTTTCTCCGTTCAGCAGCCACATCCGTTTACACAGGTTACTGTCCACATGCCAACCAAGAACCATCTGTTCATTCAAGCCATGCATCTGGAACAACTGACTTCTTAGACAGAGCTGGAAATCTCCCGGACCGTCAAAAAGGGTTTCCTTGCTAGCGGTGATAATTTCACTGATATGCAACCGCAATCCCCACTGTTTGAAGGATGCGATCGTTGATTCGGGATTCAAACGATCAGTCGACTCCCAGAGAGACTCTGGAACCTCAAATCGGGGCAACTCGTAGAAACCATCAGGGAGATCGCGGAAGATCGAAGAGAGTGATTGGTTGCAAATCTCCGGAGCGAACACCATATCGGTGTTGGTATTCAGTATCCAGCGATTATGGGGGTTACTTCTCCGAAGAGCAACATTACGGCAGAGCGGTTCCAGCACTTTGAATTTACAGCTGTTTTTACCGCGCTCGTACTGATCAGGCCGTATGCGAAGTACACGAAGCAGGCGCCTGGCGGCAGCGGTCAAGGTGTCAGCGATGGATTCGGGGAACGTCGGGATGTCGTTCGGAGTATTGCAGTCCACAAAAATGATCTCATCATCGGGATCATCCAGTAGATGTGCAATACAATTGAGACTGATAGCGGCGCGTTTCGGCAGGTTATAGCCGTAAGAGTCGTTGCGACCGTATACGATCACTGAAATCATACTACCCAGCCTCTATTGACAGATAGTTTACGGTACCAGTTATAGATGAGCACACATCACCCGGCATAAAACGATCTAAAGTACTCTCTAATCTTTGGATTCGAACTGATAATTGCTGCATATCCATGCAACCCATTTTTCAATAACGCACGAGCTTTCTTCGCAAAATCAAGTTGTTCCTGTGAATGCTGAAATAACAATACAGCGTCTTCTTTGAGCATGTATCCTTCCGGTGACACCTTGAAACCCTTGCCATAAAGTGTAACAAAGTCATACCTGAATGTACCACTGCGGAGCTCTTCGCACGAGAGTGGATCCCGTTTTCGTAACAAATCGAACCGCTGCAGCTCATCAAAATAAGCTCGAACCGAGTGAGTAAAAATACCTGATTTTAATAACATATCGCTTGCAATGTGATATGCGTGTTCTATCAAGACATCCATATGCTCAAAAATGGCCAGGGACTTGTAAGCAAGTTGCTCATTCCGCCCCAGCTCTCCAATCGAATAACGTTCAAGAATACCTGGTTTGACAAGAAAAGATGTCAGTTCATCCCTGGTTTCCCACAACTCGGCGGTGTCATCCAGAAATCCATCATACAGCTTCTTGAGTACAGGGTGCTCATACACTTGTTTGTGTACGCGACATATGAACTCGGAGATGGCAAATCCCTTATGTTTCAGAAATGAATTCAACTCCAGCAGTATGCCGTTATTATAGAAAATCTCTACCGTCAAATCAAAAAGTCGACACTCCAGATAGTCCTGAAAAGTAAGTGTCGAGCTTGCAACGCAGATTTCATCTATTTCTGGAGCGGTAAAAGTATTGCCGAACAGCAATACGGACCCGGCAGTATTGTGCATTACTCTAAAGCGTGTTTGTAAGCCAAACTGTTTACGGTATTCCGGCTTGGAAATTTCGGAACCTGGCAACATAATCAGCTGGTGGGAGCGTACAACATGGATACCTGCATCAATCAACTCGCAAATTGAATTGATATGTGCCTGCCTGGTATCTCCCGGGAGACCGAGAATGACCTCAGAAAAGCTGTGTGTCTCACTCAATTCCTGCTCAGAGACCATTTGAATCATCTCGACTAATGAAACATTTTGCCGTTTGACATTTTGCAACACAAGCGGGTCAGAAGATTGTATTGCAGCGCTGAGCATGGCTCCCTTTATAAGAGTTGCAGCCTCAAGTGCCCGCTTTTTATTATTTTTCGCGCCAATTCCGACAAAATAGGTCGGCCAGTTCAGCTTTTTTTGAATAATGGAAAGTTCGCGAGCAATTTCTATATCCTCATCGTACATTCCAAAGTTTGAATCAGCTACCTGCAGCGTTTTTACTACGGAACGCCGGGCGAGATACCATAATTCTTGTAAGACTCTTTCGACACTATAGCGCTTGATGGGGTTGAAATAGTCGTTTCCTTCCTGACAAAAGGAGCAGTGAAACGGGCATCCGCGGGTTATCTGGATGACTGGGGTATAACCCTGTTCAAGAAATTGGTCGCAGAGGCCGGTCAGATAGGGAGACGGAATCTCGTCCAGTGATTCAATCCGGGGTGGCAGGCCGCCGTCAACGAGCGTGCCACTGTGAATATAAAGACACCCCGGCAGATCCGTGCCCTGATTGCGTAGTGTATCAGCGTTAAATTTATGCTGCTTGAGCGCCTGGTAGAGTGTGAAGAAGGCGGCTTCTCCCTCACGATACACAAAGAAATCAATTTCAGGATGGTCATGAAGCAACTTTTCCTGTTCGACGCGGTTGAGTGGAAAATTCGGGCCTCCAAAAACAATGATGCAGAACGGATAGCGTTCTTTGATCCGTGATGCGAAAGCACGTGAAATTTCCGTGTTCCAAATGTACGTTGAAAAACAGACCATATCCGGTACCGTCAAGTCCAGGTGGCGAGCTAGCTCTGTCGGGCTTTTTACGAGAGTTACGGCAATTTCCGAGCCGAGCTTTTCAAGCGCGTAGGCCGCTACCAGGGCGATACCATATGGGACGGCATTGCAGGCATGGCCCAGATGAGTCAGATCCGCAAAAACAATATTTACTTTCATCTCAACAGGACTTTTAATTCGAGACTGATTCAGGGTGTCGGCGGTCATGACGGATCCTTTCCGCTTCTCTGGACAACCGGAACATACCGAGATGAATCTCTGGTGTCATAGGCGTCAAAGACGGCACAGACATGACGGACAAACAGTTCAGCTCCAGGTACTATGTTGATGGCATGATCCGAAACAGCAACGATACCATCAACGATTAATGGCTGTAGCAGATCCAGCTCCCGAGCGAAGTATGTGGAGAAGCTTATTCTGAAGACAGACTCAATCTTCTTGATATCCACAGAAAAATAACAAAACAGTTCATTGATGACCTCTCTTCTGAAAATGTCGTCATCACTAAGTCTATAGCCACGTAAGAGCGGAAAAACGCCCTTGTTCAGGCAGCCGGCATAGTCGTCAGTCGAATATACGTTTTGCGTATAATAATGGGTGAATCCTCCCAGACTTGAAGGTCCCAACCCTATAACCGATGGAGCTCTGCCCGCGGTATAGCCCATGAAATGTCTGCATAGACTTCGATTTCTTTTCGCAATAGAGAGTTCTTCTGTCATTTTTGCAAAATGATCAATGCCGATCGAGTCATAGCCGTGTTTATTGAGGAGCTCAGACGCCTCAATAAATATCATATATTTTTCCGTGTATTCAGGTAAGTCGGCCTTATTAATGGATGATTGATGCGGGTATATTTCCGGCAAGTGGAAATAATTGTAAATGGCAAGCCTGTCAGGCTGCAGTTGAATGGTTTCTTCAATCGTAGCGCGGAAGGTAGCACGTGTCTGGAGTGGCAGTCCGTACATGAGGTCGAAATTGACACTTTTAAATTGTACGCGAATATCAGGTGTCAATAATCCGGCTATGAGTTCCGGTGACTGAATGCGCCCTATTGCCATTTGCACATCAGGGTCAAAATCCTGAATTCCTAAAGATATCCGGTTGACACCGGATTCGGCAAAAAAATTGAGTTTGTCTCTGGTAACGGTAATGGCATCAATTTCCATCGTGAATTCAGCCAGTTTTTTTACATCAATCAGCGGCTTCAGTATCCGGATCAGAGATGTGAACTCCTCAGGCTCCATGAAAGACGGTGAACCGCCTCCCAAATGGAGTTCCTGGATATTGGGAGCCATGGAACAGGCCTTCAAGAGCTGTTGGAAAAGGGCTATTTCTTTTTGCAGCATTGTAAAAAAGGAGCTGATCTGGGTTCTATCGTGAGTAACTGTCGTGTAGCAGAAGCAGAATCTGCAGCGTCTGGTGCAAAAAGGGAAATGGATATAAAGAGAAATCGGCGGATTTTGGTCTAACAGTTCAACCAGCGTTTTTCGGTAGTCCTTTTCCGTAAAATTTTCCGACCAGGTTTTGCCGGTTGGATAACTGGTGTAGTAGGGGCCTATTGCTGAATATTTTATAAAAAGTTTTTTGAGGCGAGTCTCGTCAAATCTGCTCATAATACTCTTTCTGGGATTATTTATTCACACATCCCATTGAGATGGAAAAACTCGCGTACCATTTTCGTGGAGTTCAAAAAATGGCGGAACGCCTCGTACTTCAAAATGATTCTTGAGAAAATCAACATGATTTCCATGAGAAGGACGCACATCTATGATCCGGAATTTACGTCCTAGCAGCTGCAGAGGTATTTCCGATGCTCCAAATGTATATTTAAAATAGTCAACCCAGTTATATTTCAGTTCAATTTCTTCGCAAAAGGGGCCGTCGGGATGGGCAATGACAGCTTTCTGGAAAAGAAAGAGGTCCGCAAGCACGAGTCTGTTAAAACTGATTTCCCGTTCTTCAAGATAACCACACATAATACTGAAAAATTCTGCATAAAATGGAGTCCTCTCCAACAGCAGCTCAAGAAAAATCCCGTCCGGTGGATCAAAGGGAATACCACCGTACGGGACCGGTTCAATCAGATGCGATTCGCCCTTTTCCTGTACTGACAGGGCGCATTGTGCAAGTCGCCGGAACGATCTCATGACCGTTGGATACTCTGTGGAGTTGGAGACGCTCCGAGCGTATTCTATCAGCTCCGTAATGACAATACCGAACATCTTATTAAGAAAACGAAGTATGAAAAATGCCAACCGGTCGTCATGAAGCGTCAGAGCATAGTAGCCGGTTACGAATGCATTAATCCACTGCTGTTTCGGCATGGTCGATGTACTGACCACAATTTCCACATACTCCTGGACGGTAACGATTTCTCTGCTTTTTGTGTAGCGGTTGGGAATAACCTTTGTTTGAAACTCATATTGATCACGGCTTTCTTTGGTTGCCATGCCGGTGTTTGGAAACAGAAACAAAGGGTAGACGTACAACTGTTCAAAAACCGATGGACTTAATGACAACTCAATGCCCTGCAAGTACGACCGATACGTTTCCAAGGGAAGCCCTAATATAAGTTCCGTGTACGAATAGAATCCGTTGTGACGATATTCGTTCTTGATCTGTCTGAATTCGTCGTTATCATAGTTTGATCGCTTAACGGCTTTAACAACATCGCCGTTAAGGCTCTGCAGTGAAAGGGTGACCCGAAATCCTATGCCGGCGGCTTTCAAAATACGGCCGATCTCAATTACCCTGCTGGAGGCATGTTTCGCCCAACTCACGCCGATAAACAGGGGGAATCCGTGCCTCTTTCTGCAATCGGCGAGCATCCGGCTGATTTCAATATCCCGGGGCATAATACCGAAGTTCGAGTCAGCCATGGCTATGTAGCGAATTTTATGCCTGCCTATCCACTCAATTTCTCCTCGAACCTGTTCCATCGGCTTCAAGCGCATTTGATGTGAAGGAAGATTCCCCCATGTACAGTAGGTGCACTCGTATGGACACCCGCGGTTCGTTTCCCAACAGATACCAGAAAATTCAGAATAGTGCAGATCATAAAAAACGTCAAAGGTACCGTCAAGAAAGGGCGACATGAGGTGTTCCAGACAGGGGTTCACTTCCGGGGCGGTCACTCTCACGCAACCCGTCGCTCTTTCCTTATAGATAATGCCGGGAATATGGTCAAATGATTCATGTCGCAGTAATGCTGTGCAAATTTGTACAAATACTTCTTCCCCTTCACCGGTACAAATCATATCAAAGGCAGGATTGCTTGTTAAAAAATCGAGCGGCGAAGTCCCGGTTTTGGGAATTGCGGGGCCACCAGCGACAATAAGTGCCTGCGGAAAGCGTGCCCGGATCGCACTGGCTGCCTGCCGGGTAATGTTAAGATTCCACAAAAAACAGGAGAAGCCAATAACTGCGACATGTTCGAGTCGTAACGCCAGTTCTTCCGGATTTTCTCTTTTGAAAATAATCTCACATAGATTAAAATTATTGTATAATTCCTGTTTGCATCGTACGCTCGAATAAAGCTGACCCGCAGCCAGTGGCAGAAGGTTAATATTTGATCCGGTCCCGAATTGAGCTATGTAGATGTTTTTTTTCATCCCCGTTACTTCCGTTGCTTCGCGTTTTTTGGTTATTATCGTTTTTCCGGGCTTGACAACAGCGTTCAGTCTAACACATCATTGCAATACCACCCGCTATTGTCTGAGGGGCCTCCAATTTGTCATTATTGTGCCGTATCTCAGACGAGACCACCCAACTGAATTTGAGGCGATTACACTCGTTATCTCCAATTTCCTGTGAAAGTTTTTGTAGAAAACCCTGGGAATTATTCGAAATCAACTGATAATATCGCACACCGAGTTCGATCTCCCTGCTTAAATCTTCCCGGCCGGCTTCATGCAGTATTTCAAGCATTACCTGATAGGCACAGAGTCCATTTATGGGCTTAGCAATTTCATCCATTGTAGATTTTCTGATAAAGTTATACCTTATTGAGGAGGATTGGTCAGATCCAGAACTGCTGTTGATATCCAGACACACTCCGGATTTTTTTTCGAATTTATCAATAAACAGTTCAAATATTCCCACCCTGCTGTGAAAAAGATTTGACTTGAACTCTGCTTCATCTCCTGTGGCAAAATCATTTGAAATAATCGCTTCCTCAATAACTGTTTCAACGTAGTTCCTCGTCATCTCAAAGATGGTCTCCCGAATAGCCCGGAAGTACATGATCATGATAACACCTAATACGAACCTTCTGGTTTTACGCATATCTTCAGCGGAGTAAGTTTTGTTCCGGTGTACAAGAAAGGGTGGCTCTTGCTCGTACACAAACCCGTGTTTTTCCTTCTCCAACCAGAAAGTAGAACCTGGCAACAACACCAGCGGCGACATATTCAGCTTGATAGGAGAAAGACTTAAAGCAAAATCGACTGTCTTTCTGAAGATATAAAATGTATCGCCCGGCAATCCGTAAATCAGATCGAGACTCAATTCAAGATTAGGGACAATTCCTCGCATCATTTCTATGCGTTTCCGGAACAATTGCGGCCCAACCTTTCGATTCATAAGCCGCATCGTTTCCAAATTCACACTCTGCATTCCAAAATGATACTTGTGCTGCGAAAGCTCGAGTTGCTTTACAGATAGCACAGCGGACTCATCCATAAAGGCAATATCCAGTGTCAATGTCGTAGGGATTTTATATTTGCACTTCGCGATTGTGTCCGTAATCGCTTTGGCTCTCTCTTTTGTGTAAAAAATACAGGCATCAATAAAATAGACTGCCGCAACGTTAGGATTGTTGTAGATGATTTCCAGGTCACTAAGTACCTGCTCAATGGGAAACAGGTTAAGTTTTCTATCCATGTTTTCGCCCATCCACATACAATAGCCGCATTTAAATATACATCCCCGGTAAGTTTCAATAAAGACACAATGACGTTTGCCATCGTTCAGGTTAATCACTCCGGTTTGAAAGGGCGACGGAATTACAGAAAGATCTTCGGGTATAAGTGGATCTGGGTGGTGGCCTGCTATGATATTTCCATTGTTATCTCTATAGGTAACCCGTGAAACACGTGGTTCAACATCAGGCCTTAAACCATTCTTCAAAAGAGCTTTCAGTCTTTTCTCCCCGCTCCCACAGACAACAAAATCGAATGCCCTATTCTTATTCATAAATTCGACAGGCATATAGGTAACTTCAGGGCCACCGACAAAAATCTTTATCGCAGGGCACGTCGCACGGAGAGTCCTGGCGCTCTTTCGCACAAGTTCTATATTCCATACATGGGCTGAAAAACCGACCGCCACTGGTGCATGCGCTGTTATTAGTTCGACCACCGCTTCATTCTGAAGCGAGGCTGGCACATTCAAAATAATTATTTCATATCGCTGAATTATATCCGGATCACTGTCTGCGCTTGCTTTGAGTAGAGCCGGAGCCAATAAATTCGGTTCAACCGACATATCGCCAGGCGGGTAAATACCCTCCATGTAAATCCCCACCAGGAGAACCCTTTCTTTTATTATTAAATCATGGTTTATCATAAGCACCTTTTCGGACACCGATTAATCTTCTGAATTTCATACTGCATAAACGGAATGATGGACGCCGCTTGCGGTAAACGGTAGCATCAATCATGCGTGTGATACCCTGTCTGTATAGTTGCCAGAACACTGTAGACATCGTCCCGGTGCCCCGGAAAATTCCGCACCAGATCCGACAGTTGAAACGCCTCAAAACGATACCGCCAGGAATCTGAATGCTCCAGCATGGCAACACACTGTGCATGGTCCGCGCAACCCTGTTCATGTTTCCCCGCAACAACCTGCCCGAGCCCGGCAAACAGTGCCATGTAAGGATTATCAGGATATGAGACGCGCAGGGCGTTGACCCACCTGACGAATTTAACAGCGTCGCCACCAGGGGCAAGGTTCTTGTTCCCGATATAATTTCCGGCCATGTTGAAGGTCAACCAGATGTTCTTGATCAAATCCCGCGATGGAATCGTATCGCCGGGAATGGAAAACAGATTCGGCCCCAGCGGCAGAGAACGGTCCTCCCGCAATTCACGGTTAGCAGAGCTTTTGGTTGGTATGAAGTCAATGGCATCACCGCTGCTGCTCTTTGTTTTGTCCGAAGAGGTTGCCTTACTGGTTGCCTGGTACAGAGAAAATGATGACCAATCCAGATTCAATTCAATTGAAAGCCGATAGGTTTGCATCATCTGGGCAAAGGTTTCTTGGCCAAATAACCCGATAATATAATTTCCGCCTACGAAAAATTCGGGATATCCCTCCAGGAGTGAGGCAATTCTCCTGAATGTCGCAGGTGTACCCGGTTTTTTCATCCTTCGCAGCATCTGAGCGCTTCCCGCCTCAATGCCTATTTTGAAACCTATACAGCCGGAGGCCTTCATCACATCCAGCAGTTCTTTTGTCAGTGAATTGGTGATCAGTCCATTATTGGCTGACCAGGTAATACCATGGCTCAGGCGCAGTGGAATCAACCCCTCCAAAAACTGTATGGTTACTGCCGGTGCCGCCAACAGATCATCATCCAGCGCCTCAAAGTGCCTAACTCCGCGTTTCTCAACCAGATAACACACCTCGGCAAGAGCAGACTCAACCCGATGACTGCGCACCCCTTTCCCCATGAATGTCCGCACTCCGCAGAAAGCACAATCACAGCGACAGCCTCGATTTAGTTGAAAAACACTATAGACCGTATCCTGTCCCATCATCCGCGAATAGGGATTAAGGCACCCGGCCTGACAGTACGCTTCCACTGCTACCTGACGGTAGCTCTCGATTAAATTCCCGCGAATCTCAACCGGTGCAGGATCTCCAGCCGACTCCCGGACACTGCCTGCGTGATGGAAAAAGATGCCGGGCACTTCCGGATGACTACTCTTGTCCGCCAGCAGAAGATCCATCAGGTAGTTGATCTTGTATTCACCCTCACCATCAATGACAAAATGACACAGATTACGCTGCAGATATCCTTCGATTTCATTGCTGGATGTGGGGCCGCCGGCTATGACAAGGTATCGTACCTTGCTCATCAGGTGAGTGAGGAGATCGGTCAGGGGGTGCGGTTTATTGAAAAGGTCGGTGTAGACCGTAAGGCAGGAGACAGCAATGATCGATGGCTGGATGTGCTCAAGCACCTCGTCTAGCATTTCCAGCCAGACATGGAAATCATAGTCGGGATCAGCGATCAGGCGCTGCAAGAGCTGCAGGTTGAGATCATGCACATCAATCCGGATATCCCGGCCGGAAAGCGAGGTAACCAGCCATTGCAGACCCGTGGGGGGGTAGGCATAATAACCGCGGTTCCGGATAACATCGACGTTGATGGCATCGAATAGAAACTGTGGCGCCTGCAGCAGAAGCAGCTTTCTCTGTGGATGAAAGCGTTCTTTGAGAAGTTCCGCATAGTCCCGGAGCGGCTGTGATGGCGCTGGTTGCTTCACGTGTATGTCCCGCAGGTTGCTATCAGTAGTATTTACCTTCACCAGCGTCAATCGGCACCATGCAACCTGCCATCATGGATGCGGCAGCGGAGCAGAGAAACGTCAAGAGCGGGACAAGCTCATCAGCCTGTGCCAGATGCCCGCGCGGTAGTCGCTGTTTAATAAACTGCCCGACAACGTCCGGTTTATCTGCAGACAGACGCTCCCATGAATTGCCGGGAGCAAGAAACCCACCGGGCTGAATGCCGGTCACTACCAGTGAAGATCGTGCCAGTTCATTGCCCAACGAGCGGACATATGCCGAAAGAGCCGTTTTTGCGGTATTATAACCGACCGAAGCAACCGCTTCCCTCCCTGCGATGGAACCGACATGAACAAGATTCCCCTGTGATCGTTTCAGCATGTCCGGAACAACAAGGCGGTTTATTTCGGCAGCGGCAACAACATTCAGGGTTAATAGCTTCACCAGATCAGCAGCTTCCAGCAGTGGTTCACGTAACCCGAGACCTCCTCCTGCAACATGCAACACCACATCAATCTGCCCCAGAAAAGTGGTCACTTCGTTAACAGAACCCGCTATCGCCTGTGTATCAAGGAGATCAACGGCAACAACCATGTGTCTGTCTGATTGCTCACAAGAGTGGGCAACCGTCTCCAGTAGTTCTTTAGAACGGGCAAACAATGCCAGTTCTGCACCCATGCCGGAGAAAGCCCTCGCGCATACAGCACCCAACCCACGGGAGGCACCGGTAATCAGTATCTTCTTCCCTTCGATACGGCTCATCAAACAAACACCAGATGGTCTCGATCAAGATTGATGTACTCGAGGATCATTTTATTTTTTTCATTTACTACACAATGATGATTACAATGACACGGCGGCCTGATTTTAAGAAACTGCCGTTTATCAGCAAACCACCCCTCTTTGAAGCTGCGGTCAAGAATGGAGAACAGCAGGCCCTCGTCAAGATTGTAGGCTTTGTCATGACAGGAATAGACATTCATGTCTGCTCCGACCACCGGATTAATCTGGATATACGGGCACCAGTCATAGCTTTTGTGAAAGGTGCAAAGCTGCTCATAGTAGGAATCGAAAATTTCGAACGAAACGGATTGAAACTCGCTGATAGCCAGCTCTATCTGCTCCTTGACCTGATTGAAATGGGGAGCGTGGTAGCGGTTATTTTCATCGGCATCGTTACTGATAAAGCACGGGGCAACTTTCACGCTGTGCAGACCCATGTCGTGAAATTTGTGCACAAGATCGTAGACATGGGAATAATTTGTATTATCTACGATAACAACCACGCCGAGAAGACATTTGGCACTTTTCTTTCTGAATTCAGTCAAGTTTTTGATAACACGTTCAAACTCAGTTTCTGAAACGCCACGATAGTTGGCATAACTACGACCGTCCCATCCGTCCATGGATACCCTGATCCAACTGCCATTTGATGCAAATAGTTCTGCAATCTCACCGGACAGAAGCGCACCATTTGTCAGGGCGGCAATTTTAATACCGGCACCCGCAAGGCGTAGAACGGTTTTCATAAGATACGGGTAACAGAGCGGATCGCCGCCGCCACTAAATGTAACCGCCTTGACCCCCATGTCGATAAAATCATCCACCAGCTCAATCATCTTGGACTCGGGGATATGATCGCGCACTGACATGTCTTTGCCTAGCTGGATGGTATCCCGGCGATACGCGCAGTACCAACAGTCATGGTTGCAGACATTGGTCGGTTTTACACGGACATGCAGCGGGGCAAGGATCTGTGGGTTATCCGCAGCCAGGGAATCAAGCTTGTCCTTAAAATGAAACAGCTTCAATTTAGAATACAGAATCCCCATGCCTGCTCCCAATCCTGAAAATCAGGATCGCACAAGATGTAACGTCGAGGCTGTCGTGAAATAATAATCACCGGTATAGCTACAATGCCTGAACACTTCAAGCCAGTCATCAACATGCAGAACTGTTGTTCCAAGAACAGTCCAGTCGTGAAAAAGGTCGCGTTCTTCTGCCGTGCGATATGCTCCCACCGATATGTAGCTTTTCCCTTTGCCAACCCGTTGGATTTCGCGAATGGCGTTCATTACGTCCTTCAGGTTGAGCATGTAGATCGATGCAAACGCCATAACAAAATCAAAAGAGTGGTCTAGAAACGGCAGGTCTTGGTAAGATGCCAGTTCAACATCCGCCCTGACCGACTCCATGCTGTTTTCCAGAGGGTAGGGATGATTTTCGATCCCGCGAACGGTGATGCCGGGGAGCAATTCCTTGAGGTCATGTAGAAAAAACCCCTTCTTGCAGCCAACGTCAAGAATCCGGGAGGAAGATGTCAGGCCATAACGTTGCACAAGAAGCGGAATCATCTTTTTCCAACGGCCGTCGTAACGATATCCGCCATAACCGTTTTCCCGGGTGCCGTCATAATATTCCCGCCCCAGTTCAAAAGCGGTAATTCGATTCCGGATCGTGCGGAAACCCACTGGAACGGTCCGTTGCACCTGGCCATGCGGGTAGCCGATATCAAATTCGTGCATACTGTTACCCACTTGTATGTTGTTTCATAGAGACAATTTCCCTGCCGTCCAAATCTGGAACTGGCGTTGTTTCATTCTCTCGGTTGCGGTCTTCTCTCCTGAAGCAACCCGGACGCAATATGTTAGCAACTCATCGGCAAGGCATTCCAGAGAATTTTCGGCAAGCAATCTTCCGGCGTCAAAATCAATATCATCCGGCAAGGCGTTGCATGTTTCTGTCGTTGAGGATATTTTAATCACAGGGCAGATGGCACTACCCGTTATCGCCCCGTATCCGGTTGAAAAACAGATCAGATTTGCCCCGGAGGACACTAATCCGGTAACCGATTCCAAATCGCCGCCCGGTCCCTGCATTATGCTCAATCCGGCAGGTGCAGCCGGCTCCCCGTAACCAACTACGTCTTCAATCGGGGTTGTGCCACCCTTCAGGACAGCTCCGAGGCTTTTCAGGTAACTGTTAATTAGGCCGCCCTCAATATTTTTCGGTACGACGTTGTCACTGATGTTCAGACCAAGTTTGCCGGCAATCATAAGATACCAGTTCAGCGCATCCTGAAATTTCTCTGCAACTTCAAGGCTGCGGAATCTTGAAAACAGCATATTGAAGGTTCCCAGCATCTCGGGAATTTCTGACAGGATCGCGGCGCCACCTCCCTGGATTACCCGGTCAGCAACGGCACCGATCAGCGGATTTGCCGTAATTCCGGAGAATGAGTCGGAGGCACCGCACTCCGTTCCCAGCACAAGAGAACTCAAAGGGCAGCTCTCACGGGCAGCGGGCTGAATGGAGAGCAGCCGCTGTTGTATCAGTTCAACAGCAGAAGCGACTGTTGACCGTGTACCGCCGGATTTTTGAATCGTCATCCAGTCCACCGATTTGCCACTGTCTTCAATGGTAGTGTGCAATGCCGCATGAACCCTGGTATAATCGGTCTGTTCGCACCCCAGATCCAGTATCAGGCACCCGGACACATTGGCGTGTCCGACAAACCCGGCCAGGACTTTTAGTACACGATCTATCTGCCCGGTAGAGGCGCATCCGCACCCTTCCGTATGAGGTATGGCAACAATTCCATCGAGAGCAGGAGCATATTTCTTAACGCAGGGTTCCAGTATCGCTGCAATCTGTCGGGCTGTTTCAGCAGCACACATGGACGTCGGCACCACCAGATAATAGTTTCGGGTTCCCACACTTCCGTTTGGTCGCCGGTATCCCTGAAAAGTCATGGCGGCATATTCAGGTTTTAGCTCGGTCAAAGGAGGAGGGGCAAATGCTGCCGGGTTACTCTCCGGTATATCCGGCAGTGTGTTCCCTTCGGTCAGCAGTTCACCCTGTGTGATTCCCTTTGAGCGCGCAAAGGGATAACCAAACTGAGTGATATATTCTCCATCCGGAACATCACGCAATGCAAAGCGGTGCCCCCGCCGGACCGGTGTGGTGGTGACCAGTCTCCGCCCCTCAATTTCCAGTTGAGTACCGGCAGGAATCTCTTTTTTCGCAATTGCAACAGGATCATTTCCAAACCGTATGTAGAGGTCGCAGTGTTCCATACTCATGCCATTGTTTCAATCGGGGCGACAATCATGTTGGCGTAAAACTCGTCCCTATCAAGAAACGGGTACAAATCTTCCAATGGCTTGGAAACAATTGAACCATCAGGTTTTTTCAGGGAGGATACCCGGGGAATCAGTGGTTGATCCTCCGGCATCATAATTTCGCAGATAAAAGGTCCGGTCTGATTGAGAACCGACTCCAGCTGATCATCTAGTTCCCTTTGATTGTTGATGCGCAGCGAGGGAATACCGTAAGCTGTTGCAACCTTGATAATGTCCGGACAGATTACACCGCTACCCCGGTCTGAACCGACATGACGGCCAAAATGATTCTGCTGCATCAGTTTGATAGTCAAGTAGCCGCCATTGTTGAGGATAAAAAGGATTACCGGCAGTTGATAGGTCACCAGAGTCTGCAACTCCTGGATGTTCATCTGCAGACCGCCGTCACCGCTTATGCAGATCGTTTTACGACGACCACTGCCAAAGCATGCTCCGATCGCCCCCGGGAGACCGAATCCCATGGAGGCATGCCCGCTCGAAGTAAACAGCCTTTGGCCGGCTTTGGTTCGGAAGGTCTGCATGGTACAGGTAAAACTGGTTCCCATATCGGTGACAACGACAGCATCGTTCCCAAGCTTCTGCGCCAACTGATCTACAAAATAGAATGAATTCACACCCACCGTGTTGGTGCGGTATTCAGGAAGCATCACCGGGTATTTAGTTTTCCATTCGCGGCAACGGGTGAGCCATTCAGGAGATGCAGGAGTCTTGTCATCCGGGAGAAGATGAAGCAGTTCACGTATAAATTCCCCGACATCGGCCAGCACCGGCACATCAGCCCTGATGGAAGGTTTATCGAGCTCTTTCTGGTCTATATCAACCACTATCCGTTTCGCCCCGCGGGCGAATGCCCTGAAGTTATAACCAATCTGCGGAACAGACATACGGGAACCAAGTATCAACAGAAGATCGGCGTTCTGAACGGTGAAATTTCCAGCCCGATCCCCCATTATACCGCTTCTGCCGATATACTGTTTATGATCGGTCGGTATCAGATCGCTGCTGGTCCATGATGACACGACCGGAATGCCAAGCTTTTGAACAAGTGTGATAATCTCACGTTCTGCTCTGGCCAGTCGTATTCCGTAACCGGTAATAAGAACCGGACGCTCAGCCTGCTGTATCAAACGTATGCACAGCTCAACCTGCTTTGAAAACGCAGAGCGCTTACCCGGTGCGCACGACACCTCCGGGACATAACGTACCAATTTGTCATATTCTATCACCCGGCTCTGGATATCAAGCGGTATATCGATCCATACAGGGCCTGGTCGCCCCGTTATTGCCAGATAATATGCCTTCTGCAAATGATATTTTATCGTGAGTGGATCAGTAACAGTGACGGCATATTTCGTGATCGGTTTGACCAGTTCAACAATGTTACTTTCCTGAACACCGAATTGCCGAAGGCCGGTATCAGCAATCAGGGTATCAGACGTGACCTGGCCGGAGATGAAGATCGTCGGGATAGAATCAATCCAGGCGCCGCATACTCCCGTGGTTGCATTGGTGCCGCCGGGGCCGGAGGTGACCAGAGCGACACCCGGCTTGCCGGTAATCCGCGCATATCCTTCTGCCGCCATGGCCGCAGCCTGTTCGTGATGAGTGGCGACGTAGCGTAACCTCTCTTCAGACGCAACGGCATCCACAAGATGCATTGCTCCGCCTCCGCTTACGGCAAAGACTTCACGAACACCGATGTCGGCAATAAATGAGAATATATACTCGCTGAGTTTAATCATGTTTTCTGCACTCTCTAATTGCATGAAAAAATCATGCCTGCCGGTTCATGTACAAAATGATCGCCTTCATAAAATCGCCGTTGTTTCTGTAATGCGGCGAAGAAATCAGGTTGCCGTCAACAACCACATCCTGTTCGAGGTATTCTGCACCGGCATTTTTCAGATCATCAGCTATTGCAATGAATCCGGTTATTTTCCGACCACGGACGATCTGAGCCGAAATACAGACCCACGGCCCGTGACAAATCGCTGCGACAAGCTTTCCCTGTTCAAACATTTCCCGGACAAAGGTCAGTACCTCCTTGCGAATCCGGAGTCGGTCGGGAGCTTCAAAACCACCGGGAATGATTACCAGATCAAAGTTATCGGCTTTCAGATCAATGGTGTCGATCGTTGGACGGGACGGGACACCGTATTTCCCGGTAACATTTTCCTTACCGGGGGTTGCCACGTCCACCAGATATCCTTCTTCGAGCATACGGTAATAGGGATAGGTAAATTCCTCATCCTGAAAATTTGCTGCTGTAATTATGACAGCACGTTTCATACCGGCCTCCTGTAGTTTCGAGATACATTAGGTTCACCTCAATTGCATTGCAACAACCGAGCAGCCGCATCCTCAATCTGTCCGAGATCCATCCGGGACATACAATGCAACCCGGATTCGCAACGATTTGCAAGGCAGGGGCGAAGCGGGCAATCCGATGGTGAGAGGATTAATTGACTATTGCCATAGCAATAAACTTCATCCGCACCCGTAGGACCGAAAAGTCCAATTACTTTTTTATTCAGCGCAAACGCCACATGCATACCCAAACTATCATTAGAGATAAGCAGTCTGCATGAGTTGATCCAATCCATATACTCATGCATATTCGCTTTACCTTCCTGCCAGGAAACTGAAAAACCCATCTCATTGAAATGTTTTTCCAGCATCTGCCACAATTCCATCGGCATTCCTTTGACCGGCCACTTCGATCCGACCTCATAGTTAAGGCCGATATCGTAAAGTTCCGTTGTTTTGGGCTTGTAGCCGATCATATACGGTTGGCCCTTCCAGGTGTCGCCCATCATTTCAATGAGCACCTGCTGCCAATATCCCTTTATCAAATCGCTCTTCTTATTAGCGATATAACTCATGAAGTCCAGTCCTTTTTCGTAACCGTGATACAAACCGCTCACCGACTCGAAACGGAATCCGTATTTTGTCCATGCATCGATCATATCCGCCAGGGCACACACCCCGCCGATTTTTTCCAGGTTTATCAGAATGTCAAATTTTTCCCGCATCAACTGAAACGGTACAAACTCATCCCAGACCAACACCCGGTCAATCAGGTGATTTCCTTGTAGAAGCAGTTCAGCATTTGCGGTAATCAGCCAGGTAATATGGGCATCCGGATATTTCTCCTTGACCGCCCACAAAATCGGCGTGGTACGCAAGACATCCCCCAGACTGGGAACTTTACCGATCTCCGGGTCGAGAGTTTCGGAATAGCCAAGTTTTATAATAAGAATTTTTATTGACATTACTTCTCCTGCATCAAATGAAGTTCACATGATCCGGTATGCTGTTCAAAAATGATAGAAATTCGTTTATGCGTGCCATCCGGCAGTTGACCCTGCATTCATGGCATATTTCAAGTTCATGCTCAGCAAATGCAATGGATCTTTTTCGTCTTTCGCCCAAAAAAATGGTTTTCATTGATTCGTCGTATATATTTCCCACCTTGAAACGTTCGTCATCCAGGAAAACGCTGCAGGTATAAAAATCACCTCGAGATGACAGGTAGCCCCAGAAAGGTAACGCACAGCAGGATGAAAAACGTTGCATTCCCGTATGATAGGCTTCTGCTGAGCGTTTACGGTAAATCACGACGGTCCCGGCGGTGCTGGTGCTGGCAAACGCCAGAACCGTTTTATCAATTACATCGATCAGTTCAGCACTATACGTAAAACCGCTTTTATTACGCATTTGCGGGTGCTCCGAAAACGGCTTGAAACTCAGGTAATCAGCACCGATATCGGAGTAAAGCGTAAGAGCTCCCTCAATATCTATCATATTCTGTTGAATCATCAGAAACTGCACACCAATCGTTACCGGAAGATTGCGTTTCTGTTTAATCCTGACCGCCTCTTTCAGGCTGGTGATGGTTCGCTCAAAAGCAGACGGCATGACACCATGCACGGTTGCATATGTTTCCGGAGTGGCGGCGTCAACACTGAACCGGATCCAGGTCAGTGAAGGAAGCAGGTTTTCCCACAACACCGCGTCCCCGATCATGCCATTGGTTGTTATGGAGACATTTATCCCGCATTTTTTGGCGTGAGCTGCAATTTCTACCATGCGCAGATGCAGGAGCGGTTCGCCTTCGCCGGCAAACATGATGCTTTTTACCCCCAGCTGCCCCATTTCAGTAATGCGCGTCATCAGGACATCGGCATCAAGCACAACCTGCTCATCGTGAGCAAAGTCGAGCCCGCAGAAGAGACAGTGATGGTTACAATAAGAGACAGGACTTATCTCCAGATAAATCGGTGCAATCAAGCGATTTTTCTGCCAGTCAGCAACCCGGTCCAAATGCCAGTAGAGTTTATGGCCGTCGATGGCAAAGCGGTCCTGATTCATCTGCTATTCACCGATATTCCTGATTTCAACACTGGTATGCCCGAAGATCTGAAAACGGTCCGTCTTCAGTTTTACATCACAGGGATTGCAGTTTCCGTAACAAGAGCAGGGTCTGAATTCGTCAATGCAGTCTTCATTGAAATCAGCATCAAGGATATGGGTGATCGGTTTTCTTCCGTTGTACAGATCAGCATGGCATTTGTACACATTTCCTGCCGGATCAACAATGATTTCAGTTGTCCGGCACTCGCACTTTTTTATGTTTTTGGCAGCTATGCTCTCATCATATTTGAATGTGCCATATATGACACCATCATGCTCACCCAGAAATTCTTTCAACCGGAAATCAAGTCCCAGAGCACGACACCGCGCCTGAGCTGCCAGGATATGAGCACGGCATTGTGCATCCGGATGCTCGATACCATAGAGTCCGACCCTAAACCCAGCCTGTTGCAGCTGTAATGTTTTTGTAATCAGGTCGTCGAGATTGTTCTGCCCGGGATGATAACTGGCGCGGATAGCCGCATAGGGAGCTTCGCGCGTGAATCTCCAGACAGGGACGTTGAGAATGAAGGCATCGACGTCAAACATCAGATTCGTCATGAGATCCATCTGTATATCCGGCTTGACCTCATTCACAAACCGGTAAAAGCCGCTATAGAGGGTCGGCTCACCGCCTTGCAGTGTAAGCGGCAGGTCGGGTCGTAAAACAAGCCGGTTTGCAGCAGCAATCCAGGCTTCCGTCGACATTTGACTTCTTACCGCCGGGGACTTGACCGCATTGTGACGATTAATGCAATAAGTACACGCCAGATTACAAGCAAGGGTCAGAAAGTAGGCCACATAATTATGATGTTCTTTCGGAACTATGGCATTCATAATGTTCGTCACCAGTGATACTGTGCGCATCTCCGCAGTACTCCGAATAAGCTCATTCCGAGTCCCACATCATTCTGCGAGGTGCCAACTCATAGATCGGTTTATTACCCCAGGGGATGTCCATCTCCAGCAGACACTCCACCAAATCAGGAGTCAAATCTGTCAGCAGCATGGCATCATAGTTCACCTCTTCCAGTTCTGCTAGGTGATAGAGCGGTAACCAATAAAAATGGCCTCTTCCGGTGAATTTGGATTAGTGGTCGATTAAAAACAGGAGCACTGCTCCCCTTTATGCAGGTATGATTGTTTTTGCGAGAAACGATCTAATCCAGCGAAAGAGAAGCAATGCTCATAAAGAC
>Ga0194061_1000049_pt1 | contig 59890 bp, 69 predicted proteins | sample SepL2221m_MetaG_FD_163423 | JGI IMG/M metagenome (GOLD analysis project Ga0194061, IMG submission 163423) | Anoxic zone freshwater microbial communities from boreal shield lake in IISD Experimental Lakes Area, Ontario, Canada - Sep2016-L224-21m | ecosystem: Environmental > Aquatic > Freshwater >... | reverse complement strand
CGACGATGTCATGGATGAGGCGCCCCTGCGTCGGGGAGTAGTCAGCGCAAATAATCGATGGGGCAATACCGTTGCGATTTTGACTGGCGATTACCTCTTCGCAAAATCTTCTGCCTTATTGGCGGACTTGGGTCCGGAAGCGGTTCGCCTACAAGCCAGCACATTTGAACGATTGGTAATTGGCCAGATCAGCGAAACCCAAGGCTTCACAACTGGTTTAACGCCGCTTGAGCACTATCTAAAGGTGGTTGCGGATAAGACCGGTTCTTTAATCGCTGCCAGCGCTCGCTATGGTGCAATGGTTACTGGCGCGGATGCCGAAGTCATGGAGACCTTGACCAAGTTCGGTGAAGCTATCGGAGTAACTTTCCAATTGGCTGATGATGTTATCGATATCGCCAGCACTACCAATGAATCAGGCAAGACTCCGGGCACCGACCTACGTGAAGGGGTGCCAACTTTGGTCACGCTCTTCGTCTTGGAATCGGAAGATTCAAAAGATGCCCAGCTTCGCGAACTACTTTCTGCGCCAATCACTGATGAGGCAGTTGTAGCTTCAACGTTGGTCGCGCTGCGTAAGCATGACGCGATGGCAAAATCTCGTGCCCTGCTTGAAAGTTATGCGGAAGATTCTCGAAAACTTTTGGCGACCTTGCCAGCTGGAGCGGCAAAAGAAGCCTTAATCTCCTTGTGCGAAACGGTCATCAACCGAACTGCTTGATTTAACTAGATCAACACCTAAAGCAATAAGCGCGACCCAGATAACTAAGAATCCAACCCATCTGCCGACCGACATCGCCTCATGCTTAACCCAAACTCCCAAAATGAAGTTAATTGTTGGAGTAATGAATTGAAGCAATCCAATAATGCTAAATGGCAGTCGTACTGTTGCGCCGTTAAATAAAAGGAGTGGAGTTGCAGTTACGGCGCCGGCACAAATTAGTAACACCGTAATCGTCCACCCGTGACCAAACTGGCCTTTGCCGTGGGAGCCCAACCAGATAACATAAAAACTATAGGGAACCAGCGAGATTAAAGTTTCAATCGTCAAACTCTCGAGCGAACCTAGCCCCAATTTCTTCTTTACAAAGCCATAACTGCCCCAAGAGATTGCAATAGTCAACGAGATCCACGGGAGGCGGCCATAATCGATAGTCAGCACGCCGACGCCAACAAAGGCCACTAAAACGGAAACCCATTGCAACTTACGAAGTTTTTCGTGCAGGAAGATGGTTCCGTAGGCGATCATTACCAACGGATTAATGTAATAACCCAATGCCGAGTCGACGATATGTCCGTGGTTCACGGCCCAGATGTAGGTGAGCCAGTTCACGGAAACCAGGGCCGAGGCAAAAGCCAATTTCCAAACGATATGCGGAACTTTTAAAACTGCGAACGTGGTGCGCAATTGTTTGGTGAAGGCTAAAGCGATCAGACAAAAGAGCAAGGACCAGATAGCGCGGTGGGAGACGATCTCTAGTGATCCCGCTTTATCGAGCAAGGGCCAATACAGTGGAAAGAGCCCCCACAAGACATAGGCGCTAACTCCAAAGGTCAGACCCAAACGATATTTATTCAAGATTGATGGTTAGCGATAGTTCGTAAATTGGACCGCAAACTCCCAAGGATGGTTTTTAACCAATGCAATGGCATCCTGGAGATCGTCTCGACTCTTGCTGGTGACTCGGAGGGTCTCTCCTTGAATCTGAGATTTGATGGTCTTAGGACCTTCATCACGAAGCAATTTGGCGATTTTCTTGGCATTCTCAGTGGAGATGCCCTCTTTAAATTCGCAGGAGACCTTGTAGATCTTGCCTGACAGAACTGGGTCGGTTGCCTCGAGATGCTTCAAGGAGACCGTGCGTTTAACCAACTTATCCCGGAAGACCTCGAGTGCGGCTTTAGCCCGCTCCTCGGTGTCGGCCTCAATCAGGAACTTATCGCCGGATTTCTCAATCTTGGTCCCGGTGTTCTTGAAATCAAAGCGGGTGCCAATCTCTCGGTCGGTCTGATTGAAGGCATTATCGACCTCCATGTGGTCCACTTGAGAGACGATATCGAAGCTGGAATCAGTGGCCATTTTTCCCCCAAATATTTAAACGTCAACTAATTTGTGCGCTATTCACGCAGGATACACCGCCAATAAATATCGGGTGTATTTAATGGGGCAATGGAAACCATGGTTCAAGAAGGCCTATCTGCGCTCCTCATCCGCGACCTATGTGAATGCTCACACTGCCGCCACCCACAAAATGGTCAGCGCCTCAGCTCCGTCCTGGATCTGCCAATAACCGTCAGTGTTGAGCGTGTCATCAAATCCGAAAGCCATACTGAGTTCAATTTGAGCGATGGCCATGTTGTTACCCTCTCGAACGAGCGAATTAGCGAACTGAAGAGATTGCAACATTTTCCCGACCAACGTGGTGAGAACTCCAAATATCTTTGGGAGGGGAAAGGGCTAGATATCTCCCGAGTCCGGTGGAATGAATATCTCTCCGATCCGGCCGTTCGTTTGAAGGCGTTGCGATCTATCTCCAAGCTCGGCTATGTATTGCTTTCTGATCTGCCAAAAGAACCCGAGACTGTGCTTGAAATAATCGATACTTTTGGCTACACCCGAAAAACTAATTATGGGAACCTCTTTGACGTTCGGGTGGAAGAGAATCCGAATAATTTGGCCTTCACGAATCTGGCCATTGCGCCGCACACCGATAATCCATATCGAAACCCAGTGCCAACGATTCAGCTCTTACATTGTCTCAGGACAAAAGTTGAAGGTGGAAACTCGGGCTTGGTTGATGGCTTTAAGGTCGCTGGAAAGATTAGGGAATTATTTCCCGAGGCATTTGAAATTCTTTCGAGTGAACAATTTCTCTTCCGCTACGAAAGCGAAACTGCGATTCTAGAATGCGTGGCGCCGATCATTAAGTTGTCAACCACCGGAGAGATTGTGGAAATTCGATGGAATGACCGTTCGATGCAGAGCCCCGCAATGAGCCCTGAAATCAATCTGATTTTCGATGCCTTGCAAAAGTTTGCTGCTATCGCTAACGACTCCGATATGGCGCTGCAGTTTCGCATCAATCCAGGGGAGTGCATCATCTTTGACAATACTCGCTTGCTGCATCTGCGAACCGCTTTTGAATCTGGCGGAACACGACATTTGCAAGGCGCCTACGCCGATTTAGATTCACTCTTTAGCACGATTGGAATTTTAGAAGGAAAGGTTCAAGGATGAATATTTATAGTGAGATTGAGGTGCTTTTTACTGGCGGTTTATCGACCGAGTACTTGGGTGAGAACATAATGCTGGTAGAGCACATGCTGCAGTGTGCCGATCTCGCGGTCGCAGCTGGTGCCTCAGATGAACTGATCGTTGCTGCATTGCTCCACGACATTGGGCATCTGTTGATCTCGGACCCAATGAGCGCCCAAAGCGCAGATATTGATGCCCATCATGATGAAGTAGGAGCGGATTGGATCGCTGAGCGGTTTCCGTCAACTGTCAGCGAACCAGTTCGTTTGCATGTGATGGCAAAACGTTATTTAGTTTCCACCAATCCGGCTTATCGAGAATTACTCTCTGCGGCGAGCCTGCACACCCTTAAACTTCAAGGCGGATTCTTAACAGAACTCGAAATTGCCGCCTTTCTATCGGATCCAAATTCCGAGGCGGCGATCCAAATTCGCCTCTGGGATGACCAGGCGAAAACGCCAGGGCTGATCACCTCCGAGCTCTCGATGCTGAAAGAGCGAGTCGAAAGAGTTGCCTTAGCCTCAAATCCGTCGATTATTGCCTGAGGGCTAAATCCGTTATTCTTGCGAAGTTGACCACTGATCGAACAACCTGGCGGGTTGCCCGAGCGGCCAATGGGAGCGGACTGTAAATCCGCCGGCTTATGCCTTCGAAAGTTCAAATCTTTCACCCGCCACCACGCAATAGCTAATGTTCATACTGCCCACGGAAGTCATAGTCTTTTCCACTATTGTCGGCTCACGTTCGGCGGGAGGATGCGAATCTTGAGCTCCATTCCAAAAGAGATCAGTTGGAAAACACTCTTTAGTGGCGATCCAAAAGAGGGATGGCTTCACTCTGGGATTGGAATCTTCAGCGATGGGCAGATAGTTTTTGAGTCCCCGGGCGGTAGCGCCTTTATTGTGATGAACCCAGAGGATGGAAGTTTCACGAAGGTTGAAGTAACTGCGACTGTCCTACATGGCATTACGGTTCTTCAGAACTCTAGCGATGATGTTTTTTGGATTTGCGATCCAGGTGTCGATACTTCTGGTCAATTACTTTTGGTTAATCGCAAAGGTGAATTACTGCAAAGAATCTTTAGACCGGGCACCAGCGAAGGCGATCTCGTTACCTGGAAACCAACCACTGTTGCCGTCGTTGAAGCCGAGGGGCCTTTTAAGGGAGATATCTGGATCGGTGATGGATATGGGGAAAGTTTGGTCCATCGCATCCGGCCAAATGGAGCCTTTCAAACTTTTGATGGTTCTACAACGGGATTGGTTTTTAACTGCCCTCACGGAATTGCAATAGATACTCGTGGGCCTGAATCTCTTATAGCAATTGCAGACCGACGAAATAAGAGAATTGTCTTTTTCACTCTTGATGGCGAATATATCGAATCAATAAGCTCTGAATTTATGATCGGGCCTTCGTCAATTGCGGTTCGCCAAGATCTTCTTATTGTGACCGATCTCTATGGTGCCATTCTTTCTGTTGATCGAGCTGGCAAAGTTGAAATTCTAATTGATAGCATTAATCCTGAACGCGGTGAGGGTTGGCCCAATCAAATAGTGGATGGGAATACGACAGCTCCAACTGTACGTGAGGGCGCAGTTAATAGCCCACATGGAGTAGCGGTTTCAGCAAGCGGAACAGTGGTTTTTACGGAGTGGTATTTGGGTGGCCGGGTGGTTCAAATCCTTCACTCGTCACCAACTAAAATAGTAAATTGAGTGCGCCTTCAAAATTGGTAGCGACTAATATCACGCTTATGAATAGGTCATTACTCCAGGGCTCGAAGGTCAAGCCGACACCGCTCATGTTTTTTGCGGGCTTGCTCTATTCCTCGTGGCCGCTGGGTTTTTGGCTAAATCCAAAAGCCAATCGTGGCTTAGCGAGCAATTTGGAAGCGCTACATCAACCGTATAACTGGCTATTTATCTGCCTGGACATTACTTGTGGAATATTAGTTGGGATCGCCTGCCTAAATCTCCTCAAGATACGAAGCGGGAGTTTTAATCGGAACACCCGCCTAGGGCTCATGGTGGCAATATTGGGAACGGGAAGTTTCGGTTTACTTACCGCGATAGATGCCATTCTGCCCCTTGATTGCCTTGAGGGTTCACCACATTGTCTGGCAACACTGAGTGATTCATACTTCGTGATTCACGGAATTTTTAGCATTGGTTCGATCACAGGATTGACGCTCAGCATAATTGCCATCTGGCTACTAATTTTTGTGTCTGAAAAAGATGTGATGTCTCTGACGCACCTCACGCCAGCCATGTTTCTTGTCGTTTGGCTTGGCTTTGGCGTTCTAACTATCTACCTGGTTCTGCATAATCAATCGAGCTCAATGGCGCAACACTTCTTTATCGGGTTTTGTAGCCTCTGGTTGGTCGTCTTGCCTTATTTCGTCCGCCTCGTGGCCCGCCTTCAATCCAGTCAATAAGTAAAATCTTTCACCGTTGAGTATTTCCATCTAAACTTCATTGATGCGGTTGGCTACTTGGAATATTCTCCACGGAAAAATACTTGACCTCAATTCTGGGCCAGATGCCTTCAAAGCTGCGATCCTCACTCTGAATTCCGATCTCATTGGATTGCAAGAGGTGGACCACCTTCATCCTCGTTCTGATCTTCAAAATCAAGCAGCGATGGCTGCAGCCGCGATGAACACGTCTAATTGGGCTTTTGTCAGCGCCTTCTACTTTGAAAACGGAAATGAAATTGCGCTAAAGAGTGATGACCTTGGGCTAATTACCTCAAGTTCGCCGTCAGAGAAAGCTGCTTACGGGATCGCCATCATTTCTCGGCTTCCTGTTTCAGAATGGAAGGTGAAGAAATTACGGCGAGCCAAATGGGGCAAAATGATGAATATTTCCGAGGGGGCTAAGAGTCGCCGCTTCTATGCAACCGACCATAATCGAATTGCCCTGGCGGCCGTTTTGCAAAGTCGGATCGTGATTAATACTCACCTATCATTTGTCTGGCCCTTTAATTTATTTCAATTTCAAGAAGTGAAAAAATGGGCTAGAGAACTTGGGCAGCTATATGGCTTGCCAGTACTGATAATGGGTGATTTTAATTTATTCCACGCTCCGCGCTTTTCTCATTGGCACTCAATGTTCGAAGCCGAAACTTTCCCGATTTGGAACCCGGACCGCCAAATAGATTATGTACTTTCAACGCACGAAAAAAGTGTGTCTGGTGCGACACATAGTTTTGGAGTTAGCGATCATCTAGCACTATCTATTGAACTTGGGATGCACGTCACTGGTTAGAGTCATTTAGATGTAGCCCTGACAAGAGTATCTTTTAAGTGTCAGGAGATGATTGCCATGAAGAACATATTGGTTCTTGGCGGTGGAACCGCCGGCACGATGGTTGTTAATAAGTTGTATAAAAAATTAGATGTAGAGCAATGGAAAATCACGGTTGTCGATCAGGACAATAAGCACCTATATCAACCGGGGCTTCTACTTTTACCTTTTGGAGTTTACACACCAGAGGAATTGGTAAAGGAACGAGATCATTTTTTCCCAAAAAATGTGGAGTTTGTAACCGCCGAGATCGATCGCATTTCACCGAACCAAAACAACGTGCTACTGACTGATGGTCGCACCCTAAATTATGACTTCTTGGTAATTGCCAGCGGAACCACGCCGAGACCAGATCAGACTCCAGGGTTGGATGATCCTGAAATTTGGCACAAGAGCGTCTTCGACTTCTTCACGCTGGAAGGTGCCAAGGCACTAAAGGAAGGTTTGGCTAAGTTTGAAGGCGGCAGATTAGTAATTCATATTTCGGAGATGCCAATCAAGTGCCCCGTTGCCCCGTTGGAGTTTGCCTTCCTAGCCGACGCCTACTTTGAAGAGCGAAAAATGCGCGAAAAAGTAGAAATTGTTTATGTAACGCCTTTGGAAGGAGCTTTCACTAAACCAGCATGTTCGAAAGCGCTGGGATTTATGTTGGCAGAGCGAAAGATTGCGTTAGAGCCGGATTTCGTTATCGAACATATCGATCCTGAATCTAAGGTTATGGTCTCAATGGATGAACGTGAAATTTCATTCGATCTACTAGTGACAGTGCCGGTAAATATGGGCGCCGATTTCATTGCCAGATCAGGGATGGGTGACGAGCTCAACTATGTCCAAGTTGATAAGGGAACTTTCTTAGCAAAGAAATACCCCAATGTATTCGCTTTGGGAGATGCTTCCGATGCCCCAGCGTCCAAGGCAGGCTCGGTTGCCCACTTTGCAATCGATCTATTTGCGGATAACTTCGTTGAATATACGGCTGGACGACCAATGAAAGAAATATTTGATGGCCATGCCAATTGCTTTATTGAATCTGGCAACGGCAAAGGGCTGTTGATCGATTTTAATTATGTAACTGAGCCGCTACCGGGCAAGTTCCCGTTACCAATTGTTGGTCCATTCACATTACTCAACGAAAGTCGTATAAACCATCTCGGTAAATTAGCCTTTCGGTGGATTTACTGGAATCTATTAATCAAGGCAAGACCAATACCAATTCCTTCGCATATGTCCATGCTGGGCAAACGTGCAGTGGAAAGTAAATAAGGAGAGAGAAATGCCTGTTATCGAAATTACTGGAAAACCGATTCACGTTAATGAAGAGGGCTTCTTAACTGAATATTCAGAATGGGATGAGGCGATAGCTAAAGTCCTGGCGGATCAAATTGGCGTGGAAATGACTGATGAACATTGGCAGATCATTAAATTCCTCCGCGAAGATTTTAAGACCGAGGGCGAGACCGCAACTTCGCGTCGAGTTCAAACAGTTGGAGGCGTGCCGGTCAAAACTCAATTTACGCTTTTTCCAAAGAAACCAGCCAAAAAGATGGCCTATATCGCAGGATTACCAAAGCCCAAGGGCTGCGTTTAAAGGAGAATGAGATGACTACAACAATGACGGCCCCAGCGATTGTTCCGAACTTTGATACCTCGGACTCAGATCGCAAGCTGGCGATTATCTGCTCAAAAGGAAATTTGGATATGGCTTATCCAGGGTTGATTTTAGGCAATGCCGCCTTGGGCGAAGGTATTGAGACCCATTTATTCTTTACCTTCTGGGGGCTGGATATGATCTCCAAAACCAGAATGAATAATCTGCAATTTAGCCCGATGGGAAATACCGCTATGCACGTTCCTGGCGGAGATATGCACATTCCTCAAGCGGTGATGCCGGCCATGACTGGGATGGCGACCAAAATGCTAAAGAAGCAGATCGCCGATCTTGGCGTTCCGGAAGTCCCAGACTTCTTGGAGCAGATCGTTGCTGCTGGTGGTCACCTTTGGGCTTGTCGAATGTCGGCCGATATGAATAAGTATGCGCTTTCAGATCTTCGTGATGATGTCGAGGGAATTATTAGCGCCACGGACTTCATTGAAATGACCGAAGGCGCACAACTGCTTTTCATCTAGCTTCAATAGTTTGCCGGAACGGCACTTGGGTTAGGCAACCACCCAAGTGTCGTTTCCGCTTAGAAGTTTTTCCAAATCGCCTTTTCCTTGGTTCTTGATAATCTCGTCGAGCTGGCCATGAACTAATGAGGAATACCCAGGGCGAGCCACATCGCGGAAGACGCCAACTGGAACGTGGGTCAACTCGGAGCCAGATAAGCGTGAGAGCGCAAAGGCATAGGACGGATCTGGGTTATGGGAGTCGTGAATTACTAGTTGACTCTCATCAACCGAACCTAATTCAACAACTTCGAAGGTGGCGCCTTTTTGAATGACACCAAATTTCGATGACTTAATTGGTTGGCCATCGACCATCTGAAGCAACGTTTCTTCTTTGGTGTCGGAATCTTTGACAGCATCAAAGGCGCCATCGTTGAAGATCGGGCAGTTCTGGTAGATCTCGATCAGAGCAGAACCCTTATGTGCGGTTGCAGCTCGTAACGTCTCCGTGAGGTGTTTGCGATCGCTATCGACCGTTCGAGCGACGAATGAAGCTTCGGCGCCAAGGGCTAACGAAATTGGATTAAATGGGGTGTCCAGTGAGCCCAAAGGAGTGGACTTGGTGATCTTTCCCGCCTCGCTAGTTGGTGAATATTGGCCCTTAGTTAAGCCATAGATCCGGTTGTTAAACAGCAAGATTTTTAGTTCAACATTGCGGCGAAGGGCGTGGATCAGGTGATTGCCACCGATGGAAAGGGCATCGCCATCGCCGGTAATTACAAAGACCGTTAAATCAGGTCGGGCAATTGCCAGCCCGGATGCGATGGCAGGCGCACGTCCGTGAACCGAGTGCATGCCAAAAGTATTCAAATAATAAGGAAAGCGGGAAGAGCACCCAATTCCGGAGATGAAGACAATATTTTCGCGCGCAATACCAAGTTCTGGCAGATAGGCCTGCATCGTGGAGAGAATTGAATAGTCACCACATCCAGGACACCACCGAACCTCTTGATCCGAAGTGAAATCCTTCTTGGTTAAAGTTAGATCAGACATGGAGTACTCCCATCGCAGCTTCTACTAATTCATTGGTGGAGAACGGTAATCCGCGAACAACATTGAAACCAACGATATCTTTTAAGTATTTGGCTCGAAGCATCATACCTAGTTGACCTAGATTCATTTCTGGCAAGAGCACTCGCTGATACTTATTCAGCACCTCACCTAAATTCTTAGGGAAGGGGTTGATGTAACGCAGTTGTGCATGAGCGATATTTTCACCATTAGCACGCAGCACTTCAACGGCGGTTGCGATTGGCCCGTATGAAGAGCCCCAACCAAGGATTAGCACTTCGGCATCACCGGTAGGATCGTCAACGATCAAATCTGGTATTTCTATTCCATCGATCTTTGCTTGGCGAGTTCGAACCATAAAATCGTGGTTCGCCGGATCGTAAGAAATCGCCCCAGTTTTATCGGCTTTTTCAATACCGCCGATGCGATGCTCAATTCCAGCAGTTCCAGGTATAGCCCACGGGCGAGCCAAAGTTTTTGGATCTCGAAGGTAGGGCAAGAAATCCTCTTGGGTCTTGGCAAATTCAACGTTGATCTTTGGCAACGAAGCTTCATCAGGAATCCGCCAAGGTTCGGAGCCATTTGCGATGTAACCATCTGATAGCAAGAAGACCGGCACTCGATAGGTAGTAGCAATTCGAACTGCTTCGAAGGCCATCTCGAAGGAATCGCTAGGGGTAGAGCAGGCCAGGACTACTGCGGGGGACTCACCGTTACGGCCATACATAACCTGAAGCAGATCGGCTTGTTCGGTCTTAGTTGGCAACCCTGTTGAAGGTCCGCCACGTTGAACATCAATAATAATCAACGGAAGTTCAAGCATGACGCCTAAACCAATCATCTCGCTTTTAAGGGCGACACCAGGGCCAGAAGTAGAGGTAATTCCAAGCGCGCCACCGTAGGAAGCGCCGAGCGCTGCACCCACAGCAGCAATCTCATCTTCAGCTTGGAAGGTGATGATGTTGAACTTCTTCTGTTTTGAAAGTTCATGCAAAATGTCGGAGGCTGGAGTAATTGGGTAAGAGCCCAAGAAAATTTGTAACCCAGATTTTTCGCCCGCTGCAATTAGCCCTAAGGCCAATGCCGCGTTTCCGCTGATATTTCGGTACTTACCGGCAGGCATCTTGGTTGGTGCCACTTCAAACGAGTTGGCAAAATCTTCAGTGGTCTCGCCGTAATTCCAGCCGGTGCGATAAGCCAAAAGGTTGGCTTGCAAAATTTCCGGCTTCTTCGCGAATTTAGCGGTTAAGAATTTTTCAGTTGCTTCTGTTGGACGGTGATACATCCAGGTCAGGATTCCTAGAGCGAACATATTCTTGGAACGCTCTGCCTCTTTTCGAGTCAGACTTAATTCCGATAGCGCACCCACTGTCATGCTTGTTAGTGGTACGGCATGAACGTGAAAACTGTCTAGCGACCCATCCTCTAGCGGATTAGTTTCATAGCCAACCTTTGTTAAGTTGCGCGGGATAAATTCATCCTTATCGACAATGATGGTTGATCCGCGCGGCATATCTTTAATGTTTGCCTTTAGCGCTGCGGGATTCATGGCGACCAAAACATCTGGTGCATCACCAGGACTTCGCACATGGTGATCGGCGAAGTGAAGTTGAAAGGAAGAAACTCCAAGCAAAGTACCTTGGGGGGCGCGGATCTCCGCTGGGTAGTTTGGCAAGGTAATCAAGTCATTGCCAAGGCTGGCGGTATCCATTGTGAAGCGATCGCCAGTAAGTTGCATGCCATCGCCGCTGTCGCCAGCAAAGCGGATGACCACGGAATTTAGAGTTACGACAGGTTTAGACACAGATGGAATCTTGTCACTTTGTGACCCCATGAATAGGGCCGTGGGCAATCTTTTTCATCACAATTGCGGTAGAAATCGCGGAATATCGCCCCGTTTAAGCGCCAGCCCTCACCCTAAAACTTTTGTGGCACCGAAACGCTCAAATTGACCGAGAGAGCAAGTTTGCCAGCAGCATCTTGGATTTGGATGCCCTTGACGATCCCGGTGGGCGGAAAGGTTTCGGTGCAAATCCCAATAAACTTTTTGGATTCCTTGGGTGCAAAGCGAAGGTCGAATTTCTGGGTGCAATAAGTACTTGCAAAATAGAGGTGGCTCGTGGCTTCTGACATATTAATTGGGCCATAAAGTTTTCCGTCGTCCAATTTAAAGTAAGGCGTTCCAGTGAGGTGTTGCTCCGAATTGGTTTTATTAATGATTTCAACAGTTGCTTGGCAGATTGGTCCGGTGCATTGAAAAGGGTTAGAAGGTTGATCTACTTTCATTTCCAAGGCAGCACTCGAGTGATTATCAACTCGGGCAATTCTGATGGTATTTGCAAAATAGCTGCCACTCGCTAAGGAGATCAAAATAATCAGCGCCCAAGTTATCTTTGCAATTGCTCGCATTTGCCAAAGTCGGACTAATTTTATTTTGAATGAGGTATCGACCTCTCGAGCTTCGGGGGCTAATTCAACGGAAACGAGCGCACCGCAGTTCTTGCAGTAGTACGCATCAATTGCGATGGCTTTTTTGCAAGACCTGCAACGCCATGGTTGCTCTTTCTTAGTGAACATTTAACTTTCCCTATTCGATAGTTCCCAGTTTCATCACGGTTGGGTGTCGGCTCGCTAATCTCCACGATTTCGGGCGCGTCGCAATTTACCATTAGATTCTACAGACGGAGGCATACGTGCGAGGAACAAGATTTATCATCGGGGCGGTCACGATAGTTATTGGGTTGGGATTTTATTCCAACACGGCATCTGTCGGTGCGGAGCAATCTGGCGGCGAAAGCGAACAACGTGCCTGCCTCACCGTTGCGTCTGAGAACGCTTTTTGCAACGCTGATATTCTGGTTGATAGTTCAATGAATCCAATGGTTTCCACCGGACCTACTGGGCTTGTTCCGGATCGAATCAAAAGTATCTACAACTTTCCCACCTCCTTAACGGCAGGCTCCGGAAAGACGATCGCAATCGTTGATGCTTATGACGATCCAACCGCGCTTAAAGATTTAAATGTATTTTCGACTCAGTTTGGCTTGCCAACATGCTCTGAAGAGAACCACTGTTTTTCTAAGGTAAACCAGAATGGTGACCACGAGCATTTGCCTCAAGTAGATCCTTACTGGGCGGTTGAAATTAGCTTAGATATCCAATGGGCTCACGCAATCGCACCAGGGGCAAAGATTTTGCTAGTAGAGGCTAGATCAACTTCCTTAAATGATTTGGTGGTTGCCGAGCGCTATGCCACCTCACATGCCGACTATGTCTCCAACAGTTGGGGCGCCGCCGAGTTTGCCGGTGAACGTCGCTTTGACGAGGCTTTTAACTCTGACAATGCCAGTATCTTTGTTTCCGCTGGTGATGGAGCAGGAGTCCCAAGCTACCCAGCAACTTCACCAAATGTAATCGCAGTGGGCGGCACCACCCTCCATTTCACCAACCACGTTTTTACCTCAGAGACGGGTTGGATTTATAGCGGCGGTGGCTGTTCTCTTTATGAGAACGCGCTATCAGTTCAACGTAAATTCCCTGGATACAGTTGTGATGGCAAGAAATCGACACCGGATGTTGCGCTAGTGGGAGATCCCTTTACTGGGGTTTCGGTTTACGATTCAACGCCAATCGGTCCAAATCAATTGGCAGGCTGGTTCCAAATCGGCGGGACTAGCGCTTCAACTCCAATTTTTGCTGGTCGAGCTGCAGCATTCGGAGGTCGGGTCAATGCCAAGACTATTTATGGAGATAAATTAACCTTCCGAGATATCGTCAGCGGCGGACCGGGCAACAGTTGTGCTGTTGGTTTTGATCTATGTTCTGGCCGAGGCGCTTGGATCGGATAGCAAATCTAGCGAGAGTGAAATTTTTGCCAATCTATTTGAGTAATTAAGTAGATACCAAAAATGGCTGCCACTTGCAGCGCAATACCTGCGGGCGATTTCAAACTAGATGTGAATATCTGCCCGAGATTATTGTCGGCTAGCTTTGCGGCGCCGGCGATATAAATTGAGTAACTGACTACTCGGCCAATAAAGAAGGCGACGGTCAAAGGTAAGAGTGCGGTATTTATTAGCCCTGCCGCTTCGAACAACTGAGCGGATGGCAAGGGCGATAGCGCAAATAGCCCAATACCCAAGAAGGCAGATTTTTTGTTCTTCGAGAGCAGTTCACCAGCGGCTTCGAGATTCGCCTTTGCTTTCATGGGGATTTTCTTCCGGAATTTTCTGGTGACTAGCGCTAAACAATATCTCCCAGTGCCCGCAGACAACGCCCCCAATACAACAAGGGGTACAGAGGCTAAATTGGAGTTAATCCGAAAAAGCACGAGCACCGCCCAAGTAGGCGGCGCGAAAGCCGGCATCAGATTGATGCCAAAAACTACGACCACCACGAGCAGGTATTGGCTCATGGGAGCAGGTTAGTACTTATGCAGCGCTGGCAGAGAGGCGATAGCCCACACTTCGAACCGCTGAGATCACATTTGGACCGCCAGCGGTACGAATCTTGATCCGCAATCTAGATGCATGAGTATCTAGCAGGTGATCGCTACCGAAGTATTGCGAGCCACCAATGGCTTCAATAATTTGCTCGCGGGTAAAGACGCGCTTTGGTTGCTCCATTAGCAGTCGCAGGAAATCGAATTCAGTGCGAGTTAGCGAGACGCTACCTTCACCAATTGCGAGTTCGCGCGATTCCAAATTCAACTCGAGCGGACCGAAAGTTAATCGCTCGCGACTCTCTTTCATGGCTGGGTTGATGTGGCGCAACTGTGCCGTGACGCGAAGCGCCAAAATTCGAGCTGATACCGGCTTAGTGATGTAGTCATCGGCACCTGCCGCTAAGCACATAGCTTCATCGACCTCTTCGCTACGTACCGTCAACATAATGATGGGTACATTAGAGACCTTTCGAATCTCGCGACATACCTCAAAGCCATCGGGTTGCCCCATGGTCAGATCAAGAATTACTACGGCAGGTTTAATATCTTCGAAAACTTCGAGGGCAGATTTGCCATCGAAGGCTTCAGCTACTTGAAAGCCCTCTTGTTCCAAACTTGCTCGAACAAATTGGCGGATATCTTCGTTGTCATCGACAATTAAGATCATGGCATTTTGCATTTAATTGGTCCTCTCTCCGTGAATATGGTCTAAGCAGTCCTTCATTTGCGTCATTACTTCATTCTTTTTCTTTTCTACTTCTTCCACCTTGGCTTCGGGGTACTTCTTAAGCCAATGTGAAAAATCTCGAAGGGAATCGCCTTCTTTTTCAAAGGAATACATTCCGATCGCGCCGGCCATCTCGTGGGCGATGTCGTAGAGGGTTTCCGGAGTAGCCCCATCCATTGCGGCAATCGCTCGAGCTAGAACACCTTCGCGTCGTTGAGCGACTAGGGCATCGACCCGCCCCATCATCGTTGGGATTTCAACCATAACTGTCGTTCCCTTTCCTAACGTTGAGTCAACTTTCAGCTTGCCGCCGTGAAGTCCAACGATTCGATCGACAATGGCCAGACCCAGTCCAGTCCCAGGAATTTGGGCTGCAACGGCATTTCGCCCACGAAAGAAGCGAGTGAAGAGGTTCTCCAGATCTTCTGGGGGAATGCCGATTCCGTGGTCAGTGACCTTAACTCGAACCATTTCGACCTGATGAGAATTAATGGTGCGATCTAGTTCAACGCTAATATCAGAATCGGAATGGCTAAATTTAATGGCATTGGAGATCAAATTTATAAATACTTGAGATAGTTGTCCGGCATCTCCAGCGACCAAGTATTTGCCCTCATCTAGCCCCGACCGATAATGCATATCTATATTCTTTGACTGGGCAGTAGGTTCAAGAACAAAAATACTGTTCTCTAAGATTTTATTGAGATCGATCTCTTGCGAAATCTTAACTTCCTCGCGTGAGTCCAGGCGAGAGAGCGAAAGCATGCTTTCAACCAAATCAAGAAGAGCGAGGGCATTCCGATCGAGTGTTTCGAGGAATTTGGCCGCTTGGTCATTTACCGCCTCTCGCGGTAAATCGCGCAATAAATCGATATAGCCGATAATTGAAGTTAGCGGCGTGCGAAGCTCGTGATTAACCGTTGATATGAAGTCGTTCTTGGCGGTATTGAGCGCCTCAAGCTCCGCAACAACTCTTTGAGTGGCAAGCAATTCGCTCTCGATGATGCTGTAAGCCAAGTGAGCACTAAGGAATTGGAGCGTTTGCCTGGAGTACTCGTCAAATTCGATTGAGGGGTCAGAGGACGCAACCATTACGTAGCCAAAAGCATTTGAACCTTCGCCTATTGGAAGTAGCAGAAGTTCATTGAAATTGTTCGCTTTCATAATCGCCGGAAATTGGTTAGCAACTCTCTGTTGATTAACATCCATTCCAGTCAATAATTCGTTCGCGTGCAGGTACAGGAGCGAGGATTGTTGCCAAAGAGTTCCAATGGTTTCCCGCAATAAATCTTCTGAGATAGACAAGCCTTCGAGCTCTTGGCGGTGTATCGGGTTTATCCAGGTTGCCTCGAGCATTGAAGTTCGATCATTCGGGAAAGTGGCAACTGTTACAAAATCGAGTTTGAATACTTCGCCAATTCGCAAGCAGAAGTTCGCCGCCATCTCTTGGTGCGTACCGAACTCACGGATTGAAATGGAAATTGAACGCGCGGCGTAGCGCATTGTTTCACGACTATCGAATCGGGCTTGATCGGCAATTCGCTTTTGTTCTAGCGTCTGCGTTAACTCTTCGAGGAGTTCCTGGGCGCGCTCCAAGGTGACGGTGTCGTGGATGATTTGGATTCGAGATTTTCGATACTGTCGAAGTAGATCAAGACCAACCCAACCAATTAAAATCCCCGCCAATAAGATTAAGCCGTATAGCAGAAAGAGATTTCGCTGCGAAGATGAAGCTCGGTTCTTTGCATCTTGATCAAGTTGGATATCGATCGCCTGTTGGTACTGGACAACTACATCTCTAGCGCTCGCAATGAAGTTATCTAAATATGGGTGAGCTTTAATAAATAGATCGTGCTGGAATTCCTCTGTAAGAACTCCGCTAGGTGCACTGTCAATTAAAAAATCGAGAGATTTTAGCGAACTTAAGTACGCGGGTGTTGCCCGCTGCCCAGTGGTGTAGCCGTCAGAGTCAATAACATTTAATCGTTGGGCCAAGAGCGCTCTCGCGATCTGGACTTCGCGCCGCTGGATGGTGCCGCCCAGCCATTCGCCTACTCGCGCCGCATAAACCAGAGATTCCCGTTGGGTAAAGATAAGTGAAGCTGCCGGGGCCTCCGCCTTTCCTAAGATGCTTGCCTCACGAAAAGCAGTTTTCGAGGAATCAAAAGTTGAGATCGAAAGTGCTATGAGAATTACTGCACACCATGCCGCCAAGGCGAACTGCCCAATGTTGGGATGAAATCGAATTTCCTTTCGGTCGGCATCGAATTCGGGCAGTTTTGGCATAATTACTTAACTGAGATCGAACTAAGAGACCAATTCCAGGGATCTAAAAATTTTGCCCAAGTGCTATCGGATGGGAAGACGATTCTGACTGGTCCGCCTTGGTCATAAGGAATATCAGTGCCGTTGCGCTTGAGTGCAAGGTAACCCTTTGCCGTTAAAAATGAATTGGCAGTGTTAGTGTAAACATAGTCATTCAGCGCCTTAGTTATAACTTTGTCCGTGCCTAATATTCCGGCAACCGAAAATAATTTTGAAAGTGGAATTACCGTAAAACTTTGTTGCAATTTCACAAATGGTTCGTAGATGGAGATTTCGGTAGTTCCTAACGAAATCAACTGCGCCATGGTGTACTTGGCATCGAAACCACCTTTTGAAAGTTCGAGAATTGGATCGGTAGCTGCTGGCGGGTCGATTGGTGCGGCGCCGTACGGATTAGATGGCGATGCGGACGCGCTGACTGGAGTGGGGCTGGGTGAACTTTGTGCGCTCTTCGAGGTGGCGCCACAACCAGTTAAAACCAAACCAGCAAGAGCTACAAGAAGAGAACCACTAATTATTTTTTTCATTGGTTATACCGGATCTTTCGTTCGGAGTGCTAGCACTTGATTGACCTTGGCCAATAACTCTGCTGGTCGAAAGGGTTTAATCAAATAATCGTTTGCGCCAGAGCCGAGCCCCGTTTCAATATCGCTATTTTGGGAGCGTGCAGTGATCAAGAGAATTGGAATGCCGGAAATTTCAGCCTCAGGGCTATTGCGGACCTGCTCTAAAACTTCATAGCCAGATAGTCCGGGCATCATGACATCAAGAAGAACCAGGTCTGGGCGCGACTTGGTAATAATTGCGAGCGCAGTTTGGCCTTCGGGCGCCTCACAGACCTCAAAGCCGTTCAAGGTCAAAATGTGAGAAATCAGGTCGCGGATGTCTTTGTTGTCATCAACTACCAAAAGCATCAAATTCTCGCCCTTCAATCCTGACCTCGCTCTCAATTCGTGAGGTTTTAAGCCTACTTGTTGAAAAATGTGATTTTGCGGACTTTCTAGCGATTCTAAAACTGTGTACGAATTGCCCACAAAACTTGAGGTAAACGTGAGCCTTTAACGGGCTACCCTAGGTTCATGCTCGCATCAGCCTTAGATAGCTTCCGATTGTTCCTTCACATCTTTGGCGCCACTATCTGGGTCGGGGGTCAATTTACGCTCGCCGCTTTGGTACCCATCCTGCGCCGGCGCGATCCCGAACTCCCACGAATCGCCGCCAGAGCATTTAACAAGATTGGCTGGTCCGCGTTTGCGCTCTTGATCCTTACTGGAGCATGGAACCTGGCAAAGGTCCCAAAAGATGCAACCAACAATTACCACATGGTTATCGGAATAAAGATGACCGTTGTTCTTCTCTCTGGGGTAGCCGCCTTTGTACATACACGCTCAACGAACGTTAAGTCGATCGCAATTTGGGGCTCGATCAGCGGGGTAATGGCGTTGGCAGCTACCTATATTGGTGTTTTACTCGCCGGCTGATTAAGTGCCGATAAGACTTTGAACCTTTTAAAGCTTGGGTTTACTCGGCTATTAAAACTTTTTACCGATCGCCGAATTTGGGTACGTCAAATCTCAGTCTCCGCTCTAGCAGCGGCAACGGCATGGCAGGTTGGAGATCTCCTGCTTAAGCATGGTGGCTTGGTTGCTGCGATTGTTGCGAGTTTGAGTATCCGGATCTCGCTACATAAATCGGTACGCGAAGGTTTTGGTCAGATTGTAGGAACTGCGATTGGGGCCGGTGTTGCGCTCGCGAGCGTCTGGCTCTTTCACTTTGGCTTTTTAGCGGTCGGCGCCACCGTACTTTTCTGCTCGGTCGTGGCACGCGCACTTCATTTAGGAGAGGTCGCCTCGGTAAACGTTCCAGTGACCGCACTGATTGTCATAGGTCCGGGGCTGAGCGAGAGCACCGCCTTTCATCGCTTAATCTCTACCTTGATCGGAGCCGGCGTAGCCATCGTCTTCTCCTATTTCTCTCACGCTAAGACGCCGGCTGGCCGAGCGGTAGATCAGATCTCATCGCTTGGATTGCGTTCGGCTCAATTATTGGGGGATATGTCCGAAGGGGTCGCTGCTGGTTATGACCAAGAGGTCGCTGGTTCGTGGTTAGCTCGAGCTCGGCTATTGATGGAAGAGATCCCTGCCATTCGAGCCCAAGCCCTTGAAGCCAGAAGTTTCGCCAAATGGTTTCCAACAGCAGAAGCCGATGAGGCAGAAGAGTTATATATGCGCGGCGTTGCTGTTGAGCACACTGTTGTCCAAGTCCGAACTATTGCTCGCACCCTTTTTGATTCTGCAGTTGATGGCGGGATATCGCGCGAAACTAAACGTCAGATCGCGCTCGCGCTCTCGATGGCCAGCTATGCAATTACGGCAAAAGCTGAGCAACTGAAAGAGGATGATCAAAGTTTTGATGACCAGGGACTAAGCAATGAAATTCGAAGCAGTGCAGCAGCGCTTGCGGAAACTTTAATCCAAGAAGCTGATTCAACCGATCAAGAACAACTTATAAGAAGTATTTCGTTGATCACTAATATCGAACGAATTGCCGATTCCCTCGATGAAAGTTCACCAGCGCTGATGGATGTAGATACTCCCGCCGAGCCAGCCGGCCAAAAGGTACTGAAAGTTTCACCGCTGGATCAAACTCGTCGGCTCGGTTCAAGAATAAAGCGTCGCCTTCCTAAATCACTTCGAAAGTATTTTTAACTTCACTTCAACTTTAATCCGATCTGCTTCTGGCTCCACAACGCCAACACTTGGCTTGTGACCGATTGAAGGGTCGCGCGTGAAGTTGAATCCATTTGTGTTACCGAGCAAGATGGCAAGAGATCGCAAGGCCATAGCGTGATTGCTGCGTTGAATACTGCAGACCCTGATGGCGTGGTAAACCAAATCGATTGCCCCAACGGAATGCGGGGAGTTGGTTTACCGCCAAGATTTAGAGAAAGTGTTGGAGTAGCTCTTAACTTCATCATTCCTTGGAAGAGAACATGCATATTTGGTGGCGCTGCATGACTCTTTGAGATTCCTTCAATTTCACTATCTGATGACCAACCTAACAAGCTGGCAGTTTTAGGAATGTTGAGCCAACTTGGAATATCTTTCGCTCGAAGATTTCCGTAAACGTGTACGCCATCTGTTGTTCCGCCAGTAAAGAGCGCGGCCGGAGTGTTGACTCGTTTATCTTGAAATTGCACCGTGACTTGCATTGGATCAGTAATCGGATCTTCAGTTGCAACGCGATAAATAACTACATGCCGATCTATTCCACTAGGTGAAGGTTCGAGACGGGTCTGCCAATAGCCAGTATTTGCACCAAAAAAGGCTAAGTTAATTCCGGTATTTCGGGCAGCGACCAGAGTGTCAAAGATTCGACGTGTCATGTATTCAGCGTGTCCACTGAAGACCAGCCCGTTGTAGTGGCTAGAGATTGATGGCCATTGATCTAAATCGGTGTCGGCGATCTGATCGACTTCGATTCCTTGTTGCTCTAGATACTGAACAAAAGAGATGGCATCGCGCTGAATATGTACCGCACCGCTTCCGGTAATCGGACGATCCATTGAAGAGATCCGGCTACGTTCTGCCATTCGCTTAGTGGCATTATTTCCAGGTCCGAAATAAGTTGATCGACTACCGAAGAGGTCATATGCCGCCCAAGTGATGGTCGAATGCACAAAGAGCAACTTCGAGCTGCCGACTGGACTTCGAAGAATCATGGGCGACATTCCTTCGATTTTTCCCGAAGGAGAGATTGAAGTAACCATGTAAAAGCCGGGCTTCCAATCGGCACCGATCGTAAATGAGGTGGTGGTCTTCCACTTTGTTTCAATCATTCGAGTAGCAGAAGTCGCAAATGGAATTCGTTGCTTCACTAATTTAATTGGGGCGGTCTCCCAAGCAATTTTTGCGCCGGAGCCGTTGTACCAACCGATTCGCATGACAACGATTCGACGCGGCCCTCTCTCATTTGGCGAACCACCGGTATTTAGATCATATAAAGAGGCGTGAACATTTACCGTGTCACCGCAACTAACGGAGGTCTTATCAATCCAGAGCGCGCTGCCTTCAGGATTGGCAATGTCGATCTTCGCCCAGTTGGCGATAGTCATAGGAACGCCGGATTGTTGGTTCTCTTGTTGCAACCATCCTGGAGTCAGGGGAGCACATTTTGAATCTTGAAAATTGGTGAGATCACTTGGTGCGGTCTTGGTGAGTGATTGAGCAAAGGTCAATAGTGATTGCTTAGGGATATCGGTGTGGCTAGCGACAGGCGGCAGGGCAGGCTCGTGATGTTCGTTGTAATAGTGGTAACTAAAGAACCCAACAGCAACTAAAACCAGGGCAAGAGCAACTACACCTATCTTCTTCTGCACATTTGTGACCATTATCTTTCTATTCTACCTTTTCAAACGTGATGATTTCGTTATCAAAAGGTGCTTGCTCTTATTTGAGCGTGGACCTACCTTTGCGCTAGACGCGCTTGCTTGCGCGGATATTTCCACCACTTTCAGCTGAAGAGAAATGGGAAACAATGTCAGACATGATCACCGAGGAGGGCGTATCACGCCGCTCCGTCCTAAAGGGAACCGTTGCCGGCGCTGGTGCGCTTGCAGTGGGTGGCCTAGTTGGTGCCGGTACTGCTAGTTCTGCAGATGCTGCCGCAACCAAGAAGGTCTCCGTTGGTTCCAACAACTCCGATCCAGCTCCCCGCAAAAACGATATTGCTTGGGTAGCAGCTGCGAAAACAGCCGGATTCGATGTTAAGTTAAATATCGTCGATCACAACACCTTCCAGAACCAGATCAACTCATACCTTCAAGGCACACCAGACGATATCTTCACCTGGTTCGCCGGTTACCGTATGCAGTTCTTCGCTAAGAAGGGTCTTTCAACGAGCATCTCCGATGTTTGGAAGAAGATCTCACCTAATTTCTCGGCTGGTTACAAGAATGCCTCTACCGGTTTGGATGGAAAGCAATACTTCATTCCAACGACCTGGTACCCATGGGCAATCATGTACCGCAAGTCGGTATTCGCAGCAGCCGGCGTCGATCCAAAGACCATTGTTACTTGGGCCGATTTCATTAACGCTTGCAAGACTTTCCAATCAAAGGGCATCACTCCAGTAGCACTTGGTGACAAGGGTGGCTGGGAAGCGATGGGTACCTTCGACTTCATCAACTTCCGTACCAACGGTTTCAAGTTCCACATGGACTTGACCGCAGGTCGCGCAAAGTGGACTGATCCTCGCGTTCAGAAGACCTTTGCAAACTGGGCAACCATGTTCCCTTACCAGAACAACAACGTTCTGGATCTAGCCTGGGATGGCGCCGCTCAGCTCGTACTTCAGAAGAAGGCCGCCATGCAGGTTATGGGAGCATTCCATGCTTCGATCTATACCGATCCAGCCGATCTTGCTGACCTAGCCCTCTTTGCCTTCCCTGAGATCACAGCCGCTTACGGCCGTGAAGCAGTGGAAGCCCCAATCGATGGCTACATGCTTTCAAAGCATGCTTCCAAGAACTTGGTAAATGCCAAGGCCTTGGCCGAGTTCATCGCATCCGACAAGTTCGGCAAGGCAGTTCTCAAGGTAGCTCCAACTTCGCTCTTCGCGAACAACAAGATGCCTAAGCCAACCGATCCATTCGCTCGCTCACAAGTTGATCTAGTCAATGGTTGCAAGTACATTGCTCAGTTCTTCGATCGCGATTCCCGTCCAGACTTCGCCGGCACAATCTTCCAGAGCGCGCTCCAGAAGTTCTTGGGTGGCGGAGATCCAAAGGCAATCGCTACCGATCTACAGGCACAATGGGATGCGTTGCCACCAGCTTAAGGCTGTGGCATAGGATTCCTATTTAATGACATCTAGCACTACAACAAAGACGGCGGCGGCGGAGGTAACTCCACGTCGCCGTCGGCGTGGGCATAGCTTCACTAAAACCGATCGCGCAGTCTTAGCCGGTCTAGTTGGTGGCCCCACCCTGCTTCACGTTCTTCTGGTTTGGATTCCAGCGTTCTGCACCGTCGCACTCTCATTCACTTATTGGGATGGCATCGGTGGCTTAGATCAGATTCATTGGGTCGGCCTCAAGAATTATCAACAAATTTTCACGATTTATCAGGATTTTCGACCAGCAGTTAGAAATAACGTGCTTTGGCTCGGCTTCTTTGCGCTTATCGCCACTCCACTCGGCGTGATTTTGGCTTATTACATTGATAAAGAGTTAAAGGGAACAAAGTTTTTCCAGACCGCTTTCTACTTGCCAATGGTCCTTTCATTGGCGGTAACTGGAATTGTTTGGGACTACATCTTCCGCACCAACGGTTTTGTGAACTCAGTTATGGGTGATACCAGCGCTCAAACTGCTACCTCGTGGTTCGGCGATCCCAACAAAAATATTTGGATTGTGCTGCTGATCGCGTCGTGGCGCCATATTGGCTATGTCATGTTGCTTTATTTAGCAGGAATGAAGTCGGTGGATCCATCGCTGCACGAGGCGGCCGCAATTGATGGCGCAACAGCTTGGTACACCTTCCGGAAAGTTATCTTTCCATCGCTTCGCCCAGTAAACGTGATCATTATCGTTATTACCGTTATCGATTCGCTGCGTGCCTTCGACCTGGTTTACATTATTAACCGAGGGCGAAATGGCCTGCAATTACTTGGTGTCTTGGTCTATGACAACATCTTTGGTGAAGCTACTCGAATCGGTTGGGGTTCAGCTCTGGCAACTATCCTCTTTGCACTTTCGATTGTGCCAATCATGCTTTACCTCTATCAAACTTTTAAGAGGGATAATTAATGGTTACCGGTAAGAGTTCAAAAGTCGGCAACTCCATTGCGATCTCAATTCTCTTTGTCTTCTCCCTGGTTTGGATGTTTCCAATTTTCTGGACCTTGCTTCAATCACTTCGCCCTTACGGTGATGTGCTGAAGTTTGGCTCCGTTTCTTGGCCGCACCACTTAAACCTTCATAATTACTGGACTGCTTTGGTTCAATCTCAAATGTGGCGCTACTTTATTAACTCCTTTGAAGTTGCGGTTCCAGCTGTTGTAATAACCCTCTTCTTAGCCTCTATGGTGGCCTTTGTCGTTAGTCGCTACAGCTTCAAATTCAACGTTGCTTTGTTGATGCTATTTACTGCGGGCAATTTGCTGCCACCGCAACTGGTCTTCATTCCAATTTTCCGTCTTTATATTCATGTCTGGGTGCCTAACTTCATTAACGGCGATGGCGTGCTTTACAACACGCAATTAGGATTGATTTTGATCCACGTCGCGCTTCAAATGGGATTTGCTACCTTCGTATTGAGTAATTACCTGAAGACGATCCCGAAAGAAATTTCAGAGTCCGCTTTAGTAGATGGTGCCAGCGTTTGGAAGCACTATTACGTGGTCATTTTGCCGTTGCTTCGTCCAGCCTTAGCTTCACTTGGCGTATTAATGACAACGTGGATTTACAATGACTTCTTCTGGTCAGTTGCGCTGCTCAGTAGCGGTGACAAGCGCCCAATTACAGCGGCACTTAGCAACCTCCAAGGTGAATTCTTTACGGACTACAACTTGCTCGCTGCCGGTGCGACCTTGGCCTTCATTCCGACACTTATAGTTTTCTTCACGCTCCGAAAGCAATTCGTATCTGGATTAACTTTAGGTTCGACAAAGGGTTAGCCTTAACGCATGAAAGCAATCCAGATCACCGAATTCGGCGGTCCAGAAGTTATGACTTATGTCGAACTTCCTGACCCAACCCCTAGCGCCTCACAAACCTTGATTACCGTTGAGGCGGTTGGCATTAACTATGCCGATACTCATCAGATCCAAAATAGTTATCTATCGCCCCAAAAATTACCGATGGTTCCTGGCCTTGAAGTTGTTGGCCGAACCCCATCAGGCCAACGGGTTTTAGCCCCAACTGATGGTGGCTATGCCCAACTGGTTGCCGCCGATACCAATTCGTTAATTCCCATTCCTGATGGGGTCAGCGATGGCGCTGCTCTGGCCATGATGGTGCAAGGCAGCACTGCATTTCATATTTTGAAAACTATGGGTCATTTAAAAACTGGCGAAAGCGTTGTTATTCATGCCGCCGCCGGTGGCGTTGGCACGATTGCGATTCAATTAGCGAAGATGTGGGGCGCCTTTGTCATTGCCGTTACTTCCACTGGGGCTGGCAAAGCCGACCTGGCTCGCTCGCTCGGAGCCGATGTTGTCGTTGACGCTGAAAGCCCCGATCTTTTAGCCGCGCTCCTTGCCGCCAATAGTGGTCGCCCGGTTGATCTGGTTCTTGAGATGGTGGGCGGAGCGACCTTTGAAGCTTCGTTAGCCGCGCTTGCGCCGTTTGGTCGATTGGTGACCTATGGAATGGCATCTCGAGTGCCACCTCGCCCGATCACCAGCGGGGAGCTCATGCACGGCAGCAAAACCGTCACCGGTTTCTGGTTGGCAAATTGCTTTGGTCGTCCCGAACTCCTTCAAGGGGTAATCGCCGAGCTCTTTGACTTAATTGTTGCTGGAAAGCTAAAGCCAATCGTTGGCTCGACCTATGCGCTATCGCAGGCCCGCCAAGCCCATGAGGCGATGTTGGCGAGAAAGAGCACCGGCAAGATCGTCTTAGACCCGAAGAATTAAGCGCAACCTAGGAGGAGGAAAGCCCGGAAAAATCAGGGATTTCGACACACCGCCTCCTAGGTTGTACGCTCAGGCTTCGAAATAATGCCCCCCTAGCTCAGTCGGTAGAGCGTTTCCATGGTAAGGAAAAGGTCAACGGTTCGATTCCGTTGGGGGGCTCGGCGGGGTAGCTCAGCTTGGTAGAGCAAGCGGCTCATAATCGCTGTGTCGCCGGTTCAAATCCGGCCTCCGCTACCAATCTCTACGGGTGTTACGGGCTTAAAAGCCCAATTTCTTACTTAGGGCAGGGTTCAAGTAGCCTTCTCCTCTTACGAACGGTGAATTTCCTGGCCCTAGGGTCTTAGGGACAGATGAAAAAAGGAGCACGACGATGGCAAGCAAGAGCGCGGATGTCCGCCCAAAGATCACGATGGCCTGCATCGAGTGCAAAGAGCGTAACTACATCACCAAGAAGAACCGTCGTAACGATCCAGATCGCCTTGAGCTAAAGAAGTTCTGCCCACGCTGCAAACTATCTACAACTCACCGCGAAACCCGATAACCGATGCTCGATCCCGACCTCGTCGGGCGCACCTTCGTTGGTGCCAGCAGTACGGTTGTAACTCAGGAAGCAATAACAAATTTCGCTCGCGTTTTGGGCGCGGAAAATTTTGACGTTGCCCCACCCACTTTTTCTATCTCCATCACCCTTGCTCAATCTCAAACGCTGCTACAGGAAAGCGGATTGGATTGGAGCCGAGTCGTTCACGGCGATCAGCGCTTTGTGCTTTCGCGCCCGATAGTGGCTGGCGATAATTTTATTTGTTCGGCAACGATTGAAAGCGCTCGCGTTATGGCCGGAAATGAAATTGTCACCGTTCGGTCCGATCTACATTCCGGCACTGAACTAGTTGTCTCAACCTGGTCCACCTTGGTGGTGCGAGCATGAGCAACTTCGAAGTCGGCCAGGAATTTGCGCCCAAAACCTTTTTAATCGATCGTCAATTATTGGTGGCATATGCAAATGCCAGCGGCGATCAAAATCCAATTCACCAAGATGAAGCTTTTGCAAAGTCCGTTGGTCTGCCAGATGTGATTGCCCACGGAATGTTGACCATGGCGCTCGCCGGAAAATATGTTTCCGATCTTGCCGGCGGCAGCGGCGCGGTTAAAGAATTTTCGGCGCGCTTCACCAAGCCCGTTGTAGTGCCAGCGAATTCGGTCGTTGAGCTAGTAATTTCCGCCAAGGTTTCGGCCCTGGAAAATGGGTGCGCCAAATTAGATCTCACTGCGATCTGCGCAGATTCAAAAGTCTTAGGGATGGCTAAAGCGGTAATCTCACTCTCATGAGTGCGCCCCAAGCTGTTATTGAATTAGGTAAGGCGCGGGCGGCAGCTCGGGCAGCTCGGGATTTTTCACTGGCTGACAAAATTCGAGATCAGATTGCCGATCTTGGTTATGAAATATTAGATCTCCCAGATGGTTTTGATTTTCGTGCCAAAACTCGTTTCCCAGTTGTAGCTCGGATTACCGATGTAAAGGCGCTAACCGAGACAAAATTTGATGCCGTTTTTCTCATGGTTGTTGATGGCTTTGCCGAAGATGCTCAGCTCTCGATTCAGAGCATTAAGAAATATGCGGACGGAAATTTTGCCGTAATGGTTTTGATCTCTGGAACTCTTGAGATAGAGCCGTTGGCGAAAGAGCTAGATGGGCGCACCTTCTTAGTGCAAGTAACTGAAGGCGCCGGGTGGGGCGAGAGCATCAACGCTCTTTTAAAGATTGCAACTGCACCAGTGGTAATAGTTATGGATCCATCGACGCAACTGACTGGCAATGCGCTTACCCCTGTGCTCGCTGCTCTAAGTACAACGGATTTTAGCGCCGTCGGTTGGCGCGGCGGGCTGGTTAACTTGGCCGACGATTGGCGAAGTACCGAAGATAAAGGTCCTGGTGAAGTTGATGTGCTTTTTAGCTATTTCATGGCGCTTGACCGAGCCGAGGCGATCGAAGCCGGTGCCTTCAATATTCGAGCCCGCTATTACCGAAACGCCGATATTGAATTCTCGCTCCGATTGCGCCAAGCCCATGGTCGGCTAATGCAGATGGAGCTCCCTCTGATTCAAGCTCGCCATCACGGGTATTACGACGCTGATCCGGAATTTCGCGAGTCAGAGTCCAAGAAGAATTACGATCGAATCTTGGATCGCTTCCGCGGAAAAAATGAGATCTTGAGTCCGCGGCGTTAGCCTTCAACCATGGATCGCCTAGCAAATCTGACCACCATGCATATCGGTGGTCCAGCGCGCACTCTTATTCATGCAACAACTGAGTCCGAGTTGATTGCAGCGGTTCGCAATGCCGATGCTTCTGGCGAGGCCGTTCTTATTTTGGGTGGCGGTTCCAATTTATTGATTAGCGACGATGGCTTTGTCGGAACTGTTATTCGAATTGAGACGACTGGAAATACTTACGAGATCGATGCTTGCAGTGGTGGGACTTTAACTGTTGCAGCGGGGGATGACTGGGATGGCTTCGTAGCTTTTACTTTGGATAAAGGGTTAGCGAATCTCGAATGCCTCAGTGGAATTCCGGGAACTGTCGGCGGGGCGCCAATCCAAAATATCGGGGCCTATGGTCATGAAGTTTCAGAAGTCATTGCTCGAGTCCGCGCTTTCGATCGAGTTAACGATTGCATCACCACTTTTGCCGCAGCAGATTGCGAATTTGGTTATCGCACTTCAAAGTTTAAAGTTGAGCGCGAACGATGGGTAATTCTGGATGTTACTTTTCAATTGCGCCGCGGCGAAAGTTCGCTGCCCATTCAATACCAGGAACTTGCAACAGCGCTTGGAGTAACCGTGGGGGATCGAGCTCCGGTTGAAAGCGTAAGAACTGCAGTGCTTAAACTTCGCGCCGAAAAGGGAATGTTAGTTAATCAAACCGATGCCATTTGGTCGGCTGGTTCCTTCTTTATTAATCCGGTTCTCTCACCTGAAATCGCGGCAACCCTGCCTGACGCAGCGCCAAAGTGGGTACAACCAGATGGTCGGATTAAAACTTCGGCAGCCTGGTTAATGGAGAATGCTGGCGTACATAAAGGGGATCGAATAGCGGGTGCTCAAATTTCAACCAGGCATGTATTGGCCATATCGAATAGCGGAGATGCCACCGCAACAGATTTAGTTGCACTGGCTAAAGCGGCGCGCGATAAAGTTTTTACTAAATTCGGAATTACTTTAGAAGCAGAAGTTCAACTGGTCGGTTTGAGCCTGGATTAATCCTTTGCTTCACCCAAAAGTTTTTGAACTCGGGTAATACCTTCAACGATGTCATCATCGCTTAGGGCGTATGAAAAGCGCAGATAACCAGATGGTCCAAATGCTTCACCGGGAACTGCAGCTACTTCAACCTCTTCTAAAATCAGCGTGGCAAGTTCCGCCGAAGTTTGTGGTCGTTTTCCACGAATCTCTTTACCCAAAATTTCTTTAACCGATGGATAAACATAAAAGGCGCCTTGAGGAGTAGGACAGGTAATTCCAGGAATTTCATTAAGCATCGCAGTAATTAATTTACGTCGGCGATCAAAGGCAACGCCCATTGCATGGACTGCTGCTAGATCTCCGGTCACAGCCGCAATTGCGGCGCGTTGCGAAACATTGGAAACATTTGATGACAAATGTGATTGAAGATTGGTTGCGGCTTTGATGACATCCTTTGGTCCGATCATCCAACCTACCCGCCAACCAGTCATGGCATAGGTCTTAGCTACGCCATTCAGGATTATGGTGCGATCAGCTAGCTCTGGAACGACAACCGGCATGCTTGGGGCGCTGGCGCCGTCATAGAGCAGGTGTTCATAAATCTCATCGGTGATTACCCAGAGGCCATTGGTTGCCGCCCATTCTCCGATCGCTTTCACCTGTTCCAGCGAGTAAACCGAGCCAGTTGGGTTGGAAGGCGAGCAAAAGAGTAGAACTTTTGTTTTATCGGTCCGAGCCGCCTCGAGCTGTTCTACTGAAACTAAATAGTTTTGGGTTTCATCGGCAAAGACCTCGATGGCGACCCCGCCTGCCAATTTGATGCATTCGGGATAGGTCGTCCAATAAGGGGCGGGCAGAAGAACTTCATCACCTGGATCGAGCAAAGCAGCGAAGGATTGATAAACCGCCTGCTTGCCACCGTTGGTCACCAAGACCTGGTCGGCAGTGATGACATAACCCGAATCCCGCAGGGTTTTGGCGACGATGGCATCGCGCAGCTCGGGAAGTCCTGGGGTTGGGGTGTAGCGATGGTTTGGGCTCTTGCCAGCCGCATCGATCGCCGCAGCAACGATGTAGTCCGGGGTGGGGAAGTCGGGCTCGCCGGCTCCGAAGCCAATTACTGGCCGGCCAGCCGCTTTTAGGGCTTTTGCCTTGCTATCGACAGCCAAGGTTGCTGACTCAGCGATAGCGCCGATTCGACGCGAAACTCGGGATTTGGCGTTTTGGTTGCTCATAGCGCGAAGTCTGCCACGCCTAGCACCCCTTTGGTGCGGGCTAATTTTCGCCCCGCGTTTTACCTATTGCCCCTGGCGCAACTACAATTCCCCTCCTGGCGCTTGCACTAGGTCATGATCACTCATGCCCAGGTAACGCTTGAAGGGCAGTAGCTCAACTGGCCAGAGTTCCGGTCTCCAAAACCGGCGGTTGGGGGTTCAAGTCCCTCCTGCCCTGCAAGTCCGTACGGTACGAACGAAGAACGATTCAGCGGTTAACGAAAATGAAAGAGGTAGTGCGAATGAGTGAAGAGAAGCGCTCGAACGAAGAGTCTTTGGGACTCTTTGGACGCATTGGCCTGTTCTATCGTCAAATCATCTTTGAACTTCGCAAAGTCGTGTGGCCAACACGTCAACAACTCTCTACCTACACCGCCGTCGTATTGGTCTTCGTAGGTTTCATCATCGCCGTTGTCTCGCTACTTGATGTCGCGCTGACAAAGGTTGTCTTCTTGGTCTTTGGTTAGGGGCGCGCTGCACATGTCATTGGAAGATTCCATGGAAGAAGTACTGGCTACAACTCCAGCTTCTGATTCGGCACCAGTTGATGCTTTTGAAGCTGCGCTCGCAGCGACTTCAGCGCCAATTGAAGAAGTTGTCGTTGAAGAAGAAGTTATTGCCGAAGTTGAAGCCACTTCTGAAATCGATGCGCTCGACTCCGAAGAGGCTGAAGATGATGAGAATGCTGAATTCCGTCGCGCCCTTCGCAATGCTGTTGGCGATTGGTATGTAGTCCACTCCTACGCTGGCTACGAGAAGAAGGTCAAGGGCAACCTTGCCAACCGAATTCACACTTTGAATATGGAAGATTTCATCTTCCAAATCGAAGTTCCAGAAGAAGAAGTAACTGAAATTAAAAATGGCCAGCGCAAGCAGGTCAAGCGCAACGTCTTCCCAGGTTATGTTTTGGTTCGTATGGACCTCACCGATGAATCTTGGTCATGCGTACGAAATACCCCTGGTGTCACAGGCTTTGTGGGCAATGCTCACCACCCATCACCACTCACTTTGCTCGAGGTCGAAAATATCTTGGCCCCACGTCCAGTTAAGAAATCAGATAAGCCAGAAATTCGGGTTGTCGATTTCGAGATTGGCGAATCCGTAACTGTTATGGATGGCCCATTTGCAACCTTGCCTGCAACGATCAACGAGATCATGCCGGAGCAAGCAAAACTTAAGGTTTTGGTCTCGATTTTTGGACGCGAAACACCAGTAGAACTTTCATTCCATCAAGTACAGAAGCTCTAAGAAAAGGAAAGAATCATGGCACCAAAGAAGAAGATCACTGCAATGATCAAGTTGCAGATTCAGGCAGGCGCTGCAACACCAGCTCCACCAGTAGGTCCTGCACTTGGTCAGCATGGTGTCAACATCATGGACTTCGTGAAGGCTTACAACGCAGCAACTGAAAGCCAGAAGGGTCAAATCATTCCGGTTGAAATCACCGTGTATGAAGATCGCACCTTCACCTTCGTCACTAAGACACCTCCTGCATCACGTTTGATCTTGAAGGCTGCCGGAATCGAAAAGGGTTCACCAGTTCCTCACAAGACCAAGGTTGCAACAATCTCCCAAGCTCAGGTCGAAGAGATTGCAAAAATTAAGATGTCAGACCTCAATGCCAACGATCTTGCTGCGGCAAGTCTGATCATTGCTGGTACTGCACGCTCCATGGGCGTAACAGTTAGTAACTAATAAAAAGTATGTAAGTGGGAGAACCTCGCTGGTTCGTTAACCACAGCCCGAACCACTCAGTGCAGATTGCACGGTGTGAACTGAAGGAGAGAAATGAAGCGCAGTAAGAAATATGTAGAAGCAGCCGCAAAGGTTGATGCAAAGACTTTGTACTCACCAGGTGCTGCAGTAAAGCTTGCTAAGGAGACTTCCACCACCAAGTACGACGCAACGGTTGAAGTTGCTCTTGGTCTTGGCGTAGATCCTCGTAAAGCTGATCAAGCGATTCGATCAACCGTTCTTCTGCCACACGGAACCGGCAAAACTGCCCGCGTTCTCGTATTCGCAGGTGGCGAGCGGGCCGAAGAAGCACGCGCCGCTGGTGCTGACATTGTTGGCGCCGATGAATTAATTGAAGAAGTTGCAAAGGGCCGTTTGGACTATGACGCTGTGGTTTCAACACCAGAGCTCATGGGTAAGGTCGGACGCCTAGGTAAGGTACTTGGACCACGTGGTTTGATGCCAAACCCAAAGACCGGAACCGTAACCACCGACGTAGCAAAGGCAGTTACAGATATCAAAGGTGGAAAGATTGAATTCCGCGTTGATAAGAACTCAAACTTGCACTTCATTATCGGCAAGGTCTCATTCACCGCCCAGCAGCTATCTGAGAACTACACCGCCGCGCTAGAAGAGGTCCTTCGTTCAAAGCCATCCTCCTCAAAGGGGCGCTTTATTCGCAAGGCCACAATCTCCACAACCATGGGACCTGGAATTCCAGTTGATCCAACGATCACCCGTGACGGTGGCGAGAACGTAAATAACTAGTAATACCCAGTTTTGACGAGGGTGAGCCCCAGGGCTTACCCTCGTCTCCTCACCAAAGACTGCAGGTCGCTCGAGGCAACTCAAGCTAAATGTCGCTGGTTCGGTTACCCGGACTAGAAATGACAACCCGCATAGGTGCAAACGAGACCCTCGTGTGCATTTATGCGCCGGGGTTTTTTTCTTTTGGTGGTCGTTTTATTCAGAGCAATAATCCAGAAGTTAAGTAATGAGAAAGGATGCCAAATGGCACGTCCTGATAAAGCAGCAGCAGTTGCTGAGTTGACGGAAGATTTTAAGACCGCCACCGCAACTGTTCTGACTGAGTATCGCGGTCTATCCGTGACCTCAATGAAGGCGTTACGCCGTTCCCTTGGTAGCGATACCAAGTATTCGGTAGTGAAGAACACCCTTACCAAGATTGCAGCAAAGAACGCTGGCGTGGATATCGCAGATGATCTCCTTACTGGTCCTTCCGCAGTTGCCTTCATCAAGGGCGATCCAATTGATGCAGCAAAGAGCCTCAAGAACTTCCAGAAAGAGAATCCATTCCTAGTTATCAAGGGTGGAATCTTCGAAGGAAAGAGCGTCACTACTGCAGAAATCATGAAGCTTGCTGATCTTGAGTCCCGTGAGGTTCTCTTGTCCAAGCTTGCTGGTGCTATGAAGGGCTCTATGGCTAAGGCTGCTCGTGCTTTCGATGCGCTGCGCATCAAGCTCGAAGCCGGTGCTCCAGTTGCTACTGCGCCAGAAGTTGTTGCAGAAGTTGTTGCAGAAGTTGTTGCAGAAGTTACAGCGCCAGAAGTTGTTGCAGAAGTTGCAGCTCCTGAAGCTCTAGAAGTTGTTGCAGAGGTTGAGGCAGTTACTGCTGACACCACCCCAGCCGAAACCCCAGCCGAATAAAGATTTACTAAAGAAAAGAAAAGGAAAACCTAAAATGGCAAAGCTCTCAAGCGAAGACCTATTAACTCAATTCAAGGAAATGACCCTCGTCGAACTCTCTGATTTCGTCAAGGCATTTGAGACCGAATTCGATGTAACCGCAGCTGCTCCAGTTGCTGCTGCTGCCGCTGGCGGCGCTACTGAAGCTGCCGCAGAGCAAGATGAATTCACCCTCACCATCGAAGCCGCTGGCTCACAGAAGATCGCCGTTATCAAGGAAGTACGTGGCATCAACTCCAGCCTCGGCCTTAAAGAAGCCAAGGATCTAGTAGATGCATGTCCTGCAGTCTTGATCGAAAAGGGCACCAAAGAGGCAGTCGAGAAGGCAAAGGCAGCTCTAGAAGCAGCCGGCGCAACCGTCTCCGTCAAGTAAGTTCAACCCAAAATAGGGGGCTAGCCCCTTATTTAGCGGTGAAGTTAAGGAAAAGGGCCCTTCTGGGGCCCTTTTTTCTGGCCAGACAAAAAGATTAAGTGGATATCTGGCACAAATCCGCTCCCATAGGAGTATAAGCATAATTAGACAGAAGGGGCGGGTTTTGGATACCCTGACCCTTCGCAAATTTATACACCTTTCAGGTTTGGCATATAGCGGCTGAGACCTGGCGGTAGCCGTGCGTGATTACCTGCTCTTTACTGGAGGAACATTGGCCGCGAAGTCCAAATCATTTGCACCTGCCCGAGTTTCATTCGCCAAGATCCGTGAACCCCTTGAAGTTCCTAATCTCCTTTCGCTGCAGCTAGATAGCGTCGACTGGTTATTGGGTAACGACTTGTGGCGTGGCCGACTTGTCGAAAATGAGAAAAGCGGACGAGGCGAAGTACCCAAGCAATCTGGATTAGAAGAAATCTTCGAAGAGATTTCTCCAATTGAAGATTTCCAAGGCACCATGAGTCTCTCTTTCCGAGACCATCGCTTTGAACCACCGAAATACACCATTGCCGAATGCAAAGACCGCGATATGACTTATTCCGCGCCATTGTTCGTCACTGCTGAATTCACCAACAACATCACCGGCGAAATTAAGTCGCAGACCGTCTTCATGGGCGACTTCCCATTGATGACACCTCGCGGAACTTTCGTAATTAACGGAACCGAGCGCGTTGTTGTTTCCCAGATCGTTCGTTCTCCTGGTGTTTATTTTGAGCGCACCATCGAGAAGGCATCTGATAAAGATATTCTCACTGCAAAGATCATCCCAAGCCGTGGCGCTTGGTTGGAATTTGAAGTTGATAAGAAAGATTTGGTCGGAGTTCGTATCGACCGCAAGCGTAAGCAATCAGTAACGGTATTCCTAAAGGCACTCGGCTGGACTGAAGAGCAGATCCTCGAGCAATTCGGTGAGTACGAGTCCATTCGTTTGACGCTTGAAAAAGATAACGTCAAGAGTCAAGATGAAGCGTTACTTGATATTTATCGCAAGCTCCGTCCAGGCGAGCCACCAACCAAAGAGGCAGCTCAGAACCTGATCGAGAACTTGTACTTCAATCCAAAGCGTTATGACTTGGCAAAGGTTGGCCGCTTCAAGGTCAATAAGAAGCTCGGTTTAGATCTTGAACTTTCTCGTGGCCTACTTAACATCGAAGATATCGTTGCAACGATTCGCTACCTCGTAGCGCTTCACGCTGGCGATGCCTTGATGGAATATGGCAAGCAAGTACGTGTCGAGACCGATGACATCGACCACTTCGGAAATCGTCGCCTTCGTACCGTTGGTGAATTGATTCAGAACCAGGTTCGCACCGGACTTTCTCGTATGGAGCGCGTAGTTCGCGAACGTATGACTACTCAAGATGTTGAGGCAATTACGCCACAAACCTTGATCAACATTCGCCCAGTCGTGGCTTCAATCAAGGAGTTCTTCGGAACTTCTCAACTCTCACAGTTTATGGATCAGACCAACCCGCTTTCGGGTATGACCCACAAGCGTCGTCTTTCAGCGCTTGGACCTGGTGGTCTCTCGCGTGAACGTGCAGGCTTTGAAGTTCGTGACGTTCACCCGTCGCACTACGGCCGCATGTGTCCAATTGAAACTCCAGAAGGTCCAAACATTGGACTTATCGGATCGCTTGCTACTTATGCTCGCGTAACACCATTCGGTTTTATCGAAACCCCATACCGCAAGGTCACTAAGGGCAAGGTCACCGATCAGATCGATTACCTAACAGCTGATGAAGAAGATGAGCACGTAATTGCTCAGGCCAACGCCCCACTAACCACAGATAGCCACTTCGCTGAAGAGCGCGTATTGGTTCGTCGTCGCGGTGGCGAAGTTGAATACATCTTGGCTGATGAAGTTGATTACATGGACGTCTCGCCTCGTCAGATGGTTTCCGTTGCTACCGCAATGATTCCATTCCTCGAGCACGACGATGCTAACCGTGCGCTGATGGGCTCGAACATGATGCGTCAGGCAGTTCCACTGCTTCGCGCTGAAGCACCATTCGTTGGTACCGGTATGGAATTCCGTGCCGCTGTTGATGCTGGTGATGTCGTTCTTGCAAAGAAGCCTGGAGTTGTTACCTCCGTTTCAGCTGATGAAGTTTCAGTCATGAATGATGATGCAACTACCGAGGTTTACTTCCTCGAGAAGTTCACTCGCTCCAACCAAGGCACCAGTCGCAACCAAAAAGTTGTTGTTGGCCATGGCGATCGAGTTGAAACCGGTCAGGTCATTGCAGATGGTCCAAGCACCGATAAGGGTGAGATGGCTTTGGGTAAGAACTTGCTCGTGGCATTTATGTCATGGGAAGGTCACAACTACGAAGATGCGATCATCCTTTCTCAGCGCTTAGTTCAAGATGACGTTCTAACTTCTATTCACATTGAAGAGTATGAAGTTGATGCTCGCGATACCAAGCTCGGACCCGAGGAAATCACGCGCGACATTCCAAATGTCAGCGAAGAAGTTCTCTCCGACCTTGACGATCGCGGAATCATTCGAGTCGGCGCAGATGTTGTGCCCGGCGACATTCTGGTTGGAAAGGTCACACCTAAGGGCGAGACTGAACTAACTCCAGAAGAGCGATTGCTCCGCGCAATCTTCGGTGAGAAGGCTCGTGAAGTTCGCGATACCTCACTCAAGGTCCCACACGGTGAATCTGGCAAGGTCATTGGCGTCAGTCTTAGCGACAGCGAAGATTACGAACTACCTGCTGGCGTTAACCAAGTTGTTCGCGTCTATGTTGCGCAAAAGCGAAAGATTCAAGATGGTGACAAGCTTGCTGGTCGCCACGGTAACAAGGGCGTTATCTCCAAGATCCTTCCGGTCGAAGATATGCCATTCCTTGAAGATGGAACCCCAGTCGATATCGTCTTGAACCCACTTGGTGTTCCAGGCCGTATGAACGTTGGTCAGGTTCTTGAAACTCACCTTGGTTGGGTAGCAAAAGCTGGTTGGAAGCTAGACGGTGATGAGGTCTGGCAAAAGGATCTTCGCGCCCACGGTTACGCCGATGTCGCACCAAACTCAAAGGTAGCCACCCCAGTATTCGATGGCGCCAAAGAAGAAGAGCTAATGGGTCTTCTTAAATCAACGCTGCCAAATAAAGATGGCATGCGTTTGATCGGTGCTAACGGAAAGGCCAACTTATTTGATGGTCGTACCGGTGAGCCATACAAGGAGCCAATCTCTGTTGGTTACATGTACATCTTGAAACTCCACCACTTGGTTGATGACAAGATTCACGCCCGTTCAACAGGTCCTTACTCCATGATCACGCAGCAACCATTGGGTGGAAAAGCTCAATTCGGTGGCCAGCGCTTTGGTGAAATGGAAGTTTGGGCGCTCGAGGCTTATGGCGCTGCTTACACTCTTCAAGAGTTACTAACAATTAAATCCGATGATGTTCTTGGTCGCGTAAAAGTTTACGAAGCCATCGTCAAGGGTGAAAATATTCCAGAGCCTGGTATCCCAGAATCCTTCAAGGTTTTGGTCAAGGAAATGCAGTCGCTCTGTCTCAACGTAGAAGTTCTCTCATCAGAAGGTATTGCAATTGAAATGCGCGATACCGATGAAGAAGTTTTCCGTGCCGCCGAAGAACTTGGAATCAACTTGTCACGAGTTGAGCCAAGCAGTGTTGACGAAGTCTGACGGGGAGAGGGATAAATAATGTTAGATGTTAACTTTTTTGATGAACTACGAATTGGTCTAGCTTCAACGGACAATATTCGGGAGTGGTCCTTTGGCGAAGTAAAGAAGCCAGAGACTATTAACTATCGAACCCTCAAGCCAGAAAAAGATGGTCTCTTTGATGAGAAGATCTTTGGACCAACCCGTGACTGGGAGTGCTACTGCGGTAAGTACAAACGCGTTCGTTTCAAGGGCATCATCTGTGAGCGTTGCGGAGTAGAAGTTACTCGCGCCAAGGTTCGTCGTGAGCGCATGGGACATATTGAACTTGCTGCCCCAGTAACCCACATCTGGTACTTCAAGGGCGTTCCATCACGACTCGGCTACCTGCTTGACCTTGCACCAAAGGATCTCGAGAAGGTTATTTACTTCGCCGCCTACATGATCACTTCTGTTGATGATGAAGCTCGTGCCGAAGATATGCCAGCTCTAGAAAAGCGACTTTCAAGCGATAAGAAGAAGATTGAGACCAAGCGCGATACCGATCTTGATACCCGCCAGAAGAAGCTCGAAGCAGATCTTGCTGAGCTAGAAGCTGCCGGCGAGAAGGCCGATGTTCGTCGCAAGGTTCGCGAAGCCGCAGAGCGTGAGCTCAAAGCAACTCGCGATCGCTCACAGCGCGAACTCGATCGACTCGATGAAGTTTGGGCTCGCTTTAAGAACCTAAAGGTTCAAGATCTTGAAGGCGATGAAGGTCTGTATCGTGAAATGCGCGATCGTTTCGGCGTTTACTTCGAAGGAAATATGGGAGCCGCTGCAATCAAGCGTCGCCTAGAGACCTTCGATCTCCAAGCTGAATACATCAAGCTCACCGAGATCAGCCAAACTGGTAAGGGCCAGAAGAAGACCCGCGCTATTAAGCGTCTAAAGGTTGTCTCTTCTTTCCTTAACACCAGTAACCATCCAGCCTCTATGGTCTTGGATTGCGTTCCTGTTATTCCACCAGATCTTCGTCCAATGGTTCAACTAGATGGCGGTCGCTTTGCTACCTCCGATCTAAATGATCTTTATCGTCGTGTTATCAACCGTAACAACCGGTTGAAGCGATTGGCAGATCTTGGTGCTCCAGAAATTATCGTCAACAACGAGAAGCGCATGCTTCAAGAAGCTGTCGATGCGCTCTTTGATAACGGTCGTCGTGGTCGCCCAGTAACTGGCCCAGGTAACCGTCCATTGAAGTCGCTCTCTGACATGCTCAAGGGTAAGCAAGGCCGTTTCCGTCAGAACTTGCTCGGAAAGCGCGTCGATTACTCTGGCCGTTCCGTAATCGTTGTTGGACCACAACTTAAATTGCACCAGTGCGGTCTGCCAAAGCAGATGGCGCTAGAGCTCTTCAAGCCGTTCGTAATGAAGCGCTTGGTCGATCTCAATCACGCCCAAAATATTAAATCCGCAAAGCGAATGGTCGAGCGTGCTCGTCCAGTTGTTTGGGATGTTTTGGAAGAAGTAATTGCAGAACACCCTGTTCTTCTTAACCGCGCACCTACGCTTCACCGTTTAGGTATCCAAGCTTTCGAACCGCAATTGGTTGAAGGTAAGGCAATTCAGATTCACCCATTGGTCTGTACTGCATTCAACGCAGACTTCGACGGTGACCAGATGGCAGTTCACTTGCCGCTATCTGCTGAAGCCCAAGCTGAAGCTCGAATTCTTATGCTCTCGAGCAACAACATTCTTTCTCCTGCATCTGGTCGACCAATTACCTCTCCTACCCAGGACATGGTTTTAGGTCTCTACTTCTTGACCTCCCTTCGTGAGAATCAAAAGGGTGAAGGCCGCGCTTTCAGCTCAATTGCTGAAGGACTCATGGCTTTCGATCAAGGTAGCCTGACGATGCAGGCCGGAATCAAGATTAGGATCACTAAGAATGGTGAAACCACAATCAAGGAGACCACTCTTGGCCGCGCAATCTTCAATGAGATTCTTCCAGCCGATCACGACTTCGTAGATATTGATGTTACGAAGAAGGAACTTGGAAAGCTCGTTAATGAACTAGCAGAAAAGCAAGCGAAGGTTGTCGTTGCACAAACTTTGGATGCTTTGAAGTCCCTCGGTTTCTATTGGGCAACTCGCGCCGGTGTAACCATCTCAATTGAGGATGTTGTTACTCCTGCTCGTAAGCCAGAGATCTTGGAAGGCTACGAAGTTAAGGCCGACAAGGTTCAATCCCAATATGAAAAGGGTCTTATTACTGATGACGAGCGTCGTCAGGAACTTATTGAGATCTGGACCCAAGCAACTCAGGAAGTTGCACGTGAGATGGAAGATAACTTCCCTAAGACCAACCCGGTCTGGATGATGGTTTACTCCGGTGCACGTGGAAATATGATGCAGATTCGTCAGATCGCAGGTATGCGCGGTCTGGTAGCGAACCCAAAGGGTGAAATTATTCCGCGCCCAATTAAATCTAACTTCCGTGAAGGTCTTTCAGTTCTTGAATACTTCATCTCTACTCACGGTGCCCGCAAGGGTCTAGCCGATACCGCACTTCGTACTGCCGACTCGGGTTACTTAACCCGTCGTCTTTGCGACGTGGCTCAAGATGTAATCATCCGCGAAGAAGATTGTGGCACCGATCGTGGTCTCACTTTGAAGATTGCCACTATTAATAACGGTGAACTAGTTCGCGATGAGCATGTTGAAACTTCGCTATTCGGTCGTAACTTGGCAGAAGATGTACTAGTCGATAACAAGATCGTTCTCTCGGCGGGAACTGACCTTGGCGATCGCAACATCGATCTTCTTGTTGCTTCAGGCGTTGCTGAAGTTAAGGTTCGCTCGGTTCTAACTTGCGATAGCAAGGTCGGACAATGTGCAATGTGTTACGGCCGCTCAATGGCCGCTGGCAAGATCGTTGATGTCGGCGAAGCAGTTGGAATTATCGCTGCTCAGTCCATCGGCGAGCCAGGAACACAGCTCACAATGCGTACCTTCCACACTGGTGGTGCCATGCTCGAGGGTGAGACTCAAATTACCCACGGTCTGCCACGTATTGTTGAACTCTTCGAAGCTCGTACCCCTAAGGGTGTTGCGCCAATCGCAGAGACCGCCGGAGTCGTTAGCTTCCTTGAAGATGCAAAGGGCAAGAAGATCATCGTTACACCAGAAGATGGTGGCGAAGCGATCGCTTATCCAATCACGCGTCGTCAGAAGCTCAAGGTCGAAGATGGAATGCGCGTTGGCGTCGGTCAGCAACTTGTTGTTGGTGCCATTGATCCAAAGCAGGTTCTTCGTATCCTCGGTCCGCGTCAGACTCAAATTCACCTAGTGAATGAGATCCAAGAGGTTTACCGCTCACAGGGCGTAAGCATTCACGATAAGCACATCGAGATCATTGTTCGCCAGATGCTTAAGCGCATCACGGTTCTTGAACCGGGCGATGCTGATCTTCTTCCAGGTGAGCTCGTAGAGCGAAACCGTTTTGAAACCGAGAACCGTCGCGTTGTATCCACCGGTGGAAAGGCAGCTTCAGGCCGCCCAGAACTAATGGGTATCACAAAGGCATCTCTCGCAACCGAATCATGGTTATCTGCTGCATCGTTCCAGGAGACCACTCGTGTTCTCACTGATGCTGCACTTTCAGAGAAGAGCGATCCCTTGCTTGGTCTGAAGGAGAACGTCATCATCGGTAAGTTGATTCCTGCCGGTACTGGTCTTGCTCGTTACCGCAACGTTCGCGTTGAGCCAACCGAGGAAGCAAAGGCCGCGGTCTACGCTGCTTATGATGAATATGACTTCACCCCATTCGAAACTCAGGGTTCCGGCGAAGCAGTTCGCTTGGATGAGTTCGAAGTTCGTTAAATCTAGAAAGTAAAAAGCCCCGCACTTAATTGTGCGGGGCTTTTTTAATTACGGTAATTATTTATTCTGAAAGACCACCAAGATCGCGGCAACAAAGTGACACAAGAAAGCGGCGGCGGTTAGCGCGTGAAAGAGTTCGTGGAATCCAAACCAGTTAATTGAGATGTTCGGTTTCTTGATTGCATAAATAATTCCGCCGGCTGAATAGCAGACGCCACCAACCGCAATCAGCACGAATACTGCAACGCCACCGTGGCGCCAAAACTCTGGAAGATAAATTACCGCTGCCCAACCCAAGGCAATATATAGCGGGACATAAAGCCAACGCGGGGCGTTGATCCACGAGATCCGCATGATTGCAGTGAGGATGGCACCGCTCCAAACCAGCGAGAGCAAAATTACCGCGCTGTTCTTATCTAGCAGGAAGATCGCAAATGGCGTGTAAGTACCGGCTATAAGTAGCGGGATATTGGCATGATCGATGCGGCGCCAGACCGCTTTAGTTTTTGGTTTCCAATTGACGCGGTGATAGAGAGCGCTGCAAGTAAAGAGCGTGACAGCGGCCAAAGTAAAAATTCCTAAAGTAATGCGGCCTCGAAGTTTGTCGGCGATTGCCACCAAGGTCAGACCTGCGACCAATGAGATTGGGGACATGATCAAATGGATCAACCCGCGGAGCTTGGGCTTTGGAAGCTCGATAACTGGCTTAGTCTTGAGGGCGTTCATCCCTTAACCATAAGGTGGTTAGGTAAAAAGCGAGTTAAATCGGGCTGGGCGACCACCGTGTCCGTTATGTGGCATATAGAGGGGTTTCCGCTATCGAGCTAGTTGAAGTTACGGTGTGTCGCGTCCCAATCTTTGCCAATAGCAGGAGTACAAGCGGACCGGTTTTGACCTTATGGGGGAGCGTGGGTTAACCTTCGCGTCTGCTCTTTTCTTTTACGGGGCTACCTCATGGATACATTTATTTGTATCTTGCTTGTGCGGAACGGCCGACACGCCCGACCTCGTGGGTCGGAAGGTAGAGCGTAATAAGAAGAGAAATCGCAGTAACGAGATGGAGATGAAGTGCCAACTATTCAGCAGCTGGTCCGAAAGGGTCGCGCCGAAAAGACAACTAAGACGAGCACCCCTGCACTAAAGGGTAGCCCGCAGCGTCGTGGCGTATGTACTCGTGTTTATACAACAACTCCAAAGAAGCCAAACTCTGCGCTTCGAAAAGTTGCACGTGTACGCCTTACAAGTGGCATGGAAGTAACTGCATACATTCCTGGTGAAGGACATAACTTGCAGGAGCACTCAATCGTTCTCGTTCGCGGTGGTCGTGTAAAAGATCTTCCTGGTGTTCGCTACAAGATCGTTCGTGGCTCACTAGATACCCAAGGTGTTAAGAACCGTAAGCAATCACGTAGCCGCTACGGCGCAAAGAGAGAGAAGAAGGCCTAATGCCACGTAAAGGTCCGATTACCAAGAAGCCTGTTGTTGCTGACCCGGTTTATAACTCACCAGTTGTAACTGCACTCATCAATAAGATTTTGTTGCACGGAAAGCGTTCTACTGCAGAGCGCATTGTCTACGATGCACTCGAAGGTTGCCGCGAGAAGTCTGGTGGAATTGATCCAGTAATTACCCTCAAGCGCGCCCTCGACAATGTAAAGCCAACAGTTGAAGTTAAATCTCGTCGTGTTGGTGGCGCTACCTATCAGGTTCCAATCGAAGTAAAAGCTGGTCGCGCAACTACTTTGGCACTTCGTTGGATGGTTGATTACTCCCGTGCTCGTCGCGAGAAGTCAATGTCAGAGCGTCTCCAGAATGAACTTCTTGATGCCAGCAATGGTCTTGGCGCTGCTGTAAAGCGTCGCGAAGATACTCACAAAATGGCCGAAGCCAACAAGGCTTTCGCTCACTACCGCTGGTAATCCCAGGTTCATTAGAAACTATTTTTTAGAAACTATAAGGAGACTCGTAAAGTGGCAGTAGAGACAGCAATCGACCTAGCGATGGTTCGCAACATTGGAATCATGGCGCATATCGACGCGGGCAAAACCACCACCACTGAGCGCATCCTTTTCTACACTGGAATTAACTACAAGATCGGTGAAGTTCACGATGGCGGCGCCACCATGGACTGGATGGAGCAAGAGCAAGAGCGCGGTATCACCATTACCTCCGCTGCTACCACTTGTGTCTGGCACGACCACCTCATCAATATTATTGATACGCCTGGCCACGTTGACTTCACCGTTGAAGTAGAGCGCTCACTTCGCGTTCTCGATGGTGCCGTTTGCGTATTCGATGGTGTCGCCGGCGTAGAGCCACAATCTGAGACCGTTTGGCGTCAAGCTGACCGCTACAACGTTCCTCGTATCTGCTTTATCAATAAGTTAGACCGCACCGGTGCAAACTTTGAGCGTTGCGTAGACATGATTCGTACCCGCTTAAATGCCATCCCACTTGTTCTTCAAATCCCAATCGGCCTTGAAGGCGATTTCATGGGCGTCGTTGATCTGATCGCGATGAAGGCACTTGTTTGGCCAGGGGAGACCAAGAAGGGTGAGGATTACCTCATCGAAGAGATTCCAGCTAACTTGCTTGAAGCTGCCAAAATTGCTCGCCACGAAATGGTTGAGACTTTGGCAAATGCTGACGATGCAATCATGGAGAAGTACCTAGAAGATATTGAACTCTCAAACGAAGAGATCATCGAAGCTATTCGTCGCGCCACCATTGGTGACAAGTTGACCCCAGTTCTTACCGGTTCTGCTTTTAAGAACAAGGGTGTTCAGCCAATGCTCGATGCCGTTAACCGTTACCTTCCAAGCCCATTGGATATCAAGGCAATCGTTGGTCACAAAATGGGAGATCCAGAAGTGGAAATTGATCGTCAACCTTCTGAGGATGAACCATTCTCGGCATTGGCATTCAAGATCATGTCTGATCCACACCTTGGAAAATTGACCTTCGTTCGGATCTACTCCGGAAAGTTAGAGACTGGTTCTCAGATTCTTAACTCCACAAAGGATAAGAAGGAACGAATCGGCAAGATTTACCAGATGCACGCTAACAAGCGCGAAGAAAAAGATTCAGCTGGTGCCGGAATGATTATCGCCGTTATGGGTCTTAAGGACACCACAACTGGTGACACGCTCTGCGATCCAGCCAAGCCAGTAATTCTTGAGTCCATGGACTTCCCGGATCCAGTTATCTCGGTGGCTATTGAGCCAAAGACCAAGGCTGACCAAGAGAAGCTTGGTGTTGCGATTCAGCGTCTTGCGGAAGAAGATCCAACCTTCCATGTTAAATCCGATGAAGAAACCGGCCAGACCATCATCTCTGGTATGGGCGAACTTCACCTTGAAATTTTGGTAGACCGCATGCGCCGCGAGTTCAAAGTCGAGGCCAATGTTGGTAAGCCACAGGTTGCATACCGCGAAACCTTGCGTACCCCAGTTGCACGCTACGACTACACCCACAAGAAGCAATCTGGTGGTTCTGGTCAGTTCGCAAAGATTCAGATCGCACTCGAGCCACTTCCAGCAGGAACCGAAGGCAGCTACGAGTTCGTTAATAAAATTACCGGCGGTCGTATTCCTAAGGAATACATCCCCTCAGTTGATGCCGGTTGCAAAGAGTCAATGCAAAGTGGTCCGCTCGCGGGCTACCCACTCGTTGATGTTCGCGTCACTCTTCTTGATGGTGCTTATCACGACGTTGACTCGTCGGAACTCGCCTTCAAGATTGCAGGTATCGCTGCCTTCCGTGAGGCTGCCCGGCTTGCCGGTCCAGTCATCCTCGAGCCAGTTATGTCGGTCGAAGTTATTACCCCTGAAGACTTCATGGGTGATGTCATCGGCGATTTGAATAGCCGTCGTGGACAGATCCAATCCATGGACGAACGTTCAGGTGCCCGCATCGTTAAGGCAATCGTTCCGCTCTCAGAGATGTTCGGCTATGTCGGAGATCTTCGAAGCAGAACCCAAGGCCGCGCAAGCTACAGCATGACCTTCGATTCGTATGCCGAAGTTCCAGGCAACGTGGCGAAGGAGATCATTGCCAAGGTTCGCGGCGAGTAGTCAGCAAGAAATCACTTTTAACCAAACCATTAAACAAACATAGAAAAAACAGGAGGACACAGTGGCAAAGGCGAAGTTCGAGCGGAACAAACCGCACGTCAACATTGGCACAATCGGTCACATCGATCACGGTAAGACCACTCTTACTGCTGCTATTTCCAAGGTACTTCACGATAAGTATCCAGATGTGAACCCATTTACCCCATTCGATCAGATCGATAAGGCGCCAGAAGAGCGTCAACGCGGTATCACCATCTCGATCGCACATATCGAGTACCAAACTGAGTCACGTCACTATGCACACGTTGACTGCCCAGGCCACGCTGACTACATCAAGAACATGATCACTGGTGCAGCTCAGATGGACGGTGCAATTCTCGTGGTTGCAGCAACTGACGGCCCAATGCCTCAGACCAAGGAGCACGTTCTACTTGCTCGTCAGGTAGGCGTTCCTTCAATCGTTGTGGCTCTAAACAAGTCCGACATGGTTGATGACGAAGAAATTCTTGAATTGGTTGAAATGGAAGTTCGCGAACTTCTTTCAAAGTATGAATTCCCTGGCGATGACACACCAATCGTTCGCATCTCTGCTCTCAAGGCACTTGAAGGCGACCCAGTATGGGCTGAAAAGATCATGGAACTTATGGCAGCGGTTGACTCGTTCATCCCACAGCCAGCTCGTGAAGTTGATAAGCCATTCCTAATGCCAGTAGAAGATGTATTCACCATTACTGGTCGTGGAACTGTAGTAACCGGTCGTATTGAGCGCGGTATCGTCAAGGTCAACGAAGAAGTTGAAATTGTTGGTATCCGTCCAACTGCTATGAAGACCACCGTTACTGGTGTTGAAATGTTCCGCAAGCTTCTTGATGAAGGTCAGGCTGGCGAGAACGTCGGACTTCTTCTTCGTGGAACCAAGCGTGAAGATGTTGAACGTGGTCAGGTTGTCTGCAAGCCAGGTTCAATCACCCCACACACCGACTTCGAAGCTAACGCTTACATCCTTTCAAAGGATGAAGGCGGACGCCACACCCCATTCTTCAATAACTACCGTCCACAGTTCTACTTCCGTACCACTGACGTCACCGGCATCGTGACACTTCCAGCTGGTACCGAAATGGTTATGCCTGGCGATAACACCGAAATGGTCGTCGCTTTGATCCAACCAATCGCAATGGAAGATGGACTTCGCTTCGCAATCCGTGAAGGTGGCCGCACCGTTGGAGCTGGTCGCGTTACCAAGATTCTGAAGTAACACCTCTTATCGGGTGGCTGGCCTCACGGTCAGCCACCTACCAAGAAGCAAGGCAGTAACCAAGCAGTAACTAAATTTTAGAAGCAGTTTCGAAGTAGTAAAGAAAAAGGAGAAGCACATGGCGGGACAAAAGATCCGCATACGGCTTAAGGCTTACGACCACGAAGTGATCGATAGCTCGGCGAAGAAGATCGTCGAGACTGTTGAGCGCACTGGTGCAACTGTCGCAGGTCCCGTTCCGTTGCCTACAGAGAAGAACACTTTCTGTGTTATTCGCTCTCCGCACAAATATAAGGACAGCCGCGAACATTTCGAGATGCGCACTCATAAGCGCTTGATCGACATCATTGATCCAACTCCTAAAACTGTTGATTCCTTGATGCGCCTCGATTTACCCGCCGGCGTTGACATTGAGATCAAGCTCTAGGAGATCTGACAGATGACTACTACTCAATCAGCGGGCGCTGCCATCAAGGGAATCCTTGGCAAGAAGCTCGGCATGACTCAGGTCTTCGATGCAAATAACAAGATCGTTCCAGTAACTGTTGTTGCTGCCGGTCCTTGTGTTGTAACCCAGATCCGTACTCCTGAAAAGGATGGATATGCTGCGGTTCAACTCGCATTCGGAGCAATTGATCCTCGCAAAGTTACCAAGCCCGAGGCTGGACATTTCGCCAAGGCCGGTGTAACCCCTCGACGCGATGTTGCTGAACTTCGCACCACCGACACCTCTTCTTATTCTGTTGGTCAAGAACTTCGTGCTGATGTATTTGCAGCTGGCGAGATTGTTGATGCAACTGGTACCTCAATCGGTAAGGGAACTGCCGGCGTTATGAAGCGCCACGGCTTCCACGGTTTGGGCGCCTCACACGGTGTTGACCGTAAGCACCGTATGCCAGGTTCTATCGGTAACCGAACCACTCCAGGCCGCGTTTTCCGTGGCAAGAAGATGTCTGGTCGCATGGGTGTAGATCGAGTTACCACTCAGAACCTTTTGATTCACTCTGTTGATGTTGAGAACTCACTTCTTCTCATCAAGGGTTCTATCCCTGGCCCAACAGGCTCCATTGTCTTCGTCCGCTCCGCAGCGAAGAAGGCTGTTTCGGAAAAGGCAGGTGCATAACAAATGGCATTAACCGTAGATATTAAGAGCGCCGAAGGTAAGACAACTGGTTCAGTTGATCTACCATCAGAAATTTTCGATGCTCAGACCAATATTCCATTAATCCATCAGGTTGTCGTTGCTCAACTAGCCGCTGCTCGTGCTGGTACTGCAAAGACCAAGAACCGTGGTGAAGTAAGTGGTACTGGTAAGAAGCCTTTCAAGCAGAAGGGAACCGGTCGCGCTCGTCAGGGTTCGGTCCGTGCTCCACTTCAGCGTCACGGTGGTGTCTCACATGGACCTGTTCCACGTAAGTACGATCAACGCACCCCTAAGAAAATGATTGCAGCAGCACTCCGCGGCGTTCTCTCTGACCGTCAACGCGAAGATCGCATTCACGTGGTTGATGCCATCGCCACCGGTCCTTCGACCAAGGCCGCGATCTCAGCTGTTCGTCAATTCTCTGATCGCAAAAATGTTCTTGTTGTTCTTTCTCGTTCCGAAGATATCGCTTGGCGCTCTCTTCGAAATGCCGACAACATGCACTTAATCGTTAACGACCAACTCAATGCCTATGACGTCCTTGTTAGCGACGACATTGTCTTCTCCGAGAGTGCGATCCGCGAATTTATCGCAGGACCAGCTTCGGTAACTGCAGTTGCTCGTGAGAGTGAAGTAGAGGTGTCAGCATGAAAGATTATCGCGACGTTTTATTAGCACCTGTTGTCTCTGAAAAGTCATACGGACTGTTGGATGAGAACAAGTACACATTCATTGTTGCCCCAGATGCCAACAAGACTGAGATCAAGATTGCAGTCGAGAAGGTATTCGGAGTCAAGGTTCTCAGCGTTAATACCCATAACCGCCAAGGTAAGCGCAAGCGCACCCGGGTTGGTTTTGGAAAGCGTTCAGATACCAAGCGCGCAATCGTGCATGTTGCAGCCGGTGACCGCATCGACATCTTCGGAGGCCCTGTCTCCTAAGGAGATAGGACTAGAAGAGGAATAGAGAGAGAATAAATGGCCTTACGTAAACTTAAGCCGACCACTCCAGGTCAGCGCGGCGCCAGCGTTCCAGATTTCGCGGAAATTACTCGCACCACCCCAGAGAAGTCATTGGTTCGTCCAATCCACTCAAAGGGCGGTCGTAACGCGACTGGTCGCATCACAACTCGTCACCAAGGTGGCGGACACAAGCGCGCATACCGCTTGATCGATTTTACTCGTAACGATAAAGATGGCATTCCAGCCAAGGTTGCCCATATCGAATACGATCCAAACCGAACTTCACGCATTGCTCTTCTGCATTACGCAGATGGCGAAAAGCGTTACATCATTGCGCCAAATAAGTTAAACCAAGGCGACAAGGTCGAGAACGGTCCATCAGCTGATATCAAGCCAGGAAATTGCTTACCACTTCGCAATATCCCAGTTGGAACCATGATCCATGCGATTGAGCTTCGTCCAGGTGGCGGCGCAAAGATTGCTCGCTCTGCCGGCGCTGGCGTACAGCTAGTCGCTAAAGATGGTCCTTACGCACAATTGCGTATGCCATCGGGCGAAATTCGAAATGTAGATGTTCGTTGCCGCGCCACCGTTGGTGAAGTTGGTAACGCAGAACAATCCAATATCAACTACGGAAAGGCCGGCCGTATGCGTTGGAAGGGCAAGCGCCCATCCGTACGTGGTGTCGTCATGAACCCAGTTGATCACCCACACGGTGGTGGTGAAGGAAAGACCTCTGGAGGTCGCCATCCTGTTACACCTTGGGGTAAGCCAGAAGGCCGTACTCGTAAGAAAAAAGCCTCTGATGCGCTAATTGTCCGTCGCCGCAAGTCGAATAAGAAACGATAGGGAGCCCACTACAAATGCCACGTAGTTTAAAGAAGGGTCCATTCGTGGACGGCCACCTTATTAAAAAGGTTGATGCCCAAAACGAAGTAAATACCAAGAATGTTATTAAGACTTGGTCACGGCGCTCCATGATCGTTCCATCGATGATCGGCCACACCATCGCAGTTCATGATGGTCGCAAGCATGTTCCAGTTTTCATCACTGACGCAATGATTGGTCACAAGCTCGGTGAATTTTCGCCAACGCGTACCTTCCGAGGTCACGTAAAGGGCGACGATCGGAGGTCCTCACGTGGCTAAGCCAGTAAATGTTGACAACGCATTGGTTGCTCGCGCAATCCTTCGCGAAGTTCGCACCACTCCACAGAAGGCCCGTCGAGTCGTTAACTTGATTCGCGGCGAGCGAGCAGATAGCGCACTTGCTACCTTGAAGTTCGCAAACCAAGCAATCGGTGCTGACCTATACGTCTTGCTTAACTCCGCTGTTGCTAATGCAAAGCAGAAGAACCCATCACTTCGTGATGCTTCTGAGCTTTGGGTAGCTGAAGCAACTGTTGGTGAAGGCTTCACATTGAAGCGCTTCCGCCCACGTGCTCAGGGTCGCGGATTTAGCATCAATAAGCGCACCAGCACGATCACCCTCGTGGTCTCTGATGACGTTAACTATCGTTCAAATGGCCCACGCAAGGTAGCTGCCCACAAAAAGGCAAATGCCGGTCGTATTGCCAAGCCAACTGCAGGAACGCCAGTAGCTGCAAAATCAGCTCCAGCAAAGTCAGCTCCTGCCGACACCGAAGGGAAGGCCGAATAATGGGTCAAAAAGTAAATCCACACGGCTTCCGACTCGGTATCACCACCGAATTTAAGTCCCGCTGGTATGCAGACAAGCTCTACAAGGATTATGTGAAGGAAGATATTGAAATCCGTCGCATGATGACTAAGGGCATGGAACGTGCTGGTGTTTCCCGAATTGAAATCGAACGTACTCGCGAGCGAGTTCGTATCGATCTTCACACCGCCCGTCCCGGAATTGTTATTGGACGTCGCGGAACTGAAGCTGATCGAATTCGTATGGATCTCGAAAAGTTAACGGGCAAGCAAGTACAGCTCAACATTCTTGAAGTTAAGAACCCTGAAATTGATGCCCAACTCGTTGCCCAGGGAATTGCCGAGCAGTTAACTGCTCGTGTTTCATTCCGTCGTGCAATGCGTAAGGCGATGCAGACTGCACTCAAGTCCGGTGCTCAAGGCATTCGAGTTCAATGCGGCGGTCGCTTGGGTGGCGCAGAAATGTCTCGCTCTGAGTTCTACCGTGAAGGTCGAGTTCCACTACATACTCTTCGTGCTGATATTGATTACGGTTTCTACGAAGCCGCAACCACTTTCGGTCGTCTAGGTGTAAAGGTCTGGATCTACAAGGGTGAAGTTATTGAATCTCGCGCCGAGCGCGCCGCCTCAGCTCTTGCAGCTGCTCGTGCGCCAAAGCCTTCACGCGGTCCACGTAATCCACGTGCTCCACGTGCCGAGGTCACCAGCTCAACTCCAGAATCGCGTGCTGCCGCAGCAGCAGTCAATGGCGTAACCGTCGTTGAGCCAGTAGCTGCCCCAGTAGTTGCAGTTGTTGAAGGCACCGAAGGGAGCAATGCCTAAATGTTGATTCCTCGCAAGGTTAAGCACCGAAAGCAACACCACCCAAAACGTGGTGGCAAGTCAAAGGGTGGAACAACCGTCTCCTTTGGTGACTTCGGTATTCAAGCTTTAGAGCCAGCGTATGTGACTAACCGTCAGATCGAAGCAGCTCGTATTGCAATGACTCGTCACATCAAGCGTGGTGGAAAGGTATGGATCAATATTTATCCAGACCGCCCACTAACAAAGAAGCCAGCTGAAACCCGAATGGGTTCCGGTAAGGGTTCACCGGAATGGTGGATCGCCAACGTAAAGCCTGGCCGCGTGATGTTTGAAATCTCTGGCGTTGCCGAAGAGATCGCTACTGAGGCAATGACTCGTGCGATTCACAAGCTGCCAATGAAGTGCCGCGTAGTTCGTCGTGAGGAGTTCTAATGGCAATTATCGTGACTGCTGAGCAGCTACGCGCCCTCAACACTGAGGAGCTAGGTCTTAAATTGCGCGAAGCGAAAGAGGAGCTTTTCAATCTCCGCTTTCAAGCCGCAACTGGCCAACTAGAGAGCCATGGTCGTTTGACTGCGGTTCGCAAAGAGATTGCGCGCATTTACACCATCGTGCGCGAACGTGAATTAGGAATTGGAGGTGCGGCATGACTACTAGTAACGAACTAGATCGTGGGTTCCGCAAGACTCGTGAAGGCATCGTCACCAGCGACAAGATGGATAAGACTGTCGTTGTAGCGATCCAAGATCGAGTTAAGCATGGTCTCTACGGCAAGGTCTTGTCTCGCTCAACCAAGCTCAAGGCTCATGATGAGAACAACAGCGCTGGAATTGGCGATCGCGTCCTCTTGATGGAAACTCGTCCGCTCTCCGCTACCAAGCGTTGGCGCGTTGTCGAGATCCTCGAGAAGGCTAAGTAGGGGGAATAAGGAATGATTCAACAAGAATCGCGACTTCGCGTCGCCGACAACACTGGTGCAAAGGAACTTCTTTGTATCCGCGTACTCGGTGGCTCCTCACGTCGCTACGCCGGCATCGGTGACATCATCGTCTGTGCCGTCAAGGATGCAATTCCTGGCGGACAGGTTAAGAAGGGTGAGGTCGTAAAGGCCGTCATCGTTCGAACTGTAAAAGAGACCCGTCGTGCTGACGGCTCTTACGTTAAATTTGATGAGAACGCAGCAGTCATTCTTAAGGCTGATGGCGAACCTCGTGGAACTCGTATCTTCGGACCAGTTGCTCGCGAACTTCGCGAAAAAAAGTTCATGAAGATCATTTCATTAGCGCCGGAGGTGCTCTAAAAATGTCAAAGATTAAGAAGGGCGACACCGTCCTAGTTATCGCTGGTAAAGATAAAGGCGTAACTGGCAAGGTTATTCGCGTTGATAAAGATGATTCTCGGGTATTGGTTGAAGGCGTAAACCGCGTCTTGCGCCATACCAAGGAGACCACTAGCGATCGTGGCGTGAAGGTCGGCGGAATTTTGACCGTCGAAGCTTCAATCCACAGTTCAAATGTGATGATTGTTGATGACGAAGGCAAGGCCACTCGCCTTGGCGCTCGTCAAGATGAAGAGGGCAAGAATGTCCGAATCTCACGTCGCACCGGAAAGGACATCTAATGTCTACCACTGTTGCCGGCCCACGTCTTAAGGCAAAGTACCGCGCGGAAATCGCACCTGCGCTACGCACCAAGTTCGAATACCCAAATGTGATGCAGGTTCCAGGGCTCACCAAGGTAATTGTGAACATGGGTGTTGGCGAAGCTGCTCGCGATTCCAAGTTGATCGAAGGCGCAATTCGCGACCTAACGATCATCACCGGTCAAAAGCCTCAGGTCACCAAGTCCCGCAAGTCAATTGCACAGTTCAAGCTTCGTGAAGGTATGCCAATCGGTTGCCACGTAACGCTTCGAAATGATCGCATGTGGGAGTTCACCGACCGCCTTCTAAGTATCGCGCTACCTCGTATCCGAGATTTCCGTGGTCTATCACCAAAGCAATTTGATGGAAATGGCAACTACACCTTCGGCTTGACCGAACAAGTTGTATTTCCAGAAATTGAGCAGGACAAGGTCGATCGCACCCGTGGAATGGATATCACTTTCGTTACCACTGCCAAGACCGATGAGGAAGGACGAGAGCTTCTCCGCGCACTCGGCTTCCCCTTCAAGGAAAACTAAGAGAGGGGCAGCAAAATGGCAAAGACATCGCTCAAGGTTAAGGCAGCTCGCAAGCCTAAGTTCAAGGTACGCGGCTATACCCGTTGCCAACGTTGTGGTCGCCCTCATTCGGTCTACCAAAAATTCGGCATCTGCCGTATCTGTTTTCGCGAGATGGCACACCGTGGTGAGCTACCTGGCATCACCAAAGCTTCCTGGTAACTCGAAGCCGCTTCAAAGAGATTTATCCACCCATCAACTACGAGAAAGGTCCAGACCAAGTTCATTAAGGATTTGGCGGAAACCATCTTGAGAAAGGCCCGAGGCCAAGAATGACAATGACAGACCCGATCGCAGACATGCTGGCTCGTCTGCGCAATGCGAACTCTGCCTACCATGAAGTGGTTGCAATGCCATCTTCATCGGTAAAGGTTCGTATTGCCGAGATCCTCAAGCAAGAGGGTTATATCGCCGGCTTTAAAGTCGAGACCAATACTGAAGGATTCGGAAAGACCTTGACATTAGATCTCAAGTTCGGTTCCAATCGTGAGCGCTCTATCGCTGGCCTACGCCGCGTAAGCAAGCCCGGACTGCGCGTTTACGCAAAGTCAACCGCACTGCCAAAAGTTTTGGGTGGACTTGGTGTTGCAATTATTTCAACCTCCTCTGGCCTCCTGACTGATAAGCAGGCCAACAAGCAAGGTGTAGGCGGAGAAGTTCTCGCCTACGTATGGTGATCTGATGTCACGTATTGGACGTAGCCCAATCGCGATTCCTGCCGGAGTCGAAATCTCAATTTCTGGTCAGCACGTATCTGTAAAGGGTCCTAAGGGTTCACTTTCACATGTACTTGCTGAGCCAATCACTGCCGCACAAGAAGCTGGTGTGCTGCTGGTTAATCGACCTGATGATGGTCGAATCTCTCGCTCTCTTCACGGCATGTCACGCACCTTGGTTGCGAACATGGTCGAGGGCGTAACAACTGGTTACTCAAAGACGATCAACATCGTCGGCGTTGGTTACCGTGTTGCTGAGAAGAGCGGGGATCTCGAGTTCCAACTCGGATACAGCCACTCGATTCAATTCCCAGCACCTGCCGGAATCACCTTCAAGGTTGACTCCGCTACCAAGTTTTCGATTATCGGAATCGATAAGCAACTCGTAGGCGAGACTGCTGCCAAGATCCAGAAGCTTCGTAAGGCTGATCCTTACAAGGGCAAGGGTCTACATCTAGATGGCGCAAAGATTCGCCGCAAGCAAGGAAAGACAGGTAAGAAGTAATGGCTATCGGTGTAAAAGTACGTAAGGGTTCATCACAGGTCGCTCGCGCCCGCCGCCATTTCCGCGTTCGCAAGAAGGTCTCGGGCACTCCTGCTCGTCCTCGCCTTGTAGTTTCGCGCTCTGCTCGTCACCTTGTTGCCCAGATTGTTGATGACACCATTGGTCAGACTTTGGTCTCAGCTTCAACCATGGAGAGTGCACTTCGAACTGATTCTGGCGACAAGAGCGCCAAGGCACGTGCTATCGGTCAATTAATCGGTGAGCGCGCCAAGGAAAAGGGAATTACTACGGTCGTCTTCGATCGTGGTGGAAACAAATATCATGGCCGCGTTGCTGCTTTGGCAGACGGTGCCCGTGCTACTGGATTGGATTTCTAATGGCTATTGCTCCTGCGAAGACTCCTCGCGAAGAGGGTGGCAAGACCAATGATCGCCGCGATCGTCGTGATCGTCGTGATGGTGGCGCCCCTGCCGAGAAGAGCCCATATACCGAGCGCGTTGTCTTCATCAACCGAGTTTCGAAAGTAGTAAAGGGTGGCCGTCGCTTCTCCTTCACCGCTCTCGTAGTCGTTGGTGACCAGAACGGCACAGTCGGTATCGGTTACGGCAAGGCCAAGGAAGTTCCACAAGCAATTGCCAAGGCAGTTGAAGAGGCGAAGAAGTCATTCTTCAAAGTTCCTCGCTTGTACGGCACCATCCCACATCCAGTTCAAGGCGAGAAAGCTGCAGGCGTAGTTCTACTTCGTCCAGCAAGCCCAGGTACCGGAGTAATCGCCGGTGGCCCAGTTCGCGCCGTACTCGAGTGTGCTGGTATCTCAGATGTTTTGACCAAGTCTCTTGGTTCAAATAACCCAATCAACATGGTTCACGCCACCGTTGCCGCACTTCGCGCGTTGGAAAATCCTTCCGCAATTGCAGCTCGCCGTGGCCTACCACTTGAGCAGATCGCACCAGCAGCAATTGTTCGTGCCGTAGCCGCGTCAGTAGGTGCGTAATGCCTCGTTTAAAAGTAACTCAACTTCGTTCAAAAGTTGGAGCTCGCCCAGAACATCGCGAGACCCTGCGTTCACTTGGTTTAAAAAGAATTGGTGATGTTGTGGTGAAGGAAGATCGTCCCGAGATTCGTGGAATGGTCGTCGCCGTACGTCATATGGTCACAGTCGAGGAGGTCGAATAACTATGGTGCTAAAGGTTCATCATCTACGCCCAGCTCCAGGAGCTAAAAAGGCGAGAACCCGTAAGGGTCGCGGTGAGGCATCAAAGGGTAAGACTGCTGGTCGAGGCGGTAAAGGAACTCGTGCTCGTAACACAGTTCGTGCCGGCTTTGAAGGTGGTCAGTTGCCTTTGGTTATGCGTCTGCCAAAACTTCGTGGTTTCAAGAACCCAGAGCGGGTTGAATACCAGCCAGTTAACGTTTCAACGCTAAACGCGCTCTACCCAAAGGGTGGCAACGTTACTGTTGAAGATTTGATTGCAAAGGGTGCCGTCCGTGATGGCTATCCCATTAAAATTCTTGGAAATGGCGAAATTTCCGTCAAGGTAACCGTCGTTGCGCATGGCTTTTCTAAGTCAGCATCTGAAAAGATCACTGCCGCAGGTGGAGTAGCCAAGAAACTCTAAGTTCTGTTTGTGCGACCCAACCATCAATGGTTAGAGATTTAAGGAGAAAGAATTGCTTTCAGCATTTGGTAAGGCGTTTAAGACGCCGGATCTTCGCCGCAAGATTTTCTTCACTCTCGCCATTATGGGACTATTCCGATTTGGCTCAATCGTTCCAACTCCAGGCGTTTCATATGCCAACGTTGCTACCTGCCTAAAGCAGGCCAACTCCGGCGGCCTCTTTGGTTTGGTTAACCTCTTCAGCGGTGGCGCACTCTTGCACTTATCCGTTTTTGCCTTGGGCATCATGCCTTACATCACCAGCTCAATTATTATTCAATTGCTGACTGTTGTTATTCCTCGCTTTGAAACTTTGAAGAATGAGGGACAGTCCGGAACTGCAAAGCTAACCCAATACACCCGTTACTTAACGGTTGGGTTGGCAATCTTGCAATCGACTGGTCTGATTGCAGTTGCTCGCACCCCTGGTCGCCTCTTCAGTGGCTGTTCTTATCCAATCATTCCTGACGCTTCTTGGACCCGCATTGTTACGATGGTTTTCGTAATGAGCGCCGGTACCTCGGTGATCATGTGGTTGGGTGAACTAATCACCGATCGCGGCGTCGGCAACGGTATGTCCATCTTGATCTTCACCTCGATCGCTGCCGGTTTCCCAACTCAACTTTGGTCAATCAAATTGCAGAAGGGCTTGTTTGCCTTCCTCTTTGTTATCGCAGTTGGCGTACTTGTTGTTGCTGCTGTTGTATTCGTTGAGCAGGCACAACGTCGAATTCCAGTTCAGTATGCCAAACGTCAAGTTGGCCGTCAGAGCTATGGTGGAACCAGTACCTATATTCCAATCAAGGTAAACCAAGCTGGCGTTATCCCAGTTATCTTCGCCTCTTCACTTCTTTATATTCCGTCGCTAATCGTGAACTTCTCGGGCAGTACCGCTAAGTGGTCGATTTGGATCCAAAAGAACTTTGTAAAGGGCGATCACCCAATTTATATTCTCTCTTACGCCCTATTAATTATTTTCTTTACCTACTTCTATGTTGCGATTACTTTCAATCCCGATGAAGTTGCGGAAAATATGAAGAAGTACGGTGGGTTCATTCCAGGTATTCGTGCCGGTCGTCCAACCGCTGAGTATCTTCAATATGTTCTCTCTCGGATCACAGCGCCAGGCTCGTTGTACTTAGCCTTTGTTGCGATTATTCCAATTATTGCTCTGATTTTATTTAATGCCAGCACCAACTTCCCATTCGGCGGAACAGCAATTTTGATCGTCGTAGGTGTTGGTCTGGATACTGCCAAGCAAATTGAAAGCCAATTGCAACAGCGTTCATACGAGGGGTTCTTGCGCTAATGCGATTAATCCTGGTTGGTCCACCAGGTGCGGGAAAAGGTACTCAAGCAGTTCTTCTTGCCTCGCACTACAACATCCCGCATATCTCAACCGGTGATATTTTTCGCGCCAACTTAAAGGGTGGGACAGAACTAGGAACTTTGGCTAAGTCCTATATGGATAAGGGCGAACTTGTTCCAGATACTGTGACGAACGAGATGGTCAAGGATCGCCTGAATCAAGACGACCTAGCAAATGGTTTTTTATTGGATGGCTTTCCACGTAATGTATTTCAGGCTGAAGTTCTACGCGCCATCCTTGCCGAAAAACACACTTCACTCGATGCCGTTCTTGAACTTTCGATCGATGATCAGGAAATCATTAGCAGAATTTCTGGGCGTCGAACTTGTCGCAACTGCGGCGCCACTTTTCATACCGTAAATGCGCCATCGAAAGTTGAAGGGGTTTGCGATAATTGCCAAGGCGAGCTCTACCAGCGTGAAGATGATAAGGCAGAAGTAATCCAGCGTCGATTAGAAGTTTATAGCGAGCAAACTAAACCGATCATCGCCTTTTATCGTGGTGAAGGTCTCTTGATATCTATCATGGCTTTGGGTGAAGTTTCAGAAATTTCGCAGCGCTCGATCGCAGCGTTGAGTGCAGTAATTTCCTAACTGGCCAACATGGTTATTCAATTAAAGACCCTCGAACAATTTCGCTCTATGCGCAAAGCCGGAATTGTAGTAGCTGAGGCGCTAGAACTTATGAAGTCAGCGATAGCTATAGGCGTTACAACGCTTGAATTAGATGCAATTGCTGCAGACCACTTGAAATCCAGGGGAGCGATTCCTTCCTTTCTTGGTTATCACGGCTATCCCAATGTTATTTGTGCCTCTATCAATCACGAGATCGTTCACGGAATTCCCAATGAACGGCCAATACACGCTGGCGATATTGTCTCAATAGATTTTGGTGCGATCGTTGAAGGTTGGCACGGAGATTCTGCATTTTCTGTCGGTGTAGACAAAGTAAACCCGGCCGATCAAAAGCTCATGGATACCTGCGAAGCGTCAATGTGGCGTGGAATTGCAGCAGGCTCGGTGGGCGCTCACTTAACTGATATCTCATTTGCGATTGAGAGTTACATTAATTCCCAAGGCAACTACGGAATTCTTCGTGAGTATGGCGGACATGGAATTGGTTCGGAAATGCACATGGATCCTCATATCTTGAATTACGGCCAAGCCGGATTTGGTCCGATACTTACCACGGGTATTGCGTTGGCTATTGAGCCGATGATCACCAGGGGAAGCGCCAAGACCAAGATTCTTTCCGATGATTGGACCGTCATCTCTGCTGATAAATCTATGGGCGCGCATTTCGAGCATTCGTATGCCCTGCTTCCAGATGGCAAACCTTTTGTATTAACAGCCCTAGATGGCGGCCAGGCAAAATTGGCCGCGCTCGGCGTCGAAATCTCCGACCTACTTTCATAATTAGCGAAGGTCTTTCATGAGCATTCGTATAACTGGAATCTCATTACCCAATGAAGAGCTGATCGATTTTACGATCGTCGATGGAAAATGGGATGACCAATATTCACTCGATCTAGATCAGCGAATCGAAGGTTGGATACTTCCTGGATTGGTTGATGTGCATACCCACCCAGGTGCCACAAAAGCCGGTCAGCCGATCGATGAGAAATTACTTCGCGCTGAGTTGCTCCGTGATATCGATCATGGCGTAATTGCAATTCGCAGTCCTGGACTAGCAGGCACCCCACCAGATTGGTTTGGAAAAGATCTAGAACTGCCGATCGCCTTTCACGCGG
>Ga0194061_1000047_pt1 | contig 60318 bp, 55 predicted proteins | sample SepL2221m_MetaG_FD_163423 | JGI IMG/M metagenome (GOLD analysis project Ga0194061, IMG submission 163423) | Anoxic zone freshwater microbial communities from boreal shield lake in IISD Experimental Lakes Area, Ontario, Canada - Sep2016-L224-21m | ecosystem: Environmental > Aquatic > Freshwater >... | reverse complement strand
TTGCAGGCGGACTAATTGCTGCGCCATTTATTTCCAGAGCTAATTATTTCTCGGGTGCAGGGGATGAAATTAAAATTGCACTAGTAGGCTGTGGAGGCCGTGGTACTGGAGCTGCCATGCAAGCTTTGTTAAGCAAACAGAATGTAAAACTGGTTGCCATGGCAGATGCTTTCAGAGATAATTTAGACAATTGCTTAAAGTCATTAATTGAAGAAGCTAAAAATGATGGCAAGGGATTAGAGAAAAAAATTGATGTGCCAGAAGACAGAAAGTTTACTGGTTTTGATGGATATAAACATGCCATTGCTGCAGCCGATGTAGTAATACTCACTACCCCTCCTGGTTTTCGCCCAATACATTTTGAAGAAGCCATAGCGCAAAACAAACATGTGTTTATGGAAAAACCAGTTGCAACAGATCCAGCTGGTATTCAAAGAGTGTTAGCAGCTGCACAAATTGCTAAACAGAAAAAATTGAATGTGGTAGTTGGTTTGCAAAGACATTATCAAAATTCTTACCGTGAATTATTTAAACGCAAAGATCTTATAGGCGATATTACTTCTGCTCAAGCATGGTGGAATAACGATGGTGTTTGGGTTAGACCACGTAAAGCGGGCCAGACAGAAATGGAATATCAAATGCGGAATTGGTATTATTTTAACTGGCTTTGTGGCGACCATATTAATGAACAACACATTCATAATATTGATGTGATCAATTGGTTCAAAGGAGGGCATCCTGTTAAGGCACAAGGAATGGGAGGAAGGCAGGTTCGTAAAGGAAAAGAAAATGGAGAGATCTTCGATCACCACTATGTAGAATTTCATTACGCTGATGGTTCTATTTTAAATAGTCAGTGTAGACATATTCCAGGCACTTCCAGTAAAGTAGATGAACTACTAATTGGAACGAAAGGAAAAATATTCTGTGGTGCCGGAAAAATTGTTGATTCGAAGGGTAATCCGATTTATCAATACGATATGAAAGGAGAGAATAATCCTTATCAAACCGAACATGACGAACTATTTGCAGCTATTGTAAAAGGAGAATACAAATTTGCAGATGCAGATAATGGTGCACATAGTACTATGACTTCCATCCTTGGAAGAATGGCTACCTATAGTGGGCAAATTATTGATTGGGATAAAGCTATTAATTCTGGTATTGATATTCATCCTAAAGTATATGCCTGGGATGCCACGCCACCTGTAGTTCCAGGACCTGACGGTTATTATCCAGTAGCTGTTCCAGGAGTAACCAAATTTGTATAAAAAATATATCCATAAAAAATAGAAAGCCCTGTTCGCAAGAACGGGGCTTTCTATTTTTTATATTTATTTCCCCTCCATCCCGAGTGCTCGGGATGGAGGGGTGGCTGGAGCGACTGAGCGAACAGACGGGGTGGTTTATTCAATTAAACATCATCAACCCTTTTCAATAAATTATGTTCCAACTCTCTCACTTTTTCTGCCGTATAATATTCATAAGTACAGTTACCTGATTCTTCTTCTTCAAGTGATGGCTGATCTGCTTTTTTTTGCCATCCCATTAAAATATAAAGCGCCCTTGTTTTTTCTTTTTGCTCAAAAGAATGTATGCCTAAATAGTCTGATTCCCACTTCCCAAATAACCAGACTTTATGTTCTGCTTTATAAACAACAACACCTTCTTTGTTTCGGTGTGATCTCACTCGAAAATGAATTTTGCTTTTGCGATAAAAAAAATAACTAAAGGAACTTACTATTACAATAACCCCAATTAAGTTTTGGTTATTTAAAAAGCTATTCACGCCAGAATAAACATCACTCATAGAACAACTTTAAAATTTATGTTTTATTATCTCCTACTTGCAATCAATAAATTAAGATCTGTGAACTTAAGATCGAATTTTTGACTAATATAAATGTCAGTCAACGCACCTTTAAATAGATAAATTCCTTCGCGCAAATTAAAATTATGCCATACCATTTCTTCTAATCCACCTTCATCACTAATTTCAAGTATCAAAGGCATCAGAATATTGCTGATGGCCTGACTAGCCGTTCTAGCAAATCCGCTTGGAATATTTGGAACACAATAGTGTATTACACCATGCTTTACAAATGTTGGGTTTTCGTGGCTTGTTAATTCACTGGTTTCAAAACAACCCCCACGATCAATAGCTACATCAATAATAATACTGCCCGGGCGCATTGCTGCCACCATTTCTTCCGATACTACAACAGGAGCTCTGCCAAATTCATTACTGATAGCTCCTACAGCAACTTCGCATGTCTTGAGTTGTTTAGAAAGAATGCGTGGTTCTAAAACTGATGTCCAAATACGCTGACCTAAATTATTTTGGAGTTGCTTTAATCGGGTAACATTGTTGTCGAAAACCTTTACTGATGCGCCTAATGCCAATGCATTTCTAGTAGCGAACTCGCCAACAATTCCAGCTCCAACTATCACAACTTTGGTTGGTGGGATACCACTGATTCCGCCGAGCAATACGCCTTTCCCTTTATTGAAACTACTTAAGTACTGGCCAGCAATTAACATTACAGCACTGCCCGCTATTTCACTCATACTTCGCACTATTGGAAAAGTACCACTATCGTCTTTAAAATTTTCAAAGCGTAATGCGGTAATCCTTTTGGCCATCATGGATTCAATATGATGTTTCTTTAGGGCCGATAAATGAATAGGAGAAATGATGGTTTGATTCATTTGCAAAAAAGGCAAGTCTTCTTCTACAGGAGGAGCACTTTTTACAAGTATGGGAGATTTATAAATTTCAGCTTTATCGTAAACTATTTTTGCTCCCGCTTCAGCATAATCCTGATCTGTATAATTACTGCCCTCACCAGCTTTATGTTCTACCTGAACATGGTTCCCATTGGCAACTAATACACCTACAGCATCTGGAGTTAAAGCAATTCTATTTTCCTGAAAAGCAACTTCTCTTGGGATACCGATAAATAATTTCTCCCCCTGAGGTTTAATATCCAGCGTTTCCTCCAATGTTTCAAACTGAAAAGAAGCACTAATGGATGGTTTGGATGTAGCCATTTTCTATTGATTAAAATCGGATGATGCATTCATCCCTATAAAAATACTTGATTTAAACCATACATATTTCCGTTAAACCTCTTTAAAAGGGATTAATCTTCTAATCGTTCTGTATATAACCGCCTCATTTTTTCATTCAAAATTTCCATATACACTTCAAAAGGTTTGTCTGGCAATAAACCTGCAGCTTTTTCTGGCCATTCAATCAAACAAAGATTGCCTGATTCGATAGCATCTTCAATTCCCGCCTGGATGGCTTCCTCTTCATCCTTTAATCGGTACCAATCCATATGATAAATAGTACCTGCAATGGGGCTTTCATATTCGTTGATGAGTGCGTAACTAGGACTGCTTACGGTATCCTTCACTTCTAAAACTTCACAAAGTGCGTGAATAAAACTAGTTTTCCCTGTTCCCATACTAGCATGAAAAATCCAGACCTTTTGGGCCTTCCCTTCTTTCCAAACTGCTTTTGCAACCGCTTTAATTTGTGTCAACTCAAATATTGCATCCATGATACAAAGATAAAGAACCATTTGAAATGCCCTCTCAGTCTATATTTCTTCCATTTTTGACACAATGATGTAAAAATATTATCCCTCTTTCGAAAGCCTCTCCCTTTAGCATATAGTACCTTTGTAGCTTATTTATATAAAACAAATTGCATAAAATATCTCTAGATGGAAAAAGTGAATTGGAAAGTAGAAGGAATGAGCTGTACAAATTGTGCACTTACTGTAAATAAATTTCTTACTGAAAAAGGGATGCAAGAGGTGAAAGTAAATTTCATGGGAGGCGATGTGAGCTTTGAAATGAAAGAAGATACTTCAAAAACAGCTCTTGCGAAAGGTATAGAGGGATTAGGTTATCATGTGGAAACAGGTGAAATATCAGATGCAAAAAGGCCTAAAAAGCTTTTTAAGAACCACTTACAAAGGTTTACATTCTGTATCATTTTTACGGCGCCATTGATGCTACATATGATACCAGGGGTACATATCCATTTTTTGATGAACCCCTATGTTCAACTTGCATTAACCATCCCCGTTTTTATTGTAGGTATGGATTTTTTTGGACGTAGTGCGATTCATAGTTTATGGAAGGGAATTCCTAATATGAATGTATTAATTGCCATTGGCTCTGTTGCAGCATTTGGATATAGTTTATACGGAACACTGATTGGCGAAGCCGCACATTATTTGTTTTACGAAACGGCTGCTACGATCATCACATTAGTATTTCTTGGAAATTGGTTAGAGGATAAATCTGTTGAAACCACACAAAAGGCTTTAAAGAAATTAGCTGTTTCTCAAAAGTCAATGGCTAATATGATCGCATATGACGACCAACACCAAGAACATGTTTTTCCTGTTGAAAGCAAGACATTAAAAGTTGGCGACTTAGTATTGATCAATTCTGGAGAACCCGTACCCATGGATTGTAAAATTTTATGGGGCGAAGCCAGCATTAACGAAGCAATTATTACTGGAGAAAGCGTGCCTATTGAAAAGAAAATGAACGATATTTTAATCGGCGGCAGTACGGTTGAAAAAGGTTCTATCAAAGCATATATTACAGCAGTTGGAGAAAATACCGTTTTATCTAATATTCTTAAACTTGTTAGAGAAGCGCAAACCGAAAAACCACCAGTTCAGCAACTAGCTGATAAAATCAGTGCCATATTTGTACCAGTAGTTTTAAGTATTGCACTAATTGCATTATTGGGAAATTACTTTATTGGCCATTATAGCTTTAGCGAAAGTTTATTAAGAGGTATTGCAGTACTCGTTATTTCTTGCCCTTGTGCAATGGGACTTGCTACCCCAGCTGCAATTGCAGTGGGACTAGGCAGGGCCGCAAAAAATGGAATTCTTTTTAAAAATGCAAAAAGCTTAGAAATATTTAAAGATATTCGTCAGGTTGTTTTTGATAAAACAGGCACCCTTACTACTGGAAATTTTACGATTCAAAAATTTGAATCCATAGATCAAACGGATGATGGTATTGCCAACTTTAAAAAGGCTGCATATTCTTTAGAAAGATTTTCCACCCACCCTATTGCTAAATGTATCAGCAAAGAATGGAAAATAAAAGATGATTTGCGTTGGGCAAAAATTGAGGAACAGAAAGGGCTTGGAATGATTGCCACAGATAAATCTGGTAATACTTATGCTGCAGTATCTTATAAGGCTGTAACTCAAATCAGTACCGACCATTCGCACAACGTTTATATTACCCGAAACGATGAATTAATGGGTTGGATTGATGTGGCAGATGAAATAAGACCAGAAGCAAAACAAGTGGTTGAAATGCTGCGTTCAAAAGGAATTAGAACCATCTTATTAAGTGGCGATAAAAAAGAAAAATGTGAGCAGGTTGCACAGGAATTACATATTGATGAATGGCTTGCAGAACAAACACCTGAGCAAAAATTAATTGCTATTGAAAATTTTAATAAGCATAAACCTACTGCCATGATCGGTGATGGCATTAATGATGCACCTGCATTAGCAAAAGCCACTGTTGGCATATCACTAAGCGACGCATCACATATCGCAATGCAAAGTGCACAGGTAGTTCTTATGAACCACGGATTAAAAAATCTACCTCTTGCACTGGGATTAGGTAAACATACTTATACCACCATTAAGGAAAACCTTTTCTGGGCGTTTATTTATAATATTGTGGCCATTCCAATCGCGGCTTTTGGATTTTTGAGCCCTACTTTTAGCGCTCTAACGATGGCTATGAGTGATGTGGTTCTTGCCATTAATTCAGTTCGATTGAACTATAAGAAAGTTATTTAAAAACTGCCCTATACAATGGCGTTGAACCCAAATGAAATACTAATAAAATACTGGGGATTTGAATCCTTCCGTCCCATGCAGGAGGAGATTATTGATTCAGTATTAGCAGGCAACGACACTTTAGCACTATTACCAACAGGAGGTGGAAAATCTATCTGCTTTCAAGTTCCTGCTTTAATGATGGAGGGAGTCTGCATTGTTATTAGTCCCTTGATTGCTTTAATGAAAGATCAGGAAGCGCATTTAAAAAGCAAAGGAATATCAGTTGCAAGTATTCATAGTGGACTTACTTATTATGAAGTAAAATGTATTTTACAAGATGCCATTGAAGGTGATTACCAATTTCTATATTTATCACCTGAGCGCTTAGAAACAAAAATCTTTAAAGAATTACTTCCCTACTTAAAAATTAGTTTACTTGTTGTTGATGAAGCTCACTGTGTTTCTCAATGGGGATATGATTTCAGGCCCTCTTATTTAAGGATTGCACATATCAGAGAAGCGCTGCCTGATATACCAATGATGGCACTTACTGCCTCAGCAACAGAAGAAGTTCAGAAAGATATTTTGCTTAAATTAGAAATCCAAAAAGCTAAAACTTTTAAGCAATCCTTCGAAAAACAGAATCTCTCTTATAGTGTATTCAAAGTAGATAGTAAGGTTAATAAACTAATTGAAATATTGGAAGCAGTTCCAGGTTCAAGTATTGTGTATTGCAATAATCGCAGGCAAACAAAGGAACTGGCTGAGCTTTTGCAATTAAACAAAATAAATGCCGACCATTACCATGCAGGATTAAGTTCTGAAGAAAGAACAACCAAACAAGATTTATGGGTTCAGAATAAAATAAGGGTCATGACCTGTACCAATGCATTTGGCCTTGGCATAGATAAACCAGATGTAAGAACTGTTATACATTTTGACTCTCCCGAATGTATAGAAAGTTATTATCAGGAGGCTGGACGTGCAGGCAGGGATGGGAATAAGGCATTTGCAGTTTTGATCTATCATTCGTCAGATATCGAAGCACTTGAAGCAATGACCGACAAACGGTATCCTCCGATTCCTATCATTAAAAAAATCTATCAAGATCTTGCTAATTACTTGCAATTGCCAGTTGGTGCAGGAGAAATGCAGTATTTTGATTTTGACTTACACGAATTTGTAAATAATTTTCAACTCGATGCTTATTTAGTAAGTAACACACTTAAAATTTTAGAACAGGAAGGTCATTGTGTATTATCTGAAAATATTTTCTTGCCTTCGAGAATACAATTTCAAATTGATAAAGAAGGTCTTTATTCATTCGAATCAAATTATCCGGATCTAGAACCAATTATCAAAACATTACTACGCACCTATCAAGGTATTTATGATAATAGTACTTCCATTTTTGAAAATCAAATTTCTCGTATTCTTCGAACCCCCATCGATGAAATCAAACAGCAGTTGGAGAAATTAAATCAATTTGGAATTATTGAATACCAACCTCAAAAAGAAAAACCTCAAATTTATTTTATACTCAACCGGGCACCTGCAGAATATCTTCATATTGATCAGGACCTTTATTTTAAAAGAAAGAAGCAGTATCAGTTTAGGATAGAGGCCATGCTGCAATACATTCAATTAAATGATGCATGTAGAAGTAGTTTTATTTCAAACTATTTTGGAGAGAAAACAACAAATAGATGTGGCAAATGTGATAACTGTTTAAATAGAAAAAAAACTTACCTAAGCACATCTCAGTTTCAAGCTATTGTAAAAACAATTCAGGCGCAGGTATTCAATGGCACTTCAGTTGAACAAATACTCAAACAATATCAGTCTAATGAAGCAGATGCTATCTGGAAGGTTTTAAAGTTTATGGAATCAGAACAACTGATATTGATAAAAGAAGATGGTACTATTAAAAGCACTACAAACTAATACCTTTTACTTTTACCTCCTAATCCAAGCGCCCCAAGCAAGCTTCTAGTTAACATTACCGCAGCAGTTCTGCCTACTGATTTTACAATAGGATTGTCAAAGAAATTTTCTTCTTTCGCTTCTGCTTTACTGGTTTTTACATCTTCTTGCTTTTCTGCAGCTTCGGTTAATTTAGCATTCAAAATTTCATAAGCACTTTCTTCATCTATAACGTCTTTGTATTTGGGTGCTAATTTACTTTTTGCAACCAGTGCATCAATTTCAGAATCATTAAGAATATCCATTCTACTTGATGGGGTACAAAGCATAGTATGTACTAATGGAGTGGGAATACCCTTTTCATTTAATAACGTAATAAATGCCTCTCCAATCCCAAGTTGTGTTAATAGTTCATCCGTTTTGTAAAACTCAGTTTCAGGAAAATTCTCTGCAGCTTGTTTAATGGTTTTCCGATCTGCTGCAGTAAATGCACGCAAAGCATGTTGCACTTTCATACCTAACTGACTCAATATAGATGCTGGTATATCCTGTGGATTCTGCGTACAAAAAAATATACCGATCCCTTTTGATCTGATCAATTTAATAATCGTTTCTAATTGTTCTAATAATGCACTAGAAGCTTCTTGAAAAATTAAGTGGGCTTCGTCTATAAATAAAACCAGTTTGGGCTTATCCAAATCTCCTTCCTCAGGACTAGAGGCATACAATTCTGCTAAAAGTTGCAACATAAATGTGGAGAAAAGTTTAGGGCGATCTTGCATATCCGTTACTCTAAGAATATTTACCATGCCTCTTCCATCATCACTAATTCTCATCAAGTCAGCCACTTCAAAACTCTTCTCTCCAAAAAATACATCTGCACCTTGTTGTTGTAATTCCACCACTTTTCTCAAAACAGTACCAGTTGAAGTGGTAGATATTTTTCCATAATCTTTTTCTAATTCTGCCTTCCCCTCATTTCCAACCCATTGCAATACTTTAATAAAATCTTTCAAATCAAGAAGTGCCATTTTATTATCGTCGCAATATTTGAAAATCATTGCTACTACCCCTCCTTGTGTATCATTTAATCCTAAAATTTTGCTTAATAAAACAGGACCAAATTCCGAAACAGTTGCTCGAAGGCGAACCCCTTTCCCTTCATTTAAAGTCATTAATTCTGTAGGGAAAGCAGTTGGCTTATACTCTATATTCAGTTTTTTACATCTTTCGCCGATCTTATCATTTAAAACACCGGGTGCTGCAATACCACTTAAATCACCTTTGATGTCCATTAATAATACCGGAACACTATTGTCACTTAATTGCTCACTTATCAATTGTAAGGTCTTCGTCTTTCCCGTGCCTGTAGCTCCTGCAATTAAGCCATGCCTGTTCATGGTTTTAAGCGGCAAATAAATATTTGCTTCACCTAATACCTCCCCGTCTAGCATCCCAGATCCTATTTTAACATAATCGCCTTTGAATTGATACCCTGCTTGTATAGCAGTAAGGAATTTAGATTGATCAGACATGCTTAACAGATTTTGGATACAAAATAAACATTGATTTGCAGGGATAAAAATATTTGTCGAAAATGCCATATCCTTAATATATAAATCAAGTTGCAATCCCGAGAAATTAGTGGAACTTACAGACTTGAACTAACTCGCCCATTTTACCGTTCCTGCTTTTTAACAAAAGATTGAGCAGATTAGGAGTTGAAATGGGTTTGTTTTAACTTTATTTGATCAATAAATAAGCGTTATGGAAGATAAAAAAAGTAAAATTCTATTGTGTGAAGACGATACCAACCTGGGTATGGTATTGAAAAATTATTTGGAATTAAATGATTATGAAGTAACTCTGGAAAGAGATGGCAGACTGGGTTTGGCAGCTTTTCAACGTGAAAAATTTGATATCTGTTTATTGGATGTAATGATGCCAAATATGGATGGATTTAAATTGGCAGAAGAAATTCGCGATGTTGATCTCGATATTCCATTATTTTTCTTGAGTGCTAAAACCATGAAGGATGATATCATTCAGGGGTATAAATTAGGCGCTGATGATTATATCACTAAACCGTTCGACAGTGAAGTATTGCTTTTAAAAATCAAGGCAATCTTAAAGCGTAACGAAGAAGATAATCGTATTAGCGATAATATTGAGTTTGATTTAGGTCATTTCCATTTCAATCCAAAATTGAGAGAGCTGAAGCATGGCGACAGTACTCAAACCCTTTCTCCAAAAGAGAACGAGTTGCTGAAAATGTTAGCCGAACATAAGAATGATCTTTTGCCTCGCGAAAGAGCATTGAAAAAAATATGGGGCAGTGATACCTATTTCAACGGAAGAAGTATGGATGTGTATATTGCTAAATTACGCAAGTACCTGAAAGAAGATACCAATATTGAAATAGTAAACATCCACGGAAATGGATTTAGACTAGTAGCTCCATAAGTAATTCCTATAATTTAAAAAGCCCTTTCAGCAAATTCTGAAAGGGCTTTTTATTAGGTGAACAATGTAGCCCCCCCTCCACGTTGTACAATTTCTCTTCCCAAGTGATTATATGCCTTTAATGTTGCTTCTCTTCCTCTAGGTGTTCTTTGTAAAAATCCCTCCTGAATTAAGAATGGTTCGTACACTTCCTCGATAGTGCCAGATTCTTCTCCTACTGCTGTTGCAATAGTTGTAAGGCCAACTGGTCCGCCTTTGAACTTATCAATGATGGCAGCTAATATGCGATTATCCATTTCATCTAACCCATGTTCATCCACATTCAATGCTTTTAATGCATGTTGGGTGATTCCTATATCAATAATCCCATCATTTAAAACTTGAGCAAAATCGCGAACCCTTCGCAACAAACCGTTTGCGATACGAGGCGTTCCTCTGCTTCTTCTAGAAATCTCCCCAGCTGCATCAGAACTAATTTGAGTATTCAAGATAGTAGCGCTTCTTTCAATGATTGTTTTTAAAGTACTGGCATTATAATATTCTAGTCTGCTTTTAATCCCAAAACGCGAAAGTAATGGGGCTGTTAGCAAACCACTTCTGGTAGTTGCGCCCACAAGTGTAAAAGGATTTAAATTAATTTGTACACTTCTTGCATTCGGACCAGAATCGATCATAATATCAATTCTAAAATCTTCCATCGCCGCATAGAGGTATTCTTCTACCACAGAACTTAAGCGGTGTATTTCGTCAATGAACAATACATCATTGGGTTGCAAATTGGTGAGCAACCCTGCTAAATCGCCTGGCTTTTCTATTACCGGCCCCGAAGTTTCTTTGATATTAACGCCCAATTCATTGGCTACAATTCTACTCAATGTGGTTTTACCCAAACCAGGAGGGCCATGAAACAATACATGATCCAATGCTTCTCCCCTTTGCTTTGCGGCTTTGATAAAGATGGTGAGGTTTTCTATCAGCTGAGGTTGTCCGGAAAAATCGTCAATCTCTTTCGGCCTGATCGTATTTTCGAATTCCTTATCGGCAGGACTTAAATTTTCTGGAATATTATTAAGATTATCATTAGCCATACAATTCAAATCTACAAAATAGTATTAATCCATAGCTTTGATAAAAAAACTGATGGTACAAAAATCTGCTTTATTACTGGGGGCAACCGGACTAACAGGCGGTAATTTGTTGCATTTATTGCTTGAATCAGATGAATACAATATTATTTATATATATGTAAGAAGACCTCTAGGTATACAAAATCCCAAGTTAAAAGAAATTATTATCGATTTTGATAGCTATGAAGGAACGGTGGATGCAGATACCGTTTTCTGTTGTTTAGGCACTACCATTAAAATAGCCAAGACAAAAGAAGCTTTTAAAAAAGTAGATCAGGACTACCCAGTAAAAATTGCACAATTACAGTTTAATGCCGGAAGCAAGCGTTTTCTTGTTATTAGTGCCATGGGGGCTGCTGCAGATTCATTATTTTTTTATAGCAGGGTTAAGGCAGAAATGGAAAAACTATTGAGTAATATTGGCTATCCGAAATTGTTCATTTTCAGACCAGCTTTGATTTCTGGAGAAAGAAATGAACATCGTTCTGGAGAAAAGATAGCAGCTGGTATCAATGGAATACTCAATTATGTATTAGTAGGGCCATTAAGAAAATATCAATCAGTTTCTGCTCTTGCTATTGCAAAATGTATGATAAGTTATTCCAATAATCCTGGCATTTTTGGAACAGTAATAATAAATTCAGATAGAATTAAAGACTTCGAATAAATTATTTATAGACTCTAAAAAAATCATTATTTCCTACAGAACAATAAGCAAATAATAATTATCTCAATTTTTTTGCAGTTTCCAAACGATCGGCCACATTATCCCAATTGATGATGTTGAATAGGGCATCCACAAAATCGCTTCTTTTATTTTTATATTTTAAATAGTATGCATGTTCCCATACATCGATCACCAGTATGGGTACCACACCCCACTGAGTTAGCTTTTCATGGTTTTCACATTGCAGAATAGTTAACCTGTCTGAATAAGGTTGATAACCCAAAATTCCCCAACCAGCACCATCCACATTTTTGGAAGTCTGCGCGATATAAGCTTTGAGTTTATCAAATGATCCAAAACTCTTTTCAATGTCAGTTAATAATGTTCCTGTTGGACCTGTTTTCTTATTAGTGAGGTTCGTCCAGAAAATACTATGCAGTACATGGCTCGAAAAATGATACGCTAATTTTTTAGTATAATAATCAACTGTTTCAAAACTGTTTGTATCCATCGCTTTACGAATCATTTCCATATCCTTGTTAGCGGCTTTCATTGCGCCACCATGATGAAAAGTATAATGTAAATGCATGGTTTCTTCATCCATATAAGGTTCAAGAAAATTATTTGCATAGGGCAAAGGTTGTTGTATGAAGAGTCCGTTGTTATCTGTTAATTTATCAATTCCATTATCGGCTACATTTTGTGCAAACAAACTATTAGCAGGCAAAATACTAGCGCCACCCAAAATGGCTGCATTTTGTAAAAATGATTTACGATTCATATTTATAACATTTATGTTGGATAACAATTAATGACTAAAATCTGTACCAAAATTGAATTTGTAGATTTACAAGTAAAAAGTAACTGATAAGTTTGGATGCAATTCTTAAATTACCCTAAAAGTAAAAAGTTCCACTCTCGCAGAACTTTTTACTTTTTAATTTTCATTTTTTTTATTTCAACGCTCCTTTCGGAACTGGTTTCTCTAATAGGTATTTGTAAATAAACTTAGTTTTCAGATTGGCAAAATGCGCCGCTTGTGGGCCGCCCCATCCATGTCTGCCACCAGGGTATAACATAAATTCAAATTCTTTGCCCTTGGCCTGTAAAGCACTCACCAATTGAATACTATTCTGCATGTGTACATTGTCGTCCATGGTTCCATGTACCAATTGTAAAACTCCTTTGAATTTGTCGACATAAGTCAACACGCTACTGGTTTTATATCCCTGTGGATTTTCTTCAGGACTATCCATAAAGCGCTCGGTATAATGACTATCATACAAACGCCAGTCAACCACACTTCCACCTGCCATAGCATGCGTAAATACATCTGCGCCATAAGTCAATGCATAACAACTCATATAACCACCATAACTAAAACCAGTGATACATACTTTAGTTGAATCAGCTTGACCATTTGCAATGAACCATTTTGCCATAGTTTTATAATCTTCCATTTCCCAATAACCAAGGTTGCGGTGCATATAGTTTACACCTGCTTTTCCAAAATGACCACTGGCACGGTGATCGAAAGCCACTTGAATTAAACCTTCTTCAGCATAGAATTGACGGTTTGCAGACCAGTTCCATCCATCCATGACAGTGCCTGCACTAGGCCCACCATAAATACTAACCAATATGGGATATTTTTTATTAGGATCCATGTTCATGGGCCATGTTACCATGGCGGGTAAATCAAATAACCCATCAGCACTTTTTATGCGAATCAATTCTGTTTTAGCAAGATTATATTTTTCTAATTCCGGAGATCTAGCATCGCCTAATTCTTTCAAGACTTTTCCTTTAGCGTCGAGCAAACTCATTTTTGCTGCTGTAGAAACATTGCTATAGGTTGTAATAAAATATTTACCTGTTGGTGATAGATTCACGTTGTGATTGTATTCTCCAAATGTTAATCTTTTAAAATCAGAGCCTGTGAATTTAACACTGTATAAATCAGTTCTGGCTGTATTTTCACGGCTCCTTGCAGTGAAATAAACGGTACTATTTTTTTCATCGATATACTTGATACTAGTAACTGTAAATTCACCTGAAGTAATTGGATTTTTCAAAGTACCATCGCTGCTATAGAGATACAAATGATTCCATCCTGTTTTATCACTTTGCATGATAAACTGAGCATTATTATTGATGAAATTTACTCTTCCACTAACGCGATCCTCAAGATCGATCCATGTTTTTTGTTTTTCATCATAGATTTCTTTTTTATTTCCCGTAGTAGGATCCACATCATACATTTTCATATTGTCTTGTCCCCGGTTCATCCAATACACTAATAGATTAGTTGTTCCTGGTTTCCATACTGGCCAGCCAAAATATTGATCGTCTTTCTCGTTAAAATCTGCCCAAACAGTGGAACCGCCTTCAGGACTTATAAAACCAATTTTCACTTCCGGATTTTTATCACCTACTTTCGGATACCTTGTTTCCTCTACAAATCCATGTGTACCCTCACTATTATAAATCGGGAACATCGGAATCATACTTTCATCAAAATGCATGAATGCTAATTGCTTACTATCAGGTCTCCACCAAAATGCACGATACTTCGTGGGACGCCCAAAGATCTCTTCAAAATACACCCAGCTTGCCCATCCGTTTAAGGTAGTGCTAGTACCATCAGTTGTTAGTTGATTTTCTTTACCGGTACTAATATTAACTGTATAAAGATTATTATTCTTAGTATAAGCTACAAAATTGCTGTCAGGTGAAAATGTTGGATTTTTCTCATCTGCTTTATCATTCGTCAATCTTTTTTCCACTCCATTTTCTTTAAGGAAAAGATCATTCTCTTTTACAATGATTTGTTTAGCGGAAGAACCCACCACTGAACTGTTACCATCAATCCAATCACTAAATTTTCCAGATTTAATATCTAATACCTGTTTTTTAAAAGCAGTATCTGGATACATTTTCTGATTTAAAATCACGTGTTCATCGTCTACCCATTTAACCACTTGCGGAAGGCTATTTAATAAATTCTTAGGAAGTTTATTAGCCAACAGGTCGGCCTGACTAAAATTAATTTTTTGAGCACTTGTTACTAAGGTGTTAGAAACAACCAGAGCAGAAAGCAATAAATATTTCCAATTCATAGCATAAATTTTGGTGCAGCAATGTAATAAATGCAGATGGATTTTGATGGATTTTTACACAAACGCAAACTGCCCCTTTCGGAGCAGTTTTTCTTAACCTATCATCAAGTTTTCTTAAATCACTACATTGATCATCTTTCCCTTTACAAAAATGAATTTTTTGAGGGGTTTTCCCTCTAGCCATTTCTGTACTAATTCATGATCTAATACAATCTTTTCAACTTCTTCTGCAGATGCATCCAAGGCGATATTAATATTGGTACGAACGCGACCGTTAATACTCACCGGGTATTCTTTAGAAGATTCCAACACATATTTAGATTCAAATAAAGGATATGATGCATCTAAAATCGAATCCGTGTTTCCCAGTTCTGCCCACAAGGCTTCACAAACGTGCGGGGCATAAGGAGTTAACAAAATCAGCAATGGTTCTAAAACTGAACGCTTATTGCATTTTAAATCAGCCAAATCATTTACACAAATCATAAATCCACTTACTGCTGTATTGAAACTAAACCGTTCTGTATCATCTTCTGTTTTGCGAATGGTTTTATGCAGTACTTTCAGTTCTTCAGCATTTGCTGCGTCTTCATTCCAAACCTTACCCTTCATTTCATCATAAAACAGACGCCAAAGTTTTTTTATAAATCTGTGAACCCCTTCAATACCCTTGGTATCCCATGGCTTGCTTTGTTCAACAGGACCTAAGAACATTTCATACATTCTAAAAGTGTCTGCCCCATATTTCTGAACCAATTCATCAGGGTTTACCGTGTTGAATTTCGACTTACTCATTTTCTCAACTTCAGTACCACAGATATATTTTCCATCTTCTAACTGAAAAGTAGCATTTGCAAAATCGGGTTTCCAGGTTTTGAAAGATGAAGTATCTAGTTCCACACCGTCCACAATATTTACATCCACATGTAACTTATCTACCGTTTCAAGATCAGTAATTAATCCCAATGAAATATATTCATTCGTTCCTTTTAAACGATACACAAATCTTGAGGAACCTTGAATCATCCCTTGATTCAATAATTTTTTGAATGGCTCGTCAAAGCCAATATGTCCTAGATCGTACAAGGCTTTTGTCCATAAACGACTATACAATAAATGACCCACTGCATGTTCAGTTCCACCGATATACAAATCAACCTGATTCCAGTAATCACTTACTTTTCGATCGCAAAAGGAATCAGTATTATGAGGATCCATATACCTTAAAAAATACCAGCTACTTCCCGCATAACCAGGCATAGTATTGGTTTCAAGCTCTTTTGCAACCCACTCAGGTATATTCGCCAGAGGGCCTTCTCCTTCAGGTCCTGGTGAATATGTTTCAACTTCAGGCAACAATAAAGGCAATTCAGTTTCATTTAATGGATATGCAGTTCCTTCTCTCCATTTAACAGGAAATGGTTCACCCCAATAACGTTGTCTGCTAAATGCGGCATCGCGCATTCTATAATTTACTTTGGCTTTACCAATCCCCATTTCTTCTAAACGTTGATTCACAACAGCAATCGCGTCGCGCATCACAATTCCATTTAAGAAATCACTTTGATGTAATTTGGCATCTTTAGTAGCGTTTGCTTCCTCACCATTGTAAGCATCTCCTATAATGTTCGTTATAGAAATATTGAAATGTTTTGCAAATTTAAAATCACGATCATCTCCGCAGGGAACGGCCATAATGGCCCCTGTTCCGTATCCGGCCAGCACATATTCAGAAATCCAGATTGGGATTTGTTTTCCATTAAAAGGATTCATCGCATACGCTCCCGTAAAACATCCACTAATTTTCTTTTCAGCTTGTCGCTCTCTTTCGCTTCTACTTTTTACATAAGCGCAATATTCATTCACCTCAGATTTTTGTTCTACTGTTGTAATCTGATCAATCAATTCATGCTCTGGAGCAATTACCATAAAATCAACACCAAAAATAGTATCGGGTCTTGTAGTATATACTTTGAGGTTTAATGTATCTGTACTTGCAGTTGTACCAATAGCAAAATCAATTTCTGCACCATAACTCTTGCCTATCCAATTGGATTGCATTTCTTTCATCGATTCGCTGAATGCTACTCTATCCAAGCCTTCCAGTAAACGGTCTGCATATTCTGTAATACGCAAATACCATTGGCGCAATTTCTTTTTCACAACAGGATGTCCACCTCTTTCGCTCACACCATTCACCACTTCATCATTTGCCAAAACGGTTCCAAGTGCTTCACACCAGTTTACTTCACCATAACCACAAAAAGCAAGGCGATAATTCATCAATATTTCCTGCTGCTGTTTTTCTGAAAATGCCTTCCAATCACTTGCAGTAAATATTGAGGGCTGATAATTAACTGCAGCAGGAAAAGGATATACACTATTCCCTTCTTTTTCAAAAGACGCAACCAACTGTTCAATGGGTTCGGCTTTTTGTTTGCTACGATTAAAGAAACTATTAAAAAGCTGAAGAAATATCCATTGGGTCCACTTATAATAAATGGGTTCACAGGTACGAATCTCTCTTTCCCAATCAAAACAAAAACCAATATTATCTAATTGCTTTCTAAACGTGTCTATATTTTTATGGGTACTCACTGCCGGATGTACGCCATGTTCAATCGCATATTGTTCTGCAGGTAAACCAAACGCATCATAACCCATCGGGTGCAAAACATTAAACCCTTTTAGACGTTTAAATCGACTAAAAATATCAGATGCGATGTATCCCAAAGGATGACCCACATGCAAACCTGCACCACTTGGGTAAGGGAACATGTCGAGTACATAATACTTTGGTTTGTTACTTATATTACTTACTCGGTAGGCCTGGGTATCCTGCCATTTCTTTTGCCAATCCTTCTCAATTTTCCTGAAGTCGTATTCCATTTTAAAAAAGCGTTCTATTGTTTTCAATACTTGCCCATGTTCAATCCTAACATATTTTTAACCCATTTAACGGGTTAAAGCACTATTTTCAGATGTAAAATCGGGGTTTGAATGGTTGCAAATGTAAGTGTTTAGCGGGCAAAAGCCTACATTTGCCTAACAGTACCCGGCTTGAAATTGTATCCGGGAAAGGAAAAAAGTAACATTATGGCCGTAGTTGGTAAATCTTCTTTAAAGCGTAGCAAACCAAGTTTTATATACAGTATAGTAGGAGTTGCGCTTGTTTTGTTTCTTTTGGGCATCATGGGATGGATATTCCTCAACATTAGTTCAGTAGGTAATGCTTTCAAAGAAGATATCCGTTTGAGTGCTTATTTACGCACCATGAATAAAGACACAATTGGACAGATCCAACAATTTATTTCTTCTAAACCCTATGCCAAAGGAGTGGTTTATGTAGATAAAGGCAGTGCTAAAGTGATTTGGAATAAAGAGAATAATGAAGATTGGGCTAAGATCCTAGATTCAAATCCTTTACCAGAAAGCATCGACTTTTATGCAAAAGCTTCTTACGTAAATAAAGACAGCCTTTTTAAGATTTCTCAGGATTTGATGGTAGCTTATGGCAATCAGATCACAGAATTACAATATCCACAAAGCCTTGTTACCAACCTCAATGAGCGAGCTTCTAAAATTGGTTTAGTTTTCTTGGTCATCGCAATTTTGCTTTGTATCATCGTAATTTTCAGTATCGACAATACTATCAGATTAGCTATGTTTAGCAATAGATTCCTGATCAAAACCATGCAAATGGTAGGAGCAACAAGAGGGTTTATATCTAAGCCAATGAATATTCAGGCCATTATCAATGGATTGATCAGTTCTGTCATTGCAATTGTTCTTTTATTTACTTTAATAGGATGGGCGGAGAGTCAGTTTGAGCCCTTAAAAGCCATTAGAGATATCAACCTCACTTTGATCTTATTTTTTAGTATGATTGTTTTAGGGGTAGGAATTTCAGTTTTCAGTACACATCGTGCAGTTTTAAAATATCTTAAGATGAAGCTTGACGAGCTTTATTAACCAAGTTTTAATAATTGTCAAAAGCATATTTTCAAATAACTAGTTACCTTTCATTTCTAAAATAACTCTGATGAGCGAACAAAAAAAACAAACAACCGCACCTCTTTTTGAAAAAGATAATTTAGTCTGGATGTTAATTGGGGCTGTAATTGTAGCACTTGGTTTTATTTTAATGAGTGGTGGAAAAAGTGTAGATCCTCGAGTGTTTGATACCAAAGAAGTATACAGTACTACTCGTATCACCATTGCTCCAATTTTAATTGTAGCAGGATTAATCGTTGAGATTTACGCTATTTTCAAGAAGTCCAAAGTTTAATCTTATCAAAATATTAATATTATTAAAAGGCGATGATACCCATCGCTTTTTTTTATTAATGCTGCATTGAAAGCTTAGCTTTGCAAAGATTTTAAATCTAAAAAGCTGTATCACCCATGTCTATTTTCGACACCATTATTATTGCAATTGTAGAAGGTTTAACTGAGTTTTTGCCGATCTCTTCTACCGGACACATGATTATAGTAAGTTCATTTATGGGTATTGCTAAAGACGATTTTACAAAACTCTTTGAAGTTGCTATTCAACTTGGCGCAATCATGTCTGTTGTTGTAATCTATTGGAAAAAGTTTTTTCCATTAAATAGGTGGAATTTTTATATTAAATTAATCGTTGCTGTAATACCAGCATTGATTCTTGGTTTCATATTCTCTAAAAAGATTGATGCTTTATTAGAAAGCCCATTAACAGTAAGTATTACTATGTTATTGGGTGGGTTTGTATTACTTTTTATTGATAAGCTTTTCAAAACGCCAACTGTTGAGCGAGATGAACAGGTCAGTTTGTCGAAAGCTTTTATGATTGGTGTATGGCAATGTTTAGCAATGATTCCAGGAACTAGTAGAAGTGCTGCCAGTATTATTGGTGGTATGCAACAAAAATTAAATAGAACACTTGCAGCTGAATTTTCATTTTTTTTAGCCGTTCCTACTATGGCTGCTGCAACAGGATATAAACTTTTAAAAGCCTACAAAGAAAACCCAGAACTATTAAAAAATAAAGACAACCTTATTACTTTGGGAATTGGCAATCTTGTAGCATTTGTAGTGGCAATTATTGCCATTAAGTTCTTCATTGGTTTTTTACAAAAACATGGATTCCGCCTATTTGGATGGTACCGTATTATTGCTGGAATAATATTGCTGGTATTGATCTATACAGGTCATTTAAAATAAATATCGCTTATTAATCTCTCCCATGCAGACTTGCTCAGGTCTATTAGTTTTGCGTTCTTTCACCTATCTTTAAAACACAAAACTAAACGCTATGCAGACTGCTCCCAAAAAGGTTATTAATGGATGGGCCATGTACGATTGGGCAAATAGCGTTTATAATTTAGTTATTACTTCTACTATTTTCCCTGCTTATTATGAATCAGTAACAGGTGATGGAAATGATGCAACCCAAATTGATACCGTTAAAATATTTGGAAGAGAATTCGTAAACACTTCTCTTTATAACTATGCACTTGCCATTGCTTTTTTTATTGTAGCCATCATGTCGCCTATTCTTTCATCCATTGCCGATTATAAAGGAAACAAAAAGCAATTCTTATTTTTCTTTTGTACCATGGGTAGTATTGCTTGCAGTGCCATGTATTTTTACGATAAAACAAATTTAGTTTATGGCTTATCATGTTTAATCATTGCTTGTATAGGCTTTTGGAGTAGCCTCGTTTTTTACAACTCTTATCTTCCTGAAATTGCTGCCCCAGAAGACCAGGATCGAGTTAGTGCAAAGGGTTTTGCAATGGGATACATTGGTAGTGTGATTTTACAAATCATCTGTTTTGTATTTGTAATGTCGCCAAAAACTTTTGGGATTGATGGAGGCAAAGCTGCTCAAATTTCATTTTTATTAGTGGGAATTTGGTGGTGGGGATTTGGACAACTTGCGTTGAGTAAACTTCCGCATGGCAAACCATCTGAACATAAAATAAATGAAGGCAGTATCTTAACAAATGGATATAAAGAATTAAATAAGGTTTGGAAACAACTAAGTGACTTGCCCGTTTTAAAAAGATATTTAGCTGCATTTTTCTTTTATAATATGGGCGTGCAAACTGTTATGTTAGCTTCAACATTATATGGGAAAAGTGAATTAAATATCCCTACAACCAATCTTATTATAGCCATCTTGATTATTCAATTAGTGGCAGTTCCAGGAGCTTACTTGATAGCAAAACTTTCCGAGCTGATTGGCAATTTTAGAGCATTGATGTTTACCATTATATTTTGGATTCTCCTTTGTGTATTAGGCTACAACATTCCAAGAGATGGCATCTATCAGTTTTATATACTAGCAGTTCTTGTGGGTTTTGTAATGGGCGGTATTCAATCGCTAAGCAGAAGCACTTACGCCAAATTAATGCCAGAAACCAAAGACACTACTTCGTTCTTTAGTTTTTATGATGTAACTGAAAAAATTGCCATCGTAATTGGCATGTTAAGTTTCGGATATATCAATGAAATAACTGGCTCACAACGTAACTCAGTATTGGCTTTAACAATATTTTTCATAATTGGTTTTATCCTGCTTTTATTAGCAATGAAAAAGCAAAAAACAGAACTCGCTTAGTTATGCAACTATATACTATTGAAGCAGGTAATTTTAAGTTAGATGGTGGAGCCATGTTTGGTGTTGTTCCTAAAAGTATGTGGAACAAATTAAATCCGGCAGATGAAAATAATTTATGTACCTGGGCACTCAGATGTTTATTAATAGAAGATGGCAATCGTTTGATTTTAATTGATAATGGGGTAGGCGATAAACAGGATTCCAAATTTTTCGGACACTATCAACTTAGCGGAGAAACAAATATCAACAAAGCCCTGGCAATTCATGGGTTTCATAGTTCCGACATTACAGATGTACTTCTTACTCATTTACATTTCGATCATTGTGGCGGAAGTATTAAAAGAGTAGGCGATAAATTATTACCCGGTTTCGAGAATGCAGTGTATTGGTCAAACGAACAACATTGGCAATGGGCAACTATTCCAAATGACAGAGAAAAAGCTTCATTCTTAAAAGAGAATATATTACCCATTAAAGAAAGTGGACAGCTACAAATGATTTCAGTACCAAATGGCGGATTAGAAATAGATGGAAAACTTGGCAGCACAAAATTCTCAGATAATATCAATATCCGATTTGTAAATGGCCATACCGATAAAATGATGTTGCCGCAAATTAATTATAAGGGCAGTACCATTGTTTATATGGCCGACCTACTTCCATCCGTACATCATATTCCTCTTCCCTATGTAATGGCTTATGATATGTTTCCACTTACCACATTAAATGAAAAAAAATCTTTCTTAGAAGAAGCTATCAACGAAGACTATCTTTTGTATTTCGAACACGATGCTTACAATGAATGTTGCACATTGCAGCAAACAGAAAAAGGAATACGTGCAAATAACTGTTTTAAGCTAACTGAATTTTAATGAAAGCTCAGATTAGAGCTTAATGGATAGCGAAGATTTCGATATTGCATCATATCTACTTTTACACTCCCTATTACTATAGGACTTTCAATTCTTAAAGGAATATGATTGGCATCATCGCTTACCCAAACGGTCATTTTTTCTCCACCCGAAAACATGGTTCCTTTTACCAGTAAGGGCTTAAAGCGGATGGCACGGAATTTTCCATATTTGGTTTTTATGGTTTCCTTACCTTCATATTTGATATAGAGATTATGTACTTCGTTATCAAGAAACATATTGAAGGGGATCTTATCATCAGGCTTGAATCTATTAAAATCGATATTTCTCGCATAATAAATGGCACTTAATACATCCTGAATACAACCAGGCACTTTAAATACTCCGTTGGTTGTAACTGCCGTATTTGTTTGTTGATTAAAAGTTACATTCTCACTATGTTTAAAACCTCCTTCATCAATGCTTCTAATAAATTTCAGTGGTTGTAAATTAGCCGTATCGAAATAGGTTTCATATCGATCTCTCACTTTAAAAATCCAATCATAACTTGGATTAGAAGTACCAGTACCTACCACATGATATACCGGTTTATTATTGATCCAATCTAATGCCACATTAAAAGTTGCATCCCCAGCATTTACATAAATGCCAATCACATTGTAGAATACTACAAAAGAAATACTTTCCCCTTCTTGAAATGAGGTATTATGTATCCCACAGAAATCGTCTCCCGCAGTTAATCTGCGTGAAAAGCTCACTAGTAATAAAATAAGTATCCATTTTCTCCAACCTTTCATTCAAACTTGTATTAACACTCCGTAAAAATTATGAGGCCCTTTCATCGATTTTTGTTCTGTTTGTTTTGAAACAGCCTTACACCCAAAATTAGAATACTTCCTGCAATTGCCGGAATGATTAAATTGATAATCCAAATTCCTGCAGCTGCCGCAATGATGCCAATATGGTTAGTACTCAATAATCCAAATAGTTGCAAACTCACTTTACCCCGAAATCCTAGTTCAGCCAATGCGATTGATGGAACCATTGCGAGTACCAAAAAAAGTACTGAAACCATCATCGCTAAACTCATTATACCAGACTCCACTCCAAATAGCTGTAACAATAATACATACTGAACAATAAATACAACGTATCTGGCTGCTGATAAAAACAAAATTCTTGTTAATTCTCTCCAATGAAGTGCTTCCAGTTTTTCAATATAATACCTGAATCTTGCTATAAAAGGGATTTTTTCAATAAGTCGTATAAACAAGGCCACATTGAAGTAAAAGATAGAAAACACAAAAACGCCAATAAAAAGTGTGATAACCAATGCATCTAACCAAAACCCATTTAATCCCTCAAAACCTTTTAATTGATTTAATATGGTTAAACGAAGTCCGGTTATTGAAATAAGTCCTACAAAAAAAGTAACCAAGATCTGACTCATAGATCCTACCAGTGAAAGTGCTACAGCTCTTAGTCGGTTTCCTTCATGCAAATAAAGAATTCTACCCACAAAATCACCTGCTCTATTAATCGTATTTAATGCAAATGCTTGACCAGCGAAGATGGCCCTGTAAGCACTCCAAAAACTTATTTTTTCTACCCTACTTACTAGTATCTGCCATTTTTTAGCTTCAATTCCCCAATTGATAAACATGAGGATTACCACTACAATAATTTTCCAGTTTGATGAACTCAAAAAAGCGTCCCTAATTAAATGCCAGGAAACCTGAACGTCTCCTTGCTGCTTGATCTGCCGATAAATAGAAAACGATAGCCACACAAAAAGTGCGGGGCCTACAAAATAATTCAGGAATATTTTAAGTTTTCTAGACAGTTCCTTAGATTTTAAATCAGTGCAAAGAACGGTTAACATCACGAGACTGAAAAATAGCTGCCAAATAGAGTAATTTTACTTCAATGAATAAAAAAGCACAGATCATATTAGGCATCGACCCCGGTACTACCGTTATGGGATATGCTATTTTAAGGATAGAAAACAACCTCCCCCAGGTGTTGTTAATGGATGTACTTAAACTTTCTCAGCAAAAAGATATTTATGCTCGTCTAGAAATGATACATACCAAAGTGATAGAGCTCATTAAATTATATCAACCCAACACCTTCGCAATTGAAGCTCCTTTTTTTGGAAAAAACGTTCAAAGTATGTTGAAACTTGGCAGGGCACAGGGTGTTGCCATTGCAGCAGCCATGCAAGCAAAATTATCTGTTACAGAATACTCTCCTAAAAAAGTAAAACAGTCAATCACAGGTAATGGAAATGCAGATAAAGATCAGGTTTGGAAAATGTTACAACGTGTGTTGTCGATAGATGAACAACCAAAATATTTTGATGCCACAGATGCTTTAGCTGTAGCACTTTGCCATCATTATCAAACCTCTTCAGTACTTGGTGCAGCTGTAAAGGGTTTAAAAGGATGGGATGATTTTATTGCCAAAAATCCTGGGCGTGTAAAAAAATAGAATTAGAGATTATACAAAATCAATTCTTGGATATCCACAAAATCATCTGGACTAAGTTTCAACTTCTCTCTAGTAAAGTTTAAATCATCTGCATTATTGATGGGCACTAAATGCAAATGAGCATGAGGAACTTCTAAGCCCATCACACTAATACCGCATCGGTTACACTCAAATGCCCTTTCTATGGCTTTAGCAATAGGACGTGAGAACAATAGAATTTCAGCTAAGTAATCTGCAGATAAATCAAAAAATTGATCCGTTTCTATTTTAGGAATTACTAACACATGGCCTTTTACCATTGGGAAAATATCTAGAAATGCATAGAATTTTTCATTTTCTGCAATTTTATAACATGGGATCTCACCGGCAATAATTTTGGAGAAGATGGTCATAATAGAAAGTTTATTCTATCAAATATCCTAAAAAAAATGCCCCCTCAGTTAAATTCTGATGGGGCAATTATAAAAAGATGAATCCCTTAAATCGTGATGTTCTCAATTTTAAACTTGGCAATCCCATTTGGAGCCTGTACTTCTGCTACTTCTCCAACAACTTTTCCTAATAAACCCTTTCCTATAGGTGAACTTGCAGAAATCTTACCCAATTTCAAATCGGCTTCCTTTTCACCCACAATCTGATATACTATGGTTTTTTTAGTAGCCAAATTTGTAATGGTTACTTTCGTTAAAATGGTAACCTTGCTGGTATCAAGGGTTCCTGGATCCACAATTTTGGCGTTACTGATAACTCCTTCCAATTGTTTGATCTTAGCTTCAAGCATCCCTTGAGCTTCTTTTGCTGCATCATATTCGGCATTCTCTTTCAAATCACCTTTTTCTCTTGCTTCCCCAATCGCTCTTGAAGATGCAGGACGATCAATAGATTTCATCCTGTGCAGCTCTTCCCTCATCTTGTCGAAGGTCTCCTGTGTTACATAATCACTCATACACTTTCTGTTTAGAAGTCGTAAAAAAAATACAACGCCACATTTGATTGTAGCGTTGTAGGTCTGCAAAAATAGAAAAACTTTTGTAAAAACAAAGAATTGTAATTTTCTATGCCTCCCTACACTATATAAATCCAAGTTTATCAAGCACAATTTTAGCCATTTTATAATATGCTTCCTGACTATAACCCGCTATATGAGGGGTAATTAAGGTATTAGACTGGGCTAATAACCATTTCAGGCTTTCAGATTCAGCCTGTGTATACGAATCAAGCTTTTCATTTTCTAAAACATCTAATCCGGCGGCTCTTATTTTGCCTGATTTCAGCGCCCTCTTTAATGCTATTGTATCAGTTACCCTTCCCCTACATGTGGTTAGGAAATAGGGCTTTTTTTCAAATGATTCAAAGAAAACATCATTAGCTAAATGAAATGTTTCTTCTGTTAAGGGTACATGAAGACTAACCACATCGGCATTTTTAAAAATCTCTTCCATAGTCGATTCCTGAACATATTCTTTGGCAAATCCTTTTTTGTATTTATCATATGCTAAGACTGTTACATCAAAACCAGCTAAGATTTTAGAAAATGCCGAACCTGTATTTCCATAGCCAATAATTCCGATTGTTTTCCCTGTTAATTCTTCTCCCCTGTTTTCTGTTCTTAACCATTTGCCTTCTTTTATTTCTAGGTTACTTGAAGCAATTCTATTCATTAATGCCAGTAGCAATCCTAACTCATGTTCCGCCACAGCATTACAATTTCCTTCCGGACTGCTTACACAAGTAATACCTTTTGATGCAGCATATTCCGTATCAATAAGTTCCATGCCGCTACCCAATCTTCCAATCCACTTTAACTTAGGAGCGCTATCTATCATTTCCTTATTTACAACCCTGGTATCTACTATCAACCCTTCAATATCTTCCATGGCATGCAATAATGCAGCATCTCCAATGCCTGGAATAAATACTAATTTAAAACCATGACTTTGTAATTTATCCTTAAGATACTGATGAACATTGGCTGTTATCAATACAGTTCTTTCCATTCTATTCTTTTTAAAAAAATTATCGCATCCGAAAACTTAATGCAGCAAAATCTTCTATGCTTAATTGTTCGGCCCTTTTATTAAATATCTCATCTGCCAACACGGTCTCATCAAATAAACCACGAACAGCATTTCGTAACATTTTTCGTCTTTGATTGAAAGCAGCTTTCACTAAAACAAACAAAGCTTTTTCACTTTTCATATCCACCACTGTATCTTTTCGCTTCAACCGAATTACGCCACTCATCACTTTCGGTGGTGGATTAAAACTTTCTGGTGGCACATCAAATAAATATTCCACTTCGTAAAAAGCCTGCACCAATACACTCATAATTCCATATACTTTGGTATTGGGTTTAGAGGCAATTCTTTGAGCCACTTCCTTTTGAAACATTCCAATCATAATGGGCACTTGTTGCTTCCATTCCACTACTTTAAAAACAATCTGAGTAGAAATATTATATGGAAAATTGCCTATCACAGTAAATTCATTTTCAAATGGAATGTCAATATGCAAAAAATCCTGATGAATTATTTTTCCCTTGATGGCAGGATAGGTCAACTCTAAATATGTTACTTTTTCATCATCCAATTCCACTGCTTTGAAATCGATGTTTTTTATCGGCAATAAAAATTTCGTGAGTGCCCCTGCGCCAGGACCCACTTCCAATAATTGGGTAAAGGGCTCTGACTGAAGTATCTCTACCATCTTTATACAGATCGATTCATCCTTTAAGAAGTGTTGCCCGAGTGATTTTTTTAATCGATATTCCATTGGCACGAAATTAAGTTTTTTTAAGTCAGCCCCACCGAAAGGCCAATGAATAAGCCAGAAGCTGTTGTGATACTAGCTACTTGCGGTTAATAATCCTTATTTTTACATATAATTTTTCTGAATGAGCAATGAACTTCAAAAGCCAATTATAGGATTTACCTGTGGCGATTTAAATGGGATTGGTATTGAACTAATAATAAAAACACTATCCGATCATCGTATTCTAGAAATATGCACGCCAGTTGTTTTTGCAAACAATAAATGTATCAATTTCTATAGAAAGCTCCTGCCTGAAATAAATTTCAGCTATAGCAGTGTCAAGGAATTACAGCGTCCCAACCCAAAACAAGTGAATATTTTCAACTGTTGGGAGGAAGATGTGGCGATCAATCCTGGTCAACTAACAGATATTGGAGGTAAATATGCGCTAGAATCTTTAACCCAAGCCACGCAGGCTTTGAAAGATGGGTTAATTCATGGACTTGTTACAGCTCCGATTCACAAAAAAAATATACAAAGCGAAACATTTCAATACACAGGGCATACCCCTTATTTGAAAGATTTCTTTGCTGTAAGTGATGTAGTAATGCTGATGGTGGCAGAAAATATGCGCATTGGTTTGGTTACTGAACACCTGAGCGTAGCAGATATAGCAAAACATATCACTAAAGAAAGCATCATTCAAAAGTTAAAAATCATGCATGCGAGTCTTCAAAAAGACTTCGGTATTGATAAACCCCGAATTGCTGTTCTTGGATTAAACCCCCATGCAGGAGATGAAAGTTTAATAGGTGCTGAAGAAGAAACGATTATTAAACCTGCCATTAAAGAGGCTAGAAACAATATGCTTGTTTTTGGACCCTACAGTTCTGATGCATTTTTTGCTCGTGGTCAATACGAAAAATTTGATGCTGTTTTAGCCATGTACCATGATCAGGGATTGATTCCATTCAAGTCTTTGGCCATTGGTGAAGGTGTTAATTATACAGCTGGACTTCCAGTAATCAGAACCAGTCCTGATCATGGAACTGCTTTTGATATTGCAGGAAAAGACAAAGCTGATGCCAATAGTTTTATTGTAGCCACTTTTGTTGCCTGCGATATTTATCATATGCGCAATGGTTATAAAGAAATGCGCATTAACCCTCTAAGAAAAATGAGTGCTCGTATGCTGGCAAATGCTGTAGATGAGCGCATTGAAGAAAACGAAGGATAAAAATAATTGCATGTTTGAAATTTCCAACAACACAATTTCTGTTCAAATTAGTGCACAAGGAGCCGAATTACAAAGCATTATAAACAAGGAGAATTTACTGGAATATTTATGGAGTGGGGATCCTGTGTTTTGGGGAAAAAAGAGTCCGGTTTTGTTTCCCATAGTAGGCGGATTAAAAAATTCCTCTTATCTACATCAGGGTATTAGCTTTCAACTTGGAAGACACGGATTTGCACGTGAACGTGAATTTACTGTACACAACAAAACAGAAGATTGTATTCGTTTTAGCTTAGTATCTGATGAAACAACAAAAGAAGTGTATCCTTTTGACTTTGTTTTTTCAATTGAGTATAGTGTAAAAAATAATCAACTAACTGTAAAATATATTGTTGAAAATATTGGCAATGAAAACCTTTTGTTTTCCGTTGGTGCACATCCAGCATTTAAAATACCTTTAGTGGATGACACAACTTATGAAGACTACTATCTCTTATTTAGTGAACATGAAACAGCAGGGATCTATCCTTTATCAGCCGAAGGTCTTATTGAAAATTTCACGACTCCATTATTGAATAATAGTAATAGTATCCCGCTGACAAAAAACTTATTTGCAAAAGACGCTTTGGTGTTTAAGCATTTAAAATCGAACTATATTGGCATATTAAATAACAAGAATCCCCATGGATTAAAATTGCATTACACAGATTTTCCTTTTATGGGAATTTGGGCAGCTAAAAATGCGGATTTTGTTTGCATCGAGCCATGGTGCGGCATTGCAGATAGTGTAGATGCTACTGGTGAATTATCAGAGAAAGAAGGTATCAATCAACTTTCTCCAAAACAAATTTTCGAGAGAGCCTGGACTGTGGAGGTTTTTTAAATATTATTTTACAAAAACTGCATCTGCAATTCCTTTGTTAACGATATAATTAGAATAGGTGATTTCTACCCTTCCTTTTTTATTCTTCAATTTTTGTGCTTCAGTTAATGTTTTTTCATTGTCGTCAAACTCTAACGTAATTCCTTTGGGAAGTTTATAGTCTTTCGTATTAAAACTAAAAATAACTTTTTCTGGCAATCCGAAATTGGCAAAAGCACCATAGTTCATTTCCATTTCATAAGTGCCATTTTCTTTGGTGGTGGTAATCGCTTTTCGTACCAGTAAATTTAGCTCATCAATATATAATGTAGTTAGAACAATTTCGCTCGATTCATTGATAGGCAATAGTTTTACAACTTTGCATAAAGTTCCGTTTACCTTAGATTCTCCAGCAGCAAGCGCAACAAAATCGTTCGTTGCGATAATACTACTCATGTTTACTGAAACACCTCCTTTTGGTAAAAGCGAAATTCCACCTTCTTTTTTAAGACGAAATTTATTGGGCTTCTTAAAATATATTTTTACTTTACCGATGGGTGCTTTAATAAAACTTACATCGGTTTTCATATTACCATCTGCTTCATAATCATTTACCTGATCTAATTTGGCTTTCACCTTCATTACCAAACCAGTCATGTCCTGAGCCTGTGCAAAAACAGCAAATTGAAATGCAACTACGAAAAGAAATATTTTATACATGTGAATACTTTAAAATTAATTAGCTCAGTACGTCTTTTTTATTAAAAATAAAAATAGCCCCGCCTACAAACCCAACTATATGTAACAATAATACTAATGCAGATGTGATGATACGTTGAGGGTTTTGAATACTACCAATAATGGCTTCATTTGCATCATTCACTTTCAAGTCAAAGAATTCTTTCCAGCTAATTAAATGAGTGGTAAACAAATAAGGTTTCAATGCATTGAAAATTGGAATATTCAGTGTGCTTAAAATGGTAAAGAAAACAATGATACTCATAGTGGCAACGATTGGTCCAATACTATTTTCAGCAAAGATCGACAATAAAAATCCCAGTGCTGCAACTGTTACCATTGCCAATGCTGCAAAAACAAAAGCACCAGCATAACGCCAGAATACATCATTCTGACTAATCAATACCACATAACTACTCTTCATTAAAAACATGTCGCCCACTCCAAAGATCCACATGCTAACAAATAAAGCCAGTATCGCTAACCAAATTAAAAGCATGATAGTATAAACGGTAGCGGCAAGAAATTTTGCGATCAACAATTCTGTTCTGCTATAAGGTTTTGATAAAAGCAATCTTAATGTTCCCATATTTGCTTCTCCCGAAATCATATCAGCTGCAATCAATGCCACTAGTAAAGGAACGTGCACCAATAATAATTGCAACATGATATAACAGATCAGATATCCGTTAATGATATTGCCATCAATTTCCATAGAGCCCCCAACGTCTTTCATTAAAAAGTCAGCATAGCTTTTTCCATCAACTTTCAAACCGAATTGAATAATCAGAATTAATGCTGCAATAGCCCCGAACGCAATGTAGGTTCTTGGCCTGCGAAATATTTTATAAAGCTCAATTTGTATAAGTGTCAACATGTTGATTGCCGGATGTTACTTGTAAAAAATAATCTTCCAAAGAGTGCCTTGGTTGAAGTGATAATAGTTGGATTTGCATGCTCGCAAGATCGGTATGTAAAGCAGGAATTTCTTTGCGATCCAATTTTATAACAATGTTGTTATTCCTCTGGCCTTGAACTTTATCGGACCATTTGCTCAATTTCAATTGTTGCAAAGCAAATACATTATCCATTGTTTGCAATTCTACAATTGTTTGGGAAGGATCTAATAATTCAGACGCATTACCTTCTACCAATTTCATACCCTTGTCGATAATTAAAACGCGAGTAGCAATCTGTTCTATTTCGCTCAATAGATGTGACGACACAATTACTGTTTTATTCATCTCGCGACTCAAGTGTAAAATTAAATTTCTGATATCGGCAATTCCCTGAGGGTCTAACCCATTAGTAGGTTCGTCAAGGATTATCAGTTTGGGATTATGAACAAGTGCAATTCCAATACCTAATCTTTGCTTCATTCCCTGAGAGAATGTTTTCACTTTATCGGTTGCTCTTTGTGCCAGCCCCACCATTTCCAATTGATCCATCAATTGTAACCGGGTAGGTTTGATGCCACTTAGGCGAGCAAATAACTGCAGGTTATCATAGGCAGAGAGGTATTTGTATACATCAGGCTTTTCGATAACCGCACCAATATTGCGCAAAATTTCTCTGCGGTTTTTGGCCAAGTCCATTCCAAAAATTTCAATTTTCCCTGCAGTTGGTTCAATCAGCGTTAGCATCATACGAATACTCGTACTCTTGCCAGCGCCATTCTGTCCAAGAAATCCATACACATCGCCTTCATTCACAGAAAAAGACAGATGATTAACGGCGATGAGGTTTTTAAACTGTTTAGTGAGGTCTGTTACTTTAACGATTTGTTGCATCTGCATATATAACCACAAAAGTAAAGAAGTGGTTCAAGGAAGGGCGATAAATTATCGATTATTGCTCTGAAGTTAATTGTCTGGCAGAAAATTACCTACTCAAGAAAGAGTAATACAGAGTCAAAAAAAAGTACATCAATTGGGTGAGGAACTTCAACAAACTAAAGTTGTCCTGCCTTGATTCGAACATCATATTCGATTTCTTTGATACTTACAATTTTGAATCGGCTACTTTCTTTATGAAATGGATTTAATACATAATTAAATTCCTCCTCAATAATAGCAGAAGGCACTTTGAGAATGGGTGATGATAACGCTCTTAAAAATTCGGTGCCAATATTTTTAGTGGATGATGGAGCAGGAATAGCTTTCCAGTCAGCAGGAAGTTCGCCTGTTTCAAGTTCCTTGATTAATTTTTCTGGAACTTCCAAACTGGTGATGCTTAATAAATGCGTCATTTCCTCGATGCCAACATTCACAGAATATTCCAAAATGGCAAGGGCCCTGGTTGCAGATGCATATATGCAGGGTATGAGTTGATGATTCCACCTTCCCCCAAATAATCTGGCACCCTCCCCTGAAAGGTCATTGGCATGTTTGGTTTTACCGACACGGTATACGATCATGGATTAAAAATTAGGAATAAACACCATAATCAATTCTTCCAATAATACTCATTACCTCTTCCCTACCAAATTGACTATCTAAAAGATCAAAAGGAGATTTTCCTCCTAATGCATTATTGGGGGAATTAATCCAGGAATTGAATTGCGCTTTGCCTTCAAATACTTCAAAACCATAAGAGTATATTTCTGCCAACCCAATAATTCTCTCGCTCAATGATGCATTGAATTTTTCGGCAGGTTTTTTATTGATCAAAGTTGCACGCGTAACGGATAAGGTTTTTGCCAATTTATCGTAATCAAGTGATGATTTCTCTTTTAGGCTTACTAAATCTTTTTTAGTTACCCCTGATTTAGAAATGTTCATTTTTTCTATTGGCGTCATCTTGCTTTCTGGCTTTACTCCAGAGTCTAAAATAATCAGAGAATTTGCTAGAGAAGGGCTGGCTTTTTTGCTTTTTTTCTTTACTATTTGGGAAGATTGAAATTCCATAAAGTATATATTTACACCATAGTTAGTATAAATTTATACTTTTATTATTACCCCGGCAAATAAAAATTTGTAAGAACACTCTCTTCCTCAAATAGACTAATTCAGGTTGATTGATTACACTTTTAGATACACCTGTAAAGCTTTCACATAATTTTCAAAAGCTTCAATTCCTTTGGCTGTGATTTTACAAGTAGTTTGAGGGTAGTTGTCTTTGAATTGTTTATTAACATCGATATACCCAACTTCTTTCAGTTTTTGAACCTGTACACTTAGGTTGCCAGCAGTGGAATTCGTCTTTTCTTTAATAAAAGTAAACTCCGCCTCCTTTACACTTATTAATAAACTCATCACTGCTAACCGTAATTGAGAATGTAATATGGGATCTAGCTCCTTATACATTCGCACGCTTTTGTTTTAAATACTTCGCTCTTAAAATGATGCCTGGGAAGAACCAGCAAACAAGTGCTGCAATCGCCCCCAATAAAAAATCGTATTTAGTTTCAGTAAAACAAGAAGCCATAAAAAGTAAGTAAGCAATAATGGCTCCAATGGTCATTGGCCAAAATTTCTTTACAATTCCTGTTACCAAGGTAGGGAACCCATAAATCAAAATATACAAGGAATAAATACTTGGGGTAAATGGTTTGATTAATTCGTCGGGTTTACTATTATTAATATCATGTTTGATTAATTGCCAACCATTTAAATGCATTATTTGCTCAGAAGCATTGGGAACAACAGATTGAAAAAAACTTAGTCCAAAAATAGTTATTGCATAAACTAACCAAACTGCGTTTAGCGCAGCGTCTTCATGACGTTTGATCTTCTGAGTCTTTGCATCTTGATTAATCAAAATAATCTGTGGTATAATTGCACCCATTACAATCCACCAAATATCAAAAGGGAGGCTAAAATTAAATTGCAATTGTAAATAGCTTATAAAAGAAGCAATTGCAACAACTGTTCCCCATAAAAGTGGACCAACCCCCTTATCATGATAACTATTTTTCACTTTTTGAATCATATCAGTGATGAGCTGCAAACTCTCTTTCTCTGATAGTTGTTTTTCGTTGGGCATATCTTAAAAATTTGATTTGACCTATCCGCTACAAATATGCTGATTATCAGCTACTAATGAATATTTTTGGTCTATCTATTTTACACAGACTTTGCACTTTTCTTAGGTGCAAATTTTATTAAATAATAAGTGATCAATCCAGAACCAATCAATGTGGGTAATAACCATAAAACCCATGCAGGTTGCATCTTCACATTCACAACCAAGAATGCTGTATAAGAAGCAATCATCGCACCCATCATTCTGGTGATATGATTGGGCATCCAAATTTCTTTGAGCGAGATTTTTTGAAAAAGCATATTAAAATCCATTCTGGCATAGTTCATACAGATGAGACCGAAAGCGCCAGGAACCAACCCGAAATTATTACCTTCAAATAAATTTACAATTGCCAAGTACACCAGAAATAATCCAAAGCAAAAACCAAAAAGACTGATCAAATAATCTAGTGCTTTAAAACTGGCTGCATTTGATTTGAATTGTTTTTTCAGGTAAATAATTCGATATCCACTACTGATCATATAAAGTGTGAATCCGCCCACTGCAAATAAAAATATATTATGATGTTCTGGCAAATTACTTAGAACGAGTGCTGCAATCGAAGCCACTAACATGCCCCAAAAAAAAATCTTACCTGCTACCTTATGAAGCTTACTTCCTTTTTTGACAGCAATAGAAATGGTACCGCAAAATAATCCTGCGAAGCCGCCAGCAATATGCAATCCTAACAATGTTTGAAATAATGTGGGCATGAAATGTGATTAAAAATTAAAGCGTTGTATCTGTTTGAAGCGACGCTTTTTTAATTGGATTATTGACACTGAGCTAATAATTTTTCTGCCTGATCAGCGCCCCAACTTGGATGCATTTCTGAAGCTGGCTTAAATGTTTTAAATAATTCAAGTGATTTTGTAAATAGTTTTTTACCTACTTCTTTTCCGCCACCAAAAGCATCAGGTACATTCATTTTATATTGGCCATCTACTAAATAAATTCTAGGATTGTTTGGGTCAGCCTGTATTGCTTTGTCCAAAGCTTCATTCGCCTGAGCTCCATAAGTTTGGAAACGAGACATGGGATCAACTGTTAATTGTTGAACTGCAATCATTTGACGTAGGATGTACAATTCTGAATTATTTTTCTCTAACACTTCCGCTTTTACTACTAATGCTTTTGCTTTTTCTCCCACGGCATCTTTGTCTGCACTGGGGTTCATCCATCCTGTTAAATAATTACAATAAGCTGCATAATAATAAGGTAACCATTTGTCTTGTTCTGCATCTGCAATTCTTTCAAAAAATGCAGCGGTAGCTGTCATGTCTTCTGCTGTTTTAACAGCTTTCATTTGTTCAAATGCTTTTCCCATACCTGCTTCGTATTTAGATTGTGCAGAAACAATTCCAACAATCAGCATCATGGCACCAAATAGTAAATTTTTCATGTTTGTTTTGTTTATTTTTTAATCTGTTTTAATTTTCATGTTATTTCCCACCCCGTCTGTTCGCTCAGTCGCTCCAGCCACCCCTCCCACGCATGCGTGGGAGGGGAAACCTTTTTTTTCAAAACTTATTTTTCTTCACTCTTCATTCTTATCTCTTCCTCTTATCTCTTAAAGGTTATTATTAATCGCATCCTGTCTCCTATCTACTCCCCAACTCAGGAAGACACCTAAAAAAAAGAATCTTGGCGTAACTGGTGTGATGGCTTCTTTATAAGAACCATTATTTGAATAATTATATCCAAACACTTGATTGCTTCCAAGCACATTCGTTACAGATGCCACCACCACTGCGTATGATTTAAAGATATTCGTGAGCCAGTTCAAACTAAAACCCAGGTTATGATAATCAATCGTTTTACCTTGATCAGCAATGGAATATTTTACTGTGTTGGAATTATAACGGATATCGTAATAAGGTCTACCAGTTGCATAAGTATAAGTAAAATTGAACCCTGTGTTGATTTTACTATAAAACTTTTTCAATACAAAACTGGCAGTATGATTTGCTGCAAAATTGGGTTGCAAAGGTTGTGGATAGTTTAGATAATCTCTTTTGGTATCGAGATAAGAATAACTGATCCAGTAATCCATGCCCTTGATTGTTTTTTTGTCTCTCCAGAAAAGCTCAATTCCTTTAGCATCTCCAGTTCCAGCATTGTTATAGGCAGGAAATGTTTTAACCAGATCAGTATATTTTTTATAAAATGCTTCCACACGAAAAGTTTGTAGCGTAGTAACTTTCATATAATTTATAATATAGTGCGTAGCTTTTGTATAACCTAATTGAGTGGTATATATTAATTGATTGTTTTCTGGTTTCTGATAAAAGTCGCCATAGGCCATAGACATTTGTGCCCCGTTACCCAGTTTATAAGCGATTGAGATTCTTGGTGCAACATTCATTTTATTCAATAATGATGATTGTTCTAATCGAACTCCTGTTTTTAATGCTAAGGCATTGGTTATGTATAGGTCTGCTTCTGCAAAAGAAGCAAGAAAATTATCTTTTAATAAAGAGTTCAATCCGTTATAGATGCTTTTATTGTAGGCATACATATACTCACTACCAAAACGAATCACACTGATTCCTGAGATTCTTTTATCAAACACTAATTTAATTTGTGATAGGTCTGATTTATTTTCTAAAACAAAATTCTTTGTATCAATATAGGAAATACCTGTTGTAATATTCTGATTCTGCTGATTCTGAATATTTTGATTGATTTCATTATGATCAGTGCTATAACTCAATCCCAGATTCATTTTCCAGCCATTTCCTAGATGCTCTCTCCAACTCAAATTATTATACCAGTTATAGTTGGTTAAACTAAAAGCATCTTTTAATAATAAGCTATCGATATCTGGCCTACGAAGGCCCAATTGATTATGACTAAATGTGGTATAATATTTTATTATGCCACCGGATTTAGTTTTGATGCGAAAGTTAGCATCAGCAGAATGAAATTCTGGGATTCTAAAATAGTCAACCCCCTGTTTCACAATTTGAAAATAAGGCCACACATTAGTATATCCATAATTAAAGCCCCAGGATGACTTTTTGTTTTTTGCAAGTTCCTGTAAACCCAATCCCACAAATACAGTACTAATGGAAGCATTTACTTGTGATTGATCCGGGAGATCAATCGATTCTAAAATCACTGCTGAAGAAAGTGCCTGACCATATAAAGCAGAATAACCTCCTGTGCTAAAAACTGTTCCTTTAAAAAGGTTAGGGGAAAATCTTCCACGTTGTGCGATATCTGGAACACTGCTATAATATGGGTTGTTTACCAGTGTACCATCGATGAATTGTTTGGCTTCATAACCTGCACCTCCTCGAACAAACAATCCTTCCTGATCGCCTACCTGTTGCGCTCCAGGTAATGTTTTTAAAACAGATGTAATATCAGCATTAGCCCCACCGGTTGTTAATACATCCAAAGTATTTAAAACTGTTGCAGCTCTTTTTTTGTCGCCTGCTTCAAAACTACCAGCCGTAACTGTTACAGCTTTTAATTCGCTCACTTCTTCCTTTAATGCAAAATTAATTTCAATGGGTTCCCCTTTTAATTCTATGATTTGTTCAACCGTTTTGAATCCAATATTGCTGACTACAATGGTCTGAGTTCCTTTTTCAAAGCTTTTAAAGTTGAAATGACTTGCTGAATCACTTACCGAACCATCGTATGAACCTTTAACCTGAATGCTCGCCCCTGCAACAATATGACTTTTCATATCCCTCACGGTGCCACTGATCTTGGTTTGCGCTTTTGCTGCCAAAACAAACAATAAAGAACTTAGAAGTATGACTAAATATTTCATTTTTGTGATTAATTCATCACAAACATAAAGTAGTTTATTTTATAAACCAAAATAATTTAATAAAAAAACGGTCCTGATTGCTCGGGACCGTTCACTATCAAAATTTGAATAATTGATTATTTATACTGAGGCATGATAGATTTAGCCAGTTCAGTCAATTTTGCCAAACTAGCATCATTTAACTGTCCTTTCTTAAATTCAGCCAATACATCAGGTAATTTATTGGCCATTTCAGTTAAGAAATGTGCTTCAAATTCCTTCACATTTTTTACTGCTACTTCGCGCAATAAACCTTGTGTACCTAAGTATATAATAGCAACCTGATTTTCTACACTCATCGGTGAATACTGCAATTGCTTCAGGATTTCCACATTACGTGCACCCTTGTCGATTACAGACTTGGTAGCAGCATCTAAGTCGCCCCCAAATTTTGAGAAGGCTTCCAACTCACGGTAAAGTGCCTGATCCAATTTCAGAGTACCTGCCACTTTCTTCATGGATTTGATCTGTGCATTACCTCCCACACGACTTACAGAAATACCTACGTTGATCGCTGGACGAATACCTGCGTTGAACAAGTTACCTTCCAAAAAGATCTGACCATCGGTAATGGAGATTACGTTGGTAGGAATATATGCAGATACGTCACCCGCTTGTGTTTCAATAATTGGCAATGCAGTTAATGATCCGCCACCTTTTACCAAATGTCTGATTGACTCTGGCAAATCGTTCATGTTTTTAGCTACATCATCATTCGCAATAACTTTTGCAGCTCTTTCTAATAAACGGCTATGCAGATAGAATACATCACCAGGATATGCCTCACGTCCTGGAGGTCTTCTTAACAACAAAGAAACTTCACGATACGCAACCGCTTGTTTACTTAAGTCATCAAATACAATCAATGCTGGTCTACCAGTATCACGGAAAAATTCTCCAATTGCTGCACCAGCAAATGGCGCGTAGAACTGCAATGGAGCAGGATCGGATGCAGAAGCACATACAATTGTTGAATAAGCCATCGCACCACTATCAGTCAAAGTTTTCATCACACCAGCAACGGTAGATGCTTTTTGTCCGATCGCAACATATATACAATATACAGGCTTGCCCGCATCGAAGAATTCTTTCTGATTAATGATGGTATCCACACAGATGGCAGTTTTACCAGTCTGACGGTCACCAATCACCAACTCACGCTGACCACGTCCAATTGGAATCATGGCATCGATAGCTTTGATACCAGTTTGTAATGGTTCCTTAACTGGCTCACGAAAGATAACACCCGGTGCTTTACGCTCCAATGGCATTTCATATAATTCGCCAGTGATTGGACCCTTACCATCGATTGGTTCACCCAAGGTATTGATCACACGACCAACCAGGCCTTCCCCCACTTTAATAGAGGCGATCTGTCCGGTTCTTTTTACTTTAGCACCTTCCTTGATGTCTCCGCTTTCTCCCATCAATACCACACCTACATTGTCTTCTTCCAGGTTCAATGCAATAGCTTTTACGCCATTTTCAAACACTACTAGTTCACCACTGCGCACACCGTTAAGGCCATACACACGGGCAATACCATCTCCTACCTGTAATACGGTTCCTACTTCTTCCAGATCAGCACTTACATTAAAGTTGCTTAACTGTTGTCTGAGGATCGCGGATATTTCATCGGGCTTAATGTCAACCATGATTATCTACTTTTAAAAATTATCGTTATTGATTTGTATTATTATTTAGATTTTTTCTACGAAATGATTCTCCAAGAATTGTTGTTTGATTACTTTCAAATCATGCAGAATACTTGCATCTACCAATTTATTGTCGAACTCCAAAACAAAACCACCAATCAGTTTTTCATCTACACTTGTTTCTAATTCAATGGTAGGGAAACCCTGTGCCTTGCTAATTCTTGATTCAATTGCTTCTTTTAATTCTGCAGTTAATTCAGTTGCAGTAGCTAACTTAACTACATGAATTCCTTTCATCTCATTATACTGTTCCACAAATGCAACAGCGATTTCTGGTAAATCTCCTTCACGGCCTTTTCTTACCAATAGGGTACTGAAGGCTGTAGTTAATTCGCTTATCTTTCCTTTTGTCAACGCAAGTAAAATCGCATTTTTCTGATCGTTACGAACAATCGGACTGCGCATTAACGTTACAAACTCTTTGCTCAGCTTGCACAGTTCTTGCAGGTATTTCATATCAGCATATACAGCTTCTAACTGACCCTTCTCGATGGATAGATCAATTATACTTTTTGCGTATCTGCCTGCTAAACGTGGATTGGGCATCTTAATTCAATTTTACTACTTCAGCTAATCCTTTGATATATGCTTCCTGATCAGCTTTATTAGCCAATTCTCTACGTAATACTTTTTCAGCTACTTCAACTACTAATGAACCAACTTGGTTTTTCACTTCAGTTAAAGCTGCATTTTTTTGTTGTAGAATTGCAAACTGTGCATCAGATACAATACGATCGAATTCTACTCTTGCTTTATCTTTCGCTTCAGATAACATCTTATTAGAAGTTTCTTTTGCTTCCTTAATCATCACAGCTCTTTCCTCTCTTGCTTGCACCATCATAGCTTCATTCTCATTTTTCAATGCTGCCATTTCTGCTTTGATTTTATCAGCAGAAGCAATTGCATCAGCTATGCCAGTCTCCCTTTCTTTAAGGGTTGCTAAAATGGGTACCCAAGCGAATTTCTTCAAGATGAAAAAAACGATCAGGAAAGCTACAAGCGTCCAAACCAATAATCCTAAACCCGGGTTTAACAATTCCATATTCTCTATTTGAAGGTTAGATTCTGTTTTCGAAAAGATCACTGCATCCATTGCCCTTTGCTTTGAATGCAGTGAAAAGTTTGTGCTACTTAGCTTACTTTTTTAATACAGCCAAGATACCAGCGATAACTGCGAAAAGGGCCACACCCTCTACGAACGCAGCTGTCAGGATCATGTTAGCACGGATGTCGTTAGACGCTTCTGGTTGACGAGCAATGCTTTCTACAGCACCTTTACCGATTTGACCGATACCGATACCAGCACCGATTGCAGCTAAACCTGCACCAATAGCACCACCTAAGTGGCTTAAACTAACATCCAACAAATTGATAATTGCAGACATACTGTTTGTTTTTGTTTATGAAAAAAAAGATTAGTGGTGTGCTTCTTCATGAGCACCTTCTCTTGACTGACCAATAAACACTGCTGTTAAATTGGTAAAGATGAATGCTTGTATAAACGCAACCAATATTTCAATAAAATAAATAAATACTGTAAAAGCTATTGACACAGGAGCAAATCCCCAACCTGCTGTCTGACTCATGGCACCAAAAATAAAGATCAACATTACAAAACATGTAATGATAATGTGCCCTGCCACCATATTGGCAAAAAGACGGACAATCAATGCAAATGGTTTTGTGAAAATTCCTAAAAACTCAACAGGCACCAGGATTGGTTTTACAAAACCAGGTACCGGAGGATTAAAAATATGTGCCCAGAAATGACGGTTCGTGCTAAATAGAATCACAATGAAACTAATCACACCCAACACTACTGTAAAAGCAATATTACCAGTAACATTTGCAGTTCCTGGAATTAATCCAATCAAATTATTAATGAGTATAAAGAAAAATACAGTTAGTAAATAAGGCATGTACTTTTCATAAGCTGATCCCAGATTTGGTTTTGCCACATCATCTCTTACAAAAGTAATCACAGGCTCAATAGCATTTTGAAAACCAGATGGAGCAGTTCTTGCACCACCTTTTTTATACTTATTTGCAACATTGATCATGATCACAGAAAGCAATACCAACGCTAACATCATCTGTACCACATTCCTGGTTAAACTAAAGTCATATAAAGAAACAGTTTCTGCTACTTTACCAGCTTCATCAACCGCTACAATTTTACCCTCTTCACTTTTATATCCATTGTAAATAGCACCATGATGTAAATTGCCATAAGAAAAAACAGCTACGCCTCTTTCTTTAGAATACACAATTACAGGTAATGGAATAACAATATCTGTTTCACCAATTGTAAAGAAATGGAATTCATGGGCATCTAAAATATGCTCCATAATCAATTCTGCAGGGTCAAACGAACCTTCTTCTTTCTCTTTTCCAGCTTGTTCGGTTTGAGTAGCCGCTTTTTCGGGCTCATTTTGTGCATGCAGTGTAGTAATAAAAAGCATACTTAATACGCTAAACATCACTACCAATAAAGATTTTACGCTTCTAAGGGCCATACCTGTCTCGAAATTTGGCGCAAAGATAGGGGTAAGGCCTCGAAAATTCGAAGCAAAATAGCAGAAAATATTATAGGTAGATTTCTTTGAAGTAGGAAAGCACTCAAACCCTTGTTTTCTAAGCCGAAATGGGGGTTTTCTTTTCAAATTGCATCTCATGAAGTTTAGCATAAAGTCCGCCCAAAGCCAGTAAACTTTCGTGATTCCCCACTTCCTTGAGTTCTCCTTTGTCTAAAACCAATATTTTATCAGCTTTTCGGATGGTAGACAATCGATGTGCAATAATGATAGATGTTCTTCCCGAAATCAAAGTATCGGTAGCTTTTTCAATCATCAATTCACTTTCCGTATCAATGGAAGAAGTGGCTTCATCTAAAATCAGGATTGCCGGGTTATATAATAATGCCCTGATAAAGGATAAGATCTGGCGTTGACCTAAACTCAGGGTATTACCCCTTTCCATTACGTGATAATCATACCCGTTGGGTAATTGCATAATAAAATCATGTACGCCGATCATTTTTGCAGCTTCTACAACCTGTTCCCTTTTAATTTCTGCATTACGTAGGGTGATATTATCTAATATAGATCCGCTAAATAAAAACACATCCTGTAGAACTACCCCAATACCTTTTCTTAAAGCATCCAAATTATATTCGTTGATATTTACGCCATCCACTAAGATAGAGCCCTTTTGTATATGGTATAATTTATTCAATAAACTAATGATGCTGGTCTTCCCACTTCCTGTATGACCAACTAATGCAACCGTTTCTCCAGCTTTCACGGTAAAATTGATATCCTTCAATACATAATTTTCATCGGTGTAAGCAAACCAAACCTGATCAAATGCAATAGCGCCCTTCATGTTTACAGGTTTAAACGCATCTGATGTAGCAGCAGGCGAAAAATCTGGATTATCTAACACAACAAATACGCGTTCAGCTGCAATCATTCCCATTTGCAACACATTGAACTTATCAGCAATTACCCTTAAGGGTCTGAAAATCTGATTGAGGTATAAAATGAAAGCTACGAGTAGACCTGCATCCAAAGTTTTTCCAGCAATCCACCATACCAGCAAACCAGTACTTACTGCCAATACTACTTCCACCACTGGAAAAAAAACAGAGTAGGCAAATATGGCATTGATATTGGCATTTCGATGTTCTGTATTGATCTTCTTAAACTTATTGAATTCCCTGTCTTCCGACGCAAATGCCTGTACCACCTGCATTCCAGTAATATGCTCCTGTACAAATGCATTTAATGCAGCCACAGCATTCCTTACACGGATAAAACTCTTATTTACACTTTCCTTAAAATAATAAGTAGCTACTATCATAATAGGGAACGGCACCAAACTAATTAATGTGAGGCGCCAGTCCATCCAAAACATCGTTCCCAATGTAATAATGATGATTAATAGATCTGCTATAATTGGAATCAAGCCATCTGAAAAAATATCGTTGATACTTTCTATATCATTAATTGTTCTTGTGGTAAGTGTACCAATGGGCGTTTTATCAAACTGAGAAAGATTTAATCCCAATACTTTTTCGAAAACAGCTACACGCATATCCCTTACCACACTCTGCCCCATCCAGGATGTAATAAAACTAAAAACAAAGCGAACACTGGTTTCTATAAAAAGGAAGACTACCTGAAAAATCGTAATAGCAATAATGAATTTTGTTACATCTGTCAGGTCGGTATTAAACAAAACAGCTTTCAACCATGCGGGAACATGCAATGATTTTCCGGAAGCACTATCAATTGTTAGTTGAATCAAATAAGGCCTGATGGGGGCAAATACAGCCATGATGATAGCTAATATAATGCTACCATAAAATTTGGTGGAATAAGGTTTTACGAATCGAAAAATTCTGCGAAACAGAGAAAATTCAAATATTTTTTTGGTCTTTGCTTTTTGCATGGTCTGTACAAATGTAACAACTAAGCATACATCGGGTTCACCACTCTTAAAAATTAACTAACAGTTTTTCATGTATCCGTACGGGTGGCAAATACAGCTTATTGCTTATATTCGCTATTCGATGGAACAAGCAGTGGAAAACCAATCTTCAGAAGCAGCGCTTCCAAAATATAACCTCACCGTTGATCAGGAGAAAAACGAAATACTCCGGCATTACCGGGCATTACTGCGTAGCCTTCGTCCAAAGCTTAAAAGAGGAGATAAAGAATTAGTTCGACATGCTTTTGAAATGGCTGTTGAAGCGCATAAAACGATGCGCAGGAAAAGTGGTGAGCCTTATATTATTCATCCACTTGCGGTTGCAATGATCTGTGTAGAAGAAATTGGTCTTGGTGTACGAAGCACTATATGTGCATTATTACATGATACGGTAGAAGATACTGATATCACCCTTGATGATGTGGAAAATGAATTTGGTACTGAAATAATGCGGATTGTAGACGGACTTACCAAGATCTCAAACGTTATTGATACCAATACGAGTCAGCAAGCAGAAAATTTTAAAAAAATTCTCTTAACGCTAACTGACGATCCGCGGGTGATTCTTATTAAACTGGCAGATCGTATACACAATATGCGTACGCTTGATCACATGAAGCGTGAAAAGCAATTAAAGATCGCATCTGAAACTGTATGGGTATACGCACCCCTTGCCCATCGTATGGGTTTGTATAGCATAAAAACAGAACTCGAGGATCTTTCCATGAAATACATGGAACCCGAAGCCTATCGGGATATTGCAAAAAAATTATCTGAAACCAAGCGAGAAAGAAGTAGATATATTAATGAATTTATTCGTCCCTTAAAAGAGAAATTAGAAGCCTCTCAATTTGACTTTGAAATTTATGGAAGGCCGAAAAGTATTCATAGTATTTGGAATAAAATAAAAAAGAAATCGGTGGCATTTGAAGAAGTATATGACCTCTTTGCTATCCGTGTTATCTTAAATTCAACTACAGAAAAAGAAAAAGAAGATTGCTGGAAAGTATATTCCTTAATCACTGATGAATACAATCCTTCTCCAGAACGTTTACGCGATTGGTTGAGCAATCCAAAAAGTAATGGATATGAAGCATTACACACAACCGTGATGGGTCCACAAGGCAAATGGGTGGAAGTGCAAATACGAACTAAACGGATGAACGAAATCGCTGAGAAGGGTTTGGCTGCACACTATAAATACAAAGAGGGCGGCGGAGATGAAGATCGTTTTGATAAATGGTTTGGACAAATCAGGGAAGTATTGGCTACACCTGATACAGATACAGTAGATTTCTTACAAGATTTTAAAACATCTTTTCTTGCTGAAGAAATTTATGTATACACACCAAAAGGAGACGTGAAAATGTTACCCGTTGGAAGTACTGCCTTGGATTTTGCATTCGCCATTCACTCAGCAATTGGAACTAAATGTATTGGCGCAAAAGTGCATCACAAACTGGTGCCCATCAGTCATAAATTACGGAGTGGTGATCAGATAGAAATCATTACTAGTGGCAAACAAAAACCTTCGGAAGATTGGCTGAACATTGTGGTAACTGCTAAAGCAAAAAGCAAAATAAAAGACTCCCTGCGTGAAGAAAAACGCAAGATCGCAGATGATGGCAAATATACTTTACAAAGAAAATTAGAAGGATTTGGCGCTGCTGTAAATCAACACAATATTGATGAGCTGATTCACTTTTATAAAGTTCCGTCGCAATTAGATTTGCTTTATAAAATCGCAACAAAATCTATCGATTTAAAAGAACTAAAGGATTTTAATTTAATTGGCGACCGAATTGAACATCCTCGTCCAAAACCAGTAGTGCATGAATTGAATGTGGAACAAAATCATGCTAAACATTTTTCTAAAAAAGATTCTGAGCTGATCATCTTCGGAGAAAGCAGCGATAAAATTGTGTATAATCTTGCTAAATGTTGTAACCCAATTCCAGGTGATGACGTATTTGGTTTTGTAAGTACTGGAAAAGGTTTAATTATACACCGCACTACATGCCCGAATTCCACACAATTAATGGCCAACTATTCTCATCGGGTTGTAAAAACAAAATGGGCTAAGAATAAAGAAATTTCTTTCTTAACAGGTTTAAAAATTATTGGTATGGATGATGTAGGGGTTATTAATAAAATAACCAATATCATAAGTGGAGATATGCGCGTTAATATTGCTGCGTTAACCATTGAATCCTCTGAAGGAATTTTTAGAGGTACTATTAAAGTTTTTGTGCACGATAAAGAAGAACTCGAGGAATTAGTGGATCGTTTAAAACAATTAAAGGGAATACAAACAGTTGATCGTTTTGATACGGAATCTCTCACTTAATAAGGATTTGCACATTTTGTTTAAAATTGATGGTAATTAATTGGCCGCAATTCCTTTTTACTCAAAGTCAAGGCTTATTTTTGCCTCGATTCAAAATAAATATATGGTTGATGTAATTTTAGGTTTACAATGGGGTGATGAAGGAAAAGGCAAAATTGTAGACTATTTCGCGCCTAGATATGATATCGTTGCACGCTTTCAGGGCGGACCCAATGCAGGACACACTTTGTATGTTGATGGTAAGAAGCAAGTGCTTCACCAAATTCCCTCTGGAATTTTTCATCAGGATAAAGTAAATATTATTGGTAATGGTGTAGTGCTTGATCCAGTAACATTAAAAAGAGAATGTGATGCGGTTGCTTCTTATGGCATTGACGTTAAAAAAAATTTATTTATTTCTGAACGCACTAATATTATTATTCCTACACACAGGGCCTTGGATAAGGCTTCTGAAATGTCGAAAGGAGAAAGTAAAATTGGTTCTACTTTAAAAGGAATTGGACCGGCTTATATGGATAAGACTGGACGGAATGCATTACGTGTAGGCGACTTATTAGATAAAAGCTTTACCACGCAGTATATTAAGCTCCGTTTGAAGCACCAAAAGTTATTAGATAATTTTCACTTTATTGAAGATATCTCTGCTTGGGAAGAAGAATTTTTCGAAGCTTTAGAATTTCTGAAAACTTTGAATGTAATCAATTGCGAATACTATATCAATGATCAAATTTCAAAAGGCAAGAAAGTTTTAGCAGAAGGTGCGCAAGGTAGTATGCTAGATATAGATTTCGGAACATTCCCATTTGTTACTTCGTCCAATACTATTTCAGCTGGCGTTTGCACTGGCTTAGGTATTTCTCCAAAACAAATTGGTGAAGTAATGGGTGTTACTAAAGCATATTGTACCCGAGTAGGTGGCGGACCTTTCCCTACCGAACTATTTGACGAAACTGGCGAAGAACTTCGTAGAATTGGAAGTGAATTCGGAGCTACTACTGGCCGACCACGTAGATGTGGATGGATGGATCTGGTTGCTTTACAGTATACTTGTATGATTAATGGGGTTACACAAATCGTAATGACTAAAGCAGATGTTTTAGATTCATTTGAGGAATTGTCAATGTGTACTTCCTATAAAGTAAATGGGGTTGAAACAAAACAGGTTCCGTTTCAAATGGCTAAAGCTACTATCGAACCCATTTTGCAGCAATTTAAAGGTTGGAGTACGGATACAACCCAGATTAAATTAGGAGAAGATTTACCTGAAACAATGAAGCAGTATATCGCATTTATAAACGAATATTGTGGTGTTCCAGTGAAACACGTTTCCAATGGTCCGGGCCGAGAACAAATTGTTCACATTTAGGAAAAAATAATTTTTAAAAAGAAAAGGAAAAATATTTTTGGTTAATCCAATTTTGCGTTTAAAATTTACGCAATAATCTTATTAGAATATGGCAGCGAAATCTGATAAGGATAGCAAATCCTCTAATCCAAAGACACCACCGGCAAAGAATGCCGATGCATCACCATCTCCAAAAAGTAAAAAACAATTGGATGATGATGAAGATGATTTAGACGACGACGATGATGAAACATTGGACGTCAAGCCCACTAAGAAAGGGGCAAAATCTTCGTCAAAAAAACCAAAAGATGATGACGATGATGATGATGATGAAACCGAAGTAGAAGACGATTGGGAAAAAGCCGAAGAAGACGATGACTGGGATCCAGACTTCGACGAATTCGATATTCCAAAAAGCAAGGGCAAAAAAGCCCCTAGCACCGGTCCTGCAAAGAAAAAAGCAGATGAAGAAGACGACTTTAAGTTAGACGAAGACTTCAAAGAATTTGATTTGTTCAATGACAAGGATAGTGGCTTCGATGATGACGAGGACGACGACTTCTAGTTATTCATGATAACATTAAAAATGTTGAATCGGGTTCGAACTTGATTCAACATTTTTTTGTGATATACTAGCGCTATTCTTGATTATTTGTTCGTGGTAGTTCCCTCTACTAACATGCGGAAAGATTCCATGAGAATCTGATTCTTCTTCGATTCGAAAATGGAAGCCTTATCCTTGCCAATTCGCATATTGTATGACTTTCCCTCTGAAAGGGCTTTATCAAAACCAGGATTCCATTTATTGAATTGACTTATTTCTATTCCCAAACTATTGGTTAGCACCATAGAATTATATCTACCACTAAGATTGATGGTGGTTGTATTTGCAATTTCGTCATTCGATAAACTTACTTGTTGATTATCCAAAATTTGTGCAGCTTTTACTTTTACAGTTTCGCCTGCAGTAAGTGTAGTCCAACCACCAGCACCTTCGAATACATAGTGGGTGGCAATAAATTTCTTTACATGTGTGCGTGTTTCTTCTTTTAAATAATATTGAAGCACCCAAAAGTCTCTGCTTCCAGATTTTTTTATACACTGTCTCACCCTTCCAGCTCCTCCATTATATGCGGCAACTACCAATAACCAATCTCCAAATTCGGCATATAGCTCCTTCATCAATTTTGCTGCCACATGTGTGCTCTTATAGAAATCCATTCGCTCATCATTTACACCCACCCTTAATCCAAAACGCTTGGCTTCATAATCCATCAATTGCCAGGGCCCCACTGCCCCAGCCCAAGATACCAATCCGGGTTGCAAATGACTCTCGATCACACTCAAGTATTTCATTTCCTTGGGTATGCCATACATCACTAATATATTGTCGTACAAATCGAAATAAGGTTTGCCCCAACCTTTCATCCGATCCAGTTCTTTTCCTTGTTTACGGATGTATTCCTGTACAAAAGAAACTGCCTGAGGGTTTAATTGATTAATATATGGTTTGGAAGCATCAAACTTATTAGCTACAAACAAACTCTGAAAACCATATTTATCATGAGTAGTATCCACCAATGGCTTTTCTATATAGGCTGATTCTCCCACAAAAGACATTGTACCAATAGCTCCGGCCAACACAGCAAAAGCCCCCAAAACAAAATGGGAGATTGAATGCCTTGTTTGAATAGAGATGCCGTACCACTTCATGGTTACTAATAATTGCTGGGTGGCAAAATTACTGCGAAATAACTTAAGGGGATGTGAAAGGAGGTTTTAATGCAACTAAAAAGTAATTAACTACCTGACTATCAATTCATTAATTGATCAGATAATTGTAACATAGTAGTCTCTTCGAAATGATTTGTCATAATTTGTAAACCAAAAGGGAGCCCGTTACTATGGGTAAATAATGGAATGGAAATGGCAGGTATCCCAACCAAATTGGCAAAAACCGTATAGATATCGGCTAAAAACATAGCCACTTGGTCGTCTGATTTTTCCCCTATTTTGAAAGCAGTTGAAGGCACAGTCGGAGAAATGATGGCTTCATATTTACTAAATACATCCACTGACTTATTTAATAAAATGCGTCTTACTTGCTGTGCTTTGGTAAAATAAGCATCAAAATATCCGGCACTCAAAACAAAAGTTCCCAGCATAATTCTTCTTTGAACTTCTTTACCAAAACCCGCACTTCGGGATGCTTTATACATATCATTCAATTCCGAATGCACCAATGGAGCACGATAACCGAATCGAACACCATCAAAACGAGATAGATTACTCGAAGCTTCGGCGGTTGTTAAAACATAATAGGTTGGTACAATATGATTCAACAGGTCAAATTCAATAGGGTCAACAATATGGCCTTCTTGGCGCAGTTGTTCAATAAATTCTGTAATAGCAGCACGCATTTCAGGATCCAAACCCGGATGTTCTAAAGCTTGCTTAAAAAAGGCAATCCGATATTTTCGAGGAGCTGCGCTCAATTCTGAAGCATATCCTGGAACTGGTTTTTCTGAAACAGTACTATCAAAATCATCCGTACCAGAAATAACTTCCAAGCAAATTGCAGCATCTTCCACCGTTTTAGAAAAAATACCGATCTGGTCGAATGAGGAAGCATAGGCTATTAAGCCATAACGCGAAATCCTTCCATAGCTAGGTTTCAGTCCCACAACGCCACAGAAATCGGCCGGTTGCCGCACTGATCCACCAGTATCACTCCCAAGGCTAATCATGGTGAATCCTGCTTGAACACTTACAGCTGATCCACCTGATGAACCGCCAGGAACACGGGTTTCATCTAAAGCATTTCTTACAGCTCCAAATGCAGAATTCTCATTACTACTACCCATCGCAAATTCATCACAGTTTTGTCGGCCTATAATAATAGCCTCTTCCTGCAATAATTTTTCTACAACAGTGCTGTTATAAATAGATTTGAAATTTTCTAGGATTTTTGACCCAGCCGAAACCGTATGGCCTTTATAACAAATAACATCTTTGATTCCAACCACAACCCCATGCATTTTACCGATGGGTGCGCCACTAATTCTTCTGGCATCAAGTCGTTCTGCCTCAGAAATGGCTTCCGCTTCGAATACTTCCAAAAAGGCGTTGAGTTGAGGCCTTTCTTTGATGGCCTCCAAATAAAAATGAACGGCTTCCACACAAGTGGTTTGGCCGTTCTGTAATGCGGTATGGTAGTCTTTGATAGTGCTGAACCGAAACAAAGCCTAAGAGTCTTTAAATTAAACTAAACTAAGCTTGCGGAGGTGTTGCAGTCTTATCTTTCTCTTTCATCCCTTCTTCTAATTCTTTCTTCACATTGTCTTTTGCATCATTAAACTCACGAATACCTTTTCCAAGACCTTTCATGAATTCAGGGATCTTACGACCGCCAAACAAAACTAAAACTACTACTGCGATGAGTAAAATTTCTTGAAATCCTAAATTGCCCATATAATTTGTTTTGAGGTTACCAAAGTTAAGGCAATTGACATGCCTTCCAATTAAATAATGCTAAAGAAAAAAGTTTTAACAAAAAAGCGGAAGAATAGCATTACTAATCTTCCGCTTTTAATTATTTCAAAGAAATTCTTAGAAACGCTTCTCTTTAATACGAGCACTTTTACCACTACGCTCTCTCAAATAGTACAGTTTGGCACGGCGAACCTTACCTGACTTGTTCAATAAGATTGAATCAATGTTTGGTGAAAGGATTGGGAACAAACGCTCCACACCTACACCATCAGAGATCTTACGTACAGTAAATGATGCAGTAGCTCCGTTGCCTTGTAATTTAATTACATCTCCACGGAAACTCTGAATACGTTCTTTACCTCCCTCTACGATTTTATAATTCACAGTGATATTATCACCTGCTTTAAACTTAGGGTATGTTTTCTTCACGGTCAATTGCTCGTGTACAAACTGAACTGCTGCGTCCATAACTTTATTTTTTTGCGGACGGCAAAGGTATAGAAAAAATAATAAAATACTACTGCTAAATCAGAATATTTTTTATCTCGCTACGTTTACCGCTCTTTTTTCTCTAATAACTGTTACTTTGATCTGACCAGGATAGGTCATCTCTGTCTGAATTTTTTGTGCTATTTCGAAGCTAAGCTTATCGCTATCGCCATCCGTAACTTTCTCAGCCTCAACGATTACCCTTAGTTCTCTACCAGCTTGAATCGCATATGCTTTTTCAACGCCCTGATAAGCCATCGCTAGGTTTTCAAGGTCTTTGATCCGCTGCAAATATTGCTGCATGATTTCTCTTCTAGCACCAGGACGAGCACCACTAATGGCATCACAAGCCTGAATGATCGGAGAAATCACGTATTGCATTTCCATTTCATCGTGGTGGGCTCCAATAGCGTTAACCACGGCTGGGTTCTCGCCGTATTTCTCGGCTAGTTTGGCACCTAATAATGCGTGACTCAATTCTGTTTCCTCATCTGGTACTTTACCAATATCATGCAGTAAGCCAGCGCGTTTTGCCAATTTAGGGTTCATCCCTAGTTCAGCAGCCATGATGCCACATAAATTAGCTGTTTCGCGACTATGCATCAATAAATTCTGACCATAAGAAGAACGGAAACGCATTTTACCTACAATTCTTACTAATTCCTTATGTAATCCATGGATACCCATTTCAATTACGGTTCTCTCACCAATCTCCATTACCTGCTCTTCTAATTGGCGACGTGTTTTTTCAACTACTTCCTCAATACGAGCTGGATGAATTCTACCATCAGCCACCAAGCGCTGCAAGCTTAAGCGTGCAATCTCTCTACGCAATGGATCAAAAGATGATAAGATAATAGCTTCAGGAGTGTCGTCTACAATCAGATCAACACCAGTAGCTGCTTCAATAGCACGGATATTTCTACCCTCTCTACCAATAATCTGACCCTTTATTTCGTCAGTTTCCAGATTAAATACGGTGACAGTATTTTCAATGGTAACTTCAGCAGCTGTGCGTTGAATGGACTGAATAACAATCTTTCGAGCTTCTTTATTTGCTTTCAGTTTAGCCTCTTCAATGATTTCTTGCTGAAGTCCTAAAGCCTGAGAATGTGCTTCTTGTTTCAAGCTTTCAATTAACTGAGTCTTAGCTTCCTCAGCACTTAAGCCAGCAATTTTTTCAAGACGACGAATATGCTCTTCCTGGTGCTTTTCAAGTTCAGTACGCTTTAAATTCACCAATTCAATCTGACGGTTCAGATTTTCTTTTATGGCTTCGTTTTCTTTCGATTGTTTGTCTAAACCAGCTTCTTTCTGGTTGATGGAAATCTCTTTTTGCTTAATTCTATTTTCCGCCTCGCCCAATTTGCGATTGCGCTCCATCACATCTTTATCGTGTTCTGACTTTAATTGTACAAAACGCTCTTTTGCCTCTAACTGCTTTTCCTTTTTAACGGTTTCAGCTCTTAATTCGGCTTCTTTTAAAATAGTTTGCGCCTGATGTTCGGCGTCTTCGATCTGCTTTTTTGTGTTCTTGGCGAATAAATACTTACCCGCTAGAGCCCCAACAATTAGTGAAATGGCACCAATTATAATAGAAACAACATTTTGATCCATGGTTTTGGCAATTTTTATAATAATTCAAAATCCTATACACTCGTACACATCTAATTTTAACCTAATAAGTATACGTAATAGGCGAAGATACTTAAATAAATTAAGCGAAAAGATTTGGTTCCATCCTTACTTAGTTGTTTTCCAGTAAAGCTTTGTCGATGGATTTTTCTAGCGTGTTGATTTGCTGGGCTAATTCGCCCCATTTTACGAGAAGGTTGCCAGATTGAGTTTGTTCTGTAGCAAACCAAAGTAAGGCCATAGAAACATAGTCTTGCATGTCTTTTCCGGCAAAATTGTTTTTGAACTCAGAGATTTTGTCATTAATAAGGCTGGCCGTTTTTCGAACCATTTCCTCATCTGCCGGCTCAATTTTAAGGCGGTAGGTCCGGTCGGCAATCACAATATTTACGGGTATGAGTTCTTCCATCATATCAGGCGTTCAGTAACAAAAGGCATTTTTCGATCTCTTTTAAATAACCATCAATCCTTTTCTCCATTAATATTTTATCGGCAGGATTCCATTGGGAACCACCAATTTTTACAGACTCCAACTGATGAATCATTCCTGACAAATCAGATTCTTTTTGCAAATTTTCTGTCTGCAACTTGTCCAGATCCTTTTTTAATTTCTGGTTCTCCTTCTGCAAAAGCTGTTGCTGCTTCAACAATATTTGCAGCTTTTCCTGAATAGATTTTATTTGTACAGAAATTTCTTCCATCTACTAAAATTAATCTTTCTCTAAAATAAGGTATTTAATAGTTTTGATGAACCTCTATTTTCTTATTTCTGCGCCCAATTCCTTTTCAAATTGACGAATCAGTTTTCCAACCATCTCATCCACTTCCTTGTCGGTAAGGGTTTTTTCATCATCCTCAAAAGTAAAACTCACCGCCATCGATTTTTTATCGGCTCCTAATTTATCACTTTCAAACACATCGAATAATCGTACCTGTTTCAATTTCGATATTTGTGTTTTGCGAACTTGCTGATCAATTGCGTCAAAGCTTATTATTCTATCAACAACTAGTGCTAAGTCGCGCTGCATTGCAGGAAACTTGTTTACTTCTTTATATACAATCTTACTTTGTTCTACCAAATTTAAGAGTGATCCAAAATTGATATCCACAAAATAAACGGCTTGTTTAATATCGAATTCTAATAACTGTTTATTGGATACGGTAACTATGCTGCCCAATTCCTTTTTACCCGCTTTGATCAAAATAGTATCTTCCAACAAACTGAGTTGCAATCCACCAATCCCTGCCAATTGCATAATGGCTGCCACTATTCCCTTTGCCTTATAAACATCAAAGCTTCTGCTTTTCTGATGCCAGCTTTCTTCATGATCCATTCCAGTAAAATATAAAGCCAAATGCTCTGCTTCACTATATTCGCCAGGGCCATTACTAGCATATGTTTTACCAAATTCAAAACACTGAAGATTGTTGTTTTTTCTGTTTAGATTATAAGCGATAGTTTCTAATCCTGTTTCCAACATGGATGGCCTTAAAATATCTAAATCAGCGCTCAGGTTATTGATCATTTTAACGGACCTGCTCAATACGTCTTCACCAAAATATTTGCTATTTGTAATACTATTGGTAAGGATTTCAATGAAACCTTGCCCAACTAAATAATTGGCAATTTTATCTTTCAGGTTCTCTTTTAGTGCAGACAAATCAGTGGCTGGACTTATAGAAATAGTAGAAGGGATTTCAATATTATCCAAACCATCTATCCGAATGATTTCTTCCACAATATCACAGGGTAAACTTATATCCGGTTTGCTTCTTGGAACAGCAACACGCAATTCATCCATTCCCTCTTTCAAAATTTCAAACCCAAGCGCTGTTAAAATTCTATTTACTTTATCAGCATGATAATTTTTGCCACTGAGTTTTTTGAGATAGTGGTGTTTTAATGAAATTTCAGTTTTTGGCTGAGGGGAAGGATATACATCTACAATGTCACTTGAAATTTCACCACCAGCCAATTCTTTGATCATCAGTGCAGCTCTTTTTAATACATTAACCGTATTATCAATATCCACACCCTTTTCAAAACGAGTAGCGGCATCTGTTCTTAATCCATGAAACACAGAACTAATACGAATACTAGAAGGATTGAACCAGGCACTTTCTAAAAAAATATTTTTGGTTGAAGCTGATACTCCACTCTCTTTCCCACCATATACGCCAGCAATACACATGCCTTCCTCCGCATTGCAAATCATCAAATCTTTACTACTCAATTTTCTTTCTTTGCCATCCAGTGTAGTAAAAACAGTTCCCTCAACTTCATTTTTAACTATAATATGTGCCCCTTTTATTGCATCAGCATCAAAAGCATGCAAAGGCTGTCCAGTTTCATGCAAAATAAAATTGGTGATGTCTACGATATTATTAATGGGTCTTAATCCAATTGCAAGTAATCTATTCTTTAACGATTGAGGAGATTCTTTTACTTCAACAGCACTAATACTAATACCAGCATATCTGGGACATGCTTCTGAATTTTCAACAGTAACTTTTATTGGCAGGTTAGTATTATCAACTTTAAATCCATTGCTGAAAGGTGTTTTAACTCTCACCTCTTTTTGATGGTGCGTTAAGTAAGCACATACGTCTCTTGCCACACCAAAGTGACTCATGGCATCCATCCTGTTTGGAGTTAATCCGATTTCATAAATCCAATCACTATAAGGCTGAAAATAAGTAGCTGCAGGGGTTCCAGGATTCAAGCTCTCTGGAAGAAGTAGAATTCCATCATGACTAGTGCCCATTCCTATTTCATCTTCGGCACAGATCATACCATAACTTTCAACACCTCGAATCTTCGCAATTTTCATTGTTAAAGGCTCCCCGCTTGATGGATAAATAGTAGTTCCCAAAGTAGCAACCACTACTTTTTGCCCTACAGCCACATTAGAAGCGCCGCATACAATTTGTAAAGATTCCTCTTTGCCAATATTTACTTTTGTAACTTTTAATTTATCTGCATTGGGATGTTGCTCACACGCTAGTACTTCCCCAATTACCAACCCTTCTAATCCGCCTTTGATAGACTGGAATCTTTCTAAACTCTCTACTTCTAATCCAATCGATGTAAGTATCCTTGATAATTTTTCAGGATCTAAGGTTTCAGGTAGGTACTCACTCAGCCAGTTGTAACTAATGGTCATAATATCAATCTCTTTTCGAGGTTCAAAAATAAGTGATAAAAATGGGATATAGGGTCTAAGTTGACTTTAGCCTGCTATTACAGTACAATCAAAGCCCCTTATACTATAAATAAATTAAAAGAATCCCTTTTCATTTACATTTAATTTTGAAGAATCAGTACAATTATTTCAGAATTCTTTCTGCACAAGGACTTGTGCAAAATGGCTAGATTTGGGCGGAAAACTTTTGAAATTAGTGGATAACTCTTATTTTTTCTGTGGATAGTTACTATTTTTATGTGAATGAAGGTGGAATAACCTGTGGACGAAAATTGATACTAAAAAATTTTAACAACCGGAATTCTTGAAGCATATTCGTTCCCCTAACGATAAATCATCGGTCAAGGTTTTCCGGAATTTTAATTTGATCACCCGAACAGCTAAGTGTTGACTACTAACCCCTAAGATAACCATGGACCTAACAAGTTTAAACAAAGACCGGAAGAGAAGAAAGACAACAGTTGACATGAGTACCATGGTTTACGGGAAAGTACCCCCACAAGCAAAAGAGCTAGAAGAAGCCATTCTTGGAGCTATTATGCTTGAAAAAAGCGCATTTGATACCGTTTCGGAAATTCTGAAACCCGAATGTTTTTATGTGGAATCGCATAAAACAATCTACCATGCCATGCAGGCATTACAACAAAAGAACGATCCAATTGACCTTTTAACTGTTGTTGAAGAATTAAAATTTCAGGAACAATTAGATGCTGTTGGTGGCCCTTATTATGTTACTAAATTAACGAACTCAGTAGTATCCACTGCCAATATTGATGCGCACTGTAGAATAGTTTTACAGAAATTTATTCAGCGCGAACTGATTCGTATAAGTGGCGAAATCATTGGTGATGCATACGAAGACAGCACCGATGTTTTTGATCTTTTAGATGAAGCAGAAACCAAGATGTTCAATATCACTAACAATTACTTGAAAAAGAATTTCGAGGAAATAATTGGTGTACTTGCCAAAACCATGAATCGTTTAGACGAGCTTAGAACTAAAACAGAAGAGATTTCTGGTGTACCAAGTGGTTTTGGGTCATTAGATCGGGTTACATATGGTTGGCAGCCAACCGACTTAATTATTCTTGCAGCACGTCCATCAGTTGGTAAAACTGCATTTGCCCTTAACCTTGCTCGTAATGCAGCTTTGCATCCTACAAAGCCCGTTGCAGTTGGTTTCTTTTCATTAGAGATGAGTGCATCGCAGTTAGTACAACGTATTTTAAGTGCGGAGAGCGAAATTAAAATGGAAAAGATTAGTCGTGGCAAATTGGAAGACCACGAATACCAACAATTAATATCAAAAGGTCTCAATAGGCTTGAACGTGCTCCTATCTATATTGATGATACTGCAGCACTAAACATTTTTGAATTTAGAGCAAAAGCCAGAAGGCTTGTACACAAACATAAAGTGGGCATTATTATTATTGACTACTTACAACTAATGAGTGGAACCAATGATAAGGGCGGGAACCGTGAACAAGAAATTAGTAATATCTCCAGAAATCTTAAAGCACTTGCTAAAGAATTAGGAGTTCCTATCATTGCATTGAGTCAGTTAAGTCGTGCTGTTGAAACCAGAAAAGAAAGCAAGATGCCTCAATTAAGTGACTTGAGAGAATCGGGTGCTATTGAGCAGGATGCGGATATGGTGATGTTCATTTATCGTCCTGAATATTACGAAGTAAAGAGTAATGAGATGGGCGAAAGTACCAGCGGAGAAACCCATATCAGAATTGCTAAACATCGTAACGGTCAATTAGATACCATTAAGCTGAGAGCCAACTTAGCCATTCAACGTTTTGAAGAATGGGAAGGTGATGGTGGTAGTATTGAAGGACTAGGCAATAACTGGAAACCAATTGCACCAATAATACCTACCCCATCTGCTGGTGGGGCTGGCGAAGGAGCTAAATTTTATTTGCAGAAGGGAAGTAAAATGAATGATGTTGATTTCGATCAGGGTTATGAAACAGAACAACCTTTCTAAATAATATTTCTTATCTAGCGCCGGTTCATTTACCGGCGCTTTATTTATTTTTGCAGGAATGAGTATACCATTCTTTTACGAACCTTCTATTCAAGAATCTAACCAGCCTTATGTTTTAAGTGAAAGCACCAGCAAACACTGTGTGCAGGTTTTACGCATGAAAGAAAATGCACCGATTCATTTAACAGATGGGAAGGGAAATTTATTCAAAGCAAAAATCATAAGTGCAGATAAACATAAATCTGTAGCAATTATTGAACATACTATTTATACAGAAGCTAATCCAAATAAAATAAGTATTGGAATTTCTTTATTAAAAAATGCAGACAGATTAGAATGGATGTTCGAAAAAATTACGGAGATAGGTGTTACAGAAATCTTTCCGCTCATTTGTAAACGAACAGAGCAACAAAGATTCAAAACTGATAGGATGCAACAAATTTTAGTTTCTGCCATGTTGCAAAGCCAACAATGTTGGCTTCCAATGCTACACGAACCAATAGCCATTAATAAATTCATCCTTCAATCCAATAATCATCAAAAAATAATTGCTCACTGCGAAGATGCCAATAAAATGGTGATCACCGATTTACCTAAATCAACAGATTCATTGATTCTGATAGGGCCAGAAGGTGATTTTACAAATGAAGAAATTTCACTAGCGATGCAGTCTCATTTTGTTCCGGTAAGTTTAGGCAATACCAGACTCAGAACAGAAACCGCTGGTCTTGTAGCCATAACCATTTTAGCCAATTTTTGAATGAACATTTGTTTATTTCAGTATATTACATATATGAAAAAATACTCTACTCTGATTCTTACCTTATTTGTTTTAGGAGTAATAAGTTGCAAAAATTTTAAAAGATCTAAAAGACTTATTGTGCGGGATACAACTATCACAAAAAGTACTTCTTTCAATAATATTTTTTTTGATAGTGTTCAAGTAGAAGACTTTATAAAAACACATCCTGAATTTAAACCCTACGAAGAACAGTTCATAGATTTTTATAAAGAAAGAAATTATCAATATGCATGGTTCGATAATAAAGGTATCGCTGAACAATCTTTTAAT
>Ga0194061_1000045_pt1 | contig 61439 bp, 64 predicted proteins | sample SepL2221m_MetaG_FD_163423 | JGI IMG/M metagenome (GOLD analysis project Ga0194061, IMG submission 163423) | Anoxic zone freshwater microbial communities from boreal shield lake in IISD Experimental Lakes Area, Ontario, Canada - Sep2016-L224-21m | ecosystem: Environmental > Aquatic > Freshwater >... | reverse complement strand
TCTCAGGGCACAGCAATGGAGGCAGCGTCGACCCGATCAGTCCTGCGGCGGCGCCTGGGGCCTGAACTCCGATGGGCTGGCGGCCATCGATGCCAGCGAAGGTCAGCTGCAACCGGAGGGCACCGGGAGCGGGGAGGTGAGCTTCGTGCATGATCCCTGGCGCCCCCGACCGGGGCGGGGGGGCCACCTGGGCCTGGACGCGGGTCCGGTGGATCGGAGCGAATTGGACCAGCGCAGCGACGGGATTTGCTTCACCAGCGAACCCCTGCTGGAGCCCCTCGAACTCCTGGGCCGACCGGTGGTCATGGTGGAGGTGGAGGCGGATCAGCCAGGGTTCGACCTCTGCGGAGCCCTTTCCGTGCTGCGGGAAGGCCCCTCGCCAGTGGAGCAACTGAGCACGGGCGTGGCCCGTTTCCTCGGACCGGAGTGCCGACAGCTTCGGATGCGCCGGCTGGAGTTCCAGCCCCTGCTGGCCAGCCTGCACCCCGGAGACCGGCTGCGGCTGTCCATCGCCGCGGCCGCCTGGCCCCAGATCTCCGTGAACCCCGGCACGGGCAGCAGCTCGCCCGCAGCCCCGGGCATCGGCCACCGCGTCATCAGCCTGCGGTTCGTGCTGGCGGGTGGGCGATTGTTCCTGGAACCGATGGCTTCCGGCACACTGGCCCCTCCCCCCACTCCATCGCCGTGACGAGCCGAGCCGCCTTCTTCGCCCCGACCCTGGCCACGCTGCTCGGACTCACGTTCACGGCCACCGGCCTCAGCTTGCCTCTGGCCGCCGCCGCCGCCCCCACGGCCCTTGGGGTCGATGCGGCCCGCACCAGGGCCAGCACACTCCTGGAGGCGCTTCGGCTGCGCAACGGCCGCCAGCTGTTCGACAGCCTGAGCGAAGACGTCCGTCGCTTCACCAGCCTTGAGGCGGTGCAACGGAGAATTGACCAACTGCCGCCATTCCAGAGCGCCTCGGTGCTGGAGGTGCTCAGCGGCGTCGACGACAGCACCATCAAGGCCGAGCTGGTCTCTCCAGGACAACGGCGCCCCCTCACCCTGGTGATCGACCCCAAGGGCCAACTGATCGCCTGGCGTTTCGACAATGCCCAATTGCCGATCGAGCAGGTGGCCCGCGATTTCGTCAGTGAACTGGCCGCCGGTCAGGTGGTGGCCGCCCGCAGCCGGCTGTCACTGCAGATGCAGGAAGAGATGCCCCCCGGGACGATCCAGGCCCGCTGGCAGGGGCTGGAGCGGCTGGTGGGCAACTTCCAGGAGATCAAGGGCACCGTGGTGGCCCACGCAGGCGGGGATCAGCAACTGGTGCTGGTGACCACCCGATTCGGGCGGCTGACGGACAACCTGTTTGTGATCTTCGATGGCAAGAACAGGATCATCGGCATTGATTTTCCGATCGACGGGCGATAAGGCCCCTCGAAGAGGCCTAACGTTCTTTATCGCCACCTCTCCTGCATGATCCTCAACCGCCTCGATTGGATCGTGGATGACGGGCATCGGCTCGCCAGTTGCCGCCATGACCATCCCTTTGCGGTTCTCGGTCCCCAGCCCCTGGCTGACGGAGGCTGGGCGGTGCGCATCTGGATGCCGGAAGCCGAGCGGGTCGACCTGCTTCTCGGTGACCAGCGGCTGCCGCTGGAAACGCCCCACCACCCCTGGCTCTTCGAAACCGCCCTGACCCAGGACCCTGGCACCACCTACCGGGTGTGGGTGCGACGCGGGGGCATCGAGCATGAACAGCACGATCCCTGGGCCTTCCGGCAGGAGTGGATGGGCGACGTGGACCGCCATCTGTTCAGTGAGGGCAACCACCATCACATCTGGAAGCGGATGGGCGCCCACCCCGGTGAGCGGGACGGGGTCTCCGGGGTGCAGTTCTGCCTATGGGCTCCCCATGCCCTCAGCGTTGGGTTGCTGGGGGATTTCAACGGCTGGGATGGCCGGCACCATCCGCTGCAGATGCGGCTAGGGGGCTGCTGGGAGCTGTTCGTGCCCTGTCTTGAGCCAGGCGATATCTATAAATACGAGATTCGCAGTCAGCAGGGGCATTGCTACCAGAAGGCGGATCCCTATGGCTTCCGCCACGAGATCCGCCCCGACACCGGCTCAGTGGTGGCTGAGCTGGGCCGTTACGGCTGGAACGATGTCAGCTGGATGGAGGAACGGGACCAGCGTGACCCCCTCGACCAGCCCATCTCCGTTTACGAGATGCACCTGGGAAGCTGGATGCACGGCTCGGCCGACGCTCCTTACCTCGAAGCCAACGGCAGCGCCCGGGCGGTGGTGCCGGCCGCCGACCTCAAGCCCGGCGCCCGGCTCCTCACCTACCCGGAGCTGGCCGATCGGCTGATCCCCTACGTGAAGGCGAGGGGCTTCACCCATATCGAGCTGATGCCCATCAGCGAGCATCCCTTTGATGGCTCCTGGGGCTACCAGGTGACTGGCTGGTATGCCCCCACCAGCCGTTTCGGCACGCCCGATGAGTTCCGTGCCTTCGTCGACCGCTGCCACACCGAAGGCATCGGCATCATCCTGGACTGGGTTCCCGGCCACTTCCCCAAGGACAGCCATGGCCTGGCCTTCTTCGACGGCGTTCACCTCTACGAGCACGCCGATCCGCGCATCGGCGAGCACAAGGAATGGGGCACGCTGATCTTCAACTACAGCCGCAACGAGGTGCGCAACTTCCTCGTGGCGAACCTGATCTACTGGTTTGAGGAGTTCCACATCGATGGGATTCGGGTCGATGCGGTGGCCTCGATGCTTTACCGCGACTACCTGCGCCCGGATGGGGAGTGGCTGGCCAACGAGCACGGAGGCCGGGAGAACACCGAGGCGGTGCGCTTCCTGCAACAGGCCAACCACGTGCTGTTTGAGCACTTCCCCGGGGCCCTCTCGATTGCCGAGGAATCCACCACCTGGCCAATGGTGACCCAACCCACCGCCATCGGCGGCCTGGGCTTCAACCTCAAATGGAACATGGGCTGGATGCACGACATGCTCGATTACTTCGAGGTGGATCCCTGGTTCCGCCAGTTCCACCAGAACAACGTGACCTTCTCGATCTGGTACACCTACACCGAGAACTTCATGCTCGCCCTGAGCCACGACGAAGTGGTGCACGGCAAGAGCCACCTGCTGCACAAAATGCCCGGCGATGATTGGCAGAAATTTGCCAACGTGCGGGCGCTGCTGGCCTACATGTGGACGCACCCCGGCAAGAAAACCATCTTCATGGGGATGGAATTCGGCCAGCGCTCGGAGTGGAACGTCTGGGGGGACCTCCAGTGGGAGCTGCTGGAGCACGCCCCTCACCAGGGACTGCAACACCTGGTGGACGACCTCAACCGCTTCTACCGCGATGAGCCGGCCCTGTGGCGCGACGACTTCGACCAGTACGGCTTCCAGTGGATCGATTGCAACGACAACCGCCATTCGGTGATCAGCTTCATGCGCCGGGAGAGCACCACCGGGCGCTGGGTGGTGGTGGTCTGCAACTTCACTCCCCAAAGTCACTCCCATTACCGGGTGGGAGTACCCGTTGAGGGCTACTACGCCGAAGTCTTCAACACCGATTCCAGCCGCTATGGCGGCAGCAATCTGGGCAATCTGGGCGGCAAATACAGCCAGGAATGGGCCATCCATGGCTACGAGCACTGCCTCGATCTCTGCCTGCCACCCCTGAGCGTCCTGGTGCTCCAACGGGACGAGCGCCGCAGCCAGGGCCTCTGTGACGAACCGGCCGAAACCTCCCAGTCCATCGGGTAGGTTGCCGGCTGGCATCACACGTCTCCATGGCCGACTCCCTCCCCCTGCTGCTGCGCGCCGCCCGAGGCGAGCAGGTGGAGCGTCCACCGGTCTGGATGATGCGCCAGGCCGGTCGCTACATGAAGGTCTACCGCGACCTGCGGGACCGCCATCCCGGTTTCCGTGAACGCTCGGAAAATCCCGATCTCTCCTATGAGATCTCGATGCAACCCTTCCGCGCGTTCCAACCGGATGGGGTGATCCTCTTCTCCGACATCCTCACGCCGTTGCCGGGCATCGGCATCGACTTCGACATCATCGAGAGCAAGGGGCCCATCATCGATCCCCCCATCCGCAGCCAGGCCCAGGTGGATGCCCTGCGCCCCCTGAACCCGGCCGAAGCGCTGCCCTTCGTGGGCGAGGTGCTGGGTCGTCTACGGGCGGACATGGGCAACCAGGCCGCCGTTCTCGGCTTCGTCGGCGCCCCCTGGACCCTGGCCGCCTACGCGGTGGAAGGCAAGAGCAGCAAGAACTACGCCGTGATCAAGGCGATGGCCTTCCAGGAGCCAGCGCTGCTGCACCAGCTGCTGGGCCACCTGGCCGATTCAATCGCCACCTATGTGAGTTATCAGATTGAGAGCGGTGCCCAGGTGGTGCAGCTGTTCGATTCCTGGGCGGGCCAACTCAGCCCAATCGACTACGACGTGTTCGCGGCCCCCTACCAGAAGCGGGTGGTGGACCAGGTCAAGGCCAAACACCCCGACACCCCCCTGATTCTCTACATCTCCGGCAGCGCTGGAGTTCTGGAGCGCATGGCCACCACCGGGGTGGATTTCATCTCCCTCGATTGGACCGTGGACATGGCCGATGGCTGCGCCCGCCTGCCCCAGCACCTGGGGGTACAGGGCAACGTGGATCCGGGGCTGCTGTTCGGCACACCGGACGCAATCCGGGCACGCATCGTTGACACGGTGCAGAAAGCCCGGGGTCGGCGCCACATCCTTAACCTCGGCCACGGCATCCTGCCCGGCACCCCCGAAGACAACGCCCGGGTGTTCTTCGAGGCCGGCAAGTCCGTGCAGGAGCTGATCGGAGCAGCTGTTTGATCGATCAGGTCCCCGTCGCGGGCGAGCCCCACGCCCAACGGATTCTGATCACCGGTGCGGCGGGTTGCGTCGGCCAGGCGATCGCCGCCCAGCTCTACCGGGAAACCAATGCCGAGCTGCTGCTCTGGCTGCGGGATCCCGCCAAGCTCACGATGGTGCCCCATCACGACCCGCGCGTAACGCTGCTGGTGGGCGATCTGCGGGAGCAGGCACCCCATGCGGCCGCCATCGCCTCGGCCCATCGCATCATCCACACCGCCACGGCCTGGGGAGATCCCACGCGGGCCCAGGCCGTCAACGTGGTGGCGGTCAAGGAGTTGCTGGGCCGCGTGGATCCCCAGCGCCTGGAGCAGTTCCTCTATTTCTCCACCGCCAGCATCCTTGATCGCCAGCTGCAGCTGCTACCGGAGGCCATGGCCTACGGCACCGAGTACATCCAGACCAAGGCCCAGTGCCTGCAGCAACTGGAGAGCCATGCCCTGGCGGACCGCATTGTGGCCATTTTCCCGACCGTGGTGTTCGGCGGCTCCCTGGCCAGCGGCGATCCCCGCCCCGCCAGCTACGCCACCGCCGGACTCAAGGAGGCGGTGGGCTGGCTGTGGTTGGCCCGCTGGCTGCGCACCGACGCCAGCTTCCACTTCATCCACGCCGAGGACATCGCCCGGGTCTGCATCCATCTGGCCACCACGCCCCACGGGGCCAACCAGGAGCCGGGCCAGGGGGCCGTGCGGCGGCTGGTGCTGGCCCAGCCCGCCGTCACCATCAATGAAACCGTGACCCGGCTGGGCCGTTGGCGCGGCAAGCGGCCCACACCCTTCGCCATCCAGCTGCGGCCGTGGCTGCTCGAGGGGCTGATCAAGCTGCTGCGCATCCAGATGAACCCCTGGGATCGGTTCTCGATCGCTTACCGCCACTTCGTACACGACACCATCAGTCCGCCGGAGCGTTTCGGTCTGGTGAGCCTGGCGCCCACCCTGGAGGCCCTCTTCGAGACGGCGGCCCTTCCCCACCGGGGCACCTGAGACCAAGGCCGAATCCCAACAACTGTTTCGATCCTTTTCATTGCGCCAGCGCCGGGGCAACCCCCACCCCTACCGTTGCCTAGTTGCACCAGCTTCGATGCGCCGTCTTTTTTCTCTGATTGCCTTCTGCCTCGCGCTGATCCTCGGCGGCGCCCCCAGTTTTGCCGCTGATGCAGCCCATGGGGCCCAGATTTTCTCAGCCAACTGCGCCGCCTGCCACATCGGCGGCGGCAATGTGGTGAACGCCGAGCGCACCCTCAAGCAGGGCGCCCTGGAGTCCTACCTGGCCAACTACTCCGCCGGCCATGAGGCCGCCATCCAGTACCAGGTCTCCAACGGCAAGAACGCCATGCCGGCCTTCGGCGGCAAGCTGAGCGAAACCGACATCGCCGACGTGGCCGCCTACGTGGAAGCCCAGGCCAGCAAAGGCTGGGCCTGATCGTCCTTCGCACCTTTTGCCATCACCCCCTGCTCCGGCAGGGGGTTTTTTCATGGCAACCGGTTCTCAGTGCTCGCTTCGGCACCACTCCAGAACCGCCAGGAAGAGCGCTTCGGGCACCTCCCGAATGTCGTACTCACTGGGCAGCACCCCATGCACGTGACGGTGGGCGACCCTCCAGCAGTTGCGTTCCAGATCCGGGCTGGTGGCCTCCATGGCGCGGGATTCGGCGCCGAGCCGCTGAACCAGTTCGGGTGGAAACTCCTCTGCCACCGTCATGGACCGGGCGATTGTGGAGACGGCACACTAAGGGCAGCTCCCACCCCGCCGTGACCATGCTTCGCCCCCTGCATCGGCCCATCGTGGTGTCCGCTCTCTTGCTGGCGGCGATGGCGGCCCCGACCCTTGCCCAAGGCCAGTCCCAGGGTCTGCAACCGCTCCGATACGCCAGGGGCTGCCGCATGCTGGTGCCCGCCGATGCCCCTTACCTGCAGCCCAAGCGATTGAAACCGGAGGAGGTGCAGGCCAAGAACGCCGGTGGGTGCCTGTCCCAGGCCGATGCGGTCTACGGCCCCGATGGTTGCCCGATCAAGCTCTGCCCCAGCCCTACCGGGATGGGTCTCTGAGGCGCACGCAGGCCAGGGCAGGGGCGGTTCCCACGCCAATTCGGTTCGGCGCTCCCATCCTGGGGGTGGAGCACCGAACCCCTCCGTTCGGTGCTCCCTCTCGGCCAGCCTGGCTAGCGCCCATACGGTCTTCTCAGCCCACCTGACCCGTCGTCCCACACGGAGGATCTCCCATGAATCCCACCGCCGAACTGTTCACCGAAAAGGCCTGGGGTGCCGTTGTGGCTGCCCAGCAGCTGGCGCAGGAGAAGCGTCAGCAACAGATGGAGACCGAGCACCTGTTGGCGGCGCTGCTGGCCCAGGACGGGCTGGCCGGCCGCATCCTGGAAAAGGCCGGGGTGGCCCCTGGCGACCTGAGCCAGCGGGTGGAGACCTACATCAAAGGTCAACCCAGCCTCAGCGCCCCCCCCGAGAGCGTCTACCTGGGCAAAGCCCTGAACACCGCGTTGGATGGGGCCAACCAACTCAAGGGCGAGTTCGCCGACAGCTTCATCTCGATTGAGCATCTGCTGCTGGCCCTGGCCGCCGACCCCCGCTGTGGCCGCCAGCTGCTCTCCCAGGCGGGCACCGATGCCGACAAACTGCGCAAGGCGATCGAAACCGTGCGGGGCAGCCAGAAAGTGACGGACCAGAACCCGGAGGGCACCTACGAATCTCTCGACAAATACGGCCGCGATCTCACCAAGGCGGCCCGCGAAGGCAAGCTTGACCCGGTGATCGGCCGCGACGAAGAAATCCGGCGCACGATCCAGATCCTCAGCCGCCGCACCAAGAACAATCCCGTGCTGATCGGCGAACCCGGTGTCGGCAAGACGGCGATTGTGGAGGGGCTGGCCCAGCGAATCGTCAACGGCGATGTGCCCTCGGCCCTGCAGAACCGCCAGCTGATCTCCCTTGATATGGGGGCCCTGATCGCCGGCGCCAAGTACCGCGGTGAGTTCGAGGAGCGGCTCAAGGCCGTGCTCAAGGAGGTCACCTCCAGCGAGGGCCAGATCGTGCTGTTCATCGATGAGATCCACACGGTGGTGGGGGCCGGCGCCGCCGGCGGCTCGATGGATGCCAGCAACCTGCTCAAGCCGATGCTGGCCCGGGGCGAACTGCGTTGCATCGGCGCCACCACCCTCGATGAGCACCGTCAGCACATCGAGAAAGATCCCGCCCTGGAGCGCCGCTTCCAGCAGGTGTTCGTGGACCAACCCACGGTGGAGGACACGATCTCGATCCTGCGGGGCCTCAAGGAGCGCTACGAGGTGCACCATGGCGTGCGCATCGCCGACAGCGCCTTGGTGGCCGCCGCCGTGCTCTCCAGCCGCTACATCGCCGACCGCTTCCTGCCGGACAAGGCGATCGACCTGATGGATGAATCGGCTGCCCGCTTGAAGATGGTGATCACCTCCAAGCCGGAGGAGATCGATGAGATCGACCGCAAGATCCTGCAGCTGGAGATGGAAAAGCTCTCCCTTGGGCGGGAGTCCGATGCCGCCAGCAAGGAGCGGCTGGAGCGGATCGAACGGGAGTTGGCGGAACTGGGGGAGCAGCAGAGCGCCCTCAATGCCCAGTGGCAGCAGGAAAAGGGCTCGATCGACGAGCTGAGCGCCATCAAGGAGGAGATCGAGCAGGTGCAGCTGCAGGTGGAGCAGGCCAAGCGCAGCTACGACCTCAACAAGGCCGCCGAGCTGGAGTACGGAACCCTCGCCGAGCTCAACAAGAAGCTGGCCGCCAAGGAGGCTGAACTCAATGCCGCAGGAGGTGACAAGACCCTGCTGCGGGAGGAGGTCACCGAGGAAGACATCGCCGAGGTGATCGCCAAATGGACCGGCATTCCCGTGGCCCGGCTGGTGCAGAGCGAGATGGAAAAGCTGTTGCACCTCGAAGACGACCTGCACGGGCGGGTGGTGGGCCAGGGCCAGGCGGTCACGGCCGTGGCCGACGCGATCCAGCGGTCGCGGGCGGGATTGAGCGATCCGAACCGACCGATCGCCAGCTTCCTGTTCCTTGGGCCCACCGGTGTTGGCAAGACGGAGCTCTCCAAAGCCCTCGCCGCCCAGCTGTTCGACAGCGAGGAAGCGATGGTGCGCATCGACATGAGCGAGTACATGGAGAAGCACGCCGTGAGTCGGCTGATCGGCGCGCCTCCGGGTTATGTGGGCTACGAGGAGGGCGGCCAGCTCACGGAGGCGGTCAGGCGCCGGCCCTACGCCGTGATCCTCTTCGACGAGGTGGAGAAAGCCCACCCGGATGTGTTCAACGTGCTGCTGCAGGTACTCGATGACGGCCGCGTCACCGACGGCCAGGGGCGCACGGTGGATTTCACCAACACGGTGCTGATCCTCACCAGCAACATCGGCAGCGCCTCCATCCTGGATCTGGCCGGCGATCCAGCCCGCCATGGCGAGATGGAGAAGCGGGTGAACGAGGCCCTGAGGGCCCACTTCCGGCCCGAGTTCCTCAACCGCCTCGATGAATCGATCATCTTCCACAGCCTGCGCAGCGAAGAGCTGCGCCAGATCGTGGAGTTGCAGGTGCAGCGCCTACGGGTTCGGCTCGAGGGGCGCAAGCTGGGCCTGGAGCTGGAGGGCTCCTCCCTCGATTGGCTCGCCACCATCGGCTACGACCCCGTCTACGGCGCCAGACCCCTCAAGCGGGCGATCCAGCGCCACCTGGAAACGCCCATCGCCAAGGCGATCCTGGCGGGCACCTTCCCTGAAGGCAGCACCATCCGGGTGGAGGTCCAGGACGAGCAGCTCCACCTCAGCGCCGCCGAACCGGCCCGGCTGCCGGCGCTGGTGTGAACCCAGCAGACGCCCCCGGGGGGCGACGGGGGCGGCGCCGCACGGTCCAGACCCACATCAGCGTGGTCACCCTCACGGATGGCCACGCCTTCAAACGCAAGAAGGCATTGCGGCTCTGGGGCCTGCTGGATTACTCAACGCCAGAGCTGCGGCTGCACTGGTGCCGGGAGGAGTTGCGGCTTAACCGCCGATTGGCACCGGATGTCTACCTGCAGGTGGCGGCGGTGGGCCGTGGGCGCGAGCCGGTGGTGGTGATGCGTCGCTTCGACAACAACGACACCCTGGTCCAACGCCTGGCTGCGGGGCGGGCCGGGGCCCCGGAGCTGCGGGACCTCGGCGAGCGCCTACGGCGTTTCCACGCGGACCATCCCCTGAACCAACCCTCGGGCCACAGGGGTGTCCGGGCCTTCGCCCGGGTGGTTCACAACAACCTGAAGGCCACCGGCTCCTTCGTGCCGGCGCTGTTTCCCGACGCCGTGCACCGGCGGCTGGAGCAACAGTTGGCGGCCGGCCTGCGGCGCCTGCGCCCCAGGCTCAGGCAACGCTTCGGCGGCGGCTGGGCAGTGGATGGCCACGGGGATCTGCGCCTGGAGCACGTGCTGATCGAGGCCGGCAACCATGGGCAGGGCCCCCAAAAACTCTCGGTGGTGGACTGTGTCGAGTTCAACGCCGACCTGCGCCAGGTCGATGCCCTCTCCGATCTGGCCTTCCTGGTGATGGACCTGCAGGCCCACGGCCATTCAGCGTTGGTGCCGGCACTGCTGGAGGGCTATGGAGCTGACGTGGACCAGGCGGTGCTGGCCCTGTTCTGCGCCTACCGCGCCCATGTGCGCGCCAAGGTGGCCGCGGTCAGCAGCAGCGAAGCTGAGTTGCCGGAAACCCGGCGGCAGCAGGAGGCGGACATGGCCCGGCGACACCTGAGCCTGGCGCTGGCCTATGCCCTCCCTGGCGACGCCCCTCCGAGCCTGATCCTGCTGCGGGGGTTCTCGGGCTCTGGCAAAAGCCATCTGGCGGCGGCGCTGGCTCCCTGGCTACGGGCCGACTGGCACCGGGCCGATGTCATGCGCAAACAGCTCCACGGCCTGGATCCTCTGGCACGGGTGGAGGGCGAGGAACGGAAGAGCCTTTACAACGGAGCGGCAAACGCCCGCACCGAAGCGGCCCTGCTGGCGGCGGCGCGGGCGAGCCTGGAGCAGGGGCGCTGGGTTCTGCTCGATGCCACCCACCTGCGTCGAGAGAGCAGGCAGAGGGCCACAGCGTTGGCGGAAGAGCTGGGGGTGCCCTGGTTGATCCTCAATCTCAGCACTCCCTGGTCCGTGATTGATCAACGGCTCGTTGGCCGGGGCAGCACCGCCAGCACCGACCCCAGCGACGCGGATCTGGCCATTGCGCTCGAGCAACGGCAGTGGTGCGAGCCCCTGACGGAGGAGGAACAGCGCCGCAGCCTTGAGGTGCCGACGGACAGGACGGCAGGGGAGGTGCTGATGGAGCTGTGGCAGAGGCTGGGCTCAGGCGGCTGAGGTGCCCTGCAGCAGAGCCTCGATGCGCAGGGCCAACTCGCGGTCGAGGCTGGAGAGGCCACCGATGTCGTGGGTGGTGAGATCGATGACAACCCGGTTGTAGATGTTGAACCACTCGGGGTGGTGATTTAAGCCTTCGGCCACCAGGGCCACCCGGGTGAGGAAGCCGAAGGCCTCATTGAACGTGTCGAAACGTAGCTCCCGGTGGAGCTTGCCCGCCACCAGGCTCCAGCCCCTCAAACTGCCCAGAAGGTCATCGATCGCTTCAACGCTCAGCAGAGGGGCGGCCATGGCCGGAGGAGTCCGTGGGATCCACCAGATCATGGAGCCGATCGATCAGCAGATCCACCTCAGTGTCGTCGGCAGAATCGAGCCCCTGGGCCGTGCGACGGAGCACCTCATGGTTGAGACGCTCGGCGTTGCGGCGCGCCAGCTGCTGGGCCGGAGAGCTGCCGGAGGCATTGGAAGGCCAAGGTTCCATGGCGTCCGCCTGGATGGCAGGACAGCCCGACCGCTCGATCGCGATCACGAGGGCCCCCACCACCTCCCGCAAGCCCGCAATCTCACCCCGCAGGGCCGATAGTTCCTTCAGCAGTGGGTCGGCCATGAAATCGCTCACTCTCCGATCAGATGCGGGCTGAGGCGACGCTGGTGGGGGCAACAGCGATGCTCCCACAGACCAATGGCTGGTGGTGGTGAGGGCGGTGCGAATGGGGGCGGGCCTGTCGTCGGGGCCCTCGTCGTCGGGAAGGGAGGGCCGCAGAAGGGCTGCCAGATCGGTGAAACCGTCACCGGAGTGTTCATCGTCAGGTGATGGAGCTGCTGCTCGAGCCTCGCGAGTTCGGGGCCGACAGATGGGCGTTGCCGGGGGGCCGCCGGCGCCGGCGATCCCCCTCCCTAGCATCGACTGAGACGGAGAACCCCATGGCCCGCCCCTTCCTGCCACTTGTGGGAGCACTGGCCCTGGCCCTCGCCGGACTGGGCGCCCCGGCGGCCTGGGCCCAGCGGGTCGTGCCCAAACTGCAGACGATCTGCCCCCTCGGCTACGTGGACACCTTCAAGGGCACCTGCTCCACCCTCGGGCTTGCCACCTATACCGTGACGCCCACCCATGGCAAGGCCTGTGCCTCCGGCTGGATGAACGTGGGCGGGGGCTACTGCCGGCGCAAATGAAACTCCAGATCTTGCAGCACCTGGACCGGGAAGGCCCCGGCCTGATCACCGCCTGTGCGGCGGACCGGGGCTGGAGCGTGCAGATCCATCGCCCCGACCTGGGCGAAACCCTGCCAGCCTTCGAGCCAGCCACCGACACGATCCTGGTCGTGCTCGGGGGGCCCATGGGCGTCGCCGACATCGGTGATGCCGACTATCCCTGGCTGGTCTCTGAGGTCCATCTGATCGCCCAGCGCCTGGCGGCGCGTCAGCCCGTGTTGGGCCTCTGCCTGGGGGCCCAATTACTGGCCCACGCCGCCGGCGGCGGCGCCGAACCCCTCACCACCGGGAATCCCGCCCAACCCCTGAGGGAGGTGGGCTGGGGCGCCGTCCACTGGTTGGCCGAACCGGATCAGGAACCCGTGCTGGCCGGTCTGGGTGCCAGCGAACTGGTGCTGCACTGGCACGGCGATCGGATCGACCTACCGGCGGGAGCCACCCTGCTGGGATCGACCCTGCACTGTCCAGAGCAATTTTTCCGCCTGGGGGATCACGCCTGGGGCCTCCAGTTCCATATCGAGGTGGCCAGTGGCGACCTTGATCGCTGGTTGGAGGAGGACGCTGCCTACGTGCTCGAAGCCCTCGGTCCGGGGGGCCCTGAGCGCATCCGGGAAGGCCAGCGGCGCTGGGGCACCGCAGTGGCCCGCAGCGGCCGGCGGTTGATCCACAACATCTTCGATCGGATCGAAGCCCATCAGCGGCAGCTGCGAGGGTCGTGATCAACTGAGGAAGGACGCCGGCTGGGGCAGGGGTCCTGCGGGCTCAGAACCGTCGCTGCACCTGGGCCGTGGCCAGCTGGATCTCCCGCAGGAACAACACCAGGCCCCCCATCAGCGCCCCCATGGCCACGACGAACAGGGGCACGACGATCGCGGTGAGATCGATCGCCGCGATGGCGCTGATGAACACCACCGCCACCACCAGGGCCACCAACAGCGCCGTGAGCGTGGAGCAGGTGATGGCCCGGTTGATCAAATTGATGCGCCGCTTCTGCACCTGCAACTCCAGGCGCAAGCGACGGGTACGGGCCACATCGCTGTGCTCCTCAGCCTCCTGCAGGTTGTTGGCCCGGTCGATGATGCGCCCCAGCCGGTTGGAGAGGACCCCGAGCAGTCCGGAAATTCCCGTCAGCAGGAACACCGGCGCCACCGACATCTGGATCGCCTTGGCGAGCCCGATCACCGGCGCATCGGGGGAAGTGGGGATCATCTGCCGCAGCCGGAAGGCCACCTGCCAGCCTATGGGCCGGTGGACCATCCCCCATGACCACGATCAGCTGCCGCTACGACGGCCATCTGCGCTGCCATGCCCTCCACGGCCCCTCCGGCAGTGCGCTTGAAACCGACGCCCCGACGGACAACCAGGGCAAGGGGGAGCGGTTCTCCCCCACGGATTTGGTGGCCACAGCCCTGGCCACCTGCATCCTCACGATCATGGGCATCACGGCCGATCGCCACGGCTGGCGGATCGAGGGCAGCACCGCCCGGGTGGAGAAAGTCATGACCAGCACGGGCGTGCGCCGGATCGAGACCCTCAAGGTCTGGATCACCGTGCCGCCAGAACTAGGCCCCAAGGCCCAACAACTGCTTCAGGCGGCCGGGGAGGGATGCCCGGTGAAACGCAGCCTCGAGGGAGCCGTGGCCATGGAACTTCACTGGGCCTTCGGCACCTGAACCAGGCCCATCACTTCGTAGGCGATCCCTCTCCCTTGGCTGGAGCAGCGAGGGGGCCCTTGAAGGACGCGGCCGCACGCTTGGCCGCTTGCTCCAGGAAAGAGCCATCGATGTCGCAACTGGGACTCAAACCCTTGTAGAGGTCATCGGCTAGGGCTTCGGTGGCCGGTGCCACCTGCACCCAGGCGCCATCGGGGTCGTGGCCCGCCTTGATCAGGATCTCCCGCGCCAAGGCCCTGGAGCGGCTGGGCCCCATGGTCATGCGGGTGGAAAAACAGAGGGTGAGGGCCCGGGCCATCGCAAAGGCGCCCAGCTCCTGGGCCGTGGGCTCCAGGGGGGTGGCCAAGGCCGAACGGCTCAACGGACCAAGCACCCCAGCGGCCAGGGAGACGGCTGCCACAAAAAAGAGGGCGGACCGGGCCATCGCTCGCAGGGAACGCCGGATAGATCCGCAGTGTGGCAGTTTGTCGCCATGGGCATCGCCATTGACCGACTCCAGGAGCATCTGCACGGCACCCGGCTACTGGGCAGCATCCAGAGCACCCTCTATTTCGACCAGAACACCCTGATGCCAGCAGCAGGCTCCGCCTGGCGCGGCGAACAGCTGGCCCTGATCGCCCGGCAACTCCATGGCCGCCAAAGCAGCCCCGCCTATGCCGAGCTGGTGGAGCAGGCGGCGGCGGAGCTGGCGGCCGAGCCCCGTGGCGAGGATCCTGGAGACTGGGAACGCAACCTCAGCCTTCTGCGTCAGGACCTGCGGCGCCAGAGGAGCCAGGACCCCGCCCTGGTGGGGGCTTTGGTGGAGGCCCAGTCCCGGGGCTACGGGCTCTGGCAGGAAGCCCGTTCCCGTGCCGATTTCTCCCTCTTCGCCCCCGCCCTGGAGGAGATGATTCGGCTGCGGCAGGAGCAGGCCCGTCAGCTGGCGGTGGGGGAAAGGGCTGACGGAGGCCTGGAGCGCAGTTGCTGGGAAACCCTCGCCCAGCCCTTTGAGCCTGGAATCTCCAAAGCCCGGCTGGAGACTCTCTTCACTCCGCTGCAGGAGCAGCTACCTCCCCTGATCGAACGCACGCTGCAGCGGGGTCTCCCCCAGCAAGTTCCGACCGGCAAATCGGTGCATCTGCCCGAGCCCGTCCAACAGAAACTCTGCCAGGAACTGCTGGAGAGCTGGGGCTTTGACGGCCGGATCGCCGCCTTGGCCCGCTCCCCCCATCCCTTCTCCTGCACCCTCGGCCCCTCGGATTTCCGGCTCACCACCCGCATCGTGCCGGGTTCCCCCTATTCCGCTTTCCTGGCCACTGCCCACGAGTGGGGCCATTCCCTCTACGAACAGGGGCTGCCCCGCCGGGCCGACCAGTGGTTCGCCTGGCCCCTGGGGGATGCCACCTCAATGGGGGTGCACGAGAGCCAGTCGCTGTTCTGGGAGTGCCGGGTGGCCCGCAGCCAGGCCTTCGCCCGCCACTGGCATCCCCGCTTCTGCTCGGCCCTCGGCGGCGCCGACCCCTGGGGCTCCGCCTCCACCCTCTGGCGGGCCCTGAACCCCCTGCGGCCTGGCCTGAACCGGGTAGAGGCGGATGAACTGACCTATTGCCTCCATATCCTCCTGCGCTACGAGCTGGAGGTGTCCCTGTTGGAGGAGGGACTACCGGTGGCGGAACTGCCCCGACGCTGGAACCAGCTCATGGAGGAACTGCTCGGCCTGATTCCGGCCAACGACGCCGAGGGCTGCCTGCAGGACGTGCACTGGAGTGAGGGATTGTTCGGCTACTTCCCCTCCTATGCCCTGGGTCATCTGATCTCAGCCCAGCTCGGGGAAGCCATGGAAGCGGAGCTCGGGCCCCTTGAGGCACGAATCGCCGCCGGGGAAGACCAGGAGCTGCTGGGGTGGCTCCGTCGCCATGTCCATCCCCTCGGCCGCAGTGTGGATGGCGGGTCCCTGGTGGAGCAGGTGAGCGGCCGTCCCCTGGAGGCCGCCCCTTTCCTGGCCTACCTGGAGGCAAAGGTGGACCGGCTGATGGCCACCTGAGGCCTTGCTCCCTGGGCAAAGGCCGCTGCGGCACTCCGTAGGATGCCCGCCGGCGCCTGACCTCCTCCCCTTCCATGGCCAATATCGAGCATCCCCCCAGTCGTTTCCAGCTAAACCTCCTGCACGTGCTGCCGGCCTTTGCCGACGAAACCTCAGGGCGCCTGAACGCCATCGTGGAGCTCAACTCCAACACGATCAACAAATACGAGCTGATCACCGAAACCGGTCAGCTCAAACTCGATCGGGTGGGCTACTCCTCCCTGGCCTATCCCTTTGCCTATGGCTGCATCCCCCGCACCTGGGACGAGGACGGCGACCCATTGGACATTGAGATCGTCAACGTCACCGAGCCTCTGGTGCCCGGCAGCCTGGTGGAGGCACGCATCATCGGCATCATGAAATTTGATGATGGTGGTGAAGTGGACGACAAGGTGATCGCGGTGCTGGCTGATGACAAGCGGGTGGACCACATCACCAGCTACGAGCAACTTGGCGCCCATTGGATTAAGGAAACCCAGTATTACTGGGAGCACTACAAAGACCTCAAAAAACCCGGCACCTGCAAGGTCAACGGTTTCTTCGGGGTTGAGGAAGCGGTGCGCATCATCAAGGAGTGCGAAGCGCGCTACCTCCAACAGATCGAACCCCTGCTCGTCAACGGATGAACGCCCCCTCCCTCCTGATCATCGGCAGCCTGCTGATGGGCCCCGTGGCCTGGGCTGCGGAGACCATGCCCCCCACGGCTTCCCTGACCCCGGCCACCGCAGCCCCAGCAACGGCGGCCCCAGGGGTTCAGGGTCCAGCCGCCAGGCCTGCTTCCGCGGTGGCGGCGAGCACCAGCACCCAGGTGATCCTGCTGTCCCTGGGCCGCCGCCAGATCAGCCTGCAACGGGACGGCAAGGTGGTGGGCAGCTGGCCGGTGGTGATCGGCGCCCCGGGTACCCCCACCCCCACCGGCACCTTCAAGGTCACCACCAAAGTGATCAACCCGAAATACCAGAGCACCGCCAGCGGCAAGGTCAACCACACCACCGGCGCCGCCAGCCCCCTGGGGGTGCGTTGGATCGGCTTCCACACCACCGGCAAGGATGACTACGGCATCCACGGCACCCCCTGGCCCTGGTGGGTGGATGCGCGGGCCGCTGTCAGCCACGGTTGCGTTCGCATGAAGAACGAACATGTGAGCCTGCTTTTTGATCAAGTTGACATCGGAACACCGGTGGTGATCAAACCCTGAATCGGAAGCAAATCTGGAGATAGCTTCAACCTGGGTCTTTTTGTGGCTGACTGAACAAATCAGCCCAGGACAGATGGGTATTCTTTACCCATTCAGGGTCTCTGGCAGACCCTTTTTTTCATGCCTCACAAGTCGAACACCCGCGGAGTCCTTTGCATGAGTCACCCCACCCAGACACAGGATGGGGAACGGCTCGCCCACACCGCCCTGAAATGGGGAGCAGACGGTGAACTCTCCATGGTGGACCGCAACAGGATCCTCCAGCTGCTGTGTGCGGTCGACCCCATGGCCAATCTGCTGATCGATCAACTCGACTGCGGCGCCCGCTGAAAGCCCCTCGCCTGGTTCAGTTGATCTGCTGGCGGGCAAGGGCTTGGGCCATGCCATCCCGGCTTGCCAAACCCTTGAGGCTGCCGAGGGGCAACCCGAGGCTGGGCAGGCCCTGGGGAAGCCGCTCCGGCAATGGCTCAGCGTCCCTCGCAAACACAGGGATCTGACGAAAATCATTGGGTAGAAGTTGCTCCTCCAACTGGGCCAGGTTGGCCGCCAGTGGGAGCCACACCAGTTCCGATCGCCGGCACTCCTCCACGGTCAGTTCCCCCCGATCAGAGCCCATCCCCCGTTGCAGATCCGTGAGGGTCACCAGACCAGTGACCCAGCCTTCCCTTTCCACAAGCAGGCAATGGCCATGGGCTGCCACCAACTGGGCCAGGGCATCGCGGGCAGCGGTCTCGGCGGCGAGCACCAGGGGGGCCTCCGGGTCGAAGGCTTCCTCAACCGCCAGCTCCGCCAACTTCGCTCGCCGTTCCTCCTCCACTGGGTCAGGTCCCAACAAACCCGGATCCGCCAGCCCCTGCCAACGCTCCACCAGCAGCGCACTCAAACCGGCCGCCGCCATCAGGGGCAGCACGATGCGAATGTCACGGGTCAGCTCGAACAACAGCAGCAGGGCGGTCAGGGGCGCCCGGGCGCTACCGGCCAGCACGGCCGCCATGCCCACCATGGCGTAGGCGGGGGGCTCGGCCACCGGCAGGTGCAGCCCGCTGTCCCCGAGGATCTGGCCGTAGCAGTTCCCCAGCACGGCCCCGAGGAACAGGGAGGGGGCGAAACCGCCCCCAACAAAACCAGTGGCATTGCTGAGACCCGTGGCCAGCAGCTTCACGGCCAGCAAGGCCAGAAGGGTGCTCAGGGCAATCCCGCCCTGGTTGCCCAGCAGGGCCTCGATCGTGTCGTAGCCCACCCCGAGCACCTGGGGGAAACCCAGGGCCATCAGTCCCACCCCCAAGCCGCCCAGGGTGGTGACCAGCCAGCTGGGTAACTTGGCAAGAAAGGTTTGAACGGGGTCGCTGCGGCCGGCGGCAAGCACGCTCACCAGCGCCCAGGACATCAAACTGGCCACCACCCCCAGCCCCAGGTAGAGGGGCAACTCCAGTAGGGAGCGCACCTCGTAGGAGGGCAAACGAAAAATCGGATCGTCGCCGAGGGCCAGCTGGGTGACGAGGGTGCTGGTGATGGCCGCCACCAACACCGCCCGCAGGCTCGGGCGACCCGGTATCGAGCTGTAGGTGCCTTCAAAGGCAAAGAACAACCCGGCGATCGGCGCTTTAAAGCCCGCCGCCAGGCCGGCGGCCACCCCTGCGGCCACCAGGGCCTTCTGGGATTGGGGCGACACCGCCCCCTTCAGCCCCACCCAGAGCCCCAGATTGCCCCCACTCTCCACGCTGGGACCCTCGGGCCCGAGGGAAGCGCCACTGCCCAAACTCAGGGAGGCCGTCACCAACCGCAGCAGGGGCAACCGCGGAGCCGCCTTCAACGCCCCGTCGGCCATGGCCACCAGGCTGGGCAGACTGGGACCGAGGCTGCCGCCGAAGGTGCGAAGCACCCCCACCGCCAATCCGCCCAGCATGGGCACCACCACCACCGGCCAGGAGGCCAGCCAACCCAGGGGGCCCACCGGCGCCAGGGGCAACGGTTCGGGGGGTGGTGGTGGCGGCGGCAGAAACCCCAGACCTCCCAAGCCCAACTGCAACAGGGCTTTCAGAGGTGTGCCGCTGTCCAGGGGCTCCACAATCTCCACCGGCGGCGGCGCAGGCTGGAGATGGCCTCCAAAGCCCAACATCCACTCCACCACGGGGCCAAAGAGGAAGTTGTTGATGAACCCCAGCAGTTCATGGAATCCCACCACGGCCCCACCGGTGAGCACGCCCACCAGGGCGGCCCAGGCCAGCAGGTTCCACTGGAAGGGCAGCTGAAGGGATTCCCCCTCCTGCTCCGGATAGGGGGCGGTGGTGGCCTCCGCGGGGGGCTCGGGGACCGGAAGGAGGTTCTCAGGCCTCGGGACGAACGGCGGCAAAGATCTCCTCCAGAATCGCTCCCGCGCCCTGGTCCTTCAGGGTGTGGGCCAGGGCAATGCCGATGGACTCCGGATCACTCTGGGGGCCACGGGCTTCGTCGCGAATCAGACGCAGGCCATCCAGGCTGGCCACCATGCCCGTGAGCACAAGGGTGTCCCCCTCGAAGTGGGTGTTGACGCCGATGGGCACCTGGCAGCCCCCCTCCAGCTCCCGTAGAAACGCCCGCTCCGCCAGGCAGCGCCGCGCCGTGGGCAGGTGCTCCAGCACCTTGATGCGATCCAGAACCGCCTCATCCCCCTGACGGCATTCGATGCCCAGGGCCCCCTGACCCACGGCATGGAGCGACACCGACGGATGGATCAATTCGTGGATGCGCTCCGCCAGCCCCAGACGACCCAGGCCCGCCGCCGCCAGGATCAGGCAGTCGTACTCGCCGGCATCCAGTTTCTCCAGCCGGGTGATCACGTTGCCCCGCACATCCTTAAACGTGAAATGGGGGTAATGGTGGCGCAACTGGGCCAGGCGGCGCAGGGAACTGGTGCCCACCACGCTGCCCTCCGGGAGGGTGGCCAGGGTCTTGTCGCGGTGGTTTTCGTGGACCACCAGGGCATCGGCGGGATCCTCCCGTTCGGTGATGCAGCCCAGGATGAGGCCGTCGGGCAGGTTGGTGGGTAGGTCCTTGAGACTGTGGACAGCGATGTCCGCCCGGTCCAGCAGCATCTGGGCCTCGAGCTCCTTGGTGAACAGGCCCTTGTCACCGATCTTGGCCAGGGCCACATCCAGGATCTTGTCCCCCTGGGTGGCCATGGCCTCGATGCTGATCTCCAGGCCCGCGTGGGCGCCGGCCAGCTCATCGCGCACCCAATGGGTCTGCACCATCGCCAACTGACTACGGCGGGAGGCGATGCGCAGAGTGGAGCCCGTCATCCGATCAACCCTCGAACCGGCAGGGAACTGCCCGACACAGCCGCCCAGCCTAGGGACTGGTGGGCCCCTCGTTCAGGCAAAGAAATCCAGGGGGAACGGTCCCCAGGTGCCCTCGGCCTCGGGTTCCAGCGCGCTGTGCCCAGTGATCAGCACGCCCAGGCCCAGCCCCGACTCGGGCCGCAGGCGGAAACCTCCGGTGTTCTGGTTGGCCTTCAGGAAGACCCCGGCCCCCTGGCCATCACCTGCGGGATCGACCTCGGGCCCTTCCCCCTCGAGGGCCTGCCAACCGGCGGTCCGTTCCAGCTGGCGCAGGGCGGTGATGGCGGAGGCGCCATCGGCCGCCATCACCCCCACCGTGAACCATTCGCAGGCCGCCATCCGTTTGAAGAGCTGGTCACGCAGCTGGCTCCGTTGCCCCTCACTGAATTCGGGTGCCGTACGCAGACCGCACAGGGTTTCCAAGCTCGCGGGGGTGTCCACCGAAGGCATCGCAGGGGGGGCAAGAGGATTCACTCTGCCGGCCGGCGGTGCAGCCAGGCCAGGCAAAGGGTCAGCCAGAGGAAGCCGACGCAGCCACCGGCAACGATGTCGGTGAACCAATGGGCTCGGGAATAGAGGGAGCTCAACCAGACCAGACCCACCCACAGCACCGATCCGGCATAGAGGGGGCGGGTAAGCCTGGGGTAGCGGGCGCTGAGGATCGAGCACATCAGGAAATAGAAGACCACCGAACCGGCGGCATGGCCACTGGGAAAGCTGTGGCCCTCCACGTCCAGGAGGCTGGCGGGGGGACGTGCCCGCGAGAAGAAGGGTTTGAGCCAGCGATCGACGATAAGCAGGATGCCGGCGGTGGCCACCGCCAGCACCCGGACCTCCCGCCAGCTGCGCTTGAGAGTGAGAAAACTCAGCGCCGCCAGCACCATCACCACGGTGAAGTGAACCCCACTGAGCTGGTAGGTGCCCCGCAGCAGCCAGCCCAGAGCGGGTGGCAGCGAACGGAGATCCTCGAGCACGGCTAAATCGATCGCCGGGGTGTGGCCATCGCGGAGGTTGAGCCCCAGACCCACTACCACCAGCAGGGCCAGGATGCAGGCAGCCGGCGTGAACGGAGTGCGGACGCGATTCCAGGGGCCTGGAAGGGAGACAGCGGGCAAGGAGGTGGGGCTCAAGGTCGGATTCACTGGAGCAGGGTGGAAAGCGCGGAGGCCGGCAATCGCATCAGTTGCTGGGTGCCCCGCTCGCCAAGGAGGGTTCCGCCATGGGCCCCTGACTGGAACGGTGCGAGGCGATCCCGTTCGCCGAACAGCAAGACCGAGCCCGCGCCGCCGCCCAGCCCTAAGGAGCCGGGTTGATGGCGGAACTGGTCGCGGGCCTGGTCGATCGTGTCGAGAAAAACGGCTGAATGTCCGCTGTAATACACCACGCTATAGCGCTTGTAGCCCACCACCCAGAGGGGCTCCTCCGGCCGTTTTGCCAACGCCGCCTGCTGGGCCAACTGGCGAAGGGGCAGTTGGCGCTCCCGATCAAGCAGGGGGACAAGCGGGGGCACCACAAAGGCCACCAGCCCGAGCATCAGCAGCGCGTGGGGGGTCCAGAGCCAAGGGTCGCCATGGCGGTTGAGCAGCTGGGCCAGCAGGACCAGGGTGGCCACCGCTGTCACCAAGCTGAGCACCTGGGGGATCCCGGACTGGCGCAGGCCGTCGGCGAAGCGGGGGTAGGCCGGATCGGTCGCCACCAGGGAAGGGGCCAGCACCGCAGCCACCGCCAGCAGGGCGAACAGAACGAAGGTGACCCAGCTGCCGATCCGCAAACCCTTGAGGCGGGCTCCGTCAACGGCCTCGGCCCCAGGCGCCAACGGCATCCAGGCAAGGGCGATCAACAGGGTCGCGGCGGGGATCGAGGGCAGGATGTACCCCGGCAGCTTGGTGGCGGCGGCGGAAAAAAAGCCCACGACCACCACCAGAGCGATCAGGGCGAAGCGGGGAAAGGCCTGGACCGGCTCCTCGACAGGACGCCAGAACGGCCGCCGCCAGAAGCCGGTGCCCGCAATCGCTGCCGGCAGAGCCAACGACCAGGGGAAGAGCAACACCACCAACCAGGGCAGATAGAAGTACCAGGGGCCCGGATGGGCATAGAGCACCGAGGTGAAGCGCTGAAGGTTGCTGAAACCAAGGAAATGGTTGAGGAACTCCACGCCATTGGCCTGGGTCGCCAGCCCATACCAAGGGGCCGTCACTCCTGCGAACAGCAACAGCATCAGGGGCAGATTCATCTGGCGCAGCTGGGTGCCCAGCTCACGCACCGAGAGCAGAAACAACAGGATCACCAGGCCCGGCAGCAACAGACCCACCGGCCCCTTGGCCAGCACGGCCACCCCGCAGAACAGGGGTAGGGCTCCGTAGCCCAGGCGGCGCAGCCAGGGATCCGTGCCCCGGCAGTAGGCCAGCAAAAACCCCATCAGCGCCAGGCTGATGGCGCTCGCCAGGAACATGTCGGTGGTCGAGGAGCGCCCCCAGCCGATCCAGGCAGGCGACAGCGCCAGCGTCACCCCCCCCAGCCAGCCGCGACCGAATCGCCGCAGCACGCTGTCGGTGGGAACGGCCACCAGCACCAGCAGTACCGTGGCCGCCACCACAACGGCGCTGGCGGCGAGGGCCACCGGCAGACGGGCGGCCCATTCGCTGCTGCCGAACAGCTTGAAGCTCAAGGCCACCATCCAGTAGCCCCAGACCGGGTAATCGAAGAAGGTCTCACCGTTCCAGCGGGGGGTGACCCAGTCGCCGCTGAGTGCCATCTGGTGGGCCACCTCCACGAACAGGGCCTCGGTCTTGTCCATCAACCCCAGGCCCCCCAGCTGGTGGAAGAAGGAGAGCCAGCAGAGCAACGCCAGCAGCAGGGCCGTGATCCACCAGGGCCGATGGGGACGATCGGCCAGCCAGCTGCCGAATCGCTCGAGGGGGGTCAGGGTCAAGGGGTGTTCCAGACGAACCGGGATGAGGCGGCGTACTTCCAGACGAAGTCCACCGCAATGCCCGCCAGCAGGGCCAGCAGGGCATCATTGCTGACCCGATGGAAGAAGATCGAGGAGACTCCCACATTGGCCACCATGCCGAAGGAGGTCACCAGGAGGAACTTCACCAGACCCAACAGGAGCTGCCAACCCCTGAGCCGGCGGAAACGGAAGGTGAGCAGATTGTTGATCAGGTAGTTGGAGCTGGCGGCGGTGACCACTGCCAACACCTGCGCCAGCTCGAAGCGCAGGCCAAAGCCGCTCAGCATCAGGGCAAAGACCAGGAGATGGACCCCCACCCCCGTGAGGCCCACCAGGCCGAAGCTGACGGCCCGGCGAGGGACCGAGCGCAGCAACAGGGTGTGGAGGATCGAGACCCCCAGGTCCCAGACAACCGCCGCATCCAGCTTGGAGTCGCCATGGGTGCGGGGCTGAAAGACCAGGGGCACCTCACGCACGTTCAGCCGCCCGTGGCTGACGGCCAGCAATTCGTAGAGGAACTTGAACCCGTTCACATCGACGGAGCGAACGGGCCCCAGACAGGGGTCCAGGCGGAGGGCGAAGCAGCCACTCATCGGATCCGTGAGGTGGCGGTAAGACGGCAGGCTGAAGAGGGCAACGGCGTTGGCCCAGGTGGAGTTCCTCTCCCGCCGTTCACTCAGGCCGAGGATGCGGGCTTCGGGATGGAAGCGACTGCCCACCACCAGATCGGCCCCCGTCTCGATCAGGGTGCGCAGGGCCAGCCCCACGGCGGCGGGCTCATGCTGGCCGTCACTGTCCATGGCCACCACCAGATCGCCGGTGGCATCGAGGATGCCCTCCTTGATCGCACTGGAGAGGCCGGAGCGACCCACCCGACGGATCAAGCGCAGCGTGGGATCCCGGTGGGCCAGCTGGCGAATGAGGTCGGCGGTGCCGTCGCTGGAGTCGTCATCGACAAAAATCAGCTCGAGGTCATAGGAGTCCCCAAGGGGCCTGAGCGACTCGATCAAGGGTTGGATGTTGGCCCGCTCGTTAAGGGTGGGCAGCACGATGGAAACCCTGGGTGTTTCGGCAACACCCAGGGTTGAGGCAAGGACGGACAACCTGATCCGCCGTTACTTGATGTATTCCTTGAGCACGCCGTTGCGGTTGGGATGCCGCAGCTTGCGCAGGGCCTTGGCTTCGATCTGGCGAATCCGCTCCCGGGTCACATCGAAGATCTGGCCGATCTCCTCGAGGGTCTTCATGCGGCCATCGTCCAGCCCGTAGCGCAACCGGAGCACATCCCGCTCCCGGGGGCTCAAGGTGGCCAACACCCCTTCGAGGTCTTCGCGCAGCAGGTTCTTGGCCACATCCTGATCGGGATTTTCGATGTCGGCCTCGATGAAGTCACCGAGACGGGAATCCTCCTCTTTACCGATGGGGGTTTCCAGAGAAATCGGAAGCTGGGCCGATTTGGCAATGAAGCGCAACTTCTCGATCGTCATCTCCATCGATTCGGCGATCTCCTCCTCAGTGGGCTTGCGGCCAAATTCCTGGGAGAGCACCTTGGTGGTTTTTTTGATGCGGCTGATCGTTTCGTAGAGGTGCACCGGCAACCGGATCGTGCGGCTCTGGTCGGCGATGGCACGGGTAATCGCCTGACGGATCCACCAGGTGGCGTAGGTGGAAAACTTGTAACCCTTCTCGTGGTCGAACTTCTCGGCGGCACGGATCAGGCCCAGGGAACCCTCCTGGATCAAATCCTGGAAAGACAGACCCCGGTTCATGTACTTCTTGGCGATCGAGACCACCAGGCGGAGGTTCGACTGCACCATCTTTTCCTTGGCCCGGCGCCCGAGCATCAGCCGGCGGCGGAACTTGACCAGGGGCATGTCCACCAGGACAGCCCACTCCTTTGTGTCTGGGTAATGGCCGTTGTCGGTCTCGAACTGGGTGGCCAACTCCTCCAGATGGAGCAGGTCGGCGATCTTGCGGGCCAGCTCGATCTCCTCATCCGGGCGCAGCAGGCGGATGCGGCCGATCTCCTGCAGATAGACCCGGATCGAATCCTCGGTGTAGACCCCCTTGGGGCCCACCTTGATGCTGGCCAGGGCCTTGGCGGCCTTGGGATCCTTGCGTGCGTCCGTGGATTCAGCGGCCGCCAACAGTTGGTCGGCGGCCGAATCAAGATCACCCACCGGATCCAGCTCGGGCTTGGGGGCGGAGGCTTTCAGGGCCTGGGCCTTCGGCGCCGGTGTGGCTTTGGAGGCGGCGGATTTGGCAGGGGGCTTGCGGGTGCGGGCCGGGCTCACCTTGTTGGCGGCCTCAGGAAGCTCAGCGGAGTCCGGCGCCTTGGCGCGGCTGCGGGAGGCCTTCGTCTTGGTCACCTTGATCGTTTCGCCGGATTCGTTGGTGACCAGAAGGATGTCGGGAACGGGCAACGTGGCGTTACCAGCAGCAGCAGCAGCAGGACTCATGGCGGAGAAGACAGGAAGTTGGGACGCAGACGGCCGCGGATTGATGGCCCGGAGGGCAGCGGCGTCGGGACGGTGGGGGAGTGCTCAGAGACGCCAAGGCACGGGTCCCGGTCCGGGTTGATGAGCCCGAAAAACAGGAGGCGGAATCAAGCGTCCAGAAAAAGCAAACCCAAACCGGTGACAACGAACACGATGGTCAGGGGCGAAAGCCCGAGCAGTGCTGTCAGGGGTGTTCGCAGACCGGGAGGCCAGGGGGAGAGGAACTCCGGCAGGCGCTCATTTCAGGTCTTCCCACTGGACGGAACTCTGCGGGTTCCGACGGCAGCCCGATCGGCTACTCAACAGCGCCATCCTAAGAAGCAGATGGAACCATGGCAAGGTTGCCCCTGCACAAGGTGATCCCCCACGAGCACCCGACCGGTCCCGCCTGGCTTCAGGTCTGGCTGGAAGCCGGCAGGGAAGGTCAGATCTTCACCTATGGCAACCCCGATCACCTACCCCTGGCCTGCGGCGATCTGGTGCGGCTGCGGTTGCGTGGCCGGCCCCATGTGGGTCTGGTGCTGGAGGGGCTGGAGGAGCTGCCGGCGGGTCTGGTGCCCGAACAGATCCGAGCGGTGGACGCCCTCCACCAGAGGGCCGCGGTGGACCCCCGCTGGCAAGAGCTGCTGGCGGAGGTGGCGCTCGCGTGCCACACCAGCCTGTTCAAGACCCTCAAGACGGCCCTGCCCCCCGGCTGGTTGGGCCAGCGGGCGGCCCGTCGCGGGGGCGCCATCCGCAACCGCTGGCTGGTGGAACTGACCCCAGCAGCGCCGATCGAGCCGCTGCCGCCCCGGCAGCAACAGCTGCTGGATCTGCTGAAGCAACAGGGCGGCAGGGCCTGGCAAAGCAGCCTCATCGGCACCGATGGCTTCAGCCGTTCGGTGCTTGAGGGGCTGGAACGACGCGGCTACGCACGCCGCAGGGCGGTGGCCGCTGGCACCAACGAAGGAGCACTCCCCCCCTGCGAAGGCAGCGGGTTGGAAGCCCCCCAACCTGCCAACGAGGCCCAGCGGCTGGCCCTGGAACGGCTGGCTGCCACCCCCCCGGGGGGAGCCCTGCTGCTGTGGGGAGTCACCGGATCCGGCAAGACGGAGGTCTACCTGCAGGCCTGTGCCCGCAGCCTGGCCGGAGGGCAGAGCGCCCTGGTGCTCACCCCGGAGATCGGTCTGGTGCCGCAGCTGCTAGATCGCTTCCGCGCCCGGTTCGGGGGCCACATCGTCGAATACCACAGCGGCCTCAGCGAGTCCCAGCGGATCGCCGCCTGGCGCCGGTGTCTCGCTGCCGATGGGGGCGACGGTGAGGGCCCCCTGGTGGTGGTCGGCACCCGTTCGGCCGTGTTCCTGCCCCTGCACGACCTGGGCCTGATCGTGCTCGACGAGGAACACGACAGCTCCTACAAACAAGACAGCCCCATGCCCTGCTATCACGCCCGGGACGTGGCCCGCCGGCGGGTGCGGCAGGCCGGCGCCCGGTTGCTGCTGGGGAGCGCCACCCCCTCTCTGGAGACCTGGCTCGCCTGCCAGGACAAGGGCCCTGGTGCCACGGGCCTGGTGCGGCTGCCGGAGCGAATCGGCCAACGGCCCCTGCCGCCGGTGCGGGTGGTGGACATGCGCCACGAGCTGGCCGAGGGCCACCGCCGGCTGATCAGTCGGCCCCTCATGGGTCGGCTGGAGGGCATTCAGGAGCGGGGGGAGCAGGCCGTCGTGCTGGTGCCCCGCCGCGGCTACAGCAGCTTCCTGAGCTGTCGCAGCTGCGGCGAGGTGGTGCAGTGCCCCCATTGCGATGTGGCCCTGACGGTGCATCGGGGTGGCGGCGGGGGCGCTGCCCAGGCGGGAAACGCCGCACGGGAATGGCTGCGCTGCCACTGGTGCGGCCACCGGGAGTCGATCACCGAACGCTGTGGTGCCTGCGGCTCCACCGCCTTCAAACCCTTCGGGGCCGGTACCCAGAAGGTGCTGGAACAGCTGGCGGAGGAGCTGAACGGCCTGCGGCTGCTCCGTTTCGATAGGGACACCACCCGGGGACAGGACGGGCACCGGCGCCTGCTGCAACAGTTCGCCGCCGGGGAGGCCGACGTGCTGGTGGGCACCCAGATGCTGGCCAAGGGGATGGATCTGCCCCGGGTAACCCTGGCGGCGGTGCTCGCCGCCGATGGCTTGCTGCACCGTCCCGATCTGCGGGCCGCCGAGCAGAGCCTCCAGGTGCTGCTGCAGCTGGCCGGGCGGGCCGGACGGGGGGAGCGGCCCGGGGAGGTGCTGGTGCAGACCTACTGCCCGGACCATGCCGTGATCCGCCATCTGGTGGACGGCCGCTATGAACTCTTCCTGGCGGAGGAACTCGATCTGCGCCGCCAGGCGGCCCTGGTGCCCTTCAGTCGGGCGGCCCTGCTGCGCCTCGTGGGAGCCTCGGCCAGCGCCACCGCCACCGCCGCCGCGGCCCTTGCTGAACGCATCCGCCCCGGCGTGGCGGCCGCGGGATGGTTGCTGATCGGACCGGCACCCGCACCCATCACCCGGGTGGCGGGTCGCAGCCGCTGGCAACTGCTGCTGCACGGCCCGGCGGGGAGCCCCCTACCCCTGCCGCCGGAGGCGGACCTGCGCCAGGGGCTGCCCCAGGGGGTGGGCCTGGCCATCGACCCGGACCCCCTGGAGCTCTAGGCCGGCAACTCAGGCAGGCGGAAACCGACCTGCCAGCGCAACCGCTGCAGGCTCAGGGCCAACACCAGGATGACCAGAATCAGCACCGTGCCCAGCCCCAGGGGGCTCCAGCGCCAGCAGCGGAGTTCGAGGCAATTGGGAACCCCAGGCTCCAGGCGCCAGATCACCGCGCCGTCCCTGGCCGTGGGCGCCAGCGGCTGGGCCTGGTGAATTGAGGCCAGGGCCAGGGGCTCGAGGCCCACCACCAACTCCAGTCCTGGCCAGACCTGGACGCTGGAGAGATCGAACCGGAGGCGCAGATGTTGGCGCACGCCGATCAGCCAGTTGCGCTCCTCGATCAGGAGCGCTGGAGTGGGCAGATCGAGGCCCCCCAGGCTTCCGGCCACCGCCAGACTGCTCTGGAGCCAAGGAACCGCCTGATCGATCGGCAACACCGGGCTGCGCACCACCAGGTCGCCCCCCTGGCGCACGAGCCGGTGCGGTAACTCCTGGCGCCGCAGCTCCTGGGCGAAACGGTCCTGCCAGGGCAGGCGTTGGCCGCTGACGCTGACAAAGCTCTGCTCCAGCTGAAGACGCCCTGGGCCAGGAAAGTGCACCATGGTGGTGACCTGCATGCAGCCACCCAGCAGAGCCGCCAGCAGCAGCAACAGGCTCAGCACGGCCGCGAAGCCCCACGGGGAGCGCGTCGGGCCCACCGGCGGCGGTGGCGGCAGGTCGGGATCTCGACGGCGGCGGGGCCCTGCACTGGAGCGGGCGAGACGGCCCTGCAGGGATTCCACCTCCCCGAGGGTCGGCAGGGTCAGGGACCAGTTGCGGGGGCGCTCCAGCACAGGTGCTTCCAGCACCATCTCCAGCGCCTTCGCCTCGGCCCGCAGCTCCGGATCGGCGCAGGTGCGCAGGGAACGGCAGAGACGAAGGGCCCGCTCGCCCGCCCCCTGGCCCATCAGGGCGGTGGCCATCACCAGCCGCAGGCGAGCGCCGAAGGGGGTGCGGGGGCCATGGGCATCGGCCAGGGGTTCGAGCAGGGTGAGGCAGGTGGCGTAATCACCCCGATCAAGGGCCCCACAGGCCCGATCGAGCACCTCATCCGCCATGGGACTGATGGCGACCCGTGACCATCGTGCCAATGCCGGCGTCGGAGAAGACCTCCAGCAAGAGGGCATGGGGCACCCGGCCGTCGATGATGTGGGCCGCCGCCACCCCCTGGGCCAGGGCCCGGATGCAGCATTCGGTCTTGGGGGTCATGCCGCCATCCACCACGCCACTGGCGATGAGCTCCCGGGCTTCGGTAAGGCTCAGCTGACGCAGAAGGGAACCCGGATCGTGGCGATCCCGCAGGATGCCGGGGGTGTCGGTGAGTAGGATGAGCTTCTCGGCCTGCAGTGCGGCCGCCAGTTCACCGGCCACGGTGTCGGCGTTGATGTTGTGGGCTGCGCCCTCGGAGTCGTGGGCAACGCTGGAGATCACGGGGATGTAACCCGACGCCAGCAGGGGCTTGAGCACCTCCGGGTTGACCGCCGCCACGTCACCCACCAGCCCCAGGGAGCCGTCGCCCCAGGTGCGGGCCTCCACCAGGGCACCGTCGCTGCCGGAGAGCCCCACCGCCTTGCCACCCACCCGATTAAGGCCGTTGACGATTTGCTTGTTGACGCGGCCCACCAGGACCATCTCCACCACGTCCATGGTTTCGGCATCGGTCACCCGCAGGCCCTGCTCGAATCGGGGCTCGATCGCCAGCCGCCCCAACCACTGGTTGATCTCAGGTCCGCCGCCATGGACCACCACGGGCTGGACCCCCACACAGGCCAGCAGGGCCAGATCCCGGAACACCGCATCGCGGAGGTCCTGGCGCACCATGGCCGCACCGCCGTACTTCACCACCACCCGCCGGCCGGCGAAGCGCTGGATGTAGGGAAGCGCCTCGCTGAGAACGGAGACCCTCAGGGTGTCCTGGGCGCTGATAACCGGTTCTTGGCTCAAGGCTCCGATGGGGGGGCGTCGGGACAGGACAACAACCAAAGGCGGAGGTCATCGGCTTCTGGGGCATCGATCTCGGCCACCAGACCAGGGCCAAAGAAGCGACCCAGTCGCTCGAGGCGATCCTGCCAGCGCCGCAATTCCACCCCTCCGGGCCGGAACTCGAGGTAAAGGCCATAGCCGCCGTTCCGGGCCAGCTCCCTCACCTTGATGAGCTCGGGCGGGGCCTCGTCGTCCCAGAGCCTCAGGGCCTGCAGGGAGCTCTCCAGGTGGGCCTTCTGGCCGTAGCGCCAGCGGCTCACGTCCTTGAAGACCTTGCGCAACGCCGCCGCGGCCGGCTGGGCGCCCAGCTCGGCAGCCCCTGGCTCCGGTTCGAGAACCTCAGGAGGGGCCAGCTCCGACGATTTCAGGGCCAGCCCGCCCAGCAGCACCGGAATGCCATAGAACACCCCGGCCAAACTGATGTTGGGACTGTCGGTCACGTAGGCGATCGAACCGATCACGGTCAGGGCGGCTCCGGCGATGGTCACCAGGCTGCCGGGGGAGGCGAGCACATTCATGCCGCCATCTTCGGGTAGAGAGGGGCAGGATGGCAGCACCGCTGCACCTCAGGCCATGGCCCCCGATCCAACGGCCCCCCCCAACACGATCGACTCCCGCGAGGGCTCGCCAGGATCATCCCGTGGGGGAACAGCCATTCCGACCTCGTCCCCAGCCACTGGGCAGGCGCGCCCCGATGGGTCTGTCGCCAGCACCAGCGAGCTGCTGGAACAACTCTCCGCCGATCGTCTCTGGCTCCTGCAGCAGATCGACGGGGGTGCCTGGCCAGACCTCAGGCTCGATCTGGCGGCCCTGGAGCGGGAGCTGGGTCAGATCCTGGAACAGGCGGCCGAGCGGCTCAAGCCCTGAACGGTGCCCCCTCTTCGCCGACCCACCAGTTCAGAAGGGAATGTCGTCGTCCCCTTCAGGGAAATCGGGCACCAGCGGAGCGGTATTCCAGGCCGGGGCTGCGTTTGGATCGGGAACCTGACGGGCCGGTGGCTGGCTGGCTCCAGGAGCCGCGCCCACCCGCACCGGTGCCGGAGTCGAGCCCTGGCGGGGCCGGGGGAGGGCTTCCGTGCCGCCGGCTGCGGGAGCTGCCGCAGCCGGGGCCCCCGTGGCGCCAGGGGCACCGATCGGATGCAGGCGCGAGAGGGTGAACTCAGCCCGCTTCTCCTTCACCCCGTCCTGGCGGGTGACCGTGTTCATGCGCAAGCGGCCCTCCACCACCAGCCTCTGCCCGGGGTGGACCCGGTTCTGGAGGTCCTGGGCCAGGCTGCCCCAGCCCACCAACTTCAGTTGCCCCGCAGGATCCTCCGGCCGCAGGCCATCGAACTGGACCGACACCTCGGCGATCGGGGTCTGGTTGTCCTGGGTGTAGCGCACCTGGGGCGCATCCAGCACCTCCACCTCCAGCACAACGTGATTCAAGACCCGGTCACCGGCACAGGGGTCCCATCCTGATGCACGACACCCATTTGCACCAGCGCCCTGGGCACCACCTCTGGCTGATCGCCGGCACCGGCGAGGGGCCCCGGCTGGCGCAAACCCTGCTGGCGCGCGGTTGGCGGCTGCGGGTGAGCCTGGTGGGGGCGGCGGCTGCGCGCCCCTATCCCAAGCAGAACGACCTGGAGCTGGAGATCGGCGCCCTCGACGGTGAGGCCGCGATCGCCGAACGTCTGGAGCACGCGGACGCCTCGGGGGCACCCTTCGCCTGGGTGGTGGATGCCTCCCACCCCTTTGCCCGGGTGATCAGCACCGATCTGGCCGCCGCCTGCCGAGATCGCAGCCAGCCCCTGCTGCGGTTGCGGCGGCCGGCCCTGCCCATCGACAATGCCCTGGTGCTGGAGGATTTGGCGGACCTGGCCCAGCTGGATTTGACCGGTGCCCATCTGCTGCTGGCCATCGGGGCCCGCCGACTGGGGGAAGCCCTGCGCCATTCGACAGCCGAGGGGCACTTCGCCCGTCTGCTGCCGACGCCCGCGGCCCTGCGACTGGCCCGGGCCGCCGGTCTGGAGGACCACCAGCTGGCCTGCCTGCGCCCGGGATCGGTGCCCTCCCTGGCGGACGGAGCCCTGGAGCGGGCTCTCTGTCGACGCTGGGGAATCACCACCGTGCTGGCCCGTCAGTCAGGGGGCCTCACCGAGCGCCTGTGGCGAGAGGTGGCTGACCAGGAAGGGCTCCGGCTGCTGCTGCTGCGCCGCCCCCCGGAAGCGGCCACCGCTGAGTGCTTGCCCTTGGAGGAGCTGCTGGAGAAGCTGGGGTCCCCGCCACCTCCCCTGTGAACCCTGATGGGGCCGTTGTCCTGGTGCTCACCACCGAAGCGGATCGAGAACGGGCCGAGGCCCTGGCGCAGCGGCTACTGGAGCAGGGGCTGGTGGCCTGCGTCAGCCTCCATTCGGTGACGTCCCTTTACCTCTGGCAGGGCCGCCTTGAGCGCAGCCCGGAGGTGCAGTTGCTGATCAAGACCGATGCCACCAGGCTCGAGGAGCTGGGGCGGGTCGTGCACAAGCTCCACAGCTACGCCACACCGGAATGGATCCACTGGCCCGTCACCGCAGGGGAGGCCTACGGAGCCTGGGTGGCCGCGTGCACAGGGATGGCGATGGCCGCAGAGGTCAGTTCAGATGCAGCGCCACCAGATCGGTGAGGGAGGACTGGGAGCGCGGGCCCAGCTGGGTCACCACCTGGCCGGCGCAAAGGGAGCCCTGGAGCCCGCAACGCTCCAGGGATTCCCCCCGGGTATAGGCGTGGAGAAAACCGGCTGCATACAAGTCGCCCGCTCCGGTGGTGTCCACCAGTGGGCCCAGCCGGAAGGGTGGAATCGTGTGGGTGGTGTTCCCGGAGAGCACCACCGATCCCTCCCCGCTGCGGGTGAGGGCGGCCACCTTGCAGCGGCCCCTCACCTGGTCGGCCGCCGCCTCGAAACTTGGGGCCTGGTAAAGGGCCGTGATCTCCATCTCATTGGCGAAGAGCAGATCCACATGGCCGTCCACCAGCTCCAGAAAGCTGTCCCGGTGGCGTTCGACGCAGAAGGCATCCGAGAGGCTCAGGGCCACCTCGCCACCGCTGGCACGGATCACCTCAGCGGCGGCGAGGAAGGCCCGCTTTGCGGCCTCGCTGTCCCAGAGGTAGCCCTCCAGGTAAAGCACCTTCGCCCGGCTCACCAGATCCAGGTCCAGATCATCGGGATCCAGGTTCACCGAAGCCCCCAGGTAGGTGCACATCGTGCGCTGGGCATCGGGGGTCACCACGATCAGGCAGCGGGCCGTGGAAGGACCCGCCGTGGCGGCTGGAGTGTCGAAGTGGGCCCCTACGGAACGGATGTCATGGGCGAAGATCGCCCCAAGTTGGTCATCGCGCACCCGGCCGATGAAACCGGCCCGCCCCCCCAGCTGGGCGATGCCCGCCAGGGTGTTGGCGGCGGAACCGCCGGAGGTCTCCAGGCCCGGTCCGCTGACGGCATAAAGCCTCTCGGCCTGGGCCTCATCCACCAGGGCCATGGTGCCCTTGGTGAGGCCGTGGTCGTCGAGGAAACGGTCGTCGGCCTGCACCAGCACGTCGACGATGGCGTTGCCGATCCCGACCACATCAAACGTGGATTCCGCCATGGATGTTGAGTTAATGAGGGGTTTGGAGCTGATCTTCAGACGCTGAGCAGGGCCCGCTTGGGGCCGTGGATGGGATCCTCCACCACGATCGTCTGGTCGCGGTTGGCCCCCAGCGAAACAATGGCGATGGGCACCTCCAGCAGATCGGCGAGGAACCGGAGGTAGGCCATGGCCGTGGCGGGGAGATCCTCCAGCTGGCGGCAGTCAGCCGTGGAGGTCTGCCAACCCGGCAGGGAGACGTAGATCGGCCGGCAGCGGGCAAAATCCTCGGCGCTGCTGGGGAAATACTCGATCCGCTGGCCATCGAGCTCGTAGGCCACACAAACATCGATCGAATCGAGCTCATCGAGCACATCGAGTTTGGTGATCGCCAGGCAGTCAAGGCCGTTGACCTGGACCGCATAACGGCCGATGACGCCATCGAACCAACCGCAGCGGCGACGGCGGCCGGTGGTGGTGCCGAACTCACCGCCCCGGTCACAGAGGTGGTCATTGAGGCTGCCCTCCAGTTCCGTGGGGAAAGGCCCCTCGCCGACCCGGGTGGTGTAAGCCTTGGCCACACCGATCACCCGGTCGATCAAGGTGGGCCCCACGCCCGCGCCGATGCAGGCCCCACCACTCACCGGGTTGGAGGAGGTGACGTAGGGATAGGTGCCGTGGTCGAGGTCGAGCAGGGTGCCCTGGGCCCCCTCAAAGAGGATGTTCTTGCGGGCCCGGGCGGCCTCATGGATGGCCCGGGTGCAATCCACCACATGGGGGGCCAGGCGGCGGCCGTAGGCGGCGTACTCCTCGATGACCTGGTCAGGATCGAGGGGGTCCAGGCCGTAGATGCGCTCCAGCAGCAGGTTCTTCTCCGCCAGGGGAACTAGGAGGCTGTCCCGCAGCCGGTCTTGATCCAGCAGGTCAAGCACCCGGATGCCGTTCCGATCCGACTTGTCGGCGTAGGTGGGGCCAATGCCCCGACCGGTGGTGCCGATGCGGCGGTCACCGCGCCGCTGCTCCATCGCCTGATCCAGCAGGCGGTGGTAGGGCATGGTCACATGGGCCGTGGAGGCCAGCTGCAGACCAGAAACGGAGATGCCGTTTTCGGCGAGCATGTCCAGCTCGCCGAGCATCACCTTCGGATCCACCACCGTGCCGGAGCCGATCAGGCAGATGGTGTCGGGGTAAAGGATGCCGGAGGGAATCAGGTGCAGCTTGAGCACCTTGTCGTCGACCACGATCGTGTGGCCTGCGTTGACCCCCCCCTGGTAGCGGACGACCACGTCTGCCGAGCGGCTCAGCAGATCGGTGATCTTGCCCTTCCCCTCGTCGCCCCACTGTGCACCGATGACGACAACGTTGGCCAAGGACACAGCGGCCCTAAGCCGCTTCGAAGCACAACCAAGGAGCCTCTCAGATGGGGATGCCCTTCGTCAAAGGGAAAGGCTCCGGTTCGGGTCAGGCGCCCCGGACAGCGGAAGCCTGGGCCTTGGTCAATTCCTTCTCGACGCGGGCCTTGAGGGGGTCCGGCAGGGGCCGGTTGGCGTAGGAGGCGTAATGGCCGGCCAGGGAATTGACGGCCGTCACCATGGTGGTGAAGGAGCTCAGACCGTTGAAACGGCTCTGGGGCCTGTAACGGGCGGTGTAAGCGTTCATCAAGCTGCGGGAGTCCGCCTCCGCCTGCTTGCGGGAGGGGTCGTCCTGGGGCAGGGCGATGGTGCTCAGCAGGCTCTGGGCCACGCTCACCGTGTCGTCGACGTAGTTGCCCGTCAGGGGACCACTGGCGGAAGAACAGGAGGACAGCGCCAGCACAACCACAAGGCAGACAGCCACCAGGGCTGCCTTGAAGCGAGCGAGCAGCGCAGCCATGGGGGGGTCCATCCGGGAAGGATGGGATCTTAGGAGAGCTCGGCGGGCAGCCCCCGGCGCTGCTGGACGATCAAGGGCAAGAGGTGGGCCAACAGACCAGTGGCCGGGATCTCCAGGCCATCGCCACCGGCGCGGTTCACCAGTTCGACGCTGCCAGCGGCGGCGCCTCGGCCCACCACCACCCTCCAGGGGATGCCGATCAGATCGGCGTCCTTGAACTTGACCCCCGCCCGCTCGGTGCGGTCATCGAGGAGGGCATCAACTCCGGCGTCGATCATCTGGCCATAGAGGGATTCCGCCAGGTCCGTCTGAACCGCCTCCTGGACATTGGCGACCACGACAATCACCTCGAAGGGGGCGATCGCCAGGGGCCAAACGATGCCGTTGCGGTCGTTGTGCTGCTCCACCGCCGCCTGGGCCAGCCGGGAGACGCCGATGCCGTAGCAACCCATCCACAACGGCTCCTCCTTCCCCGCCTCATTGGTGAAATGGGCCCCGAGGGCTTCGGAGTACTTGCGGCCCAACTGGAAGATGTGGCCCACCTCAATGCCGCGGCTGGCTTCGAGCATCTGGGCAGGATCATGGAGACAGCGATCGCCAGGCTGGGCGGCCCGCAGGTCCAACACCTCGGGGCTCGGACCCAGGGCGGCCCAGGTGGTGCCCAGCCGATGGGCATCGGGGGCATTGGCGCCGCACACGAAGGCCCCGAGATCGGCGGCGGTGTGGTCGCTCAGCCGCAGGAAGCCCGGGGGAAGCAGACGATCGTCCAGATCGGGACCGAGGAAACCGAAGGGCAGGTTCGACAGATCCAGGGGCAGCTTCTGGCTCCGTACCAGGTCCAGGGTGAGTGGATCGAGCGCGAGCAGGGCGCCATGGTCAGCGGCCAGCCGTGCCGTAACCGCATTGGCCAGCTTGACTTCGTTCAGCTGTTGGTCGCCCCGCAAACTGACCAAGAGCGGCTGCAAGTGGCCATCCTCGAAACGGGCCAGCAGCAGCAGCACCTTCACCAGTTGGCTCGCCTCGAAGCCATGGGCGGCGGTGAGCTGTTCAATCGTGGTCTGCCCCGGAGTGGCCAGGGGCTCGCCGGCGCCGCCGGCACGGGCTCCACCCGGCAAGGGCACCGCCTCCGGGGCCAGGGACACGGCCCGCTCCTGGTTGGCGGCGTAGTGGCCATCCCTGCTGGAGAGGACCAGGTCTTCACCCGCCTCAGCGGTGACCATGAATTCCTGACTGGCGGAACCGCCAATGGCTCCACTGTCCGCCTCCACCGCCACGGCCCTCAGGCCGCAACGGCGGAAGATCCGGCGGTAGGCCCCATCCAGCTCCCCGTAGGCCCGGCGCAGGTCCCCCTCGTCGGCGTGGAAGGAGTAGGCATCTTTCATGATGAATTCCCGCCCACGCATCAGGCCGAAGCGGGGCCGGATCTCATCGCGGAACTTGGTCTGAATCTGATAGAGGCAGACCGGCAACTGGCGATAGGAGCGGAGCAGATCGCCTGCCAGCGCAGTGATCACCTCCTCATGGGTGGGGCCCAACCCCAGGGAACGGCCCTGGCGATCCACCAGGTGGAACATGATCCCCTCCCCGGCCGTGTATCCCTGCCAGCGGCCACTGCGCTCCCACAGCTCGGCGGGCTGCAGTTGGGGCAGAAGGGTCTCCAGGGCCCCCACCCCGTCCATCTCCTCGCGGACGATGGCGGAGATCTTCTGCAAGACCCGCCACAGAAGGGGCAGGTAGGCGTAGATGCCTCCCGCGACTCGGCGGATGTAACCACCCCGCACCAGGAGCTTGTGGGAGAGGATCTCAGCTTCGGCGGGGTCGTCCCGAAGCGTCACCAGCATCAGGCGGGAGACGCGCATGCAGGGGTCCGTTGGAGCGATGGGCCGGACGTTATCACTACGGCCCATGGCCACCGGAGGGTGAGGCAACGGCCACTGGAAGCACCGGAATGTTCTGCTAGGGTCGGCCCTCAACTCCCATTCGTCGCAAAGTCGTCTCATGACTGCCCCTTCGAATCCTCCAGGCGGGGCGGGCCCTTTTGCGACCTTGAACCTCAATGGCGCGCCCGCTTCAGGGGTGTTGCCGGATGCCCTGATTGGCATTGATGAGGTTCAGAAATCCCTGAATCGCTCCCGGGCGTCGGTTTACCGCTACACCAACACCGACCCCCGCAACCTCAATCCCCCCTTCAACCCCCGCAAGCTCAATCCCGAATACCGCAGCGACCAGAAGGACGCCCTCCTGTTCCACCCCAACGAGGTGGCCCGCTTCGCCCGCGATGTGCTGCGAATCAAGGAAGTCACCGTGGAGGTGCTCAACTCCCCCTCCACCGCCACCCAGCAACTGCTGGGCGCCATCCTCGAGGAACTGCGGGCCATCCGCCTGACCCTGAATGGATTGGAATCACCTCCCCTGGATCTGACCAGCAAGCGGGAGCGCAACGAGCAAGCCCGCCCGGCGGCCTGAACGGCACAACCACCAACTCCTCCTCGGATCCCGTTGATGGGATGGATTCCTTGACACCCCTTCAATTCGTGGCCATTGGGTGGCAAGATCAGATTGGTTTGGTGCAACTACGAAGGAGAACGGTCATTGGATCTCTCCCCGTTCATCACTGAGCTGCTCCTCCCTTCGATCATTCGTACGAGGTAGGGGCTGCCCCATCACTCCGCTCCATGGACTCCGATCCCCCCCCCCGAACCGCCGCCAGCGCCAGCTTCAACACCGAATCCTCGGCAGCGGACCCCGGAGAGGACCCCTTCAGTACGCACCAGCTCCAGTCCACGGGATCCAGCTTGATCGGAGCCCTGATTGCCCTGCTGGCCCTCGCCCTACCCATCGCCAGCGTGGTGAGTGACCGCCACGACCCCCGAATCACGGTTGGGGCAACGGAGTCCATGAACATGCCAGCCGCCGTCGGGAATCGCCCAGGACTGCGGGGCGGACTCGGGGGGAACAGCAACGTCAGAGCCAGTGGGGTAGGGCCCCTTCAGCCCTAGGAAGGCTCAGCGACGGCGCTGGAGCAGGAAGCCTTCGACATCGAGGGCCTGGAAGATGCGGGCTGGATCGCCGAATCCGGCGGCGTTCACCAGGGCGGTGAGCCGGGCCACGCCAATCGGATGGAGAGCCTGGGAGAGGGGGGCCCATTCCTCCTCCGTGGCCGGGGTTCCACTGGCCCGCTGGAAGCCCAGCCAGGCGGCCTCCACCTGCTCCTCGAGGCCGCTCAGGGATGGACGCATCAGGTCCACCAGCACCAGCTGGCCCCCCGGCTCAAGGCTGCGGGAAAGGGCCGACAGGAAGGCCAGCTTGCTGCCGTCATCGGGAAGCGATTGCAGTACCAGCACCGAGAGGGCCCCGGCGAAGCGCCCCTCCTCCTGGAGGGATTCCGCCGTGCATTGGCGCCAGTCGACCCCGTCAGCATGCTTCAACCTCTCCTGGGCCACGGCGAGCATTGCTGCCGACGGGTCAATGGCGGTGAGGCGCCAGTCGGGCCGCTGGGCCACCGCCTCCAGCAGCTCGGCGCCGGTTCCGCACCCCGCCACCAGCACGTCCGCCCCAGACACTCCGGCGGTGGGACCTGCCGCCAGCAAGGCCACCGCCAGGCGCGCCAGGCTGGCGTACCCAGGGATGAGCTGTTGCACGATCCGGTCGTAACCAGCCTGGAACAACGGATCGGCTGGGTTGGTAACCACGGTTCATCGGCGGCAACTCCGATGCTACGGACCCTCGGCGAACATCCGTTTCTCCCATGCCGGAAGCCGACGGCGTCCAGGTAAGTTGGTGAGTGCGTGTTCCCTTCCCGACAGTGCCCACCATCCGTTTTGAACAGGAAGGCCAGCAAGTCGGCTGCATTGAGGGGGCCAACCTGCGCAAGGCAGCCTTGGACGCGGGCATCAACCCCTACAAGGGTCTCAACAACTTCAACAACTGCGGTGGCCTGGGCCAGTGCGGCACCTGTGTGGTCGAGGTGCTCGAAGGGGAGCGCAACCTCTCCCCCCGCAGCGATGTCGAACAGGTTTACCTGGCCGATCGCCCCGCCAACTACCGCCTGAGCTGCCGCACCTCCGTCAACGGTGATGTAACGGTGCGCACCCGTCCCTCCGGTGGTGTCGGCAAAGGCACCAACAGCCTGGTGGGTGCCCTCAAGGCCCTGGTCGGCAAATAGGCCCCATGGCCCCTGCCGGCGGCGTCCAGGGGAGCCATCCCCTGCGGATCTACAGCTATGCCGGCTGCAGCACCTGTCGCAAGGCGCTGCAATGGCTCTCCGAACGGGAAGTGGCGGTTGAGGTGGTCGACATCACCACCTCGCCTCCCTCCTTGGCGGAGTTGCGGCAGGCCCTGCTATCCCTCGGGGATCGCAAGCGTCTCTTCAACACCAGCGGCCTGAGCTACCGGGCCCTGGGAGGCCCAACCGTGAAGGCCATGGACGACCACCAGGCCCTGGCGGCCCTGGCGGCCGATGGCAAATTGATCAAGCGTCCCTTCCTGATCACCGCCTCCGGAGTGGCCCTCACGGGGTTTGATCCCCAGCGCTGGCTGGAGGTGCTTCAGCCGCAGCCCCCGGTGTAACGGTCAGGGCGTCCAGCTCCTGCATCAGCTGCTCGATGCCCGCCCGGTTGATCTGGGCCAGGTAGGTGACCTTCAGGTTTTCCAGCAGCGAACACATCAACTGCTGGCTGCGCACGAGTCCCTGGCCCGATTCCAGGGCTGCGGCCAGTTCGTCCCAGAAGCGGTCGATCAGGCTCTGCACCTGACGCACTTGCCGGTCGTCGGCCTGCTCCAGGCGCTCGCCGGTGCTGCGGGACAGCCCCAGGAGGTTGTCCACCACCCCCGCCGCCAGCTGCCGGCTCAACTCCTGCTCCACCTGCAGCACGGGCTGGAGGCTGCGCAGGGCTGGTGGCAGCACCATGGTGCGAAAACTCTGTTCCAGGGCCTGGCCCACGATCGTGCGCAGCTCCGGCCTGAGCCGAGGCGCCACCTGGGCCAGCATCAACGGACCCCAGATGCGCAGCAGCTCCACCACCTCCCATTGCTCGGAGGCAGGCACGCTCTGGTGACTGCGCAGGCCCCGGATGCGATTGGGCCACTGGGGGGAGCGGATCAACTGCTGGAGACCGTCCACCAGTTGCAGGGCCAGCACTTCGAACAACTCCACAGCCAGCAGGGCCACCACCCCGCGGCTGAGCACGGCCCGCAGGGGCTCGAAATTCACCAACCCACTGGTCTGCAACCGCTCGATCACGGACACAAGGCGCAGGGGTCGCCAGAACGGAAGCAGCAAGGGCAGGTCGGTCCAACGCCGCAGGCAGGCCTGGCGCCAGCTCAGACCCGGCAGCCGGCGACGCAGCCGCACCAGCCGCATCAAGATGTCGATCAGGAAGACCCACTGGAACAGCAGCAGGTCGATGCGCCAGAAATGGTCCGTGGGGCGGCCGCTCTCGTCGATCGAGCGCCAGTAGTTCGTGGCCACCAAAGGCAAGACCTCCTGGCGCCAGAACTGACGTTCCTCGCTCCAGGGGTGCCGTTGCAGCCACTCATCACTGAGCAACCGGGCGGCTGATCCCTTGGCGGAATCGAGATCGGCCCGCTGGCGCAGGCGGTCCTTGATCTTTTCGAGGGTGCCCGAAGCGCCGGAGGCCAGAAAAGGGTTGGTGTCGATCATCGAGACCATCAAGCCCACCTGGTGCCGCCGTAGGTCGCCCTGGCGCGCGGGGTCGCCGCTGGGGGCGCCCAGGGCCTGATCGAGCTGCTCAAAACTGGTGGCGAACGCCAGGGTCTCCCTGTGGGGCTCAATGCCCTTCACCCGGTCGTAGACAGGCGTCACATCGGGCAGAGCCGTCAACGGCACCACCAGGGGCACCGAGGGCAGCGGATACAGGTTGCGCTGCAACCAGAAGGTGCGCAGGGGGACGTAGCTCAGATCGAAGCCCACCCACAGCAGGTTGAGGGTGGCCCAGAGGGCCACGAAGCGGTCCCAGCCTCGCCAGAGGGTCGCCACCTCCGGTGGGGCCGGGTCATGCCAGCGCGGCCGAACCATGGCTCAGGTGGAGACACTTAACAGGTGTTGTGACCAGGCTAGGGAAGGGCCACTCCCTAATCTCCACGGGTCACCCTTCGCTGGCAGCCGGAAGACCTTGACCGCCCAGGACCCCCAAGCTCCGTCGCCCCCAGTCCCCCCCAACGACGCCAAGAACGGGCCTGTCGAGGCTGAAAGCCCCTGGCTGTTCTGGCGGAGCGTGGTGTTCACCCTCGCCATCGCCCTTGGCATCCGCCAGTTCCTGCTGGAGGCCCGCTTCATTCCCTCCGGTTCCATGCTGCCGGGGCTCCAAATCCAGGACCGCCTGCTGGTGGAAAAACTGAGCTACCGCCAGCGGGAACCCCGGCGCGGCGAAATCGCCGTTTTCCACTCTCCCTACCACTTCGATCCGGCGCTGACTGCGGACCACAAGGTGAACCCCCTGCAGTGCCTGCTGGTGAACCTGCCACTGTTGGGGGCCCTACCGGGAATTCAGGCGCCCGCCTGCGATGCCTACATCAAGCGGGTGATTGCCGTTCCCGGCGACCACGTGGTGGTCAACCCCCGGGGCGAGGTGAGCATTGGCGGCAGAAGGCTGCAGGAGCCCTATGTGAAGACCTACTGCACGGTGGACAGCCAGGGCATGGGACCGTGCCGGACCCTGAACGTGGTGGTGCCCAAAGGGCACGTGCTGATGCTGGGGGACAACCGGGCCAACAGCTGGGACGGGCGCTTCTGGCCGGGGGGCCCCTTCGTACCCCAAACCGAAATCATCGGAAGGGCCTTCTACCGCTTCTACCCCTTCAACGCCCTGGGGGACCTCGGGGCAGCCGACCCCCTTAACGCCGGGGCCCCCGCCACAACGAAGCCATAAGGCCGCTGGCCAGCACCTGGCCGGTCTGACATTGGGCGGCGAGGGGCTGGTTGGCCGCCAGGGGGGCATGGGGGTCCTGGGCCGGGTCCCATTGCTGATCGGGGTCAAACAACAACCATTGGCGACTGCCCAGCTCCAGGTGGTGAGGCGGACGCCCGAGCAGCCGTGACGGGCCCCAGCTCAGGGCACCCCAGAGGGCCTCCACGCTCCAGCCCCGGCGCACCACCAGCTCCTGCCAGAGGCCAGGCAAGACGAAGCGGTGGCCCGCCACACCAGGCTGCCGCTGGTCCACCGGCAGCAACTGCTCCTCCGCGTCGAGGGCCTGATGGTTCACGGCCACGGCCGTCACCAACCCCTCCGCCAGGCCGGCAATCAGGACCTCCCGGTCGGTGGGCGAGCCCAGGGAGGGCTTCACATGCCAGCCCTCCGCCACCGGATCCAAGCCGCCGCTATCGGCCAGGAGGTGCCACCAGCCCACGGTCGCCTCGGGCGGCCTGGGGGACTGCCGCAGCAATTCGATGCCCGCCGCCGTGGAGAGGTTCATCAGCCGCAGGAAGCGGGTAGCCGGTCCGAGCTCAGCGGCGAGGCTGAGCAAGCTCTGGAGGGGAAGGGTTTCACTCACGGCCGGATCCAGGGGCCAACCGGCCCGGAGGGCCTCCACCCCTTCGCGCACGAAACCCCGCTGGGTCAAGGAAGGATCCCGGGGCGCCAGGAGCAGGGGCGCATCGGCCCCCTCCGCCAGGCGCAGGCCCCGCTCCAACAGGGCCAGAGCTGGCAGGTCGCCATCTTCGGCCAGGCCAAGGGCACCCGATGCCAGCTGATCGGCATGGGGGGCCAGCTCCTCGCCGCGGCCACCGCTGCTGAAGCTTCCCCAGAGCAGCAACTGGAAGGGGGCTGGCGCCACCAGCTGGAGCCGCTCCGGCCGATCCCGCCAGCTGCGGGCCCTGGGCAGCAGGGCCACCGTGCCGTACCCGGCGGCCGCAGCCGAGGTGACCAGGCTGGTGAGGGTTTCAGCCCGGCCCGTGAATGGATCCTCGAGTTCGCTGTGGGGGTCCACCAAGGCGGGCGCCAGCAACCACGACTGGGCCATTAGCTCCGGCAGGTCAAGCTCGGCCGCCAGGGCGACGGCCCCCTCGCCGAAGGCAGCGATCGTGCCATCCCGCAGCACCACGTCCTGGCGGACCAGGGGGCGGTCAGGGCCCTCGAGCAGCTGGACCTGGCGCAGAAAATGGCTGGACATGGGGCCCCCCGGCGATGCCACAGGCCTAGAGGGCACCGGCGGCGGTGCGATCGATCACCCCGCCCAGGTGGGCGGTGAGGTTAAGGGCCGCCACCAGGGGCAGACCCTCGGCTCCGTGGGGATAGTCGATCACGGTCACGCCGCCGTTGCCCTGTTTGACCATCCAGATGTCAGCCGGGCCCAGGCCGAGTAGGGCGCAAAGGATGGTCTTGTTGACAGCGTCATGGGCCACCACCAGGGCGGTCTCGGCCGGATCAAGTCCCGCAACGATCCGCCGCCAACCCTGCAGGGAACGGTCCCAGACCTGCTGAAGGTTCTCCCCTTCGGGCATCTGCACGGTATGGGGCGCCCGCTTCCAATCGGCAAGCAGCTGGGGCCAGGAGGCGGCAATCTCCTCCTCCAGCCGGCCCTCCCACTCCCCGTGGCCGATCTCCACCAGGGATGAAACGCTGGTGAGGGGGACGCCGGGATGGGCCGGCAGAATCGCCTCGGCCGTCTGGCGGGGCCTGGCCATTGAACTGCTGTAGGCCCGCTGCAGCGACACCGGCTCCAGGAAGCGGGCTGCCGCTTCCGCCTGGCTGCGGCCGTTGCTGTTGAGGGGAATGTCGATCTGGCCCTGGAAGCGACCCTGGCGGTTCCAGTCCGTTTCGCCGTGGCGCACCAGCACAAGCCGGGGGCCGGGCCCCTTGGGGGGGAGGCCTGCCCCCAGGTGGGCCGTGCCGTTGAGTGACTCGATCTGCACCTCGAGTTGCCCTTCGCCACCCTTCTGAACATTGAGAACGGAGATGGAAGCGTTGTCGATTCGCAGCCGGCGCAGGTCGTTGGCCGAGCCCCCCAACAGGTGCAGCAGCAGGCAGCGAAGGATGGCGTTATGGCCCACCACCAAGACGGCCGAGCCAACGGCCGTGCTGTCAGCCGCCACGTCCGCGCTGTGGCGATCCAGCAGGGCATCCACAAACTGGCCGGCCTGGCTCAGCAGCTCCGGGATGGGCCGATAGCGACTGCCGTCGGCGCGCTCGAGCTCCAGATCGGCCGGGGCGTGGAGCCATTGGTGGGCCTGTTGGGGAAAGCGTTCGCTCACCTCACGGCTGAGCAGACCACTCCAGGGGGCCAGATCCACCTCCAGCAGGCCGTCATCGAAGCGAACCTCGATGGGGCTGCCCTGCTCCGCCAGCAGATGGCGGGCCGTTTCCGCCGCCCGGCTCAGGGGGGAGGCGTAGGCCGCCGTGAAGGTCAGTTCCCCCAGGGCCGCCCCGGTGGCCCGGGCCTGGGCCACGCCAACCTCGGTGAGGGTCGAGAGATCATCACGGCCCTGAATACGGTGCTCCACATTGAAGCTGCTCAGCCCGTGGCGGACCAGCACAATCCTCAGGGGCACAGGGGTTCGACCATCGCCACGCCATCGTATGGGAGCGATCCGGATCGGCTTGTCGCCGCAGGGGCCCCCAGCCAGGGAGAATCGGGTGACTGCACAACGAACGGGTGAGCGCAAGCGGCAGTCGGCCCGGTTCGGAGCCCTGGAAGGTCACGCTGGCCCTGATCAGCGTGGGGTTGACCCTGCTGCTGTGGATCAACGGCCTTCTGGAAAGCCTGCAGCGGCCGTCGGTGGGCAACACCTTGAACCAGCGGCAGCTGGAGCTTGCGGTTCTGGCGGCCCCCCTGTTGCCGGCCAACCTCAGGGCTCCCCTGGTGGGGGAGGCACCGGAGCGGCTTCTCCTTGATGAACTCGACCGCCAGGCGGTCAGCGCCACGGAGGGCGGCACCCCGGAATCGGCCTCCAACCTGCTGGAGAGGGGCTTGCTGGAAGCCAGCCTGGGCCGGAACGCCCAGGCCCGCAGCCTGTTCCAGCAAGTGGGCGAAGGGGACCTTCCCTCGCTGCAGGCCCCGCTGGTGGAAGCCCTGGTGGCCGGGGATCGGATCCCCCTGGAGCAGGCCCAGCGCCTCAGTGCCCCCCTGGCCAACCAACCGCTGATGCGTCAGCTGGGCTGCCGCCAGCTGACGGGCAACAGGGAGGGATGCCGCGAGATCGCCGCCGAGCGCCAAGCGGCGCTCAATCTGGTGATGGTGAATCTGCTGCCCGCCTTCGCCCTATTCGTGGGGGTGGCCCTGCTGTTCCGGGAGCTTTGGCTGCGCAGACCTGGCAAGGGTCCCGTGGCCCCTCCCCTGGTGGGACCGAATCTGGGCCTGGTGGACGCGACCCTGCTGGTGGCCGGCGGCTTCGTCGTGCTCGGGGATCTGGTCACCCCCTTGCTGATCCGTCAGCCCACCGAAGCCCTGCTCAAGACCCTGCAGATCACCTCACCTTTATCCGATGGGATCTCGGTACTGATCTTTTACCTGGGGCTCATGAGCTGCCCGCTGCTGATTCTGGCCCTGATGCTGCGCCGGGGTGCCCCCCCCGAGGGCGGATGGCTGCAATTCCGCTGGCAACCCCTGGGGCTGAATGGTCGGCGGGCTTTCAAGACCTTTTTGATGGTGCTCCCCCTGGTGAGCCTGATGGGCTGGCTGGTGAACCAGTTCCTGGGAGATCAAGGCGGCAGCAATCCATTGCTGGAGCTGGTGCTCAACAGTCAAAACCTGCCGGCCCTGGCCTGCTTTGCCCTGACGGCGGTCGTACTGGCGCCCCTGTTTGAGGAAACCATCTTCCGGGGCGTGCTGCTGCCGGTGCTGGGTCGGGAGCTTGGCGTGACCTGGGGAATCGTGGTCAGCAGCCTGATGTTCGGCATCGCCCATCTCAGCCTCGGCGAACTGCCTCCCCTCTTCGTGCTGGGCCTGGGCCTCGGGTGGCTGCGCTGGAGCGGCGGCCGACTGGGGGCCTGCGTGATCCTGCACGCCCTCTGGAACGGCATCACCTTCCTCAACCTTGTGGTGCTCGGGGGGTGAGGCCCCGCCGATCCACCAGCAGTTGAGGATCTGTGCCTTGCTGCACCATCAGTGGCGTGGTTCACTTGCGCTACCAGCACTTTCCCCCCTTGGTCGCCGTCCCTTCACCACGGCTCTTCACCGATCGGTTTGCCCGCCCGTCGGCCCGCGCCCGGAGCCGGTCCCTGGAACTGATCCAGGGATCTCTCTCCGCCGACAGGGTGGCTCGGCAGTCCCCCTGGCTGGCGGGTTTCCATCGGGTGGCGGATGGTGCTCTGGCCGGCCTTGGGCTCACCATGGTGGGCGTGACGGCCCTTTCCCTCCATTGGCAGGGCCAGTGGACCCAGGGCTACCAGAGGCTGGAAGCGGCCCAGGTGCTTGAGCACCGCCTCCAGGAGTCGGCTGCGGTGCTCGAGCAACATCACCTGCTGGCGGCCCACCGTCCCGGCCAACTGGTCCCCACCAGCAGCGAGAAATTGATCTATCTCAACGCCCCCAGCCCCCGGCCCAGCAACCCGATGGCCAACCTCCTGGCCGGCATGAGCACCCCCCAGGTCCTCCCGGGTTACTGACGTCGTGACCCATGCGCAGCGGCGGGTCGTCGACCTTCAGCCCGTCCCGGCGGGACGATTGCTTGCCGTCTATCTGGTGCTCGCTGCCGGCCTCGTGGGGCTGGCGGTCCGTCTGGCCTGGGTTCAGATCGTGCAGGGTCCGAAACTGGAGGCACGGGCCCGCGCCATCCAGACCCAGAAGATCGCCCCGATCGGCAAACGGCGCACCATCGTCGACCGGGAAGGACGCCTGGTGGCCCTTGACGAGGAACGCTTCCTGCTCTGGGCCCATCCCCGCTATTTCAACTTCCCGGGCGACCCACCCCAGTCCGTTCGCACCCCTGAGGAAGTGAGCGCCAAGCTGAGCACGGTGCTGGCGGTGCCCCAGCAACAACTGCTCAACACCATCGATGGGCGCAACTCCGGGGTGAAGCTGGCCAGCGACCTGGATCCGGAAACGGCCCACCGGGTGCGGAGCCTGGGCATCAGTGGTCTGGATCTGGAGGCCTTCCCCCAACGCATCTATCCCCAGGGCGGCCTGTTCGCCAACGTGGTGGGCTTCTTGAACCAGGAGAGGGTGCCCCAGGCGGGGCTGGAGCAAAGCCGCGATACCGATCTCAAGCGCCACGAAAATTCCCGTTCCCTGCGCCGCGGCGCCGACGGCACCCCACTCCCCGACGGTCTCCAGGCCGGGGTGCTCTACGGCGATGACCTGCGGCTCCAACTCACGATGGATGCCCGGCTCCAGCAGGTGGCCCAGGCCGCCCTGGCCAAGCAGGTGAAGCAGTGGCACGCCAAGAAAGGGGCAGCGCTGGTGATGGATGTGCGCAACGGCGAAATCCTGGCTCTGGCCTCGGTGCCCACCTACGACCCGAACCGCTTCTGGAAATCATCCCCCTCCCTGTTCCGGGAGTGGTCGGTGCAGGACCTCTACGAACCCGGCTCCACCTTCAAGCCCATCAACCTGGCCCTGGCCCTGCAGGAGAGGGCCATCGATCCGGGCGGCACCGTCGTCGACAACGGCTCACTCACCATCGGCGGCTGGCCGATCTTCAACCACGACAAGCGGGCCAATGGGGTGATCGACTTTCCCACGGTGCTGCAGGTGTCCAGCAACGTGGGGATGGTGCAGGCCATGCGCCATGTGAAACCCAGCCATTTCTGGACCTGGCTGCACACCTTCGGCATCGACACCGTGCCCGACACCGACCTGCCGGGCGCGGTGGCGGGCCAACTCAAGAGCAAGTCCGACTTCGTCAGCCAGCCGATTGAACCCGCCACCGCAGCCTTCGGCCAGGGGTTCTCGCTCACGCCGCTGAAGCTCCTGCAGCTCCACGCCATGCTTGCCAATGGCGGGCGGCTGGTGAGCCCCCACATCACCCGGGGCCTGCGCTCCGGCGACGGCCTTGCCGGCATCCCCCCGGACAGTGGCGTTCAGCTGATTGAGCCGCGGGTGGCCCAAATCGTCCTGAACTGGATGGAGACGGTGGTGCAGAAGGGTAGCGGCAAGGGGATCCGCATCCCGGGCTACCGCATCGGTGGCAAGACAGGCACGGCCCAGAAGGCCCTCAACGGCGTCTACATCCCCGGCGCGCGGATCTGCAGCTTCGTGGCCCATCTGCCGATCGAGGATCCCCGTTTCGTCGTGCTGGTGGTGGTGGACGAACCCCAGGGGGGCAATGCCTACGGCTCGACCGTGGCGGTGCCGGTGGCCAAGCAGATCGTCGAAGCCCTGCTGGTGCTCGAGAAGATTCCCCCCAGTGGTCCCCCCGCACCGATCAAAAACAAGGCCTGAGTGAAGGCGTCCCCTGCCCCCCCTGGCGGGCGCGTGCGGGATCCCTCAAACAGGCACCTGCGGGCCGCTCAGCGGTGAACCTTTCCAGGAACCTCTGGCTACGGTGTGGTTTCGTGCGGCACTCCCTCGCCATGGCCAACCTGCTGGACCAGCTCGCCGCCATCACGGTGGTGGTGGCCGACACCGGCGACCTGGAGGCGATCAAGCAGTTCACGCCCCGGGATGCCACCACCAACCCCTCGTTGATTCTGGCCGCGGCCCAGATCCCCACCTACCAACCCCTGATCGACGCGGCCCTGCGGGCCTCCCGCAAACTGATGGGTCCGGAGGCACCAGCCGAAGCGGTGGTGCTCGAAGCCCTCGATGAGATCTGCGTGATCTTCGGGCAGGAGATCCTCAAGATCGTGCCCGGCCGGGTCTCCACCGAAGTGGACGCCCGCCTGAGCTACGACACCGAGGCCACCATCACCAAGGCCCACAAACTGATTGGTCTCTACCGCGAAGCGGGGATCGGCACCGATCGGGTGTTGATCAAAGTGGCCTCCACCTGGGAAGGGATCCAGGCAGCTGAGCAACTGGAAAAGGAAGGCATCCACTGCAACCTCACCCTGCTGTTCAACTTCACCCAGGCGGTGGCCTGCGCCGAGGCCGGGGTGACCCTGATCTCCCCTTTCGTGGGGCGCATCCTTGACTGGTACAAAGCCTCCACCGGCCGGGATTCCTATCCCGGGCACGAGGACCCTGGCGTGGTGTCGGTGACGCGGATCTTCAACTATTTCAAGACCCATGGCTATCGCACCGAAGTGATGGGGGCCAGCTTCCGCAACATCGACGAGATCCTTGAGCTGGCGGGCTGCGATCTGCTCACCATTTCCCCAAAACTGCTCGATCAACTGCGCAGCACCGAAGCCCACCTGGTCCCCAAGCTCGACGGCGCCCACCCGGCCCCCAGCGAAGACCGTGTCCATCTCGATCAGGCGGCCTTCGCGGCCGCCATGGCCGCTGATGTGATGGCCCACGAGAAGCTCGACGAGGGCATCCGGGGCTTCAGCAAGGCGATCGAAACCCTGGAGGCGCAACTGGCCCACCGGCTGGCGGAACTGGAGGGGGCCTCCGCCTTCACCCATGCCGCCCAGGAGATCTTTCTGCTCAACGACCTGGACGGCGATGGCTGCATCACCCGGGAGGAATGGCTGGGCAGCGATGCGGTGTTCGATGCACTGGACACGGACCACGACGGCCGGTTGGCCCCCGAAGACGTCCGTGGTGGCCTCGGCGCCGCCCTGGCGGTGGCCCAGAGGAGCTGAACAAGAGGCGCCCAAGCAGGGGGGCGATCACCTCGCCTTAACCCTGCTGATCCAAACTGGCAACGACCGCTCTGCCCCGTCTCCGGTGAATGCTCTCGACACCATGCGCGCCCTTGCTGATAAAGCGGAGGTTCAAACGTTTGGGCCCGGTGAGTGGATCTTCCGCTCCGGCGAATCCGGTGACACCATGTTTGGCCTGCTGGAGGGGAGCGTGGAGCTCATTTGGAACGGCGAGACCGGCCATGAGGAGATCAAGGCCGGCGACGTGTTCGGCGCCGGAGCCCTGGTGATGCCGGACCATCGCCGCTATGGCGATGCCCGCTCCCTTACCAGCAGCCGCATCCTGGTCATGAACCGGGAGAAGTTCCTGTTCGCTGTGCAGGAAGCGCCCATGTTCGCCATCGAGCTGCTGGCCTCCATCGACGACCGTCTGCGCCACCTCAAGGACCACAGCCGGGGCTGAAGAGAACCCACGGGAGTCAAGGGCCCTCAGGCACCCCTGAACAGCAGCCTGCGGATCACCCGCTGGGCGATATCGCCGTAGCCCACTTCACCGGAGAGGATCTGGGCGATGCGCTCGGGGGCCGTGGGCCGCTTGATGCCCAGCTGATACCCCACGCTGGGGAAGCGGTAGAACACCTGGGCAATGCGCCTGCCCCAGGCCATCGAGTCGCCCCATTCGTTGCGCATGCAGGCGCTGTAGGCCGCCAGGGCCCCTGGATCTCCCCCCAGCCAGCGATCCAGCGCTTCCGCCGCCCTGGTGCCGCTGAGCAGGGCGGGCCGCAGACCCTCCGCCAGAAATGGGTCCGCCAGGGAGGCGGCATCGCCCACCGCCACCACCCCCTCGCCATGCAGGGGGTGGTGGCCATCCCAGATGCGCAGGGGACTGGGGGTCATCAAGCCCGCCTGTGCCGGCAAGCCAAAGCTGGGCAGCAGCCTGGCTAGCACCGCTTCAGCGTGCAGGGGTTCACGGCCGATGAAGGAGCCAACGCCGATGCTGGTCCCCCCCTGGCGAGGAAAGGCCCAGCAGAAGCCATGGCGCACCAGGCCAAACTCGAAGCGAGCGGTATCCGGCTCCAGTTGGGGGCCCTCCACCTCCACCGCCAGGGCCTGGGCAAAACGCGGCCGGGCAGGCCCCAGGCCCAGGGGGGCCGCAAAGCGGGACGAGGATCCATCGGCCACGACCAGGGCCTTGGCGGCAAGAGTCCGCCCCCCGCTGGTGTGCACCTTCCAGCAGGAATCCTGGCGCTCCACTGACATCACCGCACAGCCATCCTCCAATTCGGCTCCAGCCGCCACAGCCCGCTCCGCCAGGAAGGCATCCAGCACCGAGCGCCGCACGATCCAGAAAGGGGCCGTGCCGGGCAGCACGGCATGGACGGGATCCTCCAGACCCCAGGTGAACCGCACCCGTTCGATCACCCGATCCACGGCCGGGGTGAGATCGAAGGGGAACCACCGCTGCACCGAGGCCGCCATGCCACCCCCGCAGGGCTTGGGGCGGGGCATGGACTCCTTCTCCAGCAGCAGCACCCGGCGGCCCCGGTGCGCCAAATGGAAGGCGGCCGCGGCTCCGGCAACGCCGGAGCCGACCACGATCACATCGGCGTCACTCAAACCTTGAGGATGTCGGCTTCTTTGTCGGCCAGGTGCTTCTCGATCTGGGCGATGAACTTGTCGGTGAGCTTCTGCACCTTGTCCTGCTCATCGCGGCTCTGATCCTCGGACAGCTCACCGTCCTTCTCACTGCGTTTCACCTTGTCGATGGCCTCACGGCGTAGGTTGCGAAGGCCCACCTTGCCCTCTTCGGCATATTTGGCGGCCAGTTTGCAGAACTCCTTGCGGCGGTCTTCGGTGAGGGGAGGAATGTTGATGCGAATCACCTTGCCGTCGTTGTTGGGGGTGAGACCCAGGTCGCTGGTGGCAATGGCCTTCTCGATCAGACCCATCGAGCCGCCATCAAAGGGCTGGATCAGGAGGGTCTGGGCGTCGGGGGTGGAGAGGCTGGCCAGTGACTTGAGCGGGGTGTCGGCGCCGTAGTACTCAACGCTGATCTTGTCGAGCAGGGATGGATTGGCGCGGCCGGTGCGGATCGTGTTGAAGGTGCGCTGGGTGGCCTCCACCGACTTGAGCATGCTGGCTTCGATGTCCATGGCAGGGGAGCTCAGATGGAAGGGGTAATACGGGTGCCGATCGCTTCGCCCGCCACAGCCCGGGCAATGTTGCCGGGGCCGAACAGGTCGAAGACCACGATCGGGATGTTGTTGTCCTTGCAGAGGGCGATGGCGGTGCTGTCCATCACCTCCAACTCACCGCTGAGCACCTGCTGGAAGGTGAGGGATTCATAGCGGACTGCATCGGTGTGCTTGCCCGGGTCCTTGTCGTAGACCCCGTCCACCTTGGTGGCCTTGAAGACCACATCGGCATTGATCTCAGCGGCCCGCAGGGCGGCGGTGGTGTCGGTGGTGAAAAACGGGTTGCCGCAACCAGCCCCGAACACCACCACCCTTCCTTTTTCGAGATGACGGATGGCCTTGCGACGGATGTAGGGCTCCGCCACCTCCTGCATGCCGATCGCCGTCTGCACCCGGGTGGGCACGCCGGCCCTCTCGAGGGCGTCCTGGAGGCTGATGGCGTTCATGACCGTGGCGAGCATGCCCACGTAATCGGCCGTGGCCCGGTCCATGCCCGCGGCCGATCCCTTAAGACCCCGGAAGATATTGCCGCCGCCCACCACGATCGCCACCTCGGTGCCGGCGGCGACCACCGCAGCCACATCGGCGGCGATCCATTGGACGATGGCGGGATCGATGCCGTAGCCCTGTTCCCCCATCAGCGCCTCGCCGCTGAGCTTGAGGAGAACGCGCTGGTATGACATCGGATTTAGCGCTGAGCAGCCGCACTGGGCCGCAGAGTAGCAAGCAACCGAATCCCAGCTCCCACCGGAGATCTAGAACTCGATGCCAGCCTGGGCCTTGACCCCCTGCTCGCGGAAGGGGTGGCGCACCATCCGCATCTCCGTCACGAGATCGGCCCGCTCAACGAGGGCCGGGGGGGCCCCCCGTCCCGTGAGGGCCACATGGGTGAGGGGCGGCCGTTGGTCGAGCCCCTCGAGCACCTGCTCGATCTCCAGATAACCCAGCTTGAGGGCCACATTCACCTCATCAAGCACCACCAGCTTCCGGCTCGGATCCGCCAGGTGCTCCAACGACTGAACCCAGGCCTCCTGCACCAGCTGGCGGTCCCGCTGCCGGTCCTGGGTCTCCCAGGTGAAGCCCTCCCCCAGGGCCCGCCAATGCAGGGCCTCCCCAAAAAGTTCCAGGGCCCTGGCCTCACCCGGCTGCCAGCCCCCCTTGATGAACTGGACCACGGCCACCCGCTCGCCATGGCCGAGGGTGCGTAGCACCAGGCCGAGGGCGGCAGTGGTCTTGCCCTTGCCCTCCCCCGTGAACACCAGCACAAGGCCCTTTTCCAGGTTGCGCTCGCCGACACGCTGGTGCTGCACCTCGCGGCGTCTCTCCATGCGGCGCCGGTAGCCCTCCGCATCGGCCTCAGGGGCGAGGGCTCCACCGGGTCCCAGTTCGGCCGCCACCAGGTCAAGATCGGACATTCAGCTCATCGGCCTCCCACGGGCTCACTCTGGCGAAGCCTCAAGAGCGCTGCGTCCACCGCCTGCTGCTGGTCACGGCGGGTGATCCAGTGGTGATAGGTGCGGGTGTGGATCGCCACCGAGTGCCCCATCATCCGGGCCGCCACGGTGTCCGGCAGGCCGATGTGGATCGTGCGCACGGCCCAGGCGTGGCGCAGGTCATAGGGGGTGATCGGCAGCCCATAGCGACGGAACTGCTCCGCCACCCGGCGGCCCACCTGCTGCAGGGTGGTGCGGCCCAGGTCAGTGCACACCGGCGGCAGCGCCCCCCCACCGACGGCCAGGCGGGGGAGCTCGAAGCGCTCAACCCACTCTGGCTGGAAGGGCCATGCCTGGTGCTCCCCGGTCTTGCTGGTGGGCAACACCCGCAGCACCCGGTCCCCCCCCGGAGCCAGGGCGGAAAGATCGCAGAAGAACACCTCGTGGTTGCGCAGGCCGTAGGCGGCCATCAGGCCGTAGGCCAGACGCCACTGGGGGTTGGGAATGCGCTCCACCAACGCGAGGATCGCTTCGTCGCTGGGCAGATGCCGGAACTGGGCCCGGTGCAGTCCGTAGCCGGCCGAGCGTTGACGCCAGTCAGGGGGCAGTGGAATGCCGCCCTCCCGGGCCAGGGCAGCCAGGACGATGCCGCACTGCTGGCGGCTGCGGCTGCCGCCGTCGTAGCTCTCCAGCACTGCCACCAAAAGGTCGCCGTTCAACCCGCTGCCCCGCTCGGTGGCCAGCGCCTCCAGCCGCCGCAGGTAGGGCAGGTAGGCACTGCGCCAGGTGGTGCGGGCGCCGGCACGGTTGCGCTGCCGGGGGGCCTCGGCGTGGAAGCGCCGTTCGAATGCCTCCAACGCCCCTTTCACCGCCGAGCCCCCTGCCCAGGTGGATCGGTCCTCCGTTGGGGAGTTCACCTGCAGCTCCCCGGCCCTCGGCGCAGGTTGGCTGGTGCGGCCCTTGGGGGCTGGGCGAATCCAGTCGGACCAGCGAAAGCGCTGCTGCTGCAGCTGCTGCACCAATTTGCGCAGCTGCTGTTGGGCCTGAACCAGGCCAGCCTCGCTGGCCGGCAGCCCCAGGCTGATGCGCTGGACCGGGTGGCCGCCGCTGCCGCGCCGGCAGGGCAAGGGCCCCCTCAACCCCAGCCGCTGTCCCCGCACCTCCAGGCGCAACGACAATCCACCAGCCGCCAGCAGGGCGTTCTGGCGGCGAACGTGCTCGTCTAAGTCAGGGGCGATCGGGCTGGACCCTGGGGAACGGGGTCCCGGAACTTCGACGGACACCGGCACGCCGACCAGGCGCGCTGACCCTATCGAGCCATGCCTGTGACGGCCAGCACCGCAGTGGCAGCGTTACGCTCGGCGCACTTCCCTCCCCCCCAGGCATGGCCAAGGTCGGCGTGCTGCTGCTGAACCTCGGCGGTCCTGAACGGATCCAGGACGTGGGGCCCTTTCTCTACAACCTGTTCTCCGATCCGGAGATCATTCGCCTGCCGATCCCGGCCCTGCAGAAACCCCTGGCCTGGTTGATCAGCAGCCTGCGAAGCAGCAAATCCCAGCAGGCCTACAAGGCCATCGGCGGTGGCTCCCCCCTGCGCCGCATCACTGACCAGCAGGCGCGGGAACTGCAGAGTGAGCTCCGCAGCCGCCAAGTGGACGCCACCACCTATGTGGCCATGCGCTACTGGCACCCCTTCACCGAATCGGCCGTGGCCGACATCAAGGCCGACCATGTCGACGAGGTGGTGGTGCTGCCCCTCTACCCCCATTTCTCGATCAGCACCAGCGGCTCCAGCTTCCGGGAGCTGCAGCGGCTCCGCCAGGCGGACCCCACCTTCTCCCACCTGCCGATCCGCTGCATCCGCAGCTGGTACGACCACCCCGGCTACATCGGGGCGATGGCGGAACTGATCGCCCGCCAATTGGAGTCCTGCACCGATCCAGCCACGGCCCACATCTTCTTCAGCGCCCATGGGGTGCCCAAGAGCTACGTGGAGGAGGCGGGTGATCCCTATCAAGAGGAAATCCAGGCCTGTGCCGCCCTGATCATCGATCGCCTCGAAGCCAGCCTTGGCCGCCGAAACCCATTCACCCTGGCCTACCAGAGCCGGGTGGGGCCGGTGGAGTGGCTCAAGCCCTACACCGATGAGGCCCTCGTGCGCCTCGGGGAAGAGGGGGTCAAGGAACTGGTGGTGGTGCCGATCAGCTTTGTGAGCGAGCACATCGAAACCCTTGAGGAGATCGACATCGAATACCGGGAAATCGCCACCGAGGCGGGCATCACCAACTTCCAGAGGGTGCCGGCCCTGGACATCACCCCCAGCTTCATCTCCGGACTGGCGGACCTCGTGCAGGAGGCCATGGCCGGTCCGGAGGTGAACCTTGACCAAGCCTCCCAGCTGCCCAACCGGGTGAAGCTCTACCCCCAGGAAAAGTGGTCCTGGGGGTGGAACAACAGCTCCGAGGTCTGGAACGGGCGCCTGGCCATGGTGGGTTTTTCGGCGTTTCTGGTGGAGCTGATCAGCGGCCACGGCCCCCTGCATGCCCTGGGGCTGCTCTGATGGCCATGGCGGCGATGATCAAAAAGGCTGCTCGGATGGGGCGGATCCTCCTTCGGCCACGCCTGCTGGCCCTCTCCCTGGCCATGGCCCCGCTGGCGCCGCTGCTCCTGCCGGCTCCGGCCGCCGCCAATTTCGGCTGGCGGGGGGGGTTCTTTCCCGTGACCCGCTTTCTCGGTTACACCAGCCATTTCGGCACCCGCATCGGCCCCGGTGGATCAGCCCAACCCCATAACGGCCTCGACATCGCCGCCCCCATGGGTTCTCCAATCCGTAACTGGTGGGGCGGGGTGGTCAGTGATGTGTTCAGCGATGGGGCCTGCGGCACCGGCCTGATCATCCGTTCCGGCAACTACGAACACCTCTATTGCCACCTCTCCGGTGCCGTGATCGGCGACTGGTACCGCAGCGGCGACCTGGCCATCTACCGCGGCCAGCGGGTGCGGGCCGGCGAGGTGATCGCCCACGTGGGCATGAGCGGCCGCACCACGGGGCCCCACCTGCACTGGGGCATCCGCTACAAGGGCGAATGGCTCAACCCCGGGGTCATCCTCAAGGCGATGGTGGCAAGCCGCCGCAACTGAACCGAAAGGGTGGCCCAGGAGATGAACGGCCTCTGGCCCCCGCGGTTGGATCCGATCCCAACGGTTGAGCAGCATCCAGCGGGCCGGCCTCCCAAGGCTCTGGACGGGCCTCTAGTGTTGGGCAAGCTTGACGCTCGGGTTCCGCTGCAGCCGTGACGCTCACTTCCATCTCACCTGCGGTGGACACCGCCGCCGCACCCCTGCCCGTACCCGGACGGGTGAGTGGTGCCTACGCGCTGATGGATGCCCTGCACCGGCACGGGGTTGAGCACATCTTTGGCTACCCGGGCGGGGCGATCCTGCCCATCTACGACGAACTGCACAAGGCCGAAGCAAGAGGCTGGCTCCGTCACATCCTCGTGCGCCACGAACAGGGCGGCACCCACGCTGCCGACGCCTATGCCCGGGCCACCGGGAAGGTGGGGGTCTGCTTCGGCACCTCCGGCCCTGGGGCCACCAACCTGGTCACGGGCATTGCCACCGCCCAGATGGACTCGGTGCCCATGGTGGTCATCACAGGCCAGGTGAGTCGGGCCTCGATCGGCACCGATGCCTTCCAGGAAACCGACATCTTCGGCATCACCCTGCCGATCGTGAAGCATTCCTGGGTGGTGCGAGACCCTGCGGACATCGGCCGGATCGTGGCCGAAGCCTTCCTGCTCGCCGCCACCGGCCGGCCCGGCCCGGTGTTGATCGATGTGCCCAAGGACGTGGGCCTTGAAGAATTCACCTACGTACCCGTGGAGCCCGGCTCGGCCATCCCGGCGGGCTACCGCCTGCCGGCACCCCCCAGACCCGATCGCATCGCCCAGGCCCTCGACCTGATCCGCCAGGCCCGACGGCCCCTGCTTTATGTGGGTGGAGGCGCCGTCAGTTCCGGCGCCCATGCCGGGGTCAAGGCCCTGGCGGAGCGCTTCCGCCTGCCGGTGACCACCACCTTGATGGGCAAGGGAGCCTTCGACGAACTGGCCCCCCTGTCGGTGGGGATGCTGGGCATGCACGGCACGGCCTACGCCAACTTCGCTGTCACGGAGTGCGACCTTCTGATCGCCGTCGGTGCCCGTTTCGATGACCGGGTGACCGGGCGGGTGGACAGCTTCGCCCCCAGGGCCCAGGTGATCCACATCGACATTGACGCCGCGGAGGTGGGCAAGGTGCGGGTTCCGGAGGTGCCCATCGTCGCCGACGTGCGCCAGGCGCTCGAAGCCCTGCTGGAGGCCTCCACGGGCGAGCCCTCCAGCAACCGCACCGATGCCTGGCTGGAGCGGATCGACACCTGGAAACACCATTACCCCCTGGTGGTGCCGGCTCCAGAGGGGGAGATCGCTCCCCAGGAGGTGGTGGTCGCCCTGCAGGAGCTGGCCCCCAACGCCTACGTCACCACCGATGTGGGTCAACACCAGATGTGGGCCGCCCAGTTTCTGCACAACGCTCCCCGCCACTGGATCAGCAGCAGTGGCCTCGGCACCATGGGCTTTGGCCTCCCCGCTGCCATGGGTGTGCAGACAGCGTTCCCCCACGAGCAGGTGGTCTGCGTGGCCGGCGACGCCAGCATCCTGATGAACATCCAGGAGCTGGGCACCCTCACCCAGTACGGCCTGCCGGTGAAGGTGGTGATCCTCAACAACGGCTGGCAGGGCATGGTGCGCCAGTGGCAGGAGAGCTTCTATGGAGAGCGCTACTCCAACTCCGAGATGACCGTCGGCATGCCCGATTTCGCCGCCCTGGCGGAAGCCTTCGGAGTGAAGGGGGTGGTGATCCGTGAACGGGAGAGCCTCCACGGGGATCTGGTGGCCGCCCTGGCCCACCCCGGTCCGGTGCTGATCGACGTCAAGGTTCGCCGCAACGAAAACTGTTACCCGATGGTGCCTCCCGGGGCCAGCAACGCCCAGATGGTGGGCCTGCCGAGCCATCCGGAACTGGCGATTGACACCACCCGGCAATGCGGCAGTTGTGGCACCACCACCGCCAGTGCCCATCTGTTCTGTCCCAGCTGCGGAGCCAAGCTCTGAAGCAGCTGCCGTTCCTCCTGGCCGTGGTACTGGGCCTCTTCCTCCTCTCCCCTGGCACAGCCTGGGCCGCCGAGGTGCTCCAGGTTCAGGGCGGCAGCCTGTTGCTGGTGGGCGATCGCAACCGCACCTACGGGGTGCAGTTGGCCTGCGTCCAGGTTGGAGAAGCCCAACAGCAGGGTGCCCTGCAGCTGACCCGCCAGAAGCTGCCCCGGTTCAGCCGGGTCAACCTGCGGCCGGTGGGAAGCAGCGACGGCCAACTCCTGGCCCAGGTGCGCATCCTCCCGGGGGGAGAGGATCTGGGCAGTGCCCTGGTGGCGGCTGGCCTTGCCGAAGCGATCGCCAACGACGTCCGCCCGGATGGTTGCCCCGCCATCCCCGGCAGCTGAGCCCATGGGCATCAATCGCACCGCCAAGGGAATTGTGCTGGTGCCCAGCTTGCTGCTGGGCGGCGCATTCCTTTCCGCCGGCCTCTGGCTGCAGGGAGATGCTGCGGCCAATCGACCGGTGGCCCTGGCCATCGGTGGCCTGCTGGTGGCCACCGGCGTGCTGATCCAGCTCTGGCCCGAAGAGCGCTAGGAAGGGCTACTTGGGCGGTGCCCCGGCGGCGCCGGCCTGCTGCTCCTGCACAAGCTTGAAGTAATCAGGCGTGGGGAAAAACACGTACAGATCATCTTTTTGCTTGATGATCTCGCGCAGAACAGCCGAGAGATCAGCCGCCTGGGGCTTCAGCTTCTCCTTATCAGGCACCTTGGCCAGGGCAGTCTGCAGGGCATCCCACGAGAAGAAGAAGACGCCACGGGGGCCCTCGGGGGTGCTGATGGTGAGGAAGGGCTTGGTGAAGAACACCGGCACACTGAGCCCATCATTGATGGCCTTATCGCTGAGCCCCTGTTGCTTGAGCAGCTGCACGGCCTGGGCCCGGTCCTGGGGACGGGGAATGACCGCACCGAACAGTTTCTTGTCCTTGAGAGCCTTGTTCAGCTCAAGAATCTTATCATTGGCCACGTTGAGGGGGATGGCCAGCAGCTTGGCCTTCACCGCCGAGTTGGCTTTCTTGAAGGCTGCCAGTTCGGCCTCGCCCTTGGCGCGATCGAGGTAAAGAGGCAGGACCAGATCCTTGTCCCGGGGAATGGGCAGAGGGGTTCCCTTCTCATCGGTGAGCACGAAGACGGGAATCACCGAGAGTTTCTTGGCCGCCACCGCTTCGGTGATGGCCGCAGCCGGACGGGGCGCCAGAACGCCGCCGAGCAGCAGCAGCTGGGAACCCATGGCAAAGGCAACACCGAGGCGACTGAGCCGGGCAGCCGCACCAGCACGGGAAAGGGAAGGGCGGGCCCGCATGCGTCCGTCTGAGGAATGGGCAAGCCTAAGCATGGAATGCCACCTAGCCTTCTATGGCTGGACGGTTGCGGTGCATGACCACTGGCACGGGGGCTCTGATGGCCCTGGCGGGGATCCTGGCCTCCGTCCTGGGGGTCCAGACCCTGGTCAGCAGCGCCCCCCAGCCCAAGGCGGTGCTGCTTCTGCTCCCCAATGAGGGCCTCCTGGCGGGGCTCGGTGATGGACTGCGGCGGGGGTACCTGCTGGCCATGGAGCAGAGCAAGGCCTGCGGCGTCTCACCGCCGGAGCTTGGCCTGGGCTGGGTGCGGCCGGAGCTCGATCCCCAACCCTCCATCGAAGCGGGACCGCCCCCCTCCCTGCTGATCG